>Ga0210396_10005472_pt1 | contig 12294 bp, 11 predicted proteins | sample IncBWH17OmetaG_FD_155466 | JGI IMG/M metagenome (GOLD analysis project Ga0210396, IMG submission 155466) | Forest soil microbial communities from Barre Woods Harvard Forest LTER site, Petersham, Massachusetts, United States - Inc-BW-H-17-O ...
GTTGCGCTTCTCGGGGTTGTTGAAGGTGAGGACGCCGACGCCGTCCTTGATGCTCTTGAGGATCTTGCCGTCGGCAAAGGATTTCTCGGTCTTGGTGGCGTCCAGCATCGGGCTACTTTCGGTTTAGGTATAGGTGGTGGCGAAGGGGGTGAGTTTGGCGCGCGGATAGGCCGGCCGCGCCTGTATCTTAGCCCACCACTCGGCTACCCGGGGATGGTGCTTTTCGGATACCTGATCCGGCGCGATCTCCTCGTCAATCCGCTTGACGAAGGGAACCGCGGCAATATCCGCGATCGAATAGGCCTTGCCGACCAGCCAGCCGGAGGGGGCGAGCGCCTCTTCCATCTTGCCGAGCAATACCACGAGCTTCGCCCGCGCTGCGTCACGCTCCTCCTCGGTGTAGGGCTTTCGCGCCGCGCGAAGCCAGGCTTCCTGCCGTTCCTTGCTCGGGATGCTCTTCATTTTCTCGGCGAGTTCCGCGTCGGTCCATTTCTGCGCCACTTTCGCCAAATGGTGGGCCCAGTTGAAGACGATGAGGTTGCCAATCAGGCCGTCGATATGCCGGATCCAGTTCCGCATCTGGCCGCGCTCATAAGGCGTGGCGGGGCGGAGCGGCGGGTCTGGAAAGCTCTCGTCGAGATATTCGCAGATGGTGCCGCTCTCGTGCAGCGGCTTGCCGTCATGGATCAGGGTCGGGATCACGCCGAGCGGATTGATCTTCAGATACTCCGCCGAATGATGCTCCTGGTTCGCCATGTCGACTACATGACTCTCGTAGGTGAGGCCCTTTTCCTCGAGACAGAGCCGCACCCTTCGCGAGGCGCTGGAGCGCCAGCCGTGATGAAGGATCATCATCGCATTTCCCCGTAAGTATTCTTGTTCTTACGGGGCAGTATCAATCACTGTGCCATATGCGCCGTCAATGGATGATTGCCGGCCTGGTTGAAGAACGCGGCTTCCTCGGCGGTGGCCTCCAGCAGCTGCTCGTCCTGGGCGTAGATGTCGTTGCGGAATTGCACGGTCTGGTCGCGGGTCATCCAGGCGGTTAGGTAGATCCAGGCGACCGGCACCTTCTTCGGCAGATTCACTTCCTCATGCGTACCGGTGGCAATCGCCGCATCGATCGCCGCGCGATTCCATTTCGGCATCTCTTCCGACAACAGCCAGGCGGCGAGGTCGCGCACATTGTCGACCCGCGAGCAGCCGTGGGAATCGAAGCGGTAGTCGTCGTTGAACAAATTGCGCTGATTGGTGTCGTGCATGTAGACCGAATAGGAATTGGGCATGTCGATCTTGACCGCGCCGAGCGCATTGAAGGTCCCGTTCGCCTGGCGGACGGTGAAATTCGGCGTGTGCGTGCCGGACCAGTCGACCGAATGCGGGTCGATCGGATTATCGTGCGCATCCAGCACTTCCATGTGCATGCGCGTCAGGTACGCCGGGTCTTTGCGCATATGCGCGGAGATTTCGGTCTTGGCGATCGAGGACGGCACGGTCCAGGTCGGATTGAGCACGACGCCGGTGATCTCGGCGGTGAGCGTCGGCGAAGGTTTTTCGGTCTTGCCGACGATCACGCGATAGCGCCGCACCACCTGATCGTTCTCGACGGCCTCCGCAAAGGTCGCGGGGATGTTGACCACGACATAGCGCTGGCCGAAGCCGAAGTTGATGTTCTCCACCCGCTCGAGCGAGGCCTCGAGCTGCTTGATCCGCTTCTGCACCGGCACGTTCATCGCCGCCAGCGTGCGCGGCGTGACGGTGCCGGTCGGCGCCAGCCCGTGGCGCACCTGGAAGCGCTTCACTGCTTCCGCAACGTTGGCGTCGAACGGGCCGCTCGCCTGGTCGGCGGCGAGGTCGGCGGTGATGATCAGGCGCTTGCGCAGGAGATCGTCATTGGGGCCAGCCACGCCGATCGCGAATTTCGCATCCGCTGGAATGGTCGGCCAGCCGCCGCGCACCGCAATATCGGAATAGCTCAGCGCGGCTTCCTTGATACGCGCCGCCGTGCCCTCGTCAAAGGTCGGCTCATGCGACAGCGCCAGTGCCGCCGCCGAGCGCTGTTCGGGGGTTGAAATGGGCGCCGCAGCCGTCTTGGCCGGCGCGGGATGGGCGGGATTGGCGCCGGTCGTCACCGGCTCCTGCTTGGCAGCCGGCGCAGGGGCCGTGACCTGCGCGAGAACTGGAGTGCCCGCCAATGTCAGCGCGACCGCCAGGATTGTCGTTCTCTGCATGATTTTTGTCCCTAGGAGGCGCGTTTGCCGCGCGGAGGTCGGGGCCGGCAGGCCGGGGCGAGGGTGGAAATAGCCGATGAGAGTTGCGTTCTCATTAAGTCGCTGTTGTCACTAATGCATTGAGCGGGGGCAGTTATGACTTTGGTCGCCTTTGAGTCCACCGCGGCCTTTGATATGTCGCACCAAGCGCGCTGCCGGTTCGCGAAAAAGCGCAGCGGGAGACGGGTTTTAGGGAGGTTTTATGGAGTGGACGCGCCGGCAGGCGATGGGCGGATTGGGCGGCGGGCTGGCGCTGCTGGCGAGCGGGCCGGCAATGGCCGAATCGGCTTATCCGAACCGCGTCATCAAGCTGATCGTGCCTTATCCGCCCGGCGGCACCACCGATCTGCTCGGCCGCCTGATCGCCGACCAGGTCAAGAGTGGGCTGAACGCGACCGTCATCGTCGAGAACAAGCCCGGCGCCGGCACCACGCTCGGTGCCGATCTGGTCGCCCATGCCTCGCCCGACGGCTACACGCTGCTGCTCGCGACATCGACCACGCTTGCGATCAACAAGACGCTCTACAAGAAGCTGCCCTACGATCCCGTGAAGGATTTTGCGCCGATTTCGCTGGTGGCGGAGGTCCCGTTTGCGCTGATCGTCAATCCGCTGATCCCGGCCAAAACGCTGACCGAGTTCATCGCCTACGCCAAGGCCAATCCAGGATTGGCCTATGGTTCTGCCGGCAATGGCAGCCCGCAGCATCTCGGTGCCGAACTGCTGAAAACGCAGGCCGGCATCGACATCCGCCACGTGCCGTATCGCGGCAGCGTGCCGGCCATGCTCGACGTCATCGCCAACCACATTCCCTTCATGATCGTCGACCTCGAGCCGTCGCTGCCGCAGATCAAGGAGGGCAAGGTGACGGTGCTGGGCGTGACCACGCCCAAGCGCGTCGCTGTTGCGCCCGATATCCCGACCATTGCCGAAAGCGGGCTTCCCGGCTATCAGCTCGTGGCCTGGCAGGGGCTGGTGGCGCCGGCCGGCACGCCGCGCGACATTGTCGATGCGCTTGCCACACAGATCGCCAAGATGCTCGCCGATCCTGCGACCAGCGGGCGCTTTGCAACGCTCGCCATCGAGCCGCTGCCGGGATCGACCCCGGACAGCTTTGCCGCCTATATCAAAACCGAAGTCGATCGTTGGGCGACGATCGTCAAGAACTCGGGCGCCGAGGCCGAATGATGGAATCTCCTGTTCTGATTGTCGGCGCCGGACCGGTTGGCCTCACGCTTGCGATCGATCTCGCCTGGCGCGGCATCGATGTGACCGTCGTGGAGACGCGCGCCCGCGCTGCGCCGCCGGAGCCGAAATGCAACCATGTCGCCGCGCGCACCATGGAGACTTTTCGAAGGCTCGGCATCGCCGACAAGATTCGGAATGCGGGACTGCCGGCGGACTATCCGCATGACATCAGCTACCGCACTTCCTTCACCGGGCAGGAGCTGACGCGGATCAAGATTCCCTGCCGCCGCGATCGCTTTACCGCGACCGATGCTGCCGACGGCAACTGGCCGACGCCGGAGCCGCCGCATCGGATCAACCAGATCTTCCTCGAGCCGATCCTGTTCGAGCACGCGGCCTCGCAGCCGTGCATCACCATCCTCAACCGCACCTCGGCCGAGGACGTGGTGATCGAGGACAAGGGTGCCAGCGTTGCCTTGCGCGATCTCGACACGGGTACGGTCAGGCGCGTCGATTGCCGCTTCCTGATCGGCTGCGATGGCGCGCGCTCGGTCGTGCGCAAGGCGATCGGCGCCGAATTCTCCGGCGATGCGATCATCCAGCGCGTGCAGTCGACCTTCATCCGCGCACCTGGCCTGGTCGATCGTCAGCAGCATCAGAGCGCCTGGGGCACCGGCGCGATCAATCCGCGCCGCTCCGGCATGGTCTATGCGATCGACGGCACCGAGCGTTGGCTGGTGCACAATTATCTCAGGCCCAATGAGGATGATTTCGAGGCGGTCGATCGCGACGGTTGTCTGCGTACCATCCTCGGCGTCGACGCCAACTTCAAATACGAGATGATCTCGAAGGAAGACTGGTACGGCCGCCGCCTGGTCTCGAACAAGTTCCGCGACCGCTGCGCTTTCATCGCCGGCGATGCCGCGCACATCTGGGTGCCCTATGCCGGCTTCGGCATGAATGCGGGCATCGCGGATGCGATGAACCTTTCGTGGCTGCTCGCGGCTTATCTCAACGGCTGGGCCGCGGAAGGAATCCTCGACGCCTACGAGGCCGAGCGCTGGCCGATCACGAGCCAGGTCTCGCGCTTTGCGATGTCGCATGCGGAAACCGAGATCAAGCGGCGCGGCGCGGTGCCGGACGAGATCGAGGAGGAAGGGCCGCGCGGCGAAGCGGCACGGCGCGAGGTCGGACGTCTCACCTATGAGATCAACGTCCAGCAATATGCCTGCGCCGGTTTGAACTTCGGCGCCTATTACGACCAATCGCCGATCATCGCCTATGACGACACGGCGCAGCCGTCCTACACCATGAGCAGCTACACGCCATCGACCGTGCCGGGCTGCCGCACGCCGCATTTCTTCCGCGGCGACGGCAGCTCGCTATACGATGCGATGGGGCCCGAGTTCACGCTGCTGCGACTGGATCCGTCGCTTGACGTGACCGCGCTCGCCGGCGCTGCCGGCGAGAAACGCGTGCCACTGCGGATCTTGGACGTCGGGATCCTGGACGTCAGCCAGCCTGAAGCCGCCGCCTATGATGGCGGCAGACTGGTGCTGTCGCGCCCCGACCAGCATGTGGCCTGGCGCGGCGATAGCGTACCGGTAGATCCGGTTGCCTTGCTCGATCGTATCCGCGGCGCGGCGAGGTAGCTTGCCCCGAGCCGGCCTGCGGCCAGGCGCGAAGGCACTTATTCCTCGTTGGCCGCGATCGATTCCATCAAGGAGACGAGCTGACGCTGCACCGTCTGATCCTTGATCTTGCTGTAGGCGCGCAGCAGGCGAAGGCTGAACGCGCTGTCGAGGAACAAGAGGCTCTCGACCTCGCGTGCCTTGCCGTCGCCATCGTAGAAGAAGGTGACGGGAACATCGAGCGCATTCGCGATCTGCTGCAAACGCGCAGCGCCGACACGGTTGACGCCCTTCTCGTACTTCTGGACCTGCTGGAAGCTCACGCCAAGCTTGTCGCCGAGCTCGGCCTGCGAGATCTTCTGCTCGACACGCCGCAGACGAATCCGCTTGCCAAGCTCGATGTCGGGCTTGCCGGCACTGCGCTGCTTCATTTTCTTAGCCGCTGATTTGTTCATTCTCGTCTCACCGTCCTACGGTCGGAATGCCCCCGAGCGAATGGGTCAGGGGTTCACCCATATATACCGCTTTAAGCTCCCGTGGATGGACGAATTCATCGCCGAACCACGGGTATTTCGCGGGATTAAAGGCTTCTATCAACCAGTCAATCATGTGCCGCACCCGCGGGATGCGGCCACTGCCTGGATGATAAGAAAGCCAAATGTCGAGCGACCATCGCGCGTCGATGTCGAGCGGTATCATCTTCTCATTCCCACCCAGCGCATGCGCGAAGGTCGGAAAGACGCCGATACCGGCGCCATTGGCGACGGCCCAATAATTGGCGCTGGAGACGTTGGTCTTCATCACCACGAGCTCGCGCTCGCTATAGCCGGGAAACAGATTGGCGAAAGCATCGCCCGCGGTCGCTTCATCGGCAAGTTGCATCACTAGCCGATGCTTGGCGAGTTCGGCAACCGTCTTCGGCTCGCCATATGTTGCCAGATATTGCTCGCTCGCAAAGAACATCTGATGCATGCGGCCGAGCCGCACCTGCTTGACGTCGAGCGCGGCGGGCTGCGAGAGCTGGATGGCGATGTCGGCTTCATGCCGCGACACATCGGCGAGGCGCGTCGCGCAGTGCAGGTCGATCAGGATGCTCGGAAACGATCGCTGGAATTCCACGAGGCGAGGGGCGATCCAGAACGTGCCGAGCCCTTCGGTGACCGCGACGCGAATCTCGCCCGACAGCGCACTGGTGGCGGAGAGGCTGGCGCGTAACAGGTCGAACGACGCCGCTTCCATCCGCTCGACAGCCGCAAGCACGTGCACGCCTTCTTCAGTCAGGCGAGCGCCATGAACGTCGCGGATGAACATGGTGGCGCCGGTCTGGCGCTCGAAATCGCCGACCCGCCTGCGCACGGCATTGATGGAAAGCCCAAGCCGCTCCGCCGCTGAACGGAAGCTTCCGCAGCGCGCGACTTCGAGAAATACGCGCGCCGCATCCCAGTCCGTCAGACTGCTGAGAGCGACACGACGGCGTTCCTCCTGAGGAACGCCCCTTTCCACTGCCAGATGCATACAAGCCCTTTCCGTCTGCTAAATTTGGCAGAATCCTGCACGGACTACAACCACGACGGGTTAGCCATCCTCCGTTTTCCCGTCGAGGCTTAATACTTGGCTATGAACGGTATTGGGAGAATGATGGAACTTGATTGGGATGATTCCAAAGGAGGAAAGGTATTCAGGTGACTTCAGTCGTCAGCCTTCGTGCTTTCGCCGACTTGGCCAGCCTGCCTCTCGCCATGCTGGTTGATCGGCAGGAATATCTTCCGCGGTTGCGGCGCTCCGCAGGGGCAGCGTCCGGAACCGATGCGACCCTTGTCGATTCTTCTGCCAATCGCCCTCGCAACGAAATGATATTCGAACACTTCGCCCCCTCGTGCTATCTTTGCAGTCCGTTCTCGGTCTTGCTGGAACAGAGCGCCTCTGCCAGCCAAGCCTTGTACGAACAAGACTTGTACGAACAGGCCCTGGACGAAATACCGGCCGAGGACATGCATCGCGCGGTTTTGAAGATCTCTCGAGTTTACGCTGAAATCTGCGAGACGGCGGAGCGCATCGTCGCAAGCTCGCCTCGCGAGTTGGATCATGGCAAAGCAGCCGATGGAATGAGCGCCGGTGGTTAATTCAGAAGAACATCTGCTTTCCGTTCTTGAAATGCTCGAGGAGTGCCGCGGGGTGCTTCGCGAGAGTGGCCGCGACGAGACCGCCCAATTGGTGTCGGTCGCGATTCTCGATTTGCGCATGAAGCTCAATCAGATCGGTGATGCCGAGCTGAAAGTCCTGTGCGAGGAGATCATGCGCGTAGAGGAGCTGGGCGGCTCCGACGGCCGGCCGGCCCAGCGGCGGCACCCACTGCTTCGTGTCGTGAAATAACAGCCGGACGTTCGGGGCCGAACATCGCGCCGACTTCACGGCCGCGATGCCGCATTTGTGATCGCCAAAAATCCTCGCCACCGATACAGCGCGCGGCTATGCAGCGTAGTACGCAAGAGGCCCAAGGGAAGACCACAAGAGAGAAGGCCCAACGGCCCGCGTAATGAGATGGCGATGACGGCATGATCCAAAACGTTTCGGTCCCGGCGGCGTTGATCGCCGGCCTGGTCAGCTTTCTGTCGCCCTGCGTGCTTCCCCTGGTCCCGCCCTATCTGATCTATCTGACCGGCGCCACCATCGAGCAAGTCGCCCATGAGGAAACGGCCGCTTCGTCGCGGCGCGCGGTGATGATTTCGGCAGCTCTGTTCGTGCTCGGCTTCTCCACCGTGTTCGTGCTGCTCGGCGCGAGCGCATCCTTGATCGGAACCTTCATCCGCATCGTCATTATCGTGATGGGCCTGCATTTCCTCGGGTTGACGCGGATCGGCCTGTTGATGCGGGAAGGGCGATTGCCGATTCCCAAACCCGTCGGGCTCTGGGGCGCTTATATAATGGGGCTTGCCTTTGCGTTCGGCTGGACGCCGTGCATCGGGCCGATCCTTGCCGCGATCCTCTCGATCGCGGCGGCCGAAGCCACGGTCGCCAAGGGCGCGGGCCTGCTCGCGGTCTATTCCGCGGGCCTTGGCATTCCCTTTTTGATCGCGGCCTTCATGGTCGAGCAATTCTCCTCGCTGTTCTCGCGCATGAAGCGGCATCTGGCGACGGTCGAGCGGGCGATGGGCGTGTTGATGATCATCACCGGCATCGGCTTTCTCACCGGCGCCGTGTCCAATGTCTCGATCTGGCTGCTCGACACTTTCCCGTCGCTGCAAAGCTTTGGCTAAACTTCGTTGGGCCAACGAGCGCATTAGTTCTTTTCATCCAGCGAACAGAGCACGGTGTAAACAACGCCGCGCGGCAAAAAGTCCACCGTGGCCTCGCCGCCGAGCTGGTCGCGGGCGCTGCGCTCGATCAGCCGCGAGCCGAAGCCGCGCTGCACGGGTGCGACCACCGGAGGGCCGCCGGTCTCGGTCCAGATCAGCCGCAGTTTTCGCGTGCCGTCGTTCTCGAGCACTTCCCAGTCCAGCGTGACATGCCCGCTGTCGTTGGAGAGCGCGCCGTATTTCGCGGCGTTGGTCGCGATTTCGTGCACGATCATCGACAGCACCACCGCAAGGCGCGGCGGCAGCGGCACGGCGGGACCGAACATCTTGATCCGCTCGGGATTGTTCAGCACATAGGGCTGCAGTACGCGCTTGACGACGTCGACGAGCTCGGAGCCCTGCCATCTCTCCTGGCTCAGGAGATTATGCGCTTCCGCCAGCGCGCCGAGACGGCCCTCGAATTTCTCGCGTTCGCTGTGCGTTGCGCTGCGGAAGGTCTGCACCGCGATCGCCTGGAGGATCGCAAGCGTGTTCTTGACGCGATGATTGAGCTCCTCGATCAGGAGGTCGTGCAGCATCTCGCCGCGCGCGATCGTGGTCGCCATCCGGACCGCGAAGGCGAATCCGATCAGGAGCAGCACGGCGCCGATCGCGCTTGCGATCGCAAGATCGTGCCAGAGCGGGGTGGCGAGCGAGCTTTCCGAGATGCCGGCCGCCACGATCCAGCCCGTCAGCTTCGAATGCGCAAAGCCCGACATCAGCTTGACGCCGTCGAGCGACACCGTCGGCTTGGCGGCCTCGTCCCGATGCAGCATGTCCGACAGGATCGAGGGCGTGGCGCGTTTGCCAAAGCTGTCCTGCGGGTTCGGAACGCGGCCGAACACGACGCCGTTGCCATCGAGCAGCGACAGCGTCCACGCCTCGGTCGGCCGCTGCCCTTCGATCAGGTGCTGGAACATCTCGATCGGTGGCGCGAAGGAGATGTCGTAGATCACCTCATTGTCGCGAAACACCGGCACTTCCACGGTGACGATCAGTGTCTGTTTGGCGGCGCCAAGGAACAGGTTGGAGTATTGCGGCCGTTTGGTGCGGAACACCTGCGCGACGATGTCGCGGTTGTTGCGCGGCGGCAGGCTCGCGACATCGGTCGTGGTCGAGGAGAACAGCATGTGGCCGTCGCGGTCCGCGACCAGCAAGACGCCGCCTTTGCTGTATTGCTCGATGAAGCCGAGCGCGATGCGGCGGAAGCCTTCGAAGTCGCCGTTCCTGAGCATGTCCGTCATCGCCAGCACCTGCAGCCCGCCGGTCACGCGCTGCATCTCGGAATCGAGCGTCAGACGGATGCTGCGCACGGCCTGCAATACGCGTTCGGTGGCTTCCTGCCGGTCCTGCAGATAATTGTGAAAGATGATGCCTACCGCGAACACGATCAGCGGCAATGTGGTGCCTGCGACCAGCAGGACGAGACGCACTGACAATGACGGTTTGGGCACGCGGTTACCCGATCAACCCCTGATGGTATCAAACATAGGAGAAGCGCAGATCATCTGCCAAAGATTTCACCGGTTCCGCATCGCAATGCGGAACCGATTCAGATGCAATTTTCATAGATTGCTTTCGGTAATGGCGGAATAAACCAGCGTGCGCAATTCACGCCGCAGTGGATAGGCGCTCGACGGCAGCACCTGGGTCATGAAGATCGCGATCAGCTCCTCGGCCGGATCGATCCAGAACGAGGTCGTTGCCGCGCCGCCCCAGGCATATTCGCCGCGGCTGCCGGGGATCAGCGTCTTGGCCGGATCCATGGTGACGGAGAAGCCGAGCCCGAAGCCGATGCCGTGATAGGCGGCCTCCGAGAACAGCGAGCGCGACAGCGCCGGCAGGTCGACGCCGCCGGGCAGATGATTGGAGGTCATGAGCTGCAGCGTCTTCGGACCGATCAGCCTGATGCCGCCGACCTCGCCGCCATTGATCAGCGCGCGGCAGAAGGTGAGGTAGTCGGCCGCGGTCGAGCACAATCCGCCGCCGCCCGAGATCAGCGAGGGCGGCGTGAGGAAGGAACTGGTCTTCGGATCATCCTGCAAGGTGAAGCTGTTGGTCTTCACATCGGCGTTATAACAGGCGGCGAAGCGGTGCGCCTTGTCTGCCGGCACATGGAAATCGGTATCGCTCATGCCGAGCGGCTCGAGGATGCGCGCTTTCAGGAATTGCTCGAACGGCATCCCTGAAATCTTGCCGACCAGATAGCCGATCACGTCGGTCGCGACCGAGTAATTCCAGGCCTCGCCCGGCGAAAACTCCAGCGGAATTTTCGCCAGCGCCTCGATCATGCTGTCCAGCGTGCCGGCCTTTTCGACCTCGCCGATCCTGGCTTCGCGGTAGGCCGCGTCGACATTGGAGCGCTGCTGGAAGCCGTACGTGAGCCCTGCGGTGTGGCGCAAGAGATCGACGATCAGCATCGGGCGCGACAGCGGCCGCGTCATGAAGTTGGGCGCGGTGCCGGCAACGAACACGCCGAGATTCTTCCATTCCGGGATGTATTTGACGACGGGCTCGTCGAGCGCGACCTTGCCTTCCTCGACCAGCATCATGAAGGCCACCGTCGTCAGCGCCTTGGTCATGGAATAGATGCGGAAGATGGTGTCGTCCTTGACCGGCACCTTGCGCTCGACATCGGCCAAGCCCTGGACCGCGCTGTGCACCACCTTGCCGCGGCGATAGACCAGAAGCTGGGTTCCCGGAAACCGCCCGGCGTCGATATAGCGGCTCTTCAGATGGGCCTCGGTGCGGTCGAGGCCGGGCTTGGACATGCCGGCGGATTCGGGCGAGGCGGGGGTGGGGGCGAGCATGGGATGATCCCTTGAATCTTTCGGGTCGGGCATAGATAGCTGAAACGTGCTTCCGTTCCAATCGGCCTGCCTTACCCAGGGCCGGCGGAGCCTTAGCAAAGTCGGCCCGTGCTGATATAGAAGGCTCCGCGCTTACCGGGGAGCCCGTGAGGGAAACGTCACAATGCCGCAATTCAACCAAGCCGATCTCACCGCCGCCGTCGTCAAGAGTTTTGAGAACACGCCAAATCCGCGGGCGAAATTCCTGCTGCAGGAATTGGTGAAGTCGCTTCACGACTATGTGGAGAAGACCGACCTCACCTTCGAGGAATGGGAATATGCGATCGATTTCCTGACCCGCACGGGGCAGAAATGCACGTCGATCCGGCAGGAGTTCATCCTGCTGTCGGACGTGCTCGGCGTGTCGATGCTGGTCGATGCGGTGAACCATCGCGAGCGCGAGGGCGCGACCCAGACCACCGTGCTCGGTCCCTTCTATGTCGGCGACCACAAGGTCATGGCGCATGGCACCGACGTCACGCCGCAGAACACCACCGGCGAGAAGATGTTCGTGCAAAGCCGCGTCACCGATCTTGACGGCAAGCCGCTCGCCGGCGTTCCCGTCGACATCTGGCATGCCGATGATGACGGCTTCTACGACTCGCAGAAGCCGACCTATGCGACGCAGGGCCCGTCCTCGCGCGCGCGCTTCATCACCGATGCCGACGGCCGCTTCTTCTTCCGCACCATTTTGCCGTGCAGCTATCCGATCCCGACCGATGGCCCGGTTGGCGAGATGATCATGCAGACCAAGCGTCATCCGATGCGGCCCGCGCATGTGCATTTCCTGGTCAATGCGAAGGGCCATGAGCCGCTGATCACCCACGTCTTCATCGACGGCGACAAATATCTCGATTCCGACGTCGTGTTCGGCGTGAAGGACGACCTCGTCGCCAGGATCGAGAAGCGCACCGATCCGAAGATGCCTGATGGCAAGGAAGCGCCGACGCCCTGGCATCTGATGACCTATGATTTCCGCATGAAGCCGGGCGGCGGCGCCGCGCCGAAGCCGATGGCGGCGCG
>Ga0210396_10005474_pt1 | contig 12292 bp, 10 predicted proteins | sample IncBWH17OmetaG_FD_155466 | JGI IMG/M metagenome (GOLD analysis project Ga0210396, IMG submission 155466) | Forest soil microbial communities from Barre Woods Harvard Forest LTER site, Petersham, Massachusetts, United States - Inc-BW-H-17-O ...
CGTCGGGAAGCCAGCTCGGCTGCCCGAACTGTGCTCGATCGATCACATCAGGAAGAACTTTACCGCTGGACGCCTCCAAAATGTGCAGAACACTGTCTTCCGAACCTCCGGGAGAAATGCCGTAGGCGACATATTTGCCGTCGAGCGAAGGCTGAAAGTAGTCAATGGAAAAGTGCTTTCCGCCGCTTGTTGTGAGCTTTTCTGGATCTACCAGCAGGCGCTCGGAAGCGTCCACCACATCGCGTACGTAAAGGCGGCGATTGTCGGAACCGGCTTCCGCCTTCAAATAAAAGTAATGACCGCCCCAGACTTGCAGGTTGTAAACAACCGAGCCAGCATTGTCGAGGGCCTTGACCCTCTCAAGTAGGTTGTCGCGTCCAGGAATCTTCGCGAGGGCCTCGCGCGCATAGTCGTTCTGGGCCTTCATCCACCTGACAACTTCGGGGTCCGACGTCTTCTCCAGCCACCGATAAGGATCTACAACCTGAGTCCCAAAATATTCTTCGGTAACGTCGTGCCTGGGAGTGTCGGGCAGTTTGGCTTGTCCGAAAGCCAGCGCGGAAACAAAAAGGGCGAGACAAATAGCAACAGACCATTGTCGCATAAAGCCTCCGTTAGCAGACGAAATCGTATCAGACCGGCGACGCGAAAATCATATCGCTGAAGGAGACTTGCGCAGAGGGCATTAGCCGAGCCTGATCAGCGAGTAATGATTCTCGAAGACGTCAGGAGTTTAGGCTTCTCCAATTCGCGAAAGTGGGCCGAGGGAGAGGCTCCATCGGCCAGGCGGATAATGAAATCCGAAACTTTTCCCGTGGGCATTGAAGCATTGGCCACAGAACCCCGTCTAGAATGGCGTGTACTTTGATTCAGTTCACATCTGAAGCGCTTGAAACTGGTCGGAAGATGAGCAGAGTCGAGGTGTGGCGCGGTGGTTTAGGTTCAGCCTAGCTGTTGACTGGCCCTTTCGTTTGCCTGTGCCTCAATAGCCGAACCATGCTCCGTTTCCACACCCCGCTCATCGAACCGGACGGGCGCATTTCGCGCATCCGGCTCTCGGAGAAAGTGTCACGGTCTCGCCCACGGAAAGCTGCTCGTCCGCGGAGTCAGGCGGGCGAGGCGGAGCGAGTCATGCAGGGCGGCGACTGGATAGTGCTTCGTCGCCGGCCACTGCAGGTCATGCTTGGCGCATAGCCACTGTCGTAGCCTCTTACGAGCGTGACGCTCAATCGCGCGATAGGCTTGGCTGACTGGGCCGAGACAGAAGTAGTTCGCCCAACCTACCATCATGCGGTTGAGTGTCTCTATCACGGTCTCTTGTTCCAGCAAGGTTTTATTCCGACCGGTTTCTTCGCTAATCGCTCGACAGATGCGTTGCACCCGTTTCTTCGACGGAGTCGTGCCCAGATAGGCACGCCCGGTCTTCGGCGAATAGCACCGACCAAAGGTATACCCTAAGAAGTCGAACTTCTCTTCCGGCAGCTTGCAGACCCGCGTCTTGGTCGCGTTCACCGTCAGCTTCAGCTTCGACATCATGTCCTGCATCGTGACTAAAGCCTCATCGGCTTTGGCCCGACAGCAGATCACGAGGTGAGTAGCCCCGGGGAGTTGCACCCCGAGGCTCTCTCAGAACTGGACGTGAGCCTCTCGACTCATACAGCTCCCATCAGGGAGCCACGCCGCACGCCCATTTTCCAGTGAGCGAACAACTCCGGAGCGCGACGCGAAATACGTGCAATCCAGTGTGTTGCTCGCCGGTGATGGCGTCGCAGCTTCTTGTATTTCCGCTTGGCCCAAAGGACCAAATCTCGGTCCAGTTCGCGCATGGTCGGGTAAAGCGCCGAGCGATAGTATCGCCCGTAATACTGGAGCCAGCCCCGGATAATCGGATTGAACATCCGCGACAGATCTTCGATGGCCTTGTCACTGCGGTTAGGCAGGTTCCAGCGCCGAAAAGTGTCGCGGATTGTCTTCGCTGCTGGGTTCGAGACCGCGGGACTGTATCGCCCCGCCAGAGCGTCTCGCCGCATCAGTCAGTTTGCGACGATCCATGTTGCCTTCACCGCGGCATGTGGGGTTCGGCCTCTGGGTTTAGGGTTTCGAGGTAACTATGCGTTCACTTTCGTTACGGCCCGATGACTCGCTCACCATCCCACGGATGGCTTTGTCGATCGACTCCACGCGCTTCGTCTCCTCCGCGCATGCGATCCCAGCTACAGGGCTCTGACTTTTGCCCTGATGGGTCTACCTCCCACTGAACACATCAGCCTTTCTGTGGACATACCATGCCGTCGCCATTACCCCGGCAGGTTCGATGGACCCTATTCGCTCGTACTGTTTCCATCGACGTCGGCCTTCCCTCAATACACGGTGGGTCGGCTCCTGCATTACATGTTTCGAGGCCTGCTCAGCGTTCACTCACGTTACGGCCTGCATGCTCGCCAAGTCGCCCAAGCGACCCTCTACACCGGAGGCTCCGACGGCTTCGTTACCTCTGCCGCCGCTCCGATTGCTACCGAGTGGAGCGAACCAGTTCTCGGGCGGGACTTTCACCCGCAGTTGATCAGCGCTCTTCACGGCGCGGGCGTAATAGACATGTTACGCCACCCAGCGGATTCGACTTGACTATTATGGGGCCATGGATTCGTTGCTTATCATTACGGGTACGATGGGGGCAGGCAAATCGAGTGCTCTGGGTGAAGCGTCGGACATCCTTGCCGTGAAGGGTATTACCCATGCGGCGATCGATTTGGACTCGCTCGGTCTTGCCCTTCTTCCGTCTGCGGCAAGCAGTGATGGCGCGATGTACCGCAATCTTCAATCTGTCTGCGAAAATTACTCCGCCCTTGGCGTGAGACGGCTCTTGCTGGCGCGTGCAATTGAAGACTGCGCCGAACTAGAACTCTGTAGTGGCGTTGTTTCAGCCTCAAACACCGTTGTCTGCCGCCTTACCGCCAGCATCGAAGTGATGGAGCAGCGCGTCAGGCTGCGGGAGTCAGGGATTTCACAACGGAACTATGTTGCTCGCGTCGCGAAATTGAACACCATCATTGACCGTGCGCACTTAGAGAATTTCACCATCATCAACGAGAATCGCCCGTTGACCGACGTTGCGCGCGAAATGCTCCTGAAGGCTGGATGGATTTCAAGCTGATGTCTGCCAAGCCTATAGGTCGATGAGTGCAATCAAGATTCGCCAACTGACGAAGCATGAGCAATGGCTTGGCTACCAAATGCATCAATTCCGGGAACTAACCCGCGTGAAAATGCGTATCGTTGTGCAGACGCAAAAGGGGGATCGCTTGCTTCATCATTTGCGTCAATAGTTGCGCAAATTTTCCGGGGAGGGAATATGCACACAATCGTCAAGGCCGTTCTCTTAGGAATCATTCTTGTAGCATCGGCCATCGGAAGTTTAGCGCAGGCCGCATCGAGAGACGCGCACGGGTCGCTGATAGTGGTGATGAAGGATGGTCGTCGGGAGACGATCCCCGTGGCTGAAATCACTAAGATCGAGTTCAAAGACGCAGATATCGTGGTCTTCAGAGACGGAGCGCAGAAGAGTTTTCGCATGTCCGAGACCCAGAGCTTCGAATTCGATACCTCTGCTTCCACGGCGTTTGCGCCCGGGCGGAACCATTTTGTAGGCAAATGGAGAGTGGGCCAAGGTCCCGGGGCTGGAGATTTCTATATCACTCTGGATGCTAATGGCGAGGCGCACAAAACCCTCGGCGCCGACCATGGAACCTGGACGGTGGTGGACGGTGAGGCCCGCATCGCCTGGGACGACGGCTGGCACGACGTCATTCGCAAGGTTGGTACGAAACATGAGAAAGTCGCGTTCGAGCCGGGCAAGTCTTTCTCCGAAACACCCAACAATGTCACGGCCGCCGTGAATACCAGCCCGGAACCCATCTAACGGTGAAAAGCTGTGAACTGGCAAACAGGCCTTAGCGCTTAAATTTAGGATTCTTTCAATTCAGTTCACATCCGAACGTTTGTCGATGGCCGATGTCGGGATCGAATTACACGCGAAGCCCGGAACACACAAGGAGAAACGTGATCGAGGCCCTACGCGCCGTTGCGTCGGCTCGACGCGTCACATATCAATTCGCGCACGCCCCGTAGGCTGGGTACGGAGCACCTACAGCGACCGCAACGAAACGCCAAGCGCCGGTAGTACGCTCGGCGTTGTTCGCCCACATTTCGGCTTACTTTGGTAACTCGAAGCCGCACGCCCGCGGCGATATCCTAACGCTACTCGGTTCTCGGTTGTTTGCCGCCACAAGTATTGCTGCGCGAGAGAAAAACAGCGCGCGTGACGGCTTGGAGCAAAGAAGCAATGTCAACGAAAATCGGCCACTTCGAAATCCTCAGTGAGTTGGCGAAATCGCCGACTGGCACGGTGTATAAGGCCAACGATCCTGAGAGCAATCAGACCATCGCGCTGAAGGCGATTCAGTTAAGTGCCTTTGGAGATCACGCCGACGCGCTCGAGCACGCGCTCCTGGCCGAGGCCGAGAGCACCAATGTTCTCAGCAGTCCCAACATCAGCAAGATCTTCGGCGCCGGCGAAATGGAAGGCCAGTTCTGCGCCGCCATGGAATATGTCCAGGGCAACAGCATCGCCACCATGCTGGCCCGCAAAGAAGGGTTCTCCATCTGGGATTTGCTCGACATCGGACGCCAGCTGACCAGCGGCCTCGATCACTCGACCTCGCTTAAGTTGGTGCACTACAGCCTCGAGCCTTCCAAGATCATGTGCGGATGGGATGGCACGGTCAAAATTCTCAGCTTCGGCGTCTCCAGCGTAGGTAAGTTCGCACAGCACCTCAGCCAGGGACTGCCCTCATTTCTCCACTACATGTCGCCCGAACAGGTGCGCGGCGAGGATACCGATGGCCGCTCCAATCTCTACAGCCTAGGCGCCATGTTCTACGAGATGGTGACCGAACGTAAAGCGTTCGATCGGGAAGACATTGAATCGCTCCGCCAAAGCATCCTGGAGAGCATTCCAGTCGCACCGCTCCACGTGAATTCCAAAATCCACCCGCTGCTCAGCAATCTCATCATGAAGGCGCTGGAAAAAGATCCAGCCAAGCGCTACCAGAGCGGACGGGAAATGCTGGATGACCTCGAGAAGTGCAAGGAGTCGAAACCGGCAGCGGCCAAGAAGGCTGAAGCCCCAAAGGGAGTCGCCGTTCCGGATAAGGCGAAGACCGCCGCACAATCGAAATTTGTGAACGGCGCGCAGCCCAAGCCTCCAGCACCGGTCGCGCCCCCGAAACCAGCGTCCGCACCCTCGGGGCTGGCGCGTCCTTCTGCACCGCCGGCGCCTCGGCCTTCAGCCTTAGCCAAGCCTTCAAAGCTGGCCATGCCGAAAGCCGCAGCTGCCGCCGCGGGCGTTGGATCCAGCGATTCTGTCGCGCTCCCCGAAATGAACGCTGCTCCCGCAGAGATTCAGGAACTCGATCTCTCGGGTCAGTACGTCGCCAGCGCGCCTCAGATCGACCTGGAGGCTGAGCAGCCTTCCTCCTATATGTCGGCCGCGGTCGCGGATGAGCCCCAAGTGGAAACGTTCGAGCCTCAATCCGACCACGCCACGCCGAAAATCGCCGTCGACCCCATGATGGCAGAGGGCCGCCCCGCCGGCGGAGGAGGCGGCACCAGCTTCTCCGAAATTTCCGAGCTCCCTCCCCTCAAGGAAGTCTACGTCGCGCCTCCGCCTCCGCCGCCGGTAGAGACTGCTCCGGTGCAATCGGAAATGGCGGCTGTCGCCCCGTTTCGAGGCGGGCACAAAGCAGACGAGAAACCCAAAGTCCAGCCGCGCGAAGTCGCGCAAAAGGCGATCAAAGAAATCAAAGGCGTTCCGCCCAAGCTATATCTCTATGCGTTGGGTGGCGCAGGCGTTCTCATTCTGCTCATTGCAGTTGGCGTGACGTACTACATCCACGGCCAGGGCGACGATGATGCGGGAGCGCCACGTTCCACTGCCGTCTCCGAATCTCCAGCACAACCTGCTCCGGCAGTTCCGGCTCCGAAGACTGAAGCCGCGCCTGCGCCTGCCCCGGCTCAGCCCGAAGAAGTCCAGGAACCCGACACCGCGGTAGCCCAACCCGCCACCCCATCGAAATCAAGAGGCGCCAAAAAAAAGGCCACCACAGCGCCCGTCGTCATTCCCGGACAACTCGTCCTTGATTCCACGCCGCAGGGTGCTCAAGTGCAGATTGACGGCGCCACCGATCCGAGCTGGGTCACTCCCTTCACTCTGACCAATATTCAGCCCGGCCAGCACACCATCACCGTCAGCAAGTCGGGTTACCTCACCGATACGCGAACCGTGAGTATCACCTCAGCGAACCGTGCGACCACGCAAATTCATCTTGCCCAGCTGGTGGCCACGCTGGTGGTCAAGAGCACTCCCCCCGGGGCCAGCGTCTACGTCGACGGGCACAACATGAACGCAAAAACACCGGCGCAGGTCAGCGTCGATAAGGGTCAGCACCTCGTGCTGGTACGCATGTCCGGCTATCTCGACGAAACCATGAACGGCCAGTTCACGCTCGGCCAGACCCTAAACTTCTCCCCGACGCTGCAACCTCTGGGCAACGTCGACAGCATCAAGACCGTGGGCAGTAAGATGTCGCGTCTGTTCGGCGGCAAAGGCCAGCCCGGCCAGGCAACGATTTCCATACACACCCAGCCCAAGGGGGCTCAGGTCGCCGTTAACCAGCGCATGCTGGATAAGCCCGCTCCCGTCGACGTCATGGTCGATCCCGGCAACTACGTCGTCGACATCACGCTCAGCGGATACGCCCCCATACACAAAGTCATTACTGCCACCAAGAGTGGTAAGGTAGTAATCGACGAAGCCCTGCAGCCGCAATAAGGAAGTCGAGTGCTACCCGCTTGTCGGTTCCAGTAGAAGCATCCTCTCGTCCCCGCTTTTCGTTTTCCGACTTGAAGGGGCGCGGCTTTAGCCGCGCCGTATGAATGCGACGTAAGCCGCGCCTTTAGGCGTTGAGGGATACCGCATGGAATACCTTTTCTTCCTACCTTCGATTACCCAAGGTCCCTCTTCTCGTCCTCCACACGCAGGAATACAGTCTGCCCGATCGCCACTAGACCAACGCGAATGACTGTCCCGTAGACTCCCGCCTTATTCTGGTTCGCCCGAACCACCGCCTTCAGAACTTCTGGCGCCGGACTAGCTGAGTCCGGATCAAGGTTCACCATCGAGCAGCGTACGTCGCGCATCGTGACGCTGATCGCGGGACCGTCGTCCCCCTCACCGAATGAGAGCGCACCGCCCACCCACTCGTCCTCCTGAAAGGCCCCCGGCCGCAACAAACGAACCACAATATTCGGTCGAAATCGTCGCACATCCAGACTCCGCCCCGCGAGCTGTCCAATCTCGTTCACCGTATCGGAAGCGATCACCGAGATGCTCGCCTCATCGAAGATGCCTTGCTTCAACTGCATCATCTGCACCGCAGCCCCGTATCGCCGTCCGACTTCCGCCGCCAGTTCCTCGCCGAAGACGGGCATCTCCTTGCCATCCGGCGTGCGAATGTGCGTAGGAAGGTCGTCCGGATCATCGTCACGCCGGAGCGGAGCATACCGCACCAGGTCAGGAAGCTTGCCTGCGCTGAGCCACGGGAACCCGCTGCGGTCTTCCATCCGCCGGAACGCCAGGCGTCTGTCACCATCGATCCCGTGCCAGCCCAGGTCGGCGACCTCGAGTCGCTCCCCGACCATGGACTTCACCGGATACCGGAAAATCGCATCCACATGCCCAATTTCTGTCAGCATCATCGATCCGAACCCGACCAACAGCGTATCACTGGAACAATCAGACAGGTCAGCGTTCGAGAAAACTGATATTCGGAGAAGAGCGTGGGCAGAGTCAACTAGTGTAGTGCGACAAACAGATCGACATTTATGAGACGCCGGTTTCCCCTGGGACCCTCTGTGGTTAAGGTCTTTGATCTCCTCGCCGGACACCACAAATCGCGCGGATCGAAACGCAACATTTAACGCTCACCACTTCCGACGTACTAGGTTGGTCTTAAAAAGGCAACCACGATACGCTGATTGGGAAGTCTGACGTGCGGCCTGTTCGATCTCCCTTCAGGTCGTTACCAAAGGTCATGCAAGCCACCCTCCTTCCGACTTTTCAGTTACAGACCCATTTGGAGTTAAGGTGGGAAGTGTGTGGTGCTTGCACTGGCCGACTGGCACCTAATCCTCGAACAAAGGTACAGTGACATGCACAACGGAGCAGCTCCCACCGCACTTCGGCGCAGTTCGAGAGTGCCGACCGCAGTCCAGATCCTGGTTACCAGTCTGGAAGGAACACACTTCTCAGAGGTATGTGAAACCCTCGTAGTCAATGCACACGGTTGCGCAATTCTGACGCGAGTCAAGCTCGACACAGGTGTCCTTCTGAACCTTCACAGCAAGGACGGGCGCGAGACTAAGGCTCACGTAGTCAGCTGCCAGCCGGTCGACCCAGATCACCGAAGCTGGAGACTGGGTGCGAAGCTCGACCGACCCGATAATTTCTGGGGCTTGAGAGATTGCCCTAAAGATTGGATAGTTCCAGCGCCGGTGGTGCCGGCAAGGCCTCCCCAGATTCTCAAGTCCACGAACACTTCGGCCTCCCCCCAGTTGTCCGGCCAGGGAAACCAGCCGTCGGAAGCCGTGCTGGACCGTTTCGCGCGGCAATTGGAAGTTCAGGTGAAGAGGACGATTGCAGACTCGTTACGCCCGCTCCAGGCTGAGGTCATGGCGCTCAAGGAGCGGTTGGCGCAACGAGAAGCGAATCCCAGCCGCTTTGAAGTTTCGCTCTCGAATATTCCTCCTGAGCTCGAACGACAAATCGAGTCACGCCTGCGAAAGGATCTCGAACCCAAAGTCCTGGATGAGGCGCGCCAACAGTCCGTGCATTTGCTGGAATCAGCCAAGGCAACGATCGACCAGCGAACCACGGAAAGCTTCGACCGTTTTCTGCGCAGGGTCGCCGAAGAACTTACGGTCGTCGAGAAACGTGCACAAGACATTTCCGCGTACATCTCCGAGAACACTCGGGAGTATCTGCAGCGTGGCTTGGAAGATTATCGCCAGAAATTATTGCAGGGAGGCGACTCGCTTAAACGCCTGAGCGAAGAGCTTCTGGAGTTCCTCCAACATAACTTGAATGCCGAGCACGAGGCGCGTCGTGGAGACTTGGAGCAACTTCGATCCTCGGTTGCCTCCGAATCATCGCGCTTGCAGGAACAGGTTGAATATCTGGACACTCGCATCGCGAAACTGGACGAATCGACGCGCTGCATGGAGTCAGGCCTCGACCATCGCCTGAGCCGGATGTCCAGCGAGATCGTCAAGGACACGCGCAGCCAGTTCCAGAATCTGGCGAATGAGATTCTCGAGGAATTGACCGCACGCAGCATCAAAGCGCTCAGCGATCAGCTCGATGAAGCCACCGAAAACATGAAGGTCGTCCAGAATGGAATCGTCGCCTCGGCTTCCGAATCACTGAAGGGCCAGGCAGCGACTGCTTTGCAGGCTTTCGAGAACTCCACCGGGCATCTGGCGAGACTTTCCCTCGAACGCTGGCGGCTCAAGCTGGAAGGTGGCTTGAATGCTCTGACAAAGAGCCTCAGTGAGTAATTTCGATTGGAAGGAAGTTGAACCGTATCGCCAGATAGTTTTTCTCCGCGAACTCGGCGGGGGTTCACGGCGGCCTCTGCGTTTTGGGGTTTTGGCCAGACCGGGAAAAACAGAGGTTTAGATCGCCGAGGTCGCCGAGAACGACCGCCTAAAGCGCAGAGAAAAGCAAAATGGTTGAGGTTGAAATTAGGGCCGCCGCGTTTCCACCACTAACGCTTTCTGCGCTACAGTCCACTAGTCGCCATGCCGGTGTTGGTTTATGAATTCTGCCTGCCCCTGTAGTGCGGACGCCCGCCGCCGCGTGCGACGCATCGTGCCCCAGTCATACTCGTAGACAGTCCCACAAAGCACGCAGATCTGGTAATCCTGCCCGTATACACCGCTATGGGGCCAGGAGAATTGATGACGACAAAATATTTCCAGGACTCGCTTGAGGAATTTATTCGCCATGGCTTTGAGGCCTTTTCTGTCAGCTGTGCTGTGACAGTAGCACGAAAAGCTGCAGAGGGATTCATCCCTTGGTTCAGTTCGCACCGGGATGATGGTCAATGCGTGGTCTCATTACTCTCTTGTAGCACCGAGGGCGAGGGTTTGCTGGGATTGGCGGTGCTTCAACAGCTGAACAGCCGCGACAGTAAGAACTCGCTCAGTGCGGCTTGAAGGTCTTGCCAGTTTCCAGCAGCGTTTTCAAGCGAGAGAGAATGCGCGGCCATCCGTCGGAGCAAAATGCGTAGCCTGGATCCGCTTCGTCCCACTCATCGTGGGTGATCGTGAGTTTTGTGGCTTCCGTCTCTGGCACAAGTTCGGCCGTCACTCGAGATTTCAATGGACTTTGCCCGAGTTGAAACGTGTACTGAAGCAATTTCGGCGGTTCGGACTGCAGGATCTCACCCTTCACCAAGGTCGCGGGCTTGCCGTCGGGACCAGGCCCGATCCACTTCATTAAACCGCCGGGTTTTATATCCGCCTCAAAGTCCGCGCCCATAAAAATGATGCGGTTCGACTCCCGTGAAAACAATCCGTCCCAAAGCTTTTCAGGCTTTACGGCAACATAGAAAACAAATCGCAGAGGGCTGCTCATCCGCCTCCTCAATAAAACGCTTCACGCGACAAACTCCCCCGGCCCGGCGCACCAGCTCAAGTAGAGACAGCCGCCTAGAGACAGCCGCCTCGGCTGTCCCGCGACGGCGAAGCCGAGCGGCTTAGGCACAGGGCTAAGATACAGACATTGTTTCGAGGTTCCAGGAACTCAATAATAACCGGAGGGAGCCATCCGCAGTCTTCTCGCGTTTTGCAAGGACGTTATTCTGGAGCTCCCGTGCGCGCCCCTGTCCACATGGATGACCTCCCTGTCAAAAGTTCTACATAGAAATGCGTATGGCAACCGACCAAAACCCTGTAGCACTCTATCGTGTGCCATCCCGTCGCATCGACGACCACATACGCGATCTCTGCGCGAAGGTCGCGCACTCGGACGGAAACGACTACGAACCCACCCTTTCGGAGTTGAAGGCCGCTCTCCGCGAGCACGCCGACCGGCTGCGAAAGATGGCCGTTCAGAGTCTGGCGAAGAAGGCGGCTCCGTTCAAAGATCGCCGTAAGTCTTGAAGTTCCGGATCAGCAGATTAGCGAAGCGGCTTAGTCTGCCGCCGCGTCCAGTCCACGATCTCGGGAAACCGAAATTCGTGGCGATCCAGTGAGCCGTGGATGAATTCATACCCTTCGAGCGGATCGACTTCCAACAGGAATCCATTAATCTCCAGCAACGTTGCCGCCGCCGCGAACGCGATCCGCTTGTTGCCGTCGATGAAACCGCGGTTGTTCGCAAGTGATTCCATGAGTGCGGCGGCTTCTTCCTCGATGGAATTGTAATAGCCGGTTCGGGGACGGAAAACAGCGGCCTCCACCGCATTCTGATCGCGAGCGCCGTGCAGGCCGCCGAAGCTATCGATGAGAAAATGCTGCATCTGGTAGATTTCCGCGACCGTCAGATAAATGTCGGCCATCTACTTGGCTAGCCGATCGAGCAGATCGCGGTTCCGGTCCACGACCCTCCCAAATGCTGCCATTACGTCGGGGCGGACCAGATGTTGGGAGGGGACCACATTGCGCAAATAGTGCGTCAGCGCCTGCTCGAGAACGTACCGCTGCGAGTTCGCGCCCGGCAGGTTTCCGGAAATCTATCGAGGTAGCTTGAAGTTGACGGTGACTTGAGTCTGAATCTCCACAGGCTCGCCGTTCAAAAGATATGGTTTGTACTTCCACTGCTTGACGGCATCGTTGGCCGCTCTGGCCAATTGCGAATCTCCGCTCAATACCTTTATGTGCGTGATATTTCCTTCCTTGGAAATCGTCGCCAGCAACTCCACCTTTCCTTCGATGTGCATGCGAAGCGCATTCTGAGGATAGGAAGGAGCGATCTTCTTGTAGAGCAGCCCCTGTGAAACACCCTGGGAAACGCTCAGCGTCTGGAGCACTGGCTTGAGTGCGACGTCCGTCGTTTCCAGGTTAGGAAGCGGAGCGGCAGCAGGCGCGCCCATTCCAATCACGCTGGGAGCGGGAGCATCGGGCGTGGGAGCCGGTTTCGTCCCAGCCACCGGTGCTTTTCCTCCCTTAACGA
>Ga0210396_10005475_pt1 | contig 12289 bp, 10 predicted proteins | sample IncBWH17OmetaG_FD_155466 | JGI IMG/M metagenome (GOLD analysis project Ga0210396, IMG submission 155466) | Forest soil microbial communities from Barre Woods Harvard Forest LTER site, Petersham, Massachusetts, United States - Inc-BW-H-17-O ...
GTATCTGACCAGATCAATAACGCGATGAAAAGCCTGTTTCTTGCCCAGAAGGCGGACAAGATCGTCGCGAAGGTCAGATGGTGTCGCATCGACCAGATTGTCGGGGACAGCATCACACTTAGTTGGTCCCGGAGGACGGCCAATGGCGCGGGTATTCGGCTCAAACAACTTTCGCATTCTCGCTCCGCGCTTGACGGGCACCAAAGGCCACAACGCCTAGGATCGCTCTTTCTCATGCCCCACATCAGGCATCCGTCATTGCTCAGTCCTGCGATGGAAGAGCCATCTATCGATCAGTGATCAAACCCCGGGATCGTTCTCGTCGCTTGGAAACCCCTGCTGCAATTAGGCTAATAGTGCTGTCTTGAATGTAGACACCGGGCGGCGGGTTTCGATTCTCGGTTTCCTGCTCAATCTCCGACAGCGAGATATTGGCGGACTTGACGGCGGGCGCCCCTCGCCGGCAGTGAGCTCCGCTTTGGACCGCAAGAATAGACAAGTCGGCGCAAGACGATGAAATCAATTGCAGCTCGTTTCGATAGACTTCCTGCCGAACGATGAAAGTGCGCAGGAGGTCGGCATGTTGAGGGGCTTTACCGTTCCGAAATCGCCATTCGGTCAGGCGGCATTAACACCGCCGCCGCCCTGGCACTATTCGGGCGATGTTGTGGGAGTCGAGTTCTGGACGGATCCCGATGCGGCGGCAGTGACATTGCCGAGCGGCCTTTCCCCCGATCCGAAATCGAGCGGCCACGCCGTCATAATGTTCCTGGATTGGCAGTTCACTGCGCAGGACGACGAATTCCTGGATCCCGCCCGCTATCAATATCGCGAGGCGTTTGTGCTACTGGATGCGATGTATCGCGATACTCCGGTGATGTGGTGCCCGTATATTTACGTCGACAATGATGCCGCGCTGGCGCGGGGGTGGACGCAAGGCTTCCCCAAGAAATTGGGCAGCATCTTCCAAACGCGCTCTTTTGCTGCGGCGAGTCCCGCGGCCGCACCGGTCGCGTCCGGTGGCCGATTTGGTGCGAGCCTCTCCGCGCATGGCGAGCGCCTGGCCGACGCCTGCATCACCTTGCGCAAGCCTGTCGAGAACGGGCTGTCGCTGCTCAGCCGACCGACGGTTTTGCTGCGATACTTCCCGAGACTTGCGGCCGGATATCAGGACAAGCCAGCGGTCAATGAGCTGGCGATGTCGATCACCGACAATCTCACCGTTGCGCAAGCCTGGGTCGGCGAGGGCGAATTGAAGCTTCCCGAGGCGCATGGCGAAGAGTTGCACGCCCTCGCGCCCCGCCGCGTGGAATCGGGATTCCGCTACTCGCTTTCCTACTCAGTCACCGATTTGAAGATCCTGGAGGATCACACCCGAAAGTAACCCGAACGACACTCCCGCCGTCGCGACGAACTGTCCGGACCTTTGCTTGGCCGACGGGTCTCCGCGGTCCCCGTCCCGCGGAGACCCTCCGCGGGGAGAAACCTGTGCCCACCAAGGAGAACAGTTGTGAGCAAGACTGCGTCCGAATACCTGGTCGAAGCCCTCGAGAAGACAGGCGTCAAACGCGTGTACGGTGTGGTCGGCGACTCCCTCAATGGTTTTTCTGACGCGCTGCGGAGAAGAAAATCGATCGATTGGATCCACATGCGCCATGAGGAGGCTGCCGCTTTCGCGGCGGGGGCCGAAGCTCATCTCACCGGAAACCTTGCCGTGTGTGCCGGAAGCTGCGGTCCTGGCAATCTGCATCTGATCAATGGCCTGTTCGATTGCCAGCGCAACGGCGTGCCGGTCCTGGCGATCGCCTCCCATATTCCGAGCAGCGAGATCGGGATCGATTATTTTCAGGCGACCCATCCAGAGAGCCTGTTCAAGGAGTGTAGTCACTACGTCGAACTCGTTTCGAGTGCCAATCAGCTTCCGCAGATCCTCAAGCGGGCAATCCGGGTCGCGGTCGGCAAAAGAGGTGTTGCGGTCATCGTGTTGCCTGGTGACGTCGCGCTGACGAAAATCGACGCTGATGTCCCGGTTTGGATGGTGCCCGCTGCGCCGGTGCTCCGGCCAGGCGAGACCGAGATCGAGGAACTGGCAGGCTTTCTCAACGAAGCATCACGGGTGACATTGTTCTGCGGCGCGGGATGTGCAGGCGCTCATGCGGAAGTCATCGAATTGGCCCGCAAACTCAAGGCGCCGATTGTGCACGCCTTTCGCGGCAAGGAATTCATCGAATACGACAATCCTTACGATGTCGGGATGACCGGTCTCGTGGGCTTTGCATCGGGCTACGCGGCGATGAAGAATTGCGACGCTCTCCTGATGCTGGGGACAGATTTTCCCTACCGCGCGTTCTATCCTGAACACGCAAAAATCGCGCAGGTGGATGTGCGGCCGGAAGCGCTTGGCAATCGCTGTTCGCTTCATCTCGGCCTGCTCGGGACCGTCAAGCATACGCTGGAGGCCGTTCTGCCGGCGGTCAAGGAGAAGACGGACTCCAGCCATCTCAACGATGCCCTGATCGACTACAAGAAAGCCAGGAAAGCTCTCGACTCGCTGGCGGAGAGTGGTCCGGACAGTAACATCATCCATCCGCAATATGTCACGCGCCTGGTGAGCGAACACGCTGCCGACGATGCGATATTCACCTGCGACGTTGGAACGCCGATCATCTGGACGGCGCGATATCTGAAGGTCAACGGCAGGCGCCGCATCGTCGGTTCGTTCAATCACGGATCCATGGCGAATGCGATGTTGCAGGCGATCGGCGCGCAGGCGGCCTATCCAAATCGCCAGGTCATCTCGATGTCCGGTGACGGCGGCTTCAGCATGATGATGGGGGATTTCATCACCCTCACCCAAATGGGGCTTCCGGTGAAGGTGATCGTCCTTAACAACGGTACGCTCGGCTTTGTCGAAATGGAGATGAAGGCCAGCGGATTCCCGGATACGGGCTGTGACCTCAAGAACCCGAATTTTGCGCTGATGGCGGACGCCGTCGGCGTGCGCGGAATCCGGGTCGAAAAGCCGCAGGAATTAAAGGGCGCTATCGAGGTCGCGCTCGCGCACAAGGGGCCGGTCTTGCTTGACGTGGTGAGTGCTCGGCAAGAGCTCGCCATGCCGCCCAAGACAAGTGTGGATCAGGCGTATCACTTCGGGATGTTCATGATGAAGGCGGTTCTTGACGGCCGCGCGGCTCAACTCATCGACCTCGCGAAGGTCAATCTCTCTCGCTGAGTCTCGGCAGAAACGGGGAGCAAATACATGATGTGGACCGCGCTTCTGCTGTCTCGCGTGCAGTTTGCCTTTACGGTGTCATTTCACATTATTTTTCCCTCATTCACGATCGGGCTCGCGGCCTGGCTCACGGTCCTCGAGGCGTTCCACCTGATCAGCGGCAAGCCGGTCTACCGGCGCCTGTTCGAATTCTGGCTCAAGATATTCGGCGTGACATTTGGCCTGGGTGTCGTCTCCGGAATCGTGCTCGCCTTTGAATTCGGCATGAACTGGAGCCGGCTGTCGGAGGTGACAGGGCCAATCCAGGGGCCGTTGCTGACCTATGAAAGCTTTACCGCCTTTGCGCTGGAGGCGTCATTCTTTGGTGTTCTGCTGTTCGGAAGGAACAGAGTATCGCCTGCGGTCTATCTGTTTTCCACCATGATGGTCGCACTTGGAACGACCTTCAGTGCCTTCTGGATCATGGTGAACAATAGCTGGATGCAGGCCCCCGTCGGTTACGCCATCGAGAACGGCGTTTTCGTCCCGACCGACTGGAGAGCGATCATTTTTAGCCCGGTTGTGTGGGTCAGATTTCCGCATATGCTGATCGCCGCCTACCTGACCGGTGCGTTCTGTGTCGCAGCGACCGGGGCCTGGTACCGGTTGCGCGGTATATACGCGGTGGAAGGCCGCGTGATGTTGCGAATGGGCCTCTTCCTGGCGGCGCTGCTGATACCGGTCCAGCTATTCCTGGGCCATTTGAACGGTGATTACGTTCACGACCGACAGCCGGCAAAGTTCGCGGCCATCGAGGGGCGCTGGCATGATGAACAGCCGGCGGGAGAGGTGTTGATCGCCATACCGGACGAAGCCGGCGAAACTAATCGTCTCGAGCTGAAGATTCCCTACCTCGGAAGCCTGATCGCTTCGATGCGCTTCGACTCGAAGGAAATCGGGCTGACCAGCTTTGCGAAGGCGGACCGGCCGCCAGTGGCCATTCCGTTCTTTGCCTTCAGGGTGATGGTGGGATGCGGCCTGTTGATGACGGCATTGGCCTGGCTCGGCTCGTTTTACCTCCTGTTCGAGCGCAAGCCGTGGCAGCGGCTGCTGCTGTGGGCGACCTTCCTGAGTTTTCCGCTACCTTTCATCGCAACATTGACGGGCTGGTTCACCGCCGAGGTGGGCCGCCAGCCGTGGAGTGTCTACGGCGCATTGCGTACGGCCGATGCCGTAACCCCGACGCTGACCGTTGGCGCGGTCACAGTCTCCTTGATCATCTTCGCGGTCGTCTACCTCGTCATATTCAGCTTTGGGACGCTGTATGTCTACCGCCTGCTGAAGGTCGGGCCCGTCCAATCCGAGTCGATCGGTGCCCCTAATCCGAAACGTCCGCTGGCGGTCTCCGGCGGCAATCCGGTTGTGAAGACGACGCAAGGACGAGGCTGGCTATGATTCTTTTCTGGGCAGGTCTGCTCGCTGTAACCACGTCCCTGTACGTCTTGCTGGATGGCTTTGACCTGGGAGTAGGCATCCTGTTTGCGTTCGCCGACGAACCCAATCGACGCAAGATGCTGAGCGCGATCTCGCCGGTCTGGGACGGAAACGAAACCTGGCTGGTCGTGACCGGCACGGTCCTGTTTGGAGCGTTTCCTGCCGCCTACGCAGCATTGCTGTCAGCCTTCTATATGCCGCTTGTGTTGATGCTGTGCGCGCTAATCCTGCGCGGCGTCGCTTTCGAGTTTCGATATAAATCGCTCGGATTTCGGTGGTTCTGGGATCTGGGTTTCGCCGGCGGATCGTTCGTCGCGACATTCATTCAGGGCATGACGGTCGGCGCTCTGGTCGAGGGCCTTCCCATGAGGAACGGCCACTATATCGGCGGCACCTTGGGGTGGCTCAGTCCGTTCGCGGCGCTATGCGGGCTTGGTCTGGTGCTCGGCTACAGCCTTCTCGGCGCAAGCTGGCTTGTGCGGAAATGCGAGGACCCGATCAGGGAGCGTGCCTATCGGTTGCTCCCTGTGTTGATGGTCAGCGTGCTCACCTTTCTTGGGTGCGCTTTCATAGCGTCACTGGCCATGCATCTCGAGCTGTTGCACCGGTGGATGGAGCGTCCTTATCTGCTGATTTTTCCGCTGATCGGAGCGATTGCTGCCTATGGCCTGCTTAACAGCGTCAGGCAGCAGAATGATCTGGCTCCCCTCAGATTCTCTGCCCTCATTTTCATGGCGGCGTTCGGTACCCTGGCGTGTTCGTTCTGGCCGTTCATGATCCCGTTCGCGCTCACCGTCGAGCAGGCTGCATCGCCGCCCGCCAGTCTGACATTCATATTCTGGGGGGCCGGCCTCTTCGTCATGCCGCTCACGCTCATCTACACCACGGTGGTGTATCGGCTGTTCCGTGGAAAGGTCGCCGAGATGCACTACGAATAATTGTGCCTTCTGCCCGCCCGTTCAGGGAGCGCACAGTAGCGGTTCTCGTGCGGCAGACCGGGGGGATGTGCTGGCGAATAGCGTGGCCCAACTTCTTGAGGTCGCGAGGCGCGAAATCGAGCGTGATCGAGAGGCAGCGAAGGCGTCGCGCGCCACCGCTTCATCTATCCTGCAATCGGAGATTGAACGCCGTTCGGGTGCCAGGCATTCCAGAACGGCAGGACTGGCGGGCTGGCAGGTCTCGCGGGTGCGGGCTTTCATCGACAAGAACTTGCACCGTACCATTCACACCCAGGACTTGAGTCTCGTGGCGCGGCGGGCGTCGCTGAGCGACGTAGCGCCGAGCGTCGGATTTTCGGATCAAGCCCATCTGTGCAGGTTTTTCAGGCAAGCCTTCGGTCAAAGTCCTGCCGGCTGGCGACGCGAGCGCGAGATCCAGTAGCGGTCGACCATGACAATTGAATTGGACAAGAGACGTCCAATGGCCGATCGAAACAGGAACGCCCTGAGCTTCGGCCCGTTCGAGCTCTCCATCGGGAACAGGCTCCTGACCAACGGCACAAAGGTCGCGCCCCTCGGCGCGCGCGCCATGGATCTGCTCGTCGTCCTGATGGAGCAAGCGAACCAGGTCGGCGAAACGCCAGTCCGCCACTCTGTTCGAATTGACGGCTGCGACGGACCTTGCCGAGCTATTGCTGAAACAGGGGCGCGTGCCGCAAGCCTACAAATATCTCAGCGCGGCGTTTGATCGAATGCCAGCCGGAATTGTATCCCCCGTTCACGAGCGAGCCTTGCAAATCTTCAACCGGCCCCGATCAGGTATCAACGCCCCCGGCTAGATTGACAGGCGCTCCGTCGCCTGCGCAGTCCGGTACAAGTCCTCGCAATCCCCTACAAGCCCAATCTCGCGGCGGGGCCCATCCTGCGGCATTAATGCCAAAAAGGGGTCGCCGTCATGAGCAAGAAGGTCGCAGAAATCATCGTTGAGACGCTGCAGAGCGCGGGCGTCAAACATTGTTACGGCGTCGTGGGCGATACCCTCAACCTGATCGCGCACAGCATTTCCAAAAGCGGGATCGAGTGGGTGAGTATGCGTCACGAGGAGGCTGGAGCCTTCGCTGCCCATGGCGAAGCCTTGATAACCGGCAACCTCACTGCGTGTGCCGGAAGCTGCGGCCCCGGCAGTCTGCACTTCATCAATGGCATCGTCGAGGCGAACCGCAATCGCGCGCCCGTCATTTTGATCGCGAGCCAGATCGTTCGCGACGAATTGGGATTCGAGTTTCCGCAGGAGGTCGACTTCAAGGCGATATACGGGAGCATTAGCGTCTATTGCGACATGATCCTGACCCCCGAACAGGCCCGGCGGAAGACCGTTATGGCCTGCCAGTCGGCAATCGCGAAGCGCGGAGTGGCAGTCCTGATCGTTCCGGTCGACGTCTCGCATTCCGACGCCAATGACGATGTGCCGTACGCGGTACATACGAGCCATCCGGTCATACGCCCCACGGATGCCGATCTGGATCAGATCGCGGCCATCATCAATAGCGGTGAGAAGATCGCCATCTATGGCGGGTCAGGTTGTCGCGGCGCGCATGACGAGATTCTTCGTGTGGCCGAAATCCTCAAAGCGCCGATTGCCCATACCAGCCGCGCCAAGGATTCCCTCGAATACGATAATCCGTACAACGTTGGCATGACCGGGCTCATCGGAAACGAGGCGGCCTATCACGCCGTTCGGGAATGCGACACGTTGCTGCTGCTTGGCGCGGATTTCGCCTGGCGGCAATTCTATCCCGACCACGCGAAGATCGTGCAGATCGACATCGAGCCGACCCATCTGGGCCGTCGCCATCCGGTGACCCGGGCATTGGTCGGCGACATCAAGGCGACACTGGAAGCATTGATCCCTCGGCTGCACAAAAAATCGGACAGCAGTTTCCGCGATCACTTCGTCCAGCGCCACCGCGAGGTCATTGCCCAACAGATGGAGAAAGCCACACCCAAGCGACGCGACACCATTTCCGGGATTTACCTGACCGAGCTAATTGACCGCATGGCGGCTGACGATGCACTCGTTGCGGGAGATGACGGAACGCCTACCGTCTGGATGCACCGCTATTTCAAGGCCACCGCCAAGCGGCGCTTCTACGCCAGCCTCCTGCACGGGACGATGGCAGCAGCCATGCCGACCGCGCTCGGCCTGCAAAAGGCTCAGCCCGGCCGCCAGGTCATCGCTCTCTCGGGCGATGGCGGGATCGGGATGCTGTTCGGCGATCTGATGACCGCGGTCCAGCACAAGCTGCCCATCAAGGTGGCGGTGTTCAACAACGGAAAGCTGGGCTTCATCGATATCGAACAGAAATCGGAAGGGCTGCTGCCGCTCTACACCCATCTGCAAAATCCTGATTTCGGCGTGGTCGCAAAGGCGATGGGCCTATGGGGCCGCACCGTCGTCAAGGCGGCCGAGCTTGAGGCAGCGATAGGGGAGTGGCTCGCTCACCCGGGTCCCGCTCTGCTCGATGTGAATGTCGAAAGCATGACCTTGGTGATGCCGCCGGCGATCGAGTTTGGCCCAGCCTATGGGATGGTCCTCTATTCCGCGCGGGCAGTGCTCGGCGGACAAGCCCACGATCTGATCGAAATGATCAAGGAAAACCTCTGACTAGAAGCGTGTCGAATGTCTAACGTTTGGAGAACTTACCGATGAGCAAGATTAACTTGAGTCAAACCCAGGTTCAAATTCCTGATTCTATCAAGTGGACACTCCAAGAGGGGTTCCCCAAAAACAGTCTCGAGAACGCGGTGCTGGCTGGCAGTCTCGGGGCTATATGAGTGCGCCGCACTACTACGCCACCGATCGTCTTTGCGTCGTTGACGGGAAAGGCGTAAATCCTGATCGCGCGCGATCTCCGGTAGCATCAAGTGCTTGCCGGTGATCCTCATTTGCCCCTTGATTGGTCTAGGAACTTGCCTTTTTTTGGACACCCACACGGTTCGAAGCTTCTGTCACTTGTCGTCGGGACACGATAGCAGTTTTTCCGATCGCCCATAGGTCTAGCCTTGGGCGGTAAAATGCAGCGGTTTTATTCAAGACCTCGCCCCTGATAGCGGGTAACTTGTCCGGCTCGGACCCGGTCGTTGTCCGTTTCAGACCTTCACAAGCTTCAGGCTGCGCGCGAGGCTTGAGACTGGTGTCGTGCGGTCCGAGGCAGATCAGGCAATCCGCTCACTTAGAATGGCGGACGCCGAAACAGCCGGAGAAAAGACAATTCAAGGGAGGCCGCCATGGTGGGAAGGCTGATTCAGTCCACCAAATCAGCTTATCAATATCCTTTGATTTTCAAGCAATTGTGGCACACGCCGTGCGTGCAGGCGCCGAATCAGGAGGTCGTCTACCGCGATCTGAGGCGCTTCACCTATCTCCAGATCAAGGAGAGGATAGGCCGTCTCGCGTCGGCGCTGAGCAAAGCGGGGGTTGCGCCCGGTGACACCGTGGGCGTGCTCGATTGGGACAGCCACCGATTTCTCGAAGCTTTCTTCGCGATCCCGATGATGGGCGCCGTGTTGCAGACGGTGAATGTCCGTCTGTCACCCGAACAGATCGCCTACACAATTGATCACGCTGGTGCCTCGACGCTTTTGGTCAACGATGAGTTCGTCGGACTGGTGGAGGGGATGAAGGCCCAATTGCCGAAGGTCAAACGGCTGATCGTGATGTCGGATCGACCTACACCGCAGACTGGCAGTCTGTCCTTCGTCGGCGAATATGAGAGCCTGCTTGCTGTAGCTGCACCTGACTACGAGTTTCCTGATTTCGACGAGAATACCCAAGCGACCACTTTCTACACGACCGGCACGACCGGACTGCCCAAGGGGGTCTATTACAGCCACCGGCAGCTCGTGTTGCACTCGATCTGCGGGTTGGCGCTGTTCGGTATGGCGGGACTGCAGGGGCGCTTTTCGCGTGATGACGTCTACATGCCGATTACGCCGATGTTTCACGTCCACGCCTGGGGCTTTCCCTGGTCCGCGACGCTCGCCGGCGTCAAGCAGGTCTATCCCGGACGCTACGAGCCGGCGATGCTGGTCAAGCTGATCAAGAGTGAGGGCGTCACCTTCACCCACGGCGTACCGACCATTCTGCAGATGTTGCTCGACGCCGCCGCTAAGGCAAATGCCGATCTGAAAGGCCTCAAGATGGTGATTGGGGGTTCGGCCTTGCCGAAGGCCTTGGCCAAGCGAGCGCTTGCTGCGGGCATCGATATCTTCGCGGGCTATGGGATGTCGGAGACCGGCCCGCTTGCCGCAGTATCCCACGTCCGATCGAAGGACCTTACCGGCGATCCGGACGGGGAAGTCGAGTTCCGCGCCAGAGCCGGCATCGCCGGGCCGCTGGTGGATCTACGCATCGTCGATTCTGACATGAAGAACGTGCCGCATGACGGTAAGTCCGCCGGCGAAATCGTGCTGCGGGCGCCGTGGCTCACCCAAGGTTATTTCAACAATCCCGAAGGATCGGAACAACTCTGGGCTGGGGGTTACCTTCACACCAGCGATATCGCCGTTGTCGACGCGAACGGCTCTGTGCACATCACCGACCGTATCAAGGACGTGATCAAGACCGGTGGCGAGTGGGTCTCGTCGCTGCAGATCGAGGACCTGATCTCGCAATGCGCCGGCGTTGCGGAGGTGGCCGTCATCGGCGTCAAGGACGAGAAATGGGGTGAGCGGCCGCTCGCGCTCGTGGTCAAGCGGGCGTCCGATGCGAATGGCGTCAGCGACGCGGTTATCAAGAACTACCTCAAAGTGTTCGCCGACAAAGGCATCATCTCGAAATACGGAATTCCGGAAAAGATACTGTTCATCGACAGCATTCCAAAGACGAGCGTCGGCAAGATCAACAAGAAGGAACTGCGCGAACGGTACGGTGATATGTAGCTATTTGAACGCAGAGGCTAGTGATCGAGGAGGAGAACGTGAGCAATCTCTCCCTTTCTGGTTTGCGTGATCGAGTCGGGCAGGAACTCGGTCTTTCCGATTGGACGACCATAGACCAACCACGCATCGACGCGTTTGCGTCCTGCACCGGCGATCGTCAATGGATTCATGTTGACGTTGAAAGAGCCAGGCGGGAGAGTCCTTTCCGCGGCCCAATCGCACATGGATATCTGACGCTTGCGATGGTGGCGCCGCTGGCGATGCAGATCGGCGTCATCCCGAGCGATGCCGCCGCCGGACTGAACTACGGGATCGACAAGGTCCGCTTTCTGGCACCGGTGCCGGCCGGTGCGCGCGTGAGGTTACGCGTCGTGCTCGCCGGGATCGAGCCGAGGGAAGGCGGGCAGGTGATCATGAAGACCCAGAACACGCTGGAGGTGGAAGGATCCGAGAAGCCCGCCCTGATCGCCGAAACGCTGGCGCTTCTGATTCCCGCCAAGGGAGCATGACGGCAATGAGCACGGAAAATCGCAGCCCGGTTTCACCGATGTCGGAAATGTCCGATGCGGCATCTAAAAATACGCTGGCGCTCAATCCACTGGTTGGCATTCAAGGCAAGGACCTGGTCGACAGCGCCAGCATCCTGTTTAGGGCGGTCACGAATGAGCCGCGGGTCGCAACCGAACAGTGGCTTTCTTTTGTCGGCGAACTCGGCTCTATCGTTGCCGGTAAGTCGGAGCGTGCGCCGAAGTCAGGCGATAGGCGTTTCTCTGATGCCACCTGGAAGGAAAGTGCCTTTCATAGCGGACTGCTCAAGGCATATCTCGCCTGGGGTGATGCCGTCAGCGGCCTGGTCGACAAGACCAGCCTGAGCGAGATCGACAAGGCAAGGGCGCATTTGGTTACGGAAATCCTGATCGATGCCGTGGCTCCGACCAATGCAATGCTGACCAACCCGGCGGCGGTGCGCAAATTCGTGGATACCGGCGGCCGAAGCCTGTGGTACGGGCTGAAGAACTACTTCGATGATCTCGCCAAAAATGGCGGCATGCCGTCGATGGTGGATCAGAGCGCCTTCAAGGTCGGCGAAACCTTGGCCACCACGCCGGGTGGGGTGGTCTTCCGCAACGAATTGCTGGAGCTGATACAGTATGCACCGACGACGCCGAATGTGAGAAAGCGGCCGCTGGTCATCACCCCGCCGCAGATCAACAAGTATTACGCGTTGGATCTGTCGCCCGACAAAAGCATGGTCCGTTTCCTGCTCGACAGCGGCATTCAGGTGTTCTGCGTCAGTTGGCGTAATCCCACCGCGGCGCATCGAGAGTGGGGGCTCGATACCTACGTCGCAGCGCTTGATGAAGCTGTCGATGTCGCGCGAGACGTGACCAGCAGCGACGATATCTCGATGATGGGATCCTGTTCCGGGGGCATCACCTCGACGGCTTATTTGGCGACGCTTGCAAGCGCGGGGCAACAGAAGATCAGGAATATAGTGCTCGCGGTCTGCCTGCTCGATCCGAACACCGCCGACGAGAGCGCATTCGGTTGCTTGATGACGCCGGAGACAATGCGCGCGGCCAAGGAAGCCTCCCGGCTGCGCGGCATGGTCGACGGCCACGAACTGGCGCGGATGTTCGCGTGGATGAGGCCGAACGACTTGATCTGGAACTACTGGGTCAACAACTACCTGCTCGGCAATCAG
>Ga0210396_10005477_pt1 | contig 12288 bp, 11 predicted proteins | sample IncBWH17OmetaG_FD_155466 | JGI IMG/M metagenome (GOLD analysis project Ga0210396, IMG submission 155466) | Forest soil microbial communities from Barre Woods Harvard Forest LTER site, Petersham, Massachusetts, United States - Inc-BW-H-17-O ...
TCCACTACGGCTGTCAGCCTGAGGGATCACGGGTGCCTCCCGCCGCGTGAGGGGTCCGCGATCGCGGACCCCTCACAGCGACATTCTCCACTACAATTCGCCGCCTCTATCCAGATACAAGGGATCGCGGCAACACTTAGGCTTGGGAGAAAAAATAATGATCTTGCTACGATCCCTCCGCTACGCACGAAGCGTGCTCCGGTCGGGATGACAGATCAGTGTTGCGTGCATTGGTCGGGATGACAACTCAGGAAATTACTTGCCTATGACCAGGTTGGAGCCGGGGAGGTAGCGGCGGAGGACGGAGCCGTCCCAGAAGATGCGGTTGATGGCCAGGGGGATTTTGCCGGGGACGCCGCGAGTGAAATAAATCTGCAAGCCGTCGCGCGACCATTCGGCATCGCGCGAGAAGCTGTCGGTGGGGCCGAGAATCACGCGGCGCTTGCCACGCACTTCGTACAGAAAAAAAGTGCTGTTGAGGCTGACGGAATCGGTGGGCGCGCCGGGTGGCGTGTTGAGGTAATACGCGGAGACCAGCAGCAAATCGGGATTCAGCGGGTGGCTGCGAATCGTGTCGCTGCTCATGACGTCGAACGTGGAGCCGTAAATATCTTTGAGCGGCACGGTTTGTTGCGGCTTGCCATCGTCGCCCAGCCAGTAGGCGTTTTGCTTGTCGGTGACCAGCAGCGTGGTGGGCGAAACCCAGCCATGCAGCGCGTCGAAATTTTGCGGCGCGACGGCGGCAGCTTTTTCCGGCGCGTTGAGCGGAAGCGTCCAGAGCTGCCACTGATTGCCGGCGGTGTCGAACTTCAGGAAGGCGACGCGGGAATCGTCGGGCGACCAGAAGGCCTCACGCGCGTTTCCGGTAACCAGATCGCGGGAGCGGCCGGAATCGAAATCGTAGAGGACGATGCTGCGCTCCGGGCCGGTCTTGGAATCAGAGCGGGTGTACAGCAGCTTTTTGCCGTCGTGCGAGAGCGCGGGCTCCTGGCCGGAAGGCGCGGCGGTTTTTTTGAGCTGGCCGTGGCTGACGATGATTTTTCCGGTGGCGTCGATGTAGGCAATGGCGACAGGCGGCGAAAATTTGGTGATGGGATCGAGGACCGACTTTTTGTCCTTGTCCTTATCTTTGTCCTTGCCGGCGGGCGTGGTGTCCAGCGGCTCGGTGTCGTCGAGGCGATTCTTTTTGCGGAATTCGGGAAACTTGTCGGGCTCGCTTTGGCCGCATCCCTTAAGGATGCCGAGTTCGGACTGTTCGATGACCACCGTGAAGGTGTACTTGGTTTCGGACATGCTGTCGGAACAGGGATCGCGCGCGAGCTTCACGGTGACGTCGGCATTGGCCGCGGAATCTTTGGCGCGGTAGGTCCAGGCACCGCCGGAATCGTCGGGGATGATGTCGGCGGGATCGAGCGCCATTTCAGGATAGCCGACGCGATCGAGGCGCTCCGGGCCCTTCATGCCGAGGCGCAGACTCCAGAAAGGCTCGGTGCCGTGGGCGATGACCAGGATGGGGTAATGCTTCGAGGAGGGCGCTTGCACTTCGGGAGATGTGGCGATTTGCGGCGTGGTGGGCGCGCCGGGCGTTGTGGGCTTGGGAGTTGGCTTTTGCGGTTGCGTGGGGGATTGCGCGGGTGCGGGAGTCGGAGTCGGCGTTTGTGCGAAGAGGACGCTGGTGGTTAGGGCGGCGGCGGTGAGTGCTAACGCGAATGTGGCTGCGGCTCCGGTTGCTGCTGCAATTTTGCTGAGTCGGGAGAGCCTACGAAAGCTAATGAAAATTGTTGAGAGAGCAGCGCGCACGAAAAGTGTCCTCAGAATGTTTGTAACGACTTCTCCAGTGGTGAGATGCGCGCGGGCTGATCTGGGCAGTGCGGCGAGAAGGCAGCCACGCGGTGCGCACGAAATTAGAACAGAGCGGAAGCGGTTGACGCAAGTGCGAGCGGGTGATGCGGGGAAGCGATTCTAAATGTGCTGGATAGAAGGAGTCACAAAAAGAAAGAGGTGCGGAGCAAAAAATAGTTGACATGGCGAACAAAAAGCGAAATACTGAGGCCGCTTCGAGGTGACCTATGTCCCCAGTTCTACCCCTTACGACGTCGCGTTTCACGATGCGCCGTCGCCCCGTTCGACGCCCCGCTGTTTCTTTCCTACCTTTCTGCCCTGATGAGCCAAAACCAGAGGCCGGTGCTCTTGCCCAGAGCGAAGCCGGCTGGTGCAAGGGAAGTCTGGAGAGTCCCACGGCGGATTGCCCCCCGCCAGCGATCCAGACTCCTCATGCGCCACTGGTGGGCATAGCTCGCCTCGCCGCAAAATCGCCTGCGGCGGAAACGAAGCGCAAGTCGGAAGAGAAGCCGGAGTATTTTTTGTTGCCGGTGAAATCGATATTGAATCGCTGCGATTCGGCGCGCGTGCCGTTTGAGTGGACGGTGAATCCGTATCGCGGCTGCGAATTCGCCTGCAAATATTGTTACGCGCGGTACACCCACGAGTACATGGAAATTGACGGCGGAGAATTCGAGAAGAAAATTTTCGTGAAGCAGGATGCGGCGGCGCTGCTGCAGCGGGATGTGTCGGCTAAATATTCGTACGAGTCGAAGGCGTCGGGATATACGGAGGCGGAGCACATTGCGATTGGGACGGCAACGGATCCGTACCAGCCGGCGGAAAAGGAATATGGCGTGACGCGGGCGTGTTTGGAGGAGCTGGCGAAACGCGAAGGGCTGAGCGTGTCGGTGATTACCAAGTCGAATCAGATTGTGCGGGACATTGATATTTTGAAGGTGATTGCGGGGAAGTCGGCGCTGTCGCTGAACATTACGATTACCACGTTGAAGCCGCGACTGGCGCGATTGCTGGAGCCGCGTGCGCCGCGTCCAGATTTGCGATTGAAGGCGGTGCGAGAATTGCGCGAGGCGGGATTGAATGTAGGCGTGTCGGCGTCGCCGCTGGTGCCGGGCATTACGGATGGCGAAGGAGAATTGGAGGCGGTGGCTGCGGCGGCGAAAGAGGCGGGGGCGCAGTGGTTTTTCTCGGGCGTGTTGTTCTTGATGCCGTCGTCGGCGAAACAGTTTCTGCCATTTGTGCGCGAGAAATTTCCGAAGTTGGCAAAGCAGTATGAAGAGTGGTACGGGAAGAATGCCTACCCGCCGGAGGAATACCGGAAGAAAGCGTCAGAGCGGGTGTTGCGGATTCGTCAGAAATTCGGATTTGGCGCGAGGCCGTGGGAAGGGATGAGGCCAAAGGCGAGGCAAGCGCAGATGAGTTTGGGTTGGGATGCTGGCGCGTTGAGTGAGGCGGTGAAGATGGAAAATAGAAAATAGAAAATGGAAACTCGAAAATAGAAACTTGAGGATTGATCTTAAAAACGTCCCGTTTGTCGTTCCGTTCGAAGCGTAACCCAAGCCCCACCCTGATAAACCTAGGGTGGGGCACCCTCCGCGTGTTTTGGATTGCGGAGGCCAAGGGGACCGAAGTCTCGATGATCCTCTGGAGAAGTGAGGAGAGTAAAAGACTGGGCCACCCGCCTGGCGCGCTGAGTGAGGCAGTGAAGATGGAAAGTAGAAAATAGAAAATGGAAAGTAGAAAATAGAAAATGGAAACTCGAAAATAGAAACCCAAGGATGGATTTAGAAAACGTCCCGTCTGTCTCTGGGTTTCCCGGTTGTGGAACTAGGTCAGAGCAGTGCAACGTTCTTGGCTAGGGTTTTGAAACGTTCACCGTTGGCTTGGAGGACCGTGACAGTGATGTGGCCGGTTTTACTGGTTTTGATGTCCTTGGCGACACCGGACTTGCCAGCATGGGTGCCGCCGATGACTTTGCAGTTGGCGCCATCTTTGAGTTTCTTGCGGGTGTTGGACTTCACGGGCTGAATTATAGCACTGGATTTAGAACGGGGAATGTTCCGTCGTCCCCCGGATTCAAGAAGCAAAAAAGCGAAGTAGCGCGGAATAGCTGGCTGATGTTAGGTTTTGGGCGGCCACGGGAAGGAATGAGACCAAAGGCGCGGCAAGCGCAGACAGTGAAGATGGAAAATAGAAAATAGAAACTCGAAGATTGATTTAGAAAACGTCCCGTCTGTCCCGGGTCTCCCCCGATGTGTTTTTTCAGCATGGCGGACAGCATCGCGGTAGAGGTAAAGTCTGCACTGTCGAGCGAAGCCGACATAGTGAGGGGAATGTTCCAGTACGCGCACTCGGCATTGAGCTGGTCGATGGGAGATTAAGCCCGGCTGAGATGTTCATGCCTCGGCCTGACAAGCCAAGGCGCGGTTCCGCCGGTCTCTCTCTTCCTTGGCATCCTGGTCGGCAACAATGTTCTCCAGTTCTGCGATGTACTCGGCCGGGAGAGAATGTTCCCGCGCGCCTTCGACAAGAAATCGCTTGTACCACGTGTATGGGCGCAATGCTGGATCGTTATTCGGTTTCTTGGCAACGTACACCCAGGCGTCAGTGCTCGTGTTGTCCGTCAGGCGTAGCGATAACCGCACTTTCGGATACCCGCCCTCCCCTTTATCGAGTTTGTCTAAGTCAGCATCCGGGATGGTGTACAGCACGCCCCAAACGTCTGAGCCCATATGCGCAGCGACGTTAGCTTTTCCGGACTTGTCGTCTGTGCTTCTCTTGTTGAACAGAAGACGATGGCCAGGGAGCACGGCGGCGCGCCCTGCGCCTTCGGGGGACACTCCATAGTCGCAAATCGCCCCGAGCACATGTTGGAGCCAAATGCGAATACCTGCTGTCTCATGGAACCCCCAAGCGACGATGAATTCGCTTTAAGATAGTTGAGCAAACACTGCCGCACCAGCCCCTCGAAGAAATAAGCATATGGCAGCTTCTGGGATGGGGTCTCAACGAGCGTGCCAGACGGTGTGACCTTCTTAGGCGGGGGAAATAACCTGTTGTCAATGATCATGCCAGCCGTGGGATCGGTATCCCATTTCTCGCCGCCTTTAAATGGCTGACTCAAGAACATCGGCTCTCCGGCGCGGAGATATTTCGACCTGGCTGCGTAGATGACATTCAGCACCTTGCCGAGGTTGCGCGCTTGATCTTCAGTTGCTTGGCTTTGAAATTACCGCCCTTGAAGAATCCGTTAGAGTGTTTTTCGATGAAGCGGACGAATCTCTTTCCCGATTTCCTGACATCGAAGACCGTCTTTAGCTCGTTCTTGAGTTCCTTTGGCAGCGTCGATTGTTCGATAAGATCGGTGACGCCCTGCTTTTCCAGCTTATCGTCCTTATGATCCAGCGGCCTGTTCGTGGAGAGTGTCTCAATCGCAGAGACGAGCCGGATAAATACCATCTCGGCATCAACCCCTCCTTCCTTAACAGCACGCGCATAGTGGTGACACTTGATGATGAAGTCCTGATGCAATTTGTGATCCAGCGTCCTTAGCGTATCGAGGAATTTCTTGAAGCCGGTTGCGAGGTTTTTGTTCGGAGTCTGGAAGAGCGGCGGATGAATTCCCGGATTGCATTTTACCCTGACAAAAGGATACTCCCTCTTGATAGTCATGCCGAGGCTCGGATTCCCAGGGAGCAGTTGGGGAGATTATTTTGGAGAGGGTGCGGGGCTGTGAGGATCAATTTGGAGGAGTAAGAGAACGAAAAAGGCCGGAGGCAAAGAGAGAAACCCAAGACCCAGGTTCAAAAAGCGAACCTGGGGCACCCTCCGCCTCTCTATACTTTTGTGATTTCCACCGTGACATCACCCGCACTGCATCTCACCAAAGCTCAACCTAGACCACCCGCCGATAGCTGCCGAATCAGTAGGAGTGACTGATCGTCGAATTGGGCACCGTGTCTCGCGACGCTTTCCTGAACAGCTCGGCAAATCGCGTCCAGAGATTTGGTGCCGCATTTCTGCAATTCTGCTTCGAGCCTCTTGACCCCAAATTCTTCTCCGGCGGCGTTCGCTGTCTCGAGTAATCCATCAGTGTAAAGTGCGAAAATGTCTCCGTGCTCCGCACGAATCTCGGAAGTTACAAATTCCCCGCATGGAAGGATGCCTAGTGGCATGTTGGGGCATTCCCATTGCTTAACTTCGTTGGTTCTTGCAGAAAATTGCAGTATTGCTGGGTGACCGGCAAGCCCAACTTGGAGTGCGCTCCCCTTCCTGGCGAGAAAACAAAAGGTGACGAACATATCCGGCTTTTTGAGTGGGTACAGCACTTCGTTGAGTCGTGACATAAGATGCCCGGTGTCCTCGCCCGAGCTGAGCAGCATCCGGCCCGCGCTTTTGACCATGCCCATAACCACGCCGGGCGCCACTCCGTGGCCCGACACATCCGCAACATAAGCTACCCAATGATCTTCCGTTCCTGCGAGATCAATCAAATCACCCCCGACCTCTCCACTCGGTGACGACCTCCCGTAGAACTCGAAACTTCCGATCTTCGTATCGATGGCCGGCACTAGCACATGGTGGATCTCGCTCGCCAGTTCCATTTCTGCGTACACGCGGAAATAGCGTCGGAACTCGGTGATTGAGACGTAAAGAAAGCACCCATAGCCCAAACCGACTGCAATCATGATTGCGACGCCGTCAAAAGACAGGCGATTGTGCAGACGATTGATATCGGCCGCACCCATCTGCGCGGGTTGCGCCAAGGCGGGAAGCCAATTGGTGAGCACATTTATCAGCACAAAATGTACGGCAAAGAGCGGCAAGGCTCCCTTCCAAAACTGTTTGCGAAGGGCAAATCCTGTAAACGCATAGAACACAGGGAAGATGCCCGAAATCAAAACGCTAAGCACAAAGCGAAGCATAGGTTGGCGACCCATTTCCGCGATGTCACTGGCAATTCCAATGGTGCTGAATAGAAGGAAGACTCCCAGCAGGAAACCAACGAGGGACCTCCGAGGGACACTTTTCCAGTAGGTTTTGATTGTTCTCATAAGATAGGCCGAAAGTCCGCGAATCCTATCATGACAAACTGCGCGCCGTAAGCGTTCTTTCGAGGGAGGCCACGGCGGCGAGAGGTGGTCATTCAGTTTTCAGGCGGTGTCCGAGTCAAGACTATTTTGGAGAGAGTGCAGGGCTTGTGAGCATCGATTTGTGGGAGTTAGAGAACAAAAAAGGCAGGAGGCAAAGAAAGAGAAACCCAAGACCCAGGTTCAAAAAGCGAACCCGGGGCACCCTCCGCCTCTCTATACTTTTGTAATAAATATTACAGTGACATTCTGCCCACACTGCATCTCACCAAAGCTTAACCCAGGCCACCCGCCAGGTCTCGGTTGTTTAACAGCGTCTACTTTGCTCCGATTGTGACAATCAGTTCCAGGTCCGAATTCCCGCACATCCCATTGATGCTTCCGGGAGTGCATGCCCCTACGGTGTACTTATAGCATCCGATCTTCTTCGCCACGACGGTGACGGGTCGATCCGAACCTCCCATAATCGTTCCCGGGGGATCGAAGGGCGAAGAGTCGCTAAAATCGACCATGAGACCCGTATTTTTGCCGGCCCCTTGCCAGGTCACGTTCGTGCCCGCCTGGACGCACACCACAGCGTCTTTCGGAAAATTCGCAACGTTGGGCGTAACTGACGCTTCCGTCCCGCCGCCCACCCGTTTGACCTCCAGCACACACGCGGAACCGTTTGCTCCGCAGGTATTTGCGGCAGTACAGAGCCGTTCTGGATGCGGATTCGAGCAAAATGTTGTCTTGTTTTTCTTATCTTTCGCCACGGTGTGCCCTGACACGATCAACAGCATCAGCCCCAACATTCCGAAGACAATTGGCGGGAACAGATTGCTTTTCATATGTCACCTCAGTTCAGCTCAAAATGACAAACGTTTGAGGCCCAACCTACCTTCCGAACACTCACCTCAGGAAGGATTCCACTTCGCTGTTTGGACGAGAGGAAAAGAGACTTCCCAACAGATGCGTCAGTTGGTCCCCGGCGTACTTTGCCAATCGATCACAGTTTCCGCATTCTGATTCAACTGAATTTGCAATTGCCCTTCCTTATGGGGTTCCGTTTTGAATTCTTGAGCCATTTAAAAGAGAAGGGTACTGTCAAAAGGAACAATGCTCTCTAGTCACGGGGAGGGAGTCGCGCTTTCGGGTGCCAATCCATCTTCCAACAGATACGGATACCAATCGGCAAGACTGACGCGTGGCACGCATTCGCAAGCTGGGTGCTAACACTCTCGAAATATTAAGAAGAATCTCAACTCCAGTGGTAACCGGTAACTTTGGCGCTGGCGGGAGGAATTTCGCTTAAGCGATAGCCTGTTTTTCTGTCGGACGCACAAAAAGATAGCCGACACCTTGGCATTGCGGGCAGTCTTTATTGCGGTAGTATCCGGTCGCTTCACAGTAGGAACAATCTTCCCAATCGGCACGGTTGGAGGCACTTGCGTTAGTGCCGTTGCAGCGTTCTCCGGCGTTGCTTTTACAACAACGACGGTCGGTCACTTTACTGTTGTAACCTGCGCCTCCGCATTGGGTGCAATGCGTAACGGGGAGATCTCTCTTCAACATGTAGATATGATACGTCCGCGTTTGGGCATTAACCAGTCCCCGGACGACTGCCCGAGAGAACCTCATCGGAATCTGGAGACAGGCCTGCCAGTGTGGGTGTGCTGGCGGGTGGCAATGGCGTGTGCCGAAGGAAAAGATTTAACACAGAGGACACAGAGGGAAGAACACAGAGTTCACGGAGACGGGTTGCTTGAGATTTAGGGCGGAGCGATGGCCACTTGAAGGTGGCCGCTACAAGAGTTTTTTGATTGTTGGCGGATCGGGAGTTGTCGAGATTTGGAGAAAATCCCCACACGTGAAGGCGACGTGTGGGCAGCCGCGGAGGAAGGCTGAAAGTTATCTTGGGCCGGCTGGCAGTCGGCGCTACCAGGAGGGCTGTTGGTGGCCTGGGGAAGATGGCGTGTTTTGAGACTTTCACGGAACTCGATTTTGGTGTGCCGAGGTTCGGGAGAGGAGTTGGTTAGGGAAGATCGAGTTGGACTATGTCGGAGTGTTCTTGGGTGCGTTCCAGGACGACTTCGCGGGCGTCTGGGGAGATGTCGAAGTCGCGAATGTCGAAGTCGGCGGGAAGGTTGGTCAACTGAGTTTCGGCGCCGGACTCGAGGTCGATGCGCCATAGATTCTTATGTTGAATCTCGCCGCGCAGGAGGACGAGTGAGCGTCCTCCGGGCAGGATGGCCAGATGTCGAGCGCCACGAGTCAGGGTAAGAGTTGGCAAAGGTCGGACAGCGCCGCTGGCGGTGACGGACTTGAGGGAAAATGTGGTGCCAATGTCGGGGCCGGAGTAGACCACGAACTTGCCGTCCGGCGCCCAGACGGGATCGACCGAGTATTCCTGGACGAGAGAGGCGGGGGAGCGACCGTCGAGCGGCACTCGGTAAAGGTGGGGAACTGCGTGATCCAATGCGGCGGAGGTGAGCGATTGACCGTCAGAAGTCCATGCAGGAGCGCCTTGAAGATCGAGCGAATCGGTAACGACGTGCGCGCTCGAGCCGTCGGCCTGCATGACGTACAACAAGGCTTGCCCATTTTGTCGAACCGAGAACGCGATATGTTGCCCGTCCGGTGAAATTGCCGGGCCGCCAAAGACGCGCGCGCCCTGAGCGGTCCACAGTTGCGTTCCCGTTCCGTTGACGAGTTTCCAGATGCTCTCGCTGGTGCCGGTCGCTGAGATATATAGAAGATAGTCGGGACCGAGTCGCGGCGAGAACCCTGTCGTGGAAGTCAGAGGGATTTGATGGACCGCTGAAACGTCGAGAGGTGAATTAGCGAGCTGGAGGCGCCAGAGAGTTCTTTTCGGACTAGCGAGTGTGGCGACCAAGCGACGGCCGTCGGCACTTGCGGCTAACGATGTGTACCGCCCAGGGCCAGCGCTCAACTTGTGAGGAATGCGGCGTTCAACGTCCGAACTGTAAATCCAAGGTCCCGAACCGTCGGGATCGCTAGCGAGGTACATCAAGGTGCGTCGACCTAATAGCATGGGATGAGTGACGCGGCCGAAATGGGATGTAATCCGTTCCGGAGTGCCGCCCGTTGGCGAGATGCGCCAGATGTCCAATTTGTCTGGGAGACTACCCAGAACGAAGTAGATGAATGCTGCGTCGGGTGACCATGATGGAAAGTGACTGTGCAGTCCGGCGGGCGCAGTGAAGATAGGTTGAGCGTCTGAGCGCTTGCCGCCATCGGACACGAACAGCGGATCTCCTGGTCCTGGAGTGTGATACGTCAGGCGGGAGCCGTCGTGCGACCAATCGAACTCGGCCACGCCTTCGAGATAGGGAGTTGGCTGGCCGCCCAGCGTTGGCACCCCCCAGATGCTGATGTCGCCGCCATTGCCGCTCGAGCCGTCATGCTTGCGAATCCAAAAAGTGACGAGAGAGCCGTCGGGCGAGAAACCCAAAGTGCGGACCGATGGATTGACGAGTTCCGGTGCACTGCCGCGGGTGAGATTGTGAAACTGTCCAGAACCGACCTGCGTAACCCAAACGTCCATTCGTCCGTCGCGGTCTGAGAGGAATGCTATGAAATGTCCGTCGCGAGAGACGGCGGCGGCTTGCGCTGTGCCATCGAAATCGGTGACTGGTTGAAAGTGTGCGTTGGCGATTGGGTTTCGCCAGAAGTACTCGGTCTTTTGTAACCAAAGAATTGTGCCAATCGCCAGTGCGGCTACTACGGCGGTCAGCGGGATTAGCCACTTCCATTTAGCGTTAGCGCGAGACCTCGGAAGCGTTGGGAGCGCTGGTGCGGCAGGGATTGAAGACTGAGGTGCGTCGGAAGCGACTGACGGAATGGTGGACGGAGTATGGTTGGCGATTTCTTGTGCCGGGGGAAGATTGCGGCTGCGGGCCCAGGCGTCTAGTTCGATGCGGGAGGAGTGGACGGAGCCCATGCGGTCGTGCAGGTGACGGTGAACCGGCATTCCTTCGCGCTTTTCCCAGCGTTGCACGGTGGTGACGTCGCGGTTGAGGTAGGTGGCGATTTCCTTCCAGGAGTCGAGGCGGTCTTCGGGCGGTGTGACGGATGGCGGCGTGTTGGCTGAGGGTTCGCCCATCTCGCTCTCCTGAAGGTGTCCGGGCTGTGGTGCGGTCGACCGGGCGCCCGATTGTAACTCCACAAACGAGGGACGGCAAAAGACAGTATTCGACGGCATGCGGGGCAAACATAGCCGACACCGCACCTTCCTGTTTGACCACAGGCGTCGAGGTGGCGGAAGGTGACCGGGCGTCTCCAACCGGCGACGCCGAAAAGAAAAAGGAGACAGTGATGAAGAAAAAATTGACGCTATTCGTAATATTCACGGCAGCGCTGATGGTCGCGGCGTACCACTACACAGGAAGTGTTGGGGCGACAGGGGCGAGTGGATTCACAGCGATAACACTGGCCAAGGGCACGCTGGGTTCATTCGACGTTTTTAATCACGCTGTACTGCCGCCGACCTCCACGAGCGATGACGACGACAAGGACGGAGACAAAAATATATGGATATCGATGCAAAAGACGAAGGGATCATCCGACCTTTACGTGCAGAGCAATACATGGGTAGCGGGAGGGAGTACCGGGTGGCACTCGCATCCTGGACACAGCCTGATCATCGTGACGGCGGGAACGCTTACGGACTACGAGAGTGACGATCCGGAATGCAAGCCGCACGTATACACGCAAGGAATGTCGTTCGTGGATGCCGGCGGTAGCCACACGCATATCATCCGGAACGAAGGCACAGTCATGGCGACGAACATCGCGGTGCAGCTTATACCGGCGGGTGCGGCGCGACGGATTGACGCGCTGACAGCACCGCCGAACTGCCCGGCGAATATCAAGTAGTCGAATATCAAGTAACGAAGGGCATGGCGGTTGATCTTGTTGACCCGGGGCACGAGGTAGCGTGCCCCTACGGGGTTAGCGGCGCTTTAGGGATTCCAGTTCGGCTAGGGTGCGGGGCCAGTCGTTGCGGAGTAGGCGGGAGAGGCTGCGGTCGGCTAGGAGTTTGTTGTTGGTCTGGCAGTGCGGGCAGTAATTGGTTTCGTTGTCGGCGTAGCGGATGCGCTGAATTTCGTTGCCGCAGCGCGGGCAGGGTTGGCGATAGCGTCCGTGGACGGCCATGTCTGGGCGGAAGGCAGTGACTTTTTCTGGGAAATTTTTGGCGGCTTCGGCGCGGAGTTTGTCGATCCAGAGAGTGAGGGTATCGCGCGTGGCGTTGAAAAGCGTTTGCCATTCGGTAGGTTGAAGTTTATGGGTTAGTGCGATGGGGGAAAGTTTGGCGGCGTGCAGGATTTCGTCGGAGTAGGCGTTGCCGATGCCG
>Ga0210396_10005480_pt1 | contig 12286 bp, 8 predicted proteins | sample IncBWH17OmetaG_FD_155466 | JGI IMG/M metagenome (GOLD analysis project Ga0210396, IMG submission 155466) | Forest soil microbial communities from Barre Woods Harvard Forest LTER site, Petersham, Massachusetts, United States - Inc-BW-H-17-O ...
CCTTCGCAGCTGCCAAGCGGGAAGTCCCACCCAGCGACTACGCCTTGATTACCGTCACCGATCACGGCTGCGGTATGGACAAAGAGACCCTGGCTCATATCTTTGAGCCGTTCTTCACCACGAAGGATATGGGAAAGGGCACCGGCCTGGGACTGGCGACTGTCGATAGCATCGTGCAGCAGAGCAAAGGCTACGTCGCTGTGGAAAGCGAAGTCGGTGCCGGAACGACATTCAAGGTGTATCTGCCGTCGATAGCCGGTACAGCTTCTAGCTCTAGCGCTCAAAGAACCGCGGCATCGGTTCAGGGCAATGGCACAATCCTGCTGGTTGAAGATGAGCCCGCTTTGCGCGCTCTAGCAGCGACAGCGTTGAAAAACCTTGGGTATACCGTTCTCGAAGCCGGCAGCGGAGTGCAAGCCATCGTGATCGCGAAGGGGCACATCAATCCCATCGATGTAGTCGTCACCGATGTGGTCATGCCGCACATGAGCGGGCCCGAACTCGTTGAAAAGCTCCAGGAAACTCGGCAGGACTTCGCCGTCATCTTCATGTCAGGCTACACGGACGGACTGGCCCTTGAGCGCGCGCGCATCGGGACCGAGGTCGCTCTCCTGCCGAAACCATTCTCTACCGAGGACCTCGCCTCGAAGATTCAGGAAGTCCGCAAGAAGACCTCCAGCTTCACTGCCAAGGCGTCCGCCTCGGGCAACTAAGCGTAGCCATCGGCTAAGCGGGAAGCTCAGCCAAATCCGGTGGCTGTAGACGGGCAAATCAGCGGGGACCAAACCGCATGCGGGAAGATCTCGCCGGTCGAAACCGTCTGGAGCAGACACAAAGCTTCCGCTGGTTCATACAAGAGGGGACTGGGAAGTCTCCCAGTCCCTTTTTACTTATCTCGCAGTGATCAGAAGATCAGCCCATTAACCAGAACCAGCCGCTGACGACAGCTGTCATGGCAAGTGCGCACTGTATCCAGCGCGAGTAGGTTCTGTGGACCGATCCGTCTTCGCCGGTCAAGCGCGACATCTCAACGTAAGGCTTTAGCCCACGTCGGAACCATCCTTCGACGTCGACCGTTTGACCGATGAGGGTATCAGCGGCCCCGACGGCGAAGAGAAAACGAGCGAAGGGAATCGATTGCCGGTAAAGCATAAAGATCATTCCCGTGGCGTCGCGAAGGACCAAGTCCGGACTCCAGAAGACTCCGGGCACGCCGCGTCCCACGATCTCGCCCCTGAGCCGGACCGCCCGCGGCCGCATCTGAGACACCTCGGTGTCCTCCAGCAGCCCGGTCACCGATGCGGCCTGAAAGTCGCCGCGATATCGATAAGCCACTCGAAGCAGCCATCCGATTCCGCTGACAATAAGAAGAATCGGCTTGGCATTTGCTGGCAGAACGATTCCGAAGTAAGAGAACCATTCAGGCACCCATAGCACCGCAAAAAGAGCGCCGATACTCATCAGGGGCAGACCCCACACCAGTAGCTGGAGGGGAAATGTCCCCCAGGCGATCCGTTGATCTGTAGGGAGCGGATATTGCGGTGCTTGATGCGAATCTTCAGACTCGTTCAATGCTCTCACCCGCAACGCGGTCAGCGGATGGGTGGAGTTGAGTTCGTAAAAGCGCGCCCATGGATTGATCAGATCCCATCGCATGATCGCAGCCGCGCTGGCGGGATCCGCGCCGCTAAGAGCAAACGCGGCGCCAGAGTGCAGGTTCGAGATTCCCATTACGGCCAGAGAGCCCGCGATTCTGTAGTCGCGATGCATTTTCCCGTCGGCTGTCTTGCTGTGCACAGCTTCTTTGTATTGGCCATCGGCCTTCACCATGCCGTAGGCAATCTTAATCAGAGCCGACGAGAGCGCCTCCGGTGTGTGCGTCACCTCAGCCGCGTAGTGATCGGCAAAATACTCGCGAGTGCGGTTGAGCAATAGAACGACGAACTGGCTGACCCAGTAGCAGACATAAGCGCCATACGCGACCGCGCGAAAGTTGTTGATATTCCGGCTGAAAGCATAGATCTGGTAAAGCAACAGCGGAACCAAACCTGCGACCGTCATCACCACAAAATCCCAATGCTCGATATGCCCAATTTCATGGGCGAGCACCGCATTGGCTTCATCGACGGTAAGCACGTCGAGCAAACCTCGGGTGACTACCACCCTGGAATCCCCCGGAGTGTGGCCGAATGAAAATGCATTCGGCGTGCCGCTGTGAATTACCCCGATCCGTGGAATTTTGAGACCGCGTTCCACACACAGCTTCTCAATGAACTCACGGTTTCGCGCGGGCAGCGCGGGATAAAGATCGTCCCAATGAATGCAAACGACAACCTCGATGAGCCACGGGCCGATAAGGTACTGGAAGGCAACGAAGACGAGCGCGAACACCATGGCTCCCCACATCGGGATTCCAATCCGCGCGAGGTAGAGATCTCCGACTGCGAAGAGCAGGCCGTACAGGGCAAGAAGAATCAGAATCGACCGAGTGAAGAACTTCACAGGAGCCTCCAAGAACGCAAGAATCCGGGGGGTCGATGATGCAAACGAGCCGATTTTACTATGGGCGCGCTACACCGGACACTTAGTTTGCCTTGACGCAATGTACTTTGTAATATAAAGTACATTGCATGCGCGACTACCTTGAACCCTTCATCGGCACCATTCCCAAGCGGGGGATCCCGCCGGAAATGGTGCAGGCACCCCTTCTCGATCACTCCGAGCCCCGTGGATTCATGGAGCGGCGCTACGCCCTGCTGATCAATCCCTTCTATCCCAAGGACGCCAACGCGAGCTTTGGCAAGCACGTGCTGACTCCGACTCTGGCCCTGACCAGCTTCGCCGCCACCACGCCTGCACGCTGGCGCGTCGAATATTGGGACGAGAACTTGCTCCATGGACGGCCCCCGCACGATCCCATGCCCCAGGTCGTTGGCATCACGGTACATCTGACCTTCGCGCGGCGCGTTTACGAACTGGCCGATTGGTATCGCGCCCGCGGATCGAAAGTTATTCTCGGTGGACTGCACGTGTTGTCGTGTCCCGAGGAATGCGCCCCTCACGGCGACGCTCTTGCTCTTGGAGACGGCGTGCAACTGTGGCCGCGAATTCTGCGCGACATCGAGGCGAACAGTCTCCAATCCCGTTACGTCGCCACTTACGAGAATGATTACTGCGACGATCCTTCGCCGCGGCGTTCCATTCTTCCGCGTCGCAGTTTCCTGACGACCACCAGCCTGATCGCCACGCGCGGCTGCCACAATCGCTGCGGCTTCTGCTATCTAGCGACCGATGGCCTGCGCATGCCCTATCGCATGCGCCACCCGCAACAGGTCGTCGAAGAATTCAAGGCTGACGATCAGCCCTATGCGGTGTTTATCGACAACAATCTCGGATCGCGGCGTGACTATCTACATGCGCTGTGTACTGCCCTGCGCCCGCTAAACAAGATCTGGAGCGCTGCGGTCACAATCGATGTCACCGACGATCCCAGCCTCATCCGGAACATGGCGCTGGCGGGCTGCACCGGTGTCTTCATCGGATTCGAGTCGCTCACTGACGACAACCTTGCTGATTCGCATAAGAAGACGCCAAAGACTTCCGACTACGCGCGGCGTGTCCGCATGCTTCATGACTACGGAATTCAGGTCAACGGATCCTTCGTGTTGGGATTCGATCACGACCGCAAAGATGTCTTCGTTCGCACCGCGGAATGGATCGAGGAGAACCGGTTGGAGTGCGCCACGTTCCACATCCTGACACCGTATCCAGCCACGCCACTCTTTCGCCAGATGGAAGCTGAAGGACGCATCCTGCATCGCGACTGGAGTCTCTACGACACGGGCCACGCAGTTTTCCAGCCGAAGCACATGACTCCCGAGGAACTCGAACACGGATACGCATGGATCTATCAGCGCTTGTTTTCGCACGCCTCGATCTGGCGTCGCAGGCCCGAACAGTGGCAGGCGGTTCCGCTGTACATTGCGATGTCCTATCTCTACAAACGCTCGAACCGCTTCTGGCATCTGCTGATCAAGCACGACCTCGTCAACCCGGTATGGAAGCCCTTAGTTGAGATGACCCGATGGCGCCACGTTCAATACCGGCAAAAGCTGGCGCAAGCTGCCATGTCGCGTGGCTCATCAGGACAGATTGTTTCGGCGGGCGTGTAATTGTAGCGCCGCCGTCCCGGCGGCTGTCCCGAGGCCATCTTGGCCTCCAGGCACGCGGGGCACAAGATGGGCCCCGCGACAGCCGGCAAGGATGCCGGCGTTACGACTTGATGACTGTCGTCACCTCAGCCGCGCGTTGCGTCATAGCGAAAAGCGGGAAAGGCGCATATCATCTGCCCTTTGAATGGGGTGTTCCGAATGAGATATGCACGCTCGCTCCATCCGCGCCTGCTCGGCGGCTTCGTCCAGGAACTCGCCATCATCGCCATTACTTTTCTGCTGGCGGCGGCCGCCGTCGCACAAGCCGCGAACGCGCAGCAGCCGTTCTCGCCGGATGATCTCAAGAAATATTCGGGAGTGCTGACCGAGTTGGGTCAGTTCTTCCAGAAGATCCACACGAACGTCCAGTTTCCTGCGCCACGCAGCCAAAGCAGGCTCTTGCCATTGCTCCCCGAGTCGACCGTCTTGTATGCCGGATTCCCTAATTATGGTGAGCCTTCGCATCAGGCGCTGGCTGTGTTCCATCAGGAACTGAAGGAGAATGCCAAGCTTCGCGCCTGGTGGGAGCAGGGCGACATGGCCAAAGAAGGTCCCAAAATTGAGGACGCCCTCGAAAAGATTTATGAGCTCTCGCAGTATCTGGGGGACGAAATTGTTGTGGGAGCCGCGCCAAGTACAGGCAAAGAGGATCCGAAGTTCGTGATCGTTGCCGAAGTGCGGAAGCCTGGCCTGAAGGACTTCCTGCCGAAGATACTCAAAGATTTTGCCGACAAATCTGCCCCGCCCATTCGAGTGCTGGACGTCGCCGAACTGGCGAATGCCAAGGATGCCCATTCCTCGGACCAGCCAGTGATTCTGGTGCGCCCTGACCTCGTCGTTCTTGGCGAGAACCTGGCCACGCTTCGCCGTTTCAGTGCGCGCCTGGAACAAAATACCCAGGGCTTCGCCTCCACAGAGTTCGGCCGGAGATTGGCGCAGGGATATGAAGGCGGCGCCTCCATCGTTGCCGGACTCGATGTGCAGACGATTTTGAAGAAAGACGGCCCGAAGGACGATCAGAGCCGGGCAATGCTTGAGCGCACCGGATTCTCTGACATGAAGTATCTGGTGTGGGACCACAAGAGTGTGAACGGTCAGGAGACCAGCCAGTTCGAACTGAGCTTCACTGGCTCGCGCCGCGGTGTCGCTTCCTGGGTGGCCGCTCCCGGTCCCATGGGCAGTCTCGATTTCGTTTCCCCCAAGGCCGCAATCGCGGCCAGCATCCTGCTCAAGGATCCCCAAAAAATCTATGACGAGGCTGCAGATCTGGCCACAGCCTCGAATCCCAATGCCCTTGCGTCACTGGCGCAGATGGAGCAGGGACTGAAACTCAGCCTGAGAGACGATCTTTTCGCCCGATTGGGAGGAGAGATCACTGTGGAACTCGACACACTCCCTCCTCAGGAGCCGGTCTGGAAAGTTCTACTCCGAGCTAAGGATCCGCGCGGCCTGCTGGCGACGCTGCAGACATTCTTCGTGGCGACCAGGGTGACGCCTACGGAATTGGACGAAGATGGAATCACGTACTACACGCTTCCGATTCCAGGGCAGAAGCCGCACGAAGTCTGCTATGCCATGGTGGACGAGTATCTGATCGTAGCCTCGAGCCATGCAGCCTTGGCGGAGGCTATCCGGCTGCATCGCAACGGTGAATCGTTAGCCAAGTCAGGGATGCTGGCCGCGTCGCTGCCGCCGGGCAATTCCGGGGACCTGTCCGCGCTGCTCTACGAAGATCCGCGAGCCATGGCTGCGTTGGGTCTGATGAACGTCTCGCCGGATCTTGCGAATTCCTTATTGAAGTCGACTGCAGAGAATCAGCCCGCAGTGGTTGCTGTCTACGGAGAGGAGACCGCCTTGCGCGAAGCCAGCCACAGCAGCGGCGTCGACTTCGGCGGCGCGATGGTGGTGGCGGCGATTGCCATCCCCAATTTGCTGCGCGCCAGAATGGCTGCGAATGAATCGAGCGCCGTAACCAGCGTCCGCACATTAAACACCGGGCAAATCATCTATTCAAATACGTACCCGCAGAATGGCTATGCCCGCGACCTCGCTACTCTCGGTCCGAATCCCAACGGACCAAACGACATCTCTGAGAAACATGCCAGCCTCATCGACTCTGCCTTGGGCGGCGCGAGCTGCACCGCCGCTGATTGGTGCGTCAAATCTGGATATCGCTTCACCATTACCGCCGCCTGCAAGTTGCAGAAGTGCCGCGAGTATGTAGTCACTGCCTCACCTGTCAACACCAGCACCGGGATGCGCAACTTGTGTTCTACCTCGGACGCGGTGGTTCGCTTTCAGCCCGGGCCGCCGCTTACTTCACCGGTTAGGGCTGCCGAGTGCCGCAGCTGGGCGCCTCTGCAGTAGCCGAGTAGATATGTTCAGGCTCGGCGTGGGTCAGAAGTCTTAAAGTTTTGTCATTCCGACCGCGAAGCGGAGGCATCTGCTTTTTGCCGGCTGCGGGCACGGCGCCAACCACAGCAGATTCCTCACGACAAAAAGCGCCGTTCGGAATGACAAAGTAACTAGAGCCTCAGCCGAGGCCAGCGTCTAGGCGTTGAATCCGAACGCCTGATTTCAGAATTAGCTGGGTGTTGTCATTCCGATCGCGAAGCGGAGGAATCTGCTTTTCGCCGGCAGCTTACCCGCCGCCAACCACAGCAGATTCCTCACGGCAAACGACGCCGTTCGGAATGAGAACGTTATTTGAGGGCTAACGAACAAGCGCGCTATGATGGCGCGCGCCCTCAGGCGCTGAGGACGAATGTCCAATTCCTAGTTGAGCCAGGTAGCGACTCTTTCGGTGTGATCGGATCCCCCTTCCCCCTCGCATCTTTGCGATCTTCTCCCCCTGCGCAGGACGTCGCAGATGTCATCAGCCGTCGTTCGTGGGTGCACCACAATCCGCAACACTATGCGGCCGTCGGAGCACCGTGGAACTGATGTAGGCAAATCCGCTCTCATTGAGCTGTTCTTTGATTGCCCCTTGGCGGCGACGTCCGCGAGTTCTTGGGCCAGTTTGGGGACGTTTGTGGGTTTCCACAGCTTCTCGATGACTTCTTCCTTACCGGCCGATTTCACCGTCGATTCTTTCCTTAAGAAGCAGGAATCGCTATCTCACACATAATCATACATTTAACGCAGCCGACAGTCCTGCCGGGAAAAGACTCTTGACAGGTAATCATACTATGTGAGATACAGTGTATGTCACATACTATATGTCGAACGGTAGCCAAGCAACGACCGAAATCTTCGAGAACCTGAAGCTGGAGCTTCGCCGCGGATGCCTAACCCTGGCGGTCCTCACCCAGCTCCGGACCGAGCGCTACGGTTACACGCTCCGCAAGGCGCTGGCCGACGACGGCCTGGAAATCGACGAAGGCACACTCTATCCGCTGCTGCGGCGCCTCGAAAACCAAGGCCTGTTGGTGAGCCAGTGGCGGGAAGAGGACAAGCGCAACAAGCGCTTCTACCGTCTCTCGCCGGTGGGAGAACAGATTCTGGAGCAGTTGTTAGGCGAATGGCAGCGCATCAACACGTCGCTGAGCAAGATTCTCCAAGAGGCATAACCCATGAGCACATCATCCAGTCGAAATCCTTTAGAGCTTGTTGACCGATATTTGCAGGCCGTTCGCTTCTGGTTGCCGAAGAACCGGCGCCAGGAGGATCTCCTTGCCGAGCTCGGGGAAGACTTGCGGTCGCAAATTGAAGAAAAGCAATCCGAGCTAGGCCACGCTCTCAGCACCGACGAAATCTCAGAGATCCTCAAAAGGTGCGGTGCGCCGATGCTGGTCGCCAGCCGTCTCGGGCCAAGGCGTCACCTCATAGGACCGACGCTCTTCCCGGTCTATGAGTTTGTGCTAAAGATGGTGCTGCTCTGGATCCTGGTTCCGGTGTTCATCTTCATCGTAGGTCCGGCGACGCTGGCCAGCACGAACGGCGACTGGGGCAAGACCGTGCTGGTCACGCTCGGGAATCTCTGGTCCGGGGCATTCGTCGCTGCGGGAATAATCACGCTGGTATTTGCGATCCTGGAGCGCACCCATGCGATCGCCGACATCAATTGCAAATGGGATCCGAGCAGCCTGCCGCCCCTGCAGAAACCTGAACGTAAGACTTCATTTGTTCAGACCATCTGCGAGCTCGCGTTCAACGTCTTCGGCCTGGTGTGGCTGTTGCTGGTTCCGAACCATCCTTTTCTGATTCTTGGACCAGCTACGGCTTTCCTGAAGCTCGGGCCGATCTGGCACACCTTCTACGTGCCAATCGTCTTGCTAACCGTAGCAGTCATCGTGCGGTTGGCCGTCGCCCTGGCTCGGTCGCAATGGACGGCCTTCCCGCTCTGGTCGCAGCTTTTGCAGACGGCCGTATCGCTGATCCTGGTGCACTACATGATTCAAGCTGCCGGTCACACCGTGCAGGGAGATTGGCATCCGTTTGTGACGATCGCGGATGGCGTGCGCAGCTCGGAGCAATATGTTCGATACACAACGATCGCCGCCGTCGTAAACGTGTCGCTTCTGATCGGCCTCGTCGGCACTTGGCTCGGAGTGTGCATCGGCGGCGCTGTGCAGACCTGGGAATTGCTGAAACATATCCGCAAAAACAGGAGTGTCTCGCAGCAGCCTGCTTCCGTGCAGCTGCGGTAAACGGCCCAACAATTTCCGTTATCGAGCGTAGTCGTTCTTCACCACTTCGCCGCCCTTCATCACGAACTTCACTCTTTCGAGCGTGGTGACGTCTTTCAGCGGATCGCCATCCACGGCAACGATGTCACCCCACGCTCCGGGCTCCAGAGTCCCGACCTTGCCCGACCAACCCAGCAGGTCAGCGGCATTCACCGTCCCCGCCTGAATCGCCTGCAGCGGTGTAAGCCCTAACTTCACCATGACGCCGAACTCGTGGCCGTTCATCCCGTGCGGATATACCGCCGCATCCGTCCCGAGGGCAACCTTGACTCCGCTGGCGAACGCATGAGCAAGGTTCTTGCGGGCGGCCGGGATCACTTCCTGCGCCTTGGCCAAGAGCGGCGGAGGCAGGCGTGTGAGCCCCGCGTTATCGATCATCCAATCGCCCAGGTAGAGCGTCGGCACCAGATACGTGCCGTGCTCCTTCATGATGGCGATTCCCGCATCGTCGATGTACGACCCGTGTTCGATCGAATCCACGCCCGCCTCCGCTGCCCACCGGATCCCTTCCGCCCCGTGGGCGTGCGCCGCTACTTTGCGCCCCAGGCGGTGCGCGTCGACCACGATCGCTTTCATTTCTTCGAGAGTGAACTGCGAGTGCTGCGGGTTGTCGCCGAGCGAAAGCACGCCGCCCGTCGCGCACACTTTGATTAAATCCGAACCGTACTTGATGTTCTCGCGCACCTTGTGTTGCACGGCGGCGATGCCATCGGCAACTCCGTCCTCGGTGGCGTGATATTCAAAGGGCAGCATGTTGTTGTCGCAATGTCCACCCGTGATGCTAAGCGCAGGTCCGCTGACCAGCATGCGAGGCCCGGGAACATCGCCTGCATTGATGGCATCGCGCAGCGCGACATCGCTGAATTGCGACGCTCCTACGTTTCGCACGGTGGAAAAACCCGCGAGCAGTGTCGCCCGCGCGTTCTTGGCGCCGATCAACGCCTCCCGCGGCACGGAGATCGCCAGCCGCTCGTAGCCGAACTTGGGATCCATGGTCAGGTGCGTGTGCGCGTCAATCAGTCCGGGAAGCACGGTCGCTTTCGGCAATTCGATTCGGACTGCATCGGAAGGAACCTTCGCTTCCGCCGCCGCACTGATACTAGCGATCTTCCCGTCTTCGATCAGAATCGTCTGATCTGCCAGCATCTTGCCCGATTTCACATCGAGCACGTGTCCCGCATGCACTGCCACCCGCGGCGTTTGGGCCTCCGCAGCACCAAGACACAACAATGCAACCGCCAAAAACGCGCAGATCTTCCTCATCCCCGGTTTCCCTTCTCCTCAAAAATTGTCTCAGCGATAACTGCGATTCGCGCGCACCAGCCTATCGAGACCCCAGGTGCGTCCCGCGTCCGCGGCGTAAAAGACGATCAATAGTAACAACAAAGGAAGATGATCCAGTTCGTTGCCGAAATAGCGCCAGACCGGCACCCCATGTCCCGGCGCCCACCACGTCGCCAGAAGCATATTCAACAAAAACAGCCCGCCAAGAATGCAGGCTGGACGTACCCACAGTCCGATCAGCAAGGAAATGCCGACGAGAAGTTCGACGATTCCAACGACGTATCCGAAGAAGACCGCGTGGGGCAGCACAAGTCCAGATAGCACCGGCCGGTAGAAACCCACGGCACTGTTTGCAATGTAATCCTGCAAGTAAGTCTGGAATCCGCCGTGAGCAAACTCTGGCCCGGCGACCTTGTATTCGCCGAAAAGAAGGAACAACACAGACGTCGCCATGCGCACAACGGCAATCGTCCTGGATAAGGCGGGAGAGTTAGCCATCAGGTGTGATTGGGATGGGAGGCCGGGATGGTGCTAGCCCCCAGGCCCGTCGTTGGTCATGTACTGTTCGAGCGAATCCAGTTCGTGGCTGAGATCATCGACGCGCCACTCCAGCAAGTTGCGGATAGAGAGAATCCCCAGCAACTTTCCGTTATCGTCGGCCACAGGCAGGTGCCGGAAGTGCCGCTCCAGCATGATGCTCAGCGCCTCGCCCGCTCCCGTGCCCCGCGTGGCCATCTCCACCGGAGTAGTCATCAATTCGCGAACGGAAGTGGTCTGCGGATCCTGGCGACTGAGCGACATCTTGCGAAGCACATCGCGCTCGGTGAAGATTCCGGCCACCCTGTATTCACTGTCGACGACTGCGACTGCGCCAACATGATGGTCCAACATCTTATTGATGGCGTCGGCAACGGTTGCGTCAAGCCCCACTGCCGCGATTTCCCGGTCACACAGCTCCAGCACGCTCATAAAACCTCCAACGGCTCTTCGATCCGAAAGACCAGCAGACTGGATTGACGCATTATGCTCACAGCCCAGCGGATGTCAAGGGAAATCAGGCAGAAATGCTTCCCAAAATTCGCAGTCAGACGTTCTCTGTGCGTCTCTGTGTCATCTGCGGTGAGTTCTTACTTTCCCCGGAACACCTGCCCATCCTTCATGACGAATTGCACATTCCCGAGCTGCTTGATGTCTTTGAGTGGATCGCCCGGGACACCAATGATGTCCGCGAACGCGCCCGGTGCCACCACGCCGATCTCGCCTTCCCGGTCGAGCATCACCGCCGCGCGCGAGGTCGCGCTCTGGATGGCATCCATGGGCTGCATACCGAATTCCACCATTCGGGAGAACTCTTGCGCGATCGGCTCCGTCCAGGGGATGCCTCCCATGTCGGTGCCGAATACGATCTTCACACCCGACTTCAGCGCCTTCTTGAACGACACTTCATGCACCGAAGCCCGCAAGCGGTCGCGCTTTCCGTCCGGTGTATCGGCCGGCGCCCAATCGGTGTAATAGACGCTCAGCGTCGGCACGTACCACGTCCCCTGCTTGAGCATCTGAGCGATGGCCGCATCGTCGAGATCCAAGCCGTGCTCGATGGAATCGCAGCCGCCGTCGAGAGCTCGATGCAGGCCGATACCAACGTAGGCATGACAAGCGACCTTCTTGCCCCAACCATGGGTCTCGTCGACGATGGCGCGCAGTTCCTCGACAGTGAAAGTCGGCTGGGCAACCAGTTCACCGTTCTTACCCACCCATGAGCGATGCGTCATGTAGACCTTGATCCAGTCCGCGCCGTGATCGAGCTGTTCGCGTGCTGCCTTGCGAGCCTCCACCGGACCGTCTGCGATCTGCGCTCCCTTCGGCATCTCCAGCTCCGGCGCATATCCTTCGAGGTTGTAACCACCGGTGCTCGAGATCGCTCGCGTCGAGACGATCAGCCGCGGCCCGGGAATGTAACCCATATTGATCGCTTGTTTGATGCCGACGTCTCCGTAGCCCGCGCCTTCGGTCTCGACATCGCGCAAGGTGGTGAAGCCTTGCTCCAGCGCTCTGCGCGCGGCGACTGTGGCGCGAGCGGCTCGGAGCGCCAGAGGTGCATTC
>Ga0210396_10005482_pt1 | contig 12283 bp, 8 predicted proteins | sample IncBWH17OmetaG_FD_155466 | JGI IMG/M metagenome (GOLD analysis project Ga0210396, IMG submission 155466) | Forest soil microbial communities from Barre Woods Harvard Forest LTER site, Petersham, Massachusetts, United States - Inc-BW-H-17-O ...
GGAAAACGTCGAGTACCGGCTGAAATAGCGCGGCGCCTGAACTCACAACTGCAGAAGGAAAACCCCCGACGCCTGCATGGCTCTCGGAGGTTCCTGGGGCTCTACAGCGCAATGGGCGCGTCCCAATGCGAGGCGCCCTTTAGGCAAGCCGAACAGGAGGACGAAATGGACAATTTGTCGATTGATCGTCGGGATAGCGAGGAAGGCATCCTCAACTATCAGGTCTCCGATGAGGCCCTTGAGATCGCTGCAGCCGCGCCGGGCCAGGGAGTAGCTTTTACCATCGCATACTGTACCGACCGGGAGTGCCCTATAGGCGATTAGAATCGGATCAATTCGCCTGTCCGCTTTGGGTCATTAGCTGCCGCCGCGCGATCTTGTTGGGATGTCCGCTTTGGGTCATTAGCTGCCGCGACCACTTTGGTTATTGGCGTGCGCTTTACCCCCAATCGCGGACATCATTCTGCAACGCTTCGATGTCCGCTAGGTGTCATAGAATATCAACTCGCGCAGCGTCAGCCGGGAGAGACGTGGCTCGCGCCCGAAGGAATTCGTAAAGGAGCCGGAATGCAGATAACAGGTTCTCCAGGAACGCTGCATCGCGCCGCAGCGGCGCCCAGTGCAACGTCCTCGAGCTCATCATTGACCACGAGGAATAAGAGGCCGCGCTTGTCGGTGGCATAGAAGAACAACGTCCCAAGCGCCACGCCGGCGCGAGTCGCAATCTGACGCGTGCTCGCCTCGTCATATCCTTCGCGACGAAGAGCTTGCGGGCCGCCTCCCTGATGCGGCGTTGCTTGTCTTCCAGCGAGAGAAACCATCATAATTCATCCAAATTCGCCGCCACCTCTCCGAATGTCTTCCCGTGTCGCAACTCGTTTTTCGGTTGCAGTGCAGCATCGCTGCCTTTCCACTCGCGCATAAACAGCGCGTAAAAATAAACCTAGAAAACTCAAAAGCTAAGCCCGACCAGAGCTGTGGGACGCGAGGAATTTTTGAGTTGTCGACGTGCAACCCGTTAGCTATTTTGTGCACCGCAACGATAGCTAAAGGTCGTTTCGAGGGGTGACATTCGAAGCGCGCTTGGTGCACCACGCGCCACGCGCAACGGTGAAAGTCGGAGCCCGCGTTGATCGCGCTCGTCCGCATAGCACTGCAGCGGCCTTACACATTCGTTGTGTTGGCGCTCCTAATCCTGATCACCGGCCCGCTGGCGGCGTCACGGACGCCGGTCGACATCTTTCCCGAAATCCGCATCCCCATCATTGCTGCGATCTGGCAGTACACCGGACTGGCGCCGGAAGACATGGCCGGGCGCATGGTGTCGTCTTACGAGCGCACCCTGACGACAACCGTCAACGACATCGAGCACATCGAAGCCACATCCTATAACGGCCTCGGCATCGTCAAAATATTCTTCCAGCCGGGCGCCGATATACGCGCCGCCAATGCGCAAGTCACAGCGGTGTCGCAGACCGTGCTCAAGAACATGCCACCGGGCGCGACGCCGCCGCTCATTCTCAATTACAACGCCTCAACCGTCCCTATCATTCAGCTCGCGCTGTCCGGCAAGGGATTCTCCGAACAGCAGCTTCAGGATGTCGGGCTCAATACGATCCGCATCTCCCTGATCACGGTGAATGGGGCCGCGATCCCTTACCCCTATGGCGGCAAGTCGCGCGAAGTGCAGATCGATCTCGATTCGGCGGCGATGCAGGCGCGCGGCCTATCCGGCCAGGACGTCGCCAACGCGCTGGCGGCGCAGAACCTGATCACGCCCGTCGGCACCGAAAAAATCGGCAATTTCGAATATGCGATCCAGCTCAATGACGCGCCATCCGTCATTTCCGAGCTGGGCAATCTGCCGATCAAGAATGTCAACGGGACGATGGTCTACATTCACGACGTGGCGCATGTGCGCGACGGCAATCCGCCGCAGACCAATATCGTGCATGTCGAGGGCGACCGCTCGGTCCTGCTGCAAGTCCTGAAAAACGGCGCCGTGTCGACGCTATCGATCATCGACGGCATCAAGGAAAAAGTGAAGGAGCTCAAGACCGTCCTGCCGGACAAGTTCAACGTCGATTTGCTCGGCGATCAGTCGATCTTCATCAAGGCGGCGATCGGCGGCGTCATCCGCGAGGGCCTGATCGCCGCGGCACTCACGAGCCTGATGATCCTGCTTTTCCTCGGCAGCGCGCGCTCGACCTTGATCATCGCCACTTCGATTCCGCTCTCGGTGTTCGGCTCGATTATCACACTGTGGGCGCTCGGGGAAACGCTCAACATCATGACGCTGGGCGGGCTCGCGCTCGCCGTCGGCATCCTGGTCGACGAGGCGACGGTCACCATCGAGAACATCAATTGGCATCTCGAGCAGGGCAAGGACGTGGAAACCGCGATCATGGACGGCGCCGCCCAGATCGTAACGCCGGCCCTGGTGTCAATGCTCTGCATCTGTATCGTGTTCGTGCCGATGTTCTTTTTAACCGGCGTGGCGCGATATCTGTTCGTGCCGATGGCAGAAGCCGTGATGTCGGCCATGGTGTGGTCGTTCATCCTGTCGCGCACGCTGGTGCCGACCATGGCCATGTACCTTTTGCATCCGCATGCGGCACATACCGACCTGCACGGGCTCAATGGGCCGCTGCCGCGGTCCCGGAATCCTCTGGTCAGGCTACAGCGCGGCTTCGAGGCCCGCTTCGAGCGCTTCCGCCTTGGTTATTCCGAACTTCTGGCGCTTGCCCTGCACCACCGCGCGACGTTCGTTTGCTGCTTCCTGGCTTTCGTGGTGGCTTCATTCGCGCTAACGCCGTTTCTCGGCCGAGACTTCTTCCCCAGCGTCGATGCCGGCCAGATTCTGCTCCACGTGCGCACCCGCGTCGGCACGCGCGTCGAGGAAAGCGCCCAGCAATTCTCGGAAATCGAAAAGGTCATTCGCCAGATCATTCCGCCGGAAGAGCTTGCGACCGTGGTCGACAACATCGGCTTTCCGGTCTCGGGCATCAACATGACCTACAACAATACCGGCACGATCGGCACGCAAGACGGCGAGATCCAGATCAAGCTCAGCGAAGACCACCGGCCGACGGCGAATTACGTTCGCATGATGCGCGAAGAATTGCCGGCCCAATTCCCCGGCACCACCTTCTCCTTCCTGCCGGCGGACATCATCAGCCAGATCCTCAATTTCGGCGCGCCGGCACCAATCGATCTGCAGATTCGCGGCCGCCAAATCGAGGACGACTTTGCCTATGCGCAAAACTTGTTGCGGCGCGTCCGCCATGTGCCTGGTCTCGTCGATGCGCGCATTCAGCAGTCGCTCAACGGACCGGCGTTCGATGTAGACGTCGACCGCACCCGCGCCCAATATGTCGGCATCTCCGAACGCGACGTCACCAACAGCATGGTCGTCAACCTAGCCGGATCGAGCCAGGTGGCGCCGACCTTCTGGCTCAATCCCGACAATGGCGTGTCGTATTCCATCGTGATGCAGACGCCGCAATACCAGATCGACTCATTGAGCGCGCTGAAGGACCTGCCGATCACCGCGCCGGGTGCGCCGTCGCAAACGCTCGGCGCCATCGCCGACATTCGCCGCGTCAATACCCCGGCGGTCTTCTCGCAATACGACATCGAGCCCTTGGTGCAGATTTACGGCACCACGCAAGGCCGCGACCTCGGCGCCGTCGCCGCCGACATTCAAAAAGTCGTCGATGACAGCGCCAAGGACATGCCAAAGGGCGTTCACGTGGCGATGCTGGGCCAAGTCAACACCATGAACAGCGCGTTCTCCGGCCTCCTGTTCGGCCTGCTCGGCGCCATCGTACTCATCTACCTGCTGATCGTCGTCAACTTCCAATCCTGGACCGACCCGTTCGTGATCATCACGGCGCTGCCGGCGGCGATCGCCGGGATTATCTGGATGCTGTTCGCGACACAGACGACGCTGTCGGTCCCCGCACTGACGGGCGCTATCATGTGCATGGGCGTCGCCACCGCAAACAGTGTTCTGGTCATCAGCTTCGCGCGCGAGCGGTTGGATGCACTGGGCGATCCAATCGCCGCTGCCACCGAAGCAGGCTTTGTCCGCTTCCGCCCGGTCTTGATGACAGCGCTGGCGATGATCATCGGCATGCTGCCGATGGCGCTCGGGCTAGGCGAAGGCGGCGAGCAGAACGCGCCGCTCGGACGCGCCGTCGTCGGTGGCCTGATTTTCGCAACCGTCGCGACGCTGATTTTTGTACCCGTCGTCTTTAGCATCCTTCATGGGCGCCATGACGCGCCGCAAGTCCCGGCAACTGGAGAACAGCATGCCGCCTGAATCCGCTTCCCCCATCATCAAACGGCGCACCCTCTATTCCGCCGGCACCTTATTGGCAGCGGTGGCCGCCATCCTCGTTGTCATGGGGCTGACGACCCGCAAAATGGCGGACGCCAAGCTCCGTGAATGGACCGAGGATCAGGCGCTGCCGGTGGTCGCCATCGCCCCGCCAAGCACCCGCAGCACGCAGCTCACTTTCGAGCTTCCGGGCCGGCTGGAAGCCTATACGCAGGCGCAGATTTATGCCCGCGTCAGCGGCTATCTGAAGGACTGGAAGGCCGACATCGGCACGCCGGTGAAGGCCGGCGATCTTCTCGGCGAGATCGATGCGCCTGACCTCGACCAGCAAATCATGCAAGCCCAAGCTGATCTGGGGAGCGCACAGGCCAATTCCAAGCTGGCGGACGCGACATTGGTACGCGGCCAGCAGCTCATCACCTCCGGCGCCATATCGAAGCAGGATCTCGATCAGAGGGCCGCCGACTCCGCGAGTAAGCAGGGCCTAGCCAAGTCGGCTCAGGCCAATCTCGACCGGCTCCACGTCCTCGAGCAATACAAGAAAATTACCGCCCCCTTCGATGGGCTTGTGACCGCGCGCTCGACCGATATCGGCGCCCTGATCAATGCCGGCAACGGCGGCGGGCCACCGCTCTTCGTCGTGTCCGACACCTCGCGGCTGCGCGTGTATGTCAACGTCCCCCAAAGCTACGTGCCGAGCGTAAAGGTCGGCATCAAGGCACGATTGTCGGTTCCAGAATATCCCAACCGAAAATTCTTCGCCACGGTCGAGGCTTCGGCGCAAGCCGTCGATATAGCGTCAGGCGCGACCCGCATGCTCCTGGTCGTGGACAATTCCAGCGGCGCGCTGATGACGGGCGGCTTCACGACGGTGACGTTCGAGCTGCCGCATCCCGAGACCGATTTCAATGTCGCGGCCAGCGCGTTGATTTTCGATCGCAGCGGGCTGCGGATTGCGACCGTCGACAGCGGCAATCGTGTTGTCTTGAAGGACGTTACGATCGCACGCGATCTCGGCAAGGAAGTTGAGATCAGCGCGGGTCTGACCGCCTACGACCGCGTGGTTCAATCGCCACCGGACGGCATTCAAAACGGCGACCTGGTTCGTGTTGCCGGCGGCGCCGGCAGTAACGTAGAGGCAAATGCTTCTATGAAGTAGAGGCGGGAGTGGATAGCCAGTCGCCGTCGATATGTGGGCATATGTGGAATGACGCGCGCCGAGGATTCTTCAAGCACGTGAGGCAATCGTCTACACAACAAAATCTGCTCCTACGAGTAACCGAGAACAGCAGCAAATGGCTTAAGATGATCGAGCCTCGGCCTGATCTGGCCGATATCGCTCAGGACGGTCCGGGCTGCTCCGGCAGGTAAGAGGGAGATTCAGCTGCGGCATCACCAGCCACATTGTCTGTTTGCGCAGCGAGTGCCGGATGCGTCTCAAGCCACAGGGCTCGGGCAGCGGCCAGTGGATCGATAGCCGCTCTGCTCCACCACGCAGCTTCGTCGCCGTATCGGTGGAGTTCGCGATGATGCCCCCGGCACAGAGGGACGGTGAACTCATCGCTGACCTTGCGCCCAAGTGCACGACTTTGCGCGAAGCGCAGGTGATGCGCATCGCAAGGTTTTCGGCCGCAGACAAGACACGATTGCTGAGCCACATGCCTGACGTGCTCGCGATCCCGCACCCGGCGCGGCTCCGGGAACGACAAGGCGCCCTTGTCGATTGATCTCGACTGTTTTGCCTTCTTGGCACGCCGTCCATTTGGTTCTGCTGATGTCTCAGCCGACGTTCCTTCGATATCGACGCCCGCTCCTTCCGCGTCATGAGCGGCAAAGCTCAAGAGCTTGGTGCGGAAGCATTGGTCGATGTGTTCAGCATCGGCAGCATTGAGCCTCGTCGTCTTGTCCGGGTATCGCCGTTTCGCCCATCGCGCCGCCTCGTCACTGGTGCCAAGCTCGTTGAGTTCGGCAATCATCTGGTCCCGCAACCGTGCCGAAAGCTGGGTATCCAGCACGATGGCATCGCGAACCGGCGATATCTTCTGCGGCCGCTCAACGGGTGTCCGATGGTCAACCCGCCGCTGATCGGCATTGAGCCGGCCATTGGGCGCCATGGATCGCCGCGCGCGTTCCGGGCCCGATGGCTTCGTCTGCGGTGTTGGTGCGACGAGATCCGGCGCATCGAGATCGTCTTCCCCGGCAATGCCGACAAGCGTGAATAGTGCATAGCGCCGTGCATAGGTGAGCGCCGCGCCCATCCGATGCGGGGCCGCGGTCTCGCTGATCGGGCAGACCGGCCAGTCGGAAGCGATCCATTCGCCTGAGGCGTGAGCCAGAACCGTGGTCAGATTGACGATGCCGGAGGCTTGATCGATCGCCGTGGTCTGGACGGTCGCGATCTCATGCTGGCCGAGCGTCTTGCGCACGATCTCAAGACCGCTCGCGAGCGAGGCATACCGGAACAGTCGCTCCGGCGCATTTGGTGCTTGGCCATCGAACCGATCAGGGATTTCTCGGGATTAGAGAGTTCAACCTGCGCTTTGGCGAGCGCCGCGGCCAATGAAGCGATCGACTGACTAGACCGTTGCATGGCTACTGCCCTCCTCGCCTTTGAGAAGGTCAAAACTCACTGCTCCGGATTTTGAGCGCTTCCCCCGAACGCCATGCCCGATCGCTTCCTTGGCGTCCTCCGGCATGAGTCCCTTGAGCTCAGCCTTGGCCCGCTCATGGTCGAGATAGGCTGATCGGGTCTCGGCAAAAACCGCTGCGAACTCCGCCCAGGCATTGGACGCGCTCATGTCGACAATGCGAATGGCATCCATCTTTGGCTTCGGCGGATCGACCCCAAACAGCTGTGGCGGCTCCCCAGTCTCGACACAGCGCCAGAACTTCCGCTCCGCCGTGACAACCAGATGCTGATAGAGCGGATCGGCATGGGCCAGGATCTCGACCCACTTCCCGCCGCCGGTGATGATCGAGAGCACCGCGGTCCGCGCCGCCACGACCCACATATTGTGCTGCAGCTGCGCCATGTATTTGGCGGCGGCCGCTTCTTCCGAGAACGACCAGGGCAGCATGAACTTCGACTCGAACACCGCGTCGCTGCCTTCGACCCGGCCGTCCAAAGTCGCGGCCATCCAGCGCAGCGCCGGGTGAAAGACCCGCCGCTGCACGTCCACGACCATTTGCCCGGTATTGGCCTCGTACCAGCGCCGATTGAGGTCCTCCGTCGCGAGCCCAAGCTGGACAATTAGATTGCCCGACAGGTCCTCCGGCTGGACCTCCCCGCGCTTTTCCCGCCACAGCCGGATCAAGGCCTCCTCATCGGTTCCCATGATGATCCGGGCGTCTGAGCCGCCGACAAAATGCCTGCGCTCCCCCGAACTCCTTTTCCACACATCGCTTTTTGTCACTTTTCTTCCCTCCCTAAGCAGCTTGCACCGGTAACCGCAGTACGATATTATTACAATCATATGATATGAAATAGGTACGCACCGGCATGTCCGCAAGACCTCCGACAAAATCTTTGAGTCACCCACCGGCGCTCACCAGCGCGCAGATCCGTGCCGCCCGCGCCCTCATCCGCTGGAGTGCCGAAGATCTGGCGCGCGAAAGCGCACTCGGGGTCGCCACCATCCGGCGCGCCGAATTGCGTGACAATGAAACCAAGCTCACGGCGGCAAATGACCTCGCCATCCGCCGCGCGCTCGAGGCGGCAGGCGTCGAGTTCATCGATGGAAGTGAAAAGGAGGGCCCGGGGGTGCGGTTAAAAAAGTCTACATAGGAGGCGCCCGAAGCAGCTATTCCGCAAGCCATTGCCAGTGCCGCCAAATCGGCGCGATATTCAACCGTGGCCTCTCACGTGCGCGTTGGAATGAACAGCCGGTCCATCTTGATCTTACCTAACAGACCATCATCTGCGCTTGCGGCCTGAGCTTGCAGTCATCCGCGACCCATAAATCGGTCAGTGAGGGTGACCGTGAAACATTTCAGACTCGTCACTGCCAGAGTGTGAGGGGTTTGATATCGGTTCCGGATAAAGCCGCCGCAAAAGTTCAAGTTCGTCTCGATCTTTGGGCGTGAGTGGCGGCGCGCCGGAATATCCGTTCCGATGCCCCATTTCGAAACGCCGCTCTGTGTCCTCGAGTGCCTTGAGGCGGCTGCGCGCCGTTTGTTCGGGGCTGTGACGGAACGTATCGAGACGTGCCCACAGATGCGCTTCCTCGGCAGCCTCCGACTCGGTAAGACCGGCACCGTTACCGCGCAGTTCGGCGAGTTCCTCCAATCTGGTGAGGTCCCGTTGGCTTTCTCTGATGCCGTATTTGCTTGGAGACGGTAATGGAAGCCGCCGCCGGATCGCATTCACCCGCACTGTCAATTCTTCGATCTTTTGTACGACGGCAGGGATGTTGCGCGTCCGCCCAACCCGGAGAAACACAAGCTCCCGTCGCAGGTGGCGATATTTTCTGGCAAGATCCGGGTTAATTGCGAATCCATATTCGTCCGGGAGTGCTTTCGCCTTCTTGGCGGTTTTGGGCAGCAGAAATTCTGCGATTTTCAGCGCCGCTTTTCGCCGCGCTTTGGGATCCGCCGTGACATCCTGGACAATGCCAAATAAGGCGTCGAGCACCTGAGGATTCCAGTCTTGGACGGCCGCCGTTTGAGTACCCTTGGGAGCCTCGGCTGAGCTCACTTTGGCGCTGGTACCCTGCTCAATTGTTGACTGGATGCCGGCCGAACCGCGCGGCCGCCGCGTCCGGCCGGACGGCCTCCGGTTTGCCGGGAAGCATTTGGCGCTATCGCCATCCGTGTATCAGCCGGCAGCTTTCGGTCCTTGACCAGTTTAAGGACAAGCGAATGCCGCGATGCAGTTGGGTGGTCTAGCCCGATCGCCAGGATACTGTCGGTCAGGAGCGTTCGTCTGTTCGGCGTGTCAAGCTTTCGTCCCCCGCGGCGCTCGCCGGGCCTGGAGCCTCTGAGCATGTTTCATTCCCCGGCCTCTGACTTTGTCGCCACGGATTCCGCAGCGCGGTGCGCTTGCGTCCATCTGGACCGCTGCGGAGAGCGAATCGCGAATCTCGGATTCCCGACCCGCAAATGTCCCGCCGTTTTATTTGCCTATTAATTGCTAAATTTTCGCTACTGCCGTGACTATCCAATCGCTATTCGATTGCTACTTGACCAAGCCTCAAGCCTGCAGCAGACCAAAATCGGAAGCGCCACCTGAAATCATAACACTGAAAACCTTGATATTATTGCACTAATACACACGTAAAAAACCAGGCTCTGCTCGCATAAGTCGGAGCCTCCTTGCAGCCCAATTTCGTCAGTCGGAGTGGCTCTAGGCACCCCCGGAAACCTTCGCCCAGGTATCGCGCAGGCCGACAGTGCGGTTGAACACGAGCCGGTCTGGCGACGAATCCTTGTCCGGGCAGAAATAGCCCTGGCGTTCGAACTGGACAGGGTCGCTCGAATTGCTCGCCGCCAAGGCCGGCTCGACGCGCGCATCCGCAATCACTTCCAGCGAGTTGGGATTGATCTCGTTGGTGAAGTCGGCCGGGTTCGGATCGGGCTTGGTGAAGAGCTGATTGTAGAGCCGCACCTCCGCGGCAACGGAATCCTTCGCTGACACCCAATGCATGGTCGCTTTCACTTTGCGGCCGTCCGGCGCATTGCCGCCCTTGGTCGCCGGATCGTAGGTGCAACGCAGTTCGACCACCTCGCCGGCCGCGTTCTTCACCACCTCGCGGCAGGTGATGAAATAGGCGTAGCGTAGGCGTACCTCCGTGCCGGGCGACAGGCGGAAGAATTTTTTCGGCGGGTTCTCCATAAAGTCGTCGCGCTCGATGAAAAGCTCGCGGCCGAAACGGACGCGGCGGCTGCCGGCGGCCGGATCCTCGGGATGGTTGACCGCCTCGACGTCCTCGCTTCCGCCTTCCGGATAATTCTCGATCGTGACTTTGAGCGGCTTTAACACCGCCATACGCCGCTGCGCCGTCTTGTTGAGATGCTCGCGGATCGAGAATTCGAACATGCCGACGTCGACAGTGCTGTTGGCCTTGGCGACGCCGATCCGCTTGACGAAATCACGCACCGCCGCCGGCGGCACGCCGCGCCGCCGCAGTCCCGCAAGCGTCGGCATGCGCGGATCGTCCCAGCCCGAGACATAGCCGCCGCGCACAAGCTCGGTGAGCACGCGCTTCGACAGAACCGTGTAAGTCAGATTGAGACGCGCGAACTCGTATTGATGCGGGTGCGATGGCACCGGCAGGTTGGCCAGGAACCAGTCATAGAGCGGCCGGTGATCCTCGAATTCAAGCGTGCAGATCGAATGCGTGACGCCCTCGATGGCGTCGGATTGGCCGTGGGCGAAGTCGTAGCTCGGATAAATGTTCCAGGTCTTGCCGGTGCGCGGATGCTCGGCATGCAGGATGCGATAGAGCACCGGATCGCGCAGATTGATATTGCCCGAGGCCATGTCGATCTTGGCGCGCAGCACGCGCGCATGGTTGGGGAACTCGCCGGCGCGCATACGACGGAACAGATCGAGATTTTCATCGACGCTGCGGCCACGGAACGGGCTGTTCTTGCCCGGCTCCGTCAACGTGCCGCGGTTGGTCCGCATCTCCTCCTGCGTCTGATCGTCGACATAGGCCTTGCCGGCGCGGATCAGGTCTTCGGCCCATCCGTAGAGCTGTTCGAAATAATCCGACGCGTAGAAAAGATTCTTGCCCCAATCATAACCGAGCCAGCGCACGTCGCGCTGGATGGCATCGATATATTCCTGCTCTTCCTTGGCCGGATTGGTGTCGTCGAAGCGCAGATTGCAGTGGCCCGGAAAATCCTCGGCGATGCCGAAATTCAGGCAGATCGACTTGGCGTGGCCGATATGCAGATAACCATTCGGCTCCGGCGGAAAGCGGGTGACGACGCTCTTGTGCTTGCCTGATTGCAGATCGGCACGCACGATATCGCGGATGAAATCCTGCCCCGCCTCCCGCACTTCCGTTTCTGCAACCGACATAGCGTTCATCAATCCCAAAGTTGATCCGAGCCGACAGTTGATCCGACCGGCGATCTAGCCGACTAAGCCTTGCGCTCCGCCGATTCCAAGCAGCGCAAGGCGGCCACGGATTGAACAGTTTAGGAAGCCGGGTCAAGTCCGGCGGCCGCGGAAAGGCCGGAAATTGCGCGGGAGTTTTGATCCTTTGGTAGTTATTTGTGCTAAACGAGCGCAAATCCAAGAGGCGTCCAAGTGGCGTTCAAGTGGCGTTCAAGAGGCTGTCTCGGCCTCAACTGCGGCCGCAAAGCCGCCAAAGTGCTGATGATGACGTTTTGCAACGACAGGTTTGACAACAATGACGGGATCTACGGCCTGACATGAGCGTGGTTACCCGCTTTGCCCCCTCGCCCACAGGCTTTCTACATATCGGCGGCGCCCGCACTGCGCTGTTCAATTGGCTCTACGCACGCGGCCGCGGCGGCAAGATGTTGCTGCGGATCGAAGACACCGACCGGGAACGGTCGACGCAAGCCGCCATCGAAGCGATTCTCGACGGGCTCAAATGGCTCGGCATCGATTGGGACGGCGAGGTGGTCTACCAGTTTTCGCGCGCCGCGCGGCACCGCGAAATCGCCGAGGGCCTGCTCGCCGCCGGCCACGCCTATTATTGTTACGCAACCCAGGACGAGCTCACCCAGATGCGGGAAGCGGCCCGGCGCGAAGGCCGCGCCAGGCTCTATGATGGACGCTGGCGCGACCGCGATCCCAGTGAGGCGCCGCCCTACCTCAAACCGACGATCCGGCTCAAGGCACCGCTCACCGGCGAGACCGTGATCGAAGACCAGGTGCAGGGCCGCGTCGTCTGGCAGAACGAAAATCTCGACGACCTCGTCCTGCTCCGCTCCGACGGCACGCCGACCTATATGCTCGCCGTTGTC
>Ga0210396_10005483_pt1 | contig 12282 bp, 10 predicted proteins | sample IncBWH17OmetaG_FD_155466 | JGI IMG/M metagenome (GOLD analysis project Ga0210396, IMG submission 155466) | Forest soil microbial communities from Barre Woods Harvard Forest LTER site, Petersham, Massachusetts, United States - Inc-BW-H-17-O ...
TGCTCAATCTAGCGAGCTGGGGCGACGATTCGCGGGCAGCCAAGACACCCGACGAACCGCCGCCCCCAGCCCTATTTGAAGACGACCGAGCTGTTGGCGCTCGAGCTCGCGCCTTTCGCCTTCGGTATGAAGCCGATGCGGACCCTCACCGCCAGCGGGCTACGCGCATCGAGCGCGTTCACCCCTGCGCCCGAGAGCGGCACCTGCAACGTCACCTTCCCGGCTTTGCCCGGACGCTTGTAGACGGTTTTCAGGTTTTTCCCGCTTCCGCTCACCCGTCCCGCCGCCGGGACCCTGACGGTGATCAGCGCCTTGTGGCCACTGACCCGCTGGGAGAGAACCGTGACCGGGCAACCGGAGACGGAGATCGCAGTGTTCTGCTTGATCACCTTGCCGTTCTGAGCGGTGATCGTGGTGGGCATTATCAGCGACTGCTTGCAGAGGCTGCCAACCGCTGTGACCGCCGAGTTTTTACCTACCGGCAGGTTGGTTTCGAAGCTGGTGACCGGCACATCGGGCACCGCCGCGAAGTTGGAGGTCGTCACACCTTTCTGGATGTTCGTGTTGCCGACCATGATCACCGTCACGCCATTGCCGCTCAACACGAGGTCGAGATCGGGGAATTTCGCTCCACCGTGGGAGACGAAGTAGGCGGGCCCGGTGAGCTTGTTCGGAAGCACAGGGGTGACAACGGTCGCTCCACCCACACGCGAGCTGGTCGGGCAGGAGTAGGGGTTCGCGTTGAACACCTTTTCAAGACATGCTTTGTTCAATGTGCTCAGCCGCGACGGGAGCTGCTTGGGCACGGTGACGAGCACCGACTTGATGTTCGCCTGGGCGCCAGTCGGGTAGCCCACCTTCACATTCAGCGCCGCGCCGTTCGCCCGCGAGGTTTTCGCATTGGAGGTGGCAGTGAACTTCGGTTTGAACGCCAGCCCACTGCAGTTCGTCGCCTGGAACGGAGTGGATAGGTTTTGGGTCGTTCCAAAGGACGAAGTGAGCGTGGTGTTCGTCGCGAGGGCTCCACAGTTGGTGGGGTTCACCAGGAAGCCCTGTCTGTTGACCGCGACGCTCAGCGCTTTCATGCGCAGCGGGATGCCCTTGAAGATCGTGGGCACATCACCGGCCACCGTCACACGGGCGGTAATCGGATCGACTTCGATCCCGGTGCGCACGACGTCGTTGCCGAGGCTGAACGGGCCCACGGCGGCGTTGATGACCGTCGTCATGCCGTACGGGGCGTTGCCGGTGGGACCGGTCAGGTAAACGGGACCCGTGAACTGGATCGGCGCGGGGCCCGAGCCGACCGTGGCCGTCGCCGTGCCGATCTGGCTTGCCGGGGAGCAGGTCCCCAGCGAGGCCTGCGGTTCGGGACACAGCGGCACCGCCGGAATCTTCCCGACGAGGCCCGGGGGCAGCGTGGCGCTCACCCTCGAGAGGTACTGCTGCCCATCCACGCGCGCCAGGTTGAACGTGAAGTTCGTGTTGGCGCCACCGGTGGTCGGCACCGACGCGGTGCTCTGGGTCAGCGTGAACGGCAGTGGAGCCGGACAGGCTCCACCGGCGCCGTTGCTGTCAACCGTGAACGGCGCCACCGAGGGAAACACGCTTGCCGGCGTGCCCGTGAAGGGCGAGAAGCTGACATTGGTCGTGGCTGGCCCGCAAGTGAGCGGGTTGGCGATCGGCGCTAGGGCACCGGACTTGAAGTGAAGGATCAGGTTGCTGAATGGCTGTTCTGGGTTTTCAGAGAAGGACGCCGTAACACGACCTGTCGTTTCGTTGGGCACGACATCGCCCTTGAGCCGCACCGAGATCCCGTATCGGGAAGACTCGGCGTCGATGTACATCGTGTACGGGGGACCTGTGATCGGGCCCGATTCCGGGCCGCCCAGATAGAGCTTCCCTTCGAGCGATCCCGCTGGCAACCCGGGAACGTCCAAGGTGACGGAGCCGATTTCAGACTTCGTCGGGCAGGCGGTCCCGGGCACAGTGCTGTGAATCCTGGCCTGGGCCGGCGTGCAGGCTTCCAAGCCCTGCGCCGCCGACGGATTTAGGGTCATGCCTTCGGGCAGCTCGACGCTTGCCGTCTTCAGCTGCGAGGAGTCGAGGCTTGCGGGGTTGGGATCGTGTGGAAGGGTCAGTTCGGTTGTGATGCCGTCTGGTTGATCGGACTGCTTGGTCGCCGGCGTGAGCGAGAACGTCGGCGCGAAAGGCGCCAGGAAGGGAGGCGGACCACTACAGTTTTCGGTGCCGATTGGGGTCGTGTACGCGCTCGTCGCCGTTGATCCTTCATAGGATTCGCCACGCCACCCCGTGGTGGTCTGCGGACCAGTGCCCGCGCAATTGCTGGGATTGCTCAGGAACCCGCCGACACCGATGTTGCCAAAGAAAGCGAGGCGCGATTCAAGCAGCCCGGGCGGGATGTTCTTGATTTCGAAGAGGTCGTGGTAGTCGCTGGCCCATTCGACATGCCCTTCGATGAAGGTGTGGACGAAAAGCCCGGCCCCAACCTGAAGGGCAACCCCGAAGTAGGAGGACAGGCCGTCGGGCTGGACGAGGTTGTAGACCTTTCCGGACAAAGGCACATCTGCGAATACACCTGCTGCGACTTCGAGCACCGTCGTGACTTTGTTTTCACCGATCACTGTGGTTTCAGCGCCGCTTTCAGCACATTTGGGTTCGGTGAAGATGTGCTTGACCGGTTCCACTTCTGTCCCGGTGAAATCCGCCACCGTGCACTTGGCGACGGCCTCTGGGTTCGTGCTGACGCCGGGGGCGACGTCGATGCGAAGACTCTTGAGATTCTCCTGCGGGACGAAGAGGCCTGGCTGCGCTTCGACGCGGTTGAGCTTGAAGTCTGTGATCCCAAACGGCGGATGCCCAGCTGCCTGACTGTAGCCTTCTTCTTCGGCCTTTTTCTTTTCTTCAGCCGGCGTCGGAGCCTTGTTGCAGGTGGCGACCTTGCAGTTCGCCGCGAAGAAGCTTTCCACTCCGAACGCGCCCTGAGCAGCCACCGGCGCCGACAGGCCCACAACCGCACATGCAACCGTCCCTAGAAGCCAAATGCGTGTCCTCAACGTCATCCCCGTCCTCCTCTAAAAGCGCCCCACGGCAGCGTTTGTGTAGCGACCGGTCTATGTAGCCAACTCCCATCTACCCGGATCGTTGCGGTCCCAGTCCTAAATAAACCGCAAGAATGCAGACGATGAGCTTCGGGACGCTTGCCCTGATCGGCCTCTGCGGCCTGGTGGGGCCGCTGCTCTCAGTAGCTGGACACGGTGCCGTGCCCGTCGTCGTGGGCGAGCTGCTGGCCGGGATTCTGCTCGGGCGCACCGGCATCCACGCGATCGATCCGAACAATCCGACGCTGTCCTTCCTCTCGGAAATCGGCTTTGCGATGCTGATGTTCGCCGCCGGCATGAGCCTGCCGCTGCGCGATCGCGGGATGCGCGAATCGCTCGGCAGGGGGGCCGTGACAGCTGGGATCGTCGCTGTGATCGCGATCGGCGCGGGGCTGCTCGTGGCCCAGATCGGGAATGTCGGGCATGCGGCCGTCTACGCCGTCCTGATCGCCTCAGGGTCGGCAGCGGTGGTCCTGCCGATCCTGCAGGAACGTGGTCTGACCGGACCCACCGTGCTCGCCGTGATGGCGCAGGTCACGGTCGCCGATGTCGGCGCGATGGTGACAGTTCCGCTGGTGCTCGCGCCCTCCCGAGCGGGACGGGTGGCCGTGGGGAGCCTGGTGGTGGCGGTCTGCGTGATCGCCGTGCTGATGGCTGCCCGGCGCCTGCGCCACCGTGCCGACGTGCAGAGGCTCAGAGAGCTCGGGCAGCGACGCGGTTGGGCTGTGGACCTGCGCCTCGCGCTGATCGTGCTGTTCGGGCTCGCGTGGCTCACCCAGCGCAGCGGGGCCAGCCTGTTGATCGCGGGGTTCGGAGCAGGGCTGGTGGTGGCTTCGATCGGAGGGCCAGAGCGCCTTTCAAACGAGGTGCTGGGCATCGCCGGAGGCTTCTTCATCCCCCTGTTCTTCGTGGTGCTCGGAGCTCGCCTGAATCTGCGCGGCCTGTTCTCCGACCCGTCCCTGATCGAGCTGGCGTGCGCGCTGGCGGCGCTCAACGTGATCGTCCATCTGCTTGCGGCGCGGGTCATGCGCCAGCCACGGTCCGCAGGGCTGGTGGCATCGGCCCAGCTGGGCGTGCCCTCTGCCCTGGTCGCTCTCGGGCTGCCCGAGCACGTGCTGGACGCCTCGCAGGCAGCGGCGATCATCGTGGCGGCGCTGCTCAGCATCGGGGCCTGCTCGATCGGCGCCGTGAGACTCGAGCACACGCGTATCAAGGCACCATGAGCTCCGTGGGGCGCACAGACGCGCTGTCAGTGCATTCCCGCAACAACTCCAGCGTCCGCTACCGAGGTGGGAGTCAGGCGAAGGGGGTAGGTTCATGACATGCACCACACCAATCAGACAGACGGGTGGGATCGCGGGAGCAGCACAGGCAATTCTTCGACGACTCCGTTCGACGGGGGCTATCTGACTGACGGCGAGGGACTGTTCCACATCGAGCGCACTCTCCTGAACGATCCCAGAGGCGAGCTGCTGGTCGAGCTGGAGGACTGCACAACGCTCGAGCTGATCGTGTGCTCGGCGCGCTCCGTTGCGGAGCTGGGGCTCCGTCCGGTGCAGCCGTACTCGCAGACAGCAAGCTGACGGCGCTGCGTCATAGGCTGCCGTAGATGAGGTGGCTGGTGGACGGCATGAACGTGATCGGGACAAGACCCGACGGGTGGTGGGAGGACCGTCACGCGGCGATGGTGAAGCTCGTCTATCTGCTGGAGCGCTGGGCCGCCTATGGCGGAGAGGATGTGACGGTCGTATTCGAGCAGCCGCCAAGACCCCCTATCCGCTCGACGGTGATCGTGGTCGCGCATGCGCCCCGACCGCGCCGCGACTCCGCCGATGATGAGATTGTGCGGCTGCTGAAGGCCGAGGCCGAGCCGGGACTGGTGCGAGTGGTGACCTCCGATCACTGGCTCTCAGACCGTGTGCACGCAGAGGGAGCAAGCGTCGAGCCCTCGGAGTGGTTTCGAGGACAGATCGAAGCGGCCTGAGCTCAGCGGCCTGAGCTCAGATGACCGGCGGCGGGGTGCCCTCGGCGCTGGCGCTGAGCGCCGGATCCCAGTCGCACACCAGACAGGCATGGTGAAAGGCCGAGCGAGCGAACTCGAGCGCGAACGCGTGCGGGTCGGCAGCCGCGCAGACGTCATCCCAGTCAAGGACGTACTCGCCGACCGCCGCCTCCCAGCGCGCTCCCGCGGGAGATAGAGACGCGGCGGCGAACCCGTCCGGCGCCGGGTGGGCATAGGCATAGAAGGCGGCCTTGCCATAGCGGGCGTCTCCGGGCCACCATCCCACGGCAACCTCCTGCGCGTCCATCGCGTTGCGCATGATGAAGTCCTTCGAGGGAGGCTCGGCCGGCAGACCAGAGAACAGGTTCACCGCGAGATCGAACGAGCCCCACCAGGCGTTGACTGGCGTCGAGCGGCCGCGATATGGCGCTCGAAACGCCGCCAGCACAAGCGCTGCGCGAGTCGCTGCGGCAAAGTAGGAGGCGACCTGGGTCGGGTCATAGTGCGCGTGCTCCTCGTCCTCGTCCAGCGGCACGCTCCAGGTGACCTCCTGTGGCGTCGGGTCGATCTCGACCGGGCCCGCGAGACGGCCGACGGCCTCGAGCAGCTGACGTGTCACCTGCCCGACCGGTCGGTCGGGCCCGAGCGCGGCGCCGAGCACCCGGCCATCGCTGTGCTCGATGACCACATGATGGGTGCGCAGATCGAGCACAACGACCAGCGCCCCCGAGCCATCGGGCGCGGGCAGTGGAAGCGTCTCCCAGCCTCGCGCGGTCAGACGTAGGGCCGCGTGCTGCAGTTGCGGCTCCGCTGGAGCAAGCGCCACGGCGAGCTTGCCGAGGACCTGAGTGTGAGCATGGAGAGTGTCACAGGTCGCACTCCACTCCGAGTAGGGAAGCGCAGGCCACTCGGAGGACATGGGTCTACGCTACACGGCGGCGTTGGGATCTTCAACGTTCCCCGAGGAAGCGGTGGGGTGTAATCCAGGGCGACCACCGGCCATATGGTTGATATGAGCAGCGACGAAGTGCAAGCTATAGCCCGCCTGTATGAGGCGCACGCAGCGGCGATCCACGCCTATGCGCTACGGCGCTCGGACCGTGACAGCGCAGATGAAGTCACCGCCCGGGTGTTCCTGGTTGCTTGGCGACGCCGGGCGAGCATTCCCGCGGATGCGCTGCCCTGGTTGTACGGAGTGGCGCGCAAGGTGCTCTCCGAGGAGCGTCGCGGAGCAAGCCGCCGGGGAGCGTTGAGCCGACGCCTCGGCGGCACGCCGGCTGGCGCCGCGGAGCAGCTTCCCGAGATAGCCGATACGGCCTTGACGGCGGCGCTTGCACAGCTTTCGAGCCTAGACCGCGAAGCATTGCTGCTGCGCTACTGGGAGGAGCTGTCCCCGGAGCAGGTCGCGCTGGCATTGGGCTGCTCGAAGGCGACGCTGGCCGTGCGCCTACATCGGGCAAGAGCCCGCCTTCGTAGAGCCCTTGCGGCAAAACCGGAGACCGAGCATGCCTGTGCAGCGGGAGCCAAGTCATGAGGAGCCTCGACCGTGAAATCGCTGCGCGCCTGCGCCAGGCAAAGCCACAGGTTGAGGCGACCCCACCCCCGTTTGCGACTGTCGCCACCTTGATCCAACGATCTGAGAGCGGACCACCACGAGCCATCCGAGGATCGCGACGGCAGCGCTTCGGTGTGCTGCTGGCGCTCGGCGCACTGACGCTCGCCGGCAGTGGATGGGGCGCCAGCCAGCTGCTGTCGGGCGCCCCGGTGTCACCGACGTTCGCATGGGTGAAGGCCAAGCCCACGGTCGCTCTCGGCGTGCCGTTGCCCTCGAGCCTGAAGGTGCTCGGCCTGCGAGCCGCCGACCCCGCGGGCGGTCCGCCGTGGGGTATGAGAATCATCCGCACCAGCCGTGGACAGGCATGTATCCAGGCCGGGCGCGTGGTCGATGGAAGGGTCGGCGCCCTGGGAACCGGCTACGCCTTCCACGCCGACGGGCGCTTCCACCCGTTCGCCCCCGGAGTTGGGGTCGGGCTCGAGTGCTCGCAGGTGGATGCCGGCGGCAACCTCTACCACGCCCGGGGGGCGATCACCGCGAGCGCCGACGGGCTGTCGCTTGCGGAAAACACTTTCGAGCGCGTGCACTGCGACCTGCCCGACCAGCACAACTGGGGTGTCCGCTGCCCCACCTCGCAACTGCGCTTGCTCGCCTTTGGAGCGCTCGGCCCCGATGCGACCAGGCTGAGCGTGAGCTTTCAGGGGCGCTCCTTCGATGTCCGGCCATATGGCCCCGAGGGCGCCTATCTACTCGCGTTCCCCGCCCCGAAGGGCACCAACGTCGGCCCCTATTTCGGCGCGCAGGCACCGCACAGGCCCACGTTGACCGTTCACTTCCGCGACGGGTCCAGCTGTCTCGTGCCGGAAGCGAACGACACGGACGAGTGCAAGCCCGAGGGCATCGACTTCTCGAATGGCCCCAAGCTCACGGCTGCTGAGCTCGCCACGCCGGTGCACGTCAGCTACACGAAGCGCCTGGCAGGCGGGGAGCCCCCACTGACGACCGACGGGCAGCACTCGGTCGTGGTCGATCCCACCACCAAGCCAGGGCCGGTGCTGATCGTCACATTCAGAGCCCGAGTCGGCACTCCCGCTCCGCTGAGCGCCTACGCCGCGGAAATCCATCGGCCTGTCATCGCCGGCTGTTTCGGCGGTAGCCGCCTCCTCAGCCAGGAACCCACCCACACGATCGCCAGTGGCCAGAGGGTACGGATCGTCATCCCACTCCAGGCCACCTGTCACGGACGCTATGCCGGTCGGGTGCTCTATTTCGCGATCGACCGTAGCCTCCAGCCCGGAAGCGAAGAGCGTCTGCTGGGAGGCATCTCCAGGCGCATGCTGGGACTGCCGCACAACAGAGGGCGCGATGAACAGGAACTGACGGTGGGCCGCTTCGCCATCGACCTGCCCGTAGACCACCGCTAGCCGGCCACGTCGACAGGCGCCGTGTCTCATCCTGAGGCGCCTCATCGTGGGCTGTCGACCTCGGCGCCGCGCAACGATGACCTGTGGGGCCTGTTAACTCACGGCATGGATCCGAAGATGCCTTCGACGCACCCAGCCGACTCCACGGTGACTCGGGGACGGCGGCGCGAGCGCTTGTGCGCGGAAGTCGCACGGCATCGTGCGCTCAGCAGGCCGGCCTCAGCTGTCGCGGCCTGCCTGCTTCTCGCTGTGTGCATCTGCATGTCCATGGGCGGCACCGAGGCAAGCGCAGCCGCCGCGCCCGTGGGGAAGACCGCTGAACTGCCCGGACTCCCGATCGCCGTCACCATCGACCCGCTCGATCCAGGACGGCCGGTGGCTCGGCGGTTTCTCGGCCTCTCCTTCGAGGCCGCGGCATTCGGGCAGCTGGCGGCGTATGCAGGTCATGGGAACTTGGTGGCGCTGTTGCGCTCTCTGGGCCCGGGAATGTTGCGCTTCGGCGGTGTCACCGCGGATGAAAACATCGCCTGGACCGACGCCGAGACCCCACGGCCGGCGTGGGCCTCCGGGGTGATCGACGCAGCCGAGATGCGGGCCATCGGCGTGCTCGCTCGCCGCAGCGGGTGGCAGGTGCTTCTCACCGTCGGACTGGCCCACTACGAACCGGCGATTGCTGCACGCGAGGTGGCGGCCGCTCACAGCGCGCTCGGGCCCTACCTCGCCGCGGTCGAGATCGGCAACGAGCCCAACGCCTATGGAAACCACGGCTTCAGGGGACTTCCCTGGATCGCCCAGGGCTACGAGGAACAGGTCAGCGACTACCGCGAAGCGATCGCAGCCCTGACTCCCAGCGTGCCGATCGCCGGTCCCGACGTCTCCGGCTCGGGCACCTTCAGCGAATGGGGCGAAGAGGAGGCGCTTGCCCAGACGCCCGCCCTGCTGACCGGCCACCACTATCCACTTGGATGCGCGCAGGTGCCCGCCCCGTCGATCGAAACGCTTCTGAGCGGCGCCATCCGCGGGCGGGCGGCGGAATCGTTGGCGACCTATATGGCGGTGTCCCAGGCGCGCGGCATCCCGTTGCGCATCGATGAGACCAACTCCGTCTCGTGCGGGGGAGTGGCGGGAATCAGCGACACGTTCGCATCGGCGCTGTGGGCGACTGGCTACATAACGCAGGCGATGGCTGTCGGGGCTGCAGGGATAAATCTGGAGGGCAACCCCACGAACTGCAACGGATACACGCCGCTGTGCGCACCCGATCCAACAGCGCTCGCGCTGGGCGCGCTGCGTGCTCAGCCCGAGTGGTACGCGCTGCTGCTGACCAGGTCACTAATCGGATCTCGCCCGCTGCCGACCACGATCTCAGCCGCCGGCTCACCCGACCTCGTGGCAGCCGCGTTCTCGGATTCCGACCACTCGCTGAAGGTGGTGCTCGCAAACGACGAACCGCCAGGCACGAGCCCGTTGACGCTGCGACTGGATTTGGGCGCGGGCCTTGGCACCGCGCACATCCTGCGTCTCACCGCCCCCAACCAGAGCGCGACTGAAGGTGTGCTGCTTGGTGGGCGATCGGTAGCAGCCAACGGCTCGTGGCGGGCGCCCGCTCAGTCGGAAAGCAGCGCCACCCATGCGGGTGTCCTGACGCTCGAGCTCGCGCCGAGCAGCGCGGCGCTCGTGACGGTGAGTCCGCGGCAGGTCAGGAAGCGACCGCGCCGGAGAAGCCATTCGCGGGCGACGTGGGTGGCCCGTTAGCGGAGGGAGTGTGTTTCTGGATGTAGATGCGCACAAGGTCAGTGATCTCGCGGGCAATCTCCTCTGGGGTCACATCTGGCGGCGGACGCAACACCAGACGGTGGGTAAGACCCTCGATCGCGCTGACCACGATACGGGCCGGCAAGCGAGTCTCGACAGGAGACGGACCCAGATCGGCGGCTAGCGCATTGGCTGTCAGGTCTACGAGCCGATCTTCCAGCCGATCGAGCTCTGCGCGGAGCGTCGAGGGCAGAGGAGTTTCCTCAAAGAGCGCGCGGTGAAGGCCCGGTGCAAGCGCGTGCATCGCGACCATCGCATCGACGATATCCGGGAGGACATCGTCCCAGCGGGCGCTCGAGCCCAGTCGTTGCAGATGCGGCTGGAGCATGGCCGTGCTGTCGGCGATGTGCTGGCGGGCGAGCGCGACGAGGATCGCGTCCTTGTTGGGGAAATACTGGTAGAGCGAGCCGATCGATACGCCCGCTCGCTCGGCGATGCGATTGGTCGTCGCGGCACCGTAGCCGTGGTGCTCGAAAACCTGAGCAGCCGCTTCGAGGACGGCTTGCACGGTCGCCTCCGAGCGCGACTGCTTGGGGAGCTTGCGAGGCTCAAGGCGCCGGCCGGAAATGCGAGTTGACGACATATGAGCAATTACTCACTATATGGTGCGTGGTGAGCGCGCGTCACATAGACCGTCTAGGCCAGGGCTAGCTGTCTGTCGCGATGCCCGTCCTCGCACTCGCCTTCCTCGCCGTGTACGGCCTGCTCGCCTTCGGGGTGCGCATGGTCGTCCAGATGCGCCGAACAGGCTCGACCGGCTTCACGGTCCTGCGCGGCGTCTCGGGGTCGATGCGACAAGCTGGTGAGCTGGTGTTCGCGATCGCAATCGCCCTCTGTCTCCTAGGAGGACCGGCGCTCCAGCTGGCAGGCGTGCTGGACTCGATAGGAGCGCTCGACGGTGGACCAGGCGGCATCGTCGGGATCGTGCTTGCCTCCCTGGGGATCGTGCTCACCGTGCTCGCTCAGTTCGCGATGGGCGACGCCTGGCGGATCGGCGTCGATCCGCGCGAGCAGACCGAACTCGTCACCGACGGCCCGTTTGCGACGGTGCGCAATCCGATCTTCACAGCGATGATCCCCGCCTTTACAGGCATTGCCCTGCTCGCGCCAAACGTCGTAACGCTCGCCGGAGCGATCCTCGCGATGGTGGCGCTCGAGCTGCAAACAAGACTCATCGAGGAGCCCTACCTCTGGGCGATCCACGGCGCGCAATACGCGGCATACGCCGCCCGAGTTGGTCGTTTCCTGCCGGGGATTGGTCGCCTGCGTCTCGAAGACAGTCAGCCCGCTGATGCATGAGCACCACCGTGCTCGCTGTCTCGCCTACTCCAAGCCATCAAAGTCAGTCAGACCGGTACGCAGGATCCCGATGACGATCCACCGACGTCGTGGCGGTTCGTAGTGCGTGAACAGCGCCGTCGCCTCGCCGTCAGGCGATCGCCACTGCGGGGAGTAGTCCTGCAGCCCAGGAGCGTCCCCGAGCAGCTTCGTTCGCACGCTTTCATGGTGTGTAGCGAATGAGATATTGAGCTGCGCCTTCTTCGCATGTGATGTAGAAGACCGCGTATCCGGCTGGGCTTGTGGCTATGGATTGTGGGTCGATTTCGCCCCCGTTGGCGAGTTCGCAGCCTTTGAGGTGTGGGGCGAGCGGGCGCGGGGGTCCGAAGCGATGGCCTGGCTGAGCGGTGACTGCGACTACTTCGTCGGTGCTCTGATCGTGGATGGCGGGGCGTCGGTAGACGATCACCGAGTTGCCGTGAGAGTCCGCAAAGGCTTGCGGATGACTCCCGAACCCGAGTGCCTGGGGTGCTCCAAACCGTCCGGATACGCTCCCGCGCCGGACATAGAGGTGGCCTTCTTCGGCGAAGTGGAAGGACTTTGCCCAGACAGCTATCAGGAAGTGGTGCCCGCCGGCTAGCGTCGCTTCGATTGCTTCGTTGACAAAGGAAATTTGGCGCGGACGTCCGAACGCGCCGCCCGCTCTGGCGCTCATCATCAACCTAGTGCGCGAGCAGCGAGAGCACGTCTGCGGGCGCGATGCTCCTTCTGGATAGTCCCAGAAGTACGCAAACACGGTGTCGCCCCCGGCCTGCGTTGCAAACCCGGCCGGCTCGCTCAGTCGAGGAATCCGCTGGACACGCTTCGACTCATGAAGGGCGCCCGCGTGTGACCCACTGACGCTGAGAAGTTTGTCTCCGTCCTCGAGCCAGCTGGCGACGGGGTCGCCGTTGGGCGCGAGGCTGAGATGGGTGAGGGATATCCGTCTGGGGGCCGTTGTCACCCGCGCGACATGTAGTGGTTCCGAGAAGCGGCCGAAAGCCGCCTCGAGCGGGGTTTCATTGACTTCGGGAGGTTCGCCGGGTC
>Ga0210396_10005484_pt1 | contig 12281 bp, 4 predicted proteins | sample IncBWH17OmetaG_FD_155466 | JGI IMG/M metagenome (GOLD analysis project Ga0210396, IMG submission 155466) | Forest soil microbial communities from Barre Woods Harvard Forest LTER site, Petersham, Massachusetts, United States - Inc-BW-H-17-O ...
CTGTCGGAAATCACCCACAAGCGGCGCCTGTCGGCCCTCGGCCCGGGCGGTCTGACCCGTGAGCGCGCCGGCTTCGAAGTGCGCGACGTGCACCCGACCCACTACGGCCGGATCTGCCCGATCGAGACGCCGGAAGGCCCGAACATCGGGCTGATCAACTCCCTGGCCACGCACGCCGTGGTCAACAAGTACGGCTTCATCGAGAGCCCGTACCGGCGCGTGCGCGACGGCAAGATGACCGAAGAGGTCGTCTACATGTCGGCCATGGAAGAGGCCAAGCACGTGATCGCCCAGGCGAACATCGCGCTGAAGGACGGCGAGATCGTCGAGGACCTCGTCCCCGGCCGGATCAACGGCGAGCCGACTTTGCTCCCGCGCGAGCAGGTCGATCTGATGGACGTCAGTCCCAAGCAGGTCGTCTCCGTGGCCGCGGCGCTGATCCCGTTCCTCGAGAACGACGACGCCAACCGCGCCCTGATGGGCTCGAACATGCAGCGTCAGGCGGTGCCGCTGATCCAGACCGACGCCCCCCTGGTGGGCACGGGGATGGAAGACGTGGTCGCCCGCGACTCCGGCGCCGTGGTGGTGGCGCGCCGGGCCGGCGTCGTCGAGCAGATCGACGGCACGCGTATCGTCATCCGCGCCACGGAAGAGACCGACCCCACCAAGCCCGGCGTCGACATCTACCGCCTGTCGAAGTTCCAGCGCTCCAACCAGAACACCTGCATCAACCAGCGTCCGCTGGTGCGGGTGGGCGACCGGATCGCCGCCGGCGACATCATCGCCGACGGTCCGTCCACGGACCTGGGCGAACTGGCGCTGGGCCGCAACGCCCTCGTCGCCTTCATGCCGTGGAACGGTTACAACTTCGAGGACTCCATCCTCATCAGCGAGCGGATCGTCCGCGACGACGTCTTCACCTCGATCCACATCGAGGAATTCGAGGTCATGGCGCGCGACACCAAGCTGGGTCCGGAGGAGATCACCCGCGACATCCCCAACGTCGGCGAGGAAGCCCTGCGCAACCTCGACGAAGCGGGCATCGTGGCGATCGGGGCCGAAGTCCTGCCGGGCGACATCCTCGTGGGCAAGGTCACGCCCAAGGGTGAATCGCCGATGACGCCGGAGGAGAAACTCCTGCGCGCCATCTTCGGCGAGAAAGCCTCGGACGTGCGCGACACCTCCCTTCGCCTGCCGCCCGGCGTCGCCGGCACGGTGGTCGAGGTGCGGGTGTTCAATCGCCACGGCGTCGAGAAGGACGAGCGGGCGATGGCCATCGAGCGCGCCGAGATCGACCGGCTCGGCAAGGACCGCGACGACGAATTCGCGATCCTGAACCGCAACATGACGGCCCGCCTTCGCGAACTGCTGATGGGCAAGAACGCCGTCTCTGGCCCCCGTGGCCTTGGGCGCGGCGAGATCACGCCAGAGAAGCTGGAAGAGATCGCACCCGGCCTGTGGTGGCAGATCGCCATCGACGACGAGAAGGCGATGGGCGAATTGGAGGCCATGCGCCGCCTGTTCGACGACGCCCGCAAGCGTCTCGACCGCCGCTTCGAGGACAAGGTCGACAAGCTTCAGCGCGGCGACGAGCTGCCCCCCGGCGTGATGAAGATGGTCAAGGTCTTCGTGGCGGTGAAGCGCAAGCTTCAGCCCGGCGACAAGATGGCCGGTCGTCACGGCAACAAGGGCGTCATCTCGCGCATCCTGCCGATCGAGGACATGCCGCACCTGGAGGACGGGACCTCGGTGGACGTGGTGCTCAACCCGCTGGGCGTGCCCTCGCGGATGAACGTCGGCCAGATCTTCGAGACCCACCTGGGCTGGGCCTGCGCGGGCCTCGGCAGGCAGATCGCCGAGGTGTACGAGGCCTGGCAGCAGGGCGGTCAGCGCGCGGCGCTCGAAGAGAAGCTGCGTGGGGTCTACGGACCGGATCAGGCGCTGCCTGAATCCGACGAGGAACTGGTCGAACTGGCGCGCAACCTCTCCAAGGGCGTGCCGATTGCTACGCCTGTCTTCGACGGGGCCCACATCGCCGACATCGAGAACCTGCTCGAAAAGGCGGGACTGTCGAGGACCGGTCAGGTGATGCTGTACGACGGCCAGACCGGCGAGCAGTTCAAGCGACCGGTCACCGTCGGCTACATCTATATGCTGAAGCTGCACCACCTGGTGGACGACAAGATCCACGCCCGCTCGATCGGTCCCTACAGCCTGGTCACCCAGCAGCCGCTGGGCGGCAAGGCGCAGTTCGGCGGTCAGCGCTTCGGGGAGATGGAGGTGTGGGCCCTCGAGGCCTACGGCGCCGCCTACACCTTGCAGGAGATGCTGACGGTGAAGTCGGACGACGTCGCGGGCCGCACCAAGGTCTACGAGTCGATCGTCCGCGGAGACGACGCCTTCGAGGCGGGCATCCCCGAGAGCTTCAACGTGCTCGTCAAGGAGATGCGTTCGCTGGGCCTGAACGTGGAACTCGAGAACAGCTGATCGTCATCCCCGGGCGTCGCGGAGCGGCGTCCCGGGGACCCATGGACCATACCCGCAACAGGTTCCCGGCACGGCGTCGCTCCGCTCCTTCGCCGGGAATGACGAGGTCAAAAGCATGAACCAGGAAGTCCTGAACATCTTCAATCCGGTGGTCGCGGCCCCGACCTTCGACCAGATCCGCATCTCCCTCTCCAGCCCGGAAAAGATCCGGTCCTGGTCGTTCGGCGAGATCAAGAAGCCGGAAACCATCAACTACCGCACGTTCAAGCCGGAACGTGACGGCCTGTTCTGCGCCCGCATCTTCGGGCCGACGAAGGACTACGAGTGCCTTTGCGGCAAGTACAAGCGGATGAAGTACAAGGGCATCATCTGCGAGAAGTGCGGCGTCGAGGTCACCCTCGCGCGCGTTCGCCGCGAGCGGATGGGCCATATCGAGCTGGCCTCGCCGGTGGCGCACATCTGGTTCCTGAAGTCGCTGCCGAGCCGCATCGCCATGATGCTCGACATGCCGCTGAAGGACATCGAGCGCGTCCTCTACTTCGAGAACTACATCGTCACCGAGCCGGGCCTCACCAGCCTCAAGCTGCACCAACTCCTCAGCGAGGACGACTACCTCCGCTTCCAGGAGGAGTTCGGCGACGACTCCTTCAACGCCGAGATCGGCGCCGAGGCGATCCAGGGCCTGCTCAAGGCGATCGAGCTCGAGTCCGAAGCCGAGAAGCTGCGTGAGGAACTCCTCACGACGACGTCGGAAATGAAGCTCAAGAAGACCTCGAAGCGTCTGAAGATCATCGAGGCCTTCACTGAGAGCGGCAACAAGCCCGAGTGGATGGTGATGACCGTCATCCCGGTTATCCCGCCCGAGCTGCGCCCGCTGGTCCCGCTGGACGGCGGCCGCTTCGCGACGTCGGACCTGAACGACCTCTATCGCCGAGTGATCAACCGCAACAACCGCCTCAAGAGGCTGATCGAGTTGCGGGCGCCCGACATCATCATCCGCAACGAAAAGCGGATGCTGCAGGAGTCGGTGGACGCCCTGTTCGACAACGGCCGCCGCGGCCGTGTCATCACCGGCGCGAACAAGCGCCCGCTGAAGTCGCTAGCCGACATGCTCAAGGGCAAGCAGGGCCGGTTCCGTCAGAACCTGCTCGGCAAGCGCGTCGACTATTCGGGCCGTTCGGTGATCGTGGTCGGTCCGGAGCTCAAGCTGCAAGAGTGCGGCCTGCCCAAGAAGATGGCGCTCGAGCTGTTCAAGCCGTTCATCTATGCGCGGCTGGACGCCAAGGGCCTGTCGGGCACCGTCAAGCAGTCCAAGCGGATGGTCGAGCGCGAGCAGCCGCAGGTGTGGGACATCCTCGAGGAGGTCATCCGCGAGCACCCGGTGCTGCTGAACCGCGCGCCGACCCTGCACCGCCTGGGGATCCAGGCGTTCGAGCCCAAGCTGATCGAAGGTAAGGCGATCCAGCTTCACCCGCTGGTCTGCACGGCCTTCAACGCCGACTTCGACGGCGACCAGATGGCCGTCCACGTGCCGCTGTCGCTTGAGGCCCAGCTCGAGGCGCGGGTGCTCATGATGAGCACCAACAACATCCTGTCCCCGGCCAACGGCCGGCCGATCATTGTGCCATCTCAGGACATCGTGCTCGGGCTCTACTACATCTCGCAGGCGCGTACGGGTGAGCCGGGCGAGGGCAAGGTGTTCTTCGACCTGGCGGAGATCGAGGCGGCGCTAGACGCCGACGTCGTGACCCTGCACAGCAAGATCAGGGCGCGGTTCACCGAGAGCGACCCGGAAGGCCGGGCGGTCACGCGCACCATCGAGACCACGCCGGGCCGGATGAAGATCGCCGACCTGCTCCCCAGGAACCCGAACATCGGGCACCGACTGGTGGAGAAGAGCCTGACCAAGAAGGAGATCGGCAACCTGATCGATCAGGTCTACCGGCACTGCGGTCAGAAGGCGACGGTCATCTTCGCAGACCAGATCATGCGCCTGGGCTTCCGTGAGGCGGCCAAGGCCGGCATCTCGTTCGGCAAGGACGACATCATCGTGCCGGAGCGCAAGACCGGCATCATCGACACCACGCGCAAGCTGGTCGAAGAGTACGAGCAGCAATATGCCGACGGCCTGATCACCAAGGGCGAGAAGTACAACAAGGTGGTGGACGCCTGGTCCAAGGCCACCGACCGCGTGTCCGACGAGATGATGGCGGAGATCTCCACCGCCCACTTCCACGAGGACGGCCGCCAGAAGGAGATCAACTCGGTCTTCATGATGGCCAACTCCGGCGCCCGCGGTTCGCAAGCGCAGATGAAGCAGCTCGGAGGGATGCGCGGCCTAATGGCCAAGCCGTCCGGCGAGATCATCGAGACGCCGATCATCTCGAACTTCAAGGAAGGCCTGACGGTCCAGGAGTACTTCAACTCCACCCACGGCGCCCGCAAGGGCCTCGCCGATACGGCGCTTAAGACGGCCAACTCCGGCTATCTGACGCGGCGTCTGGTCGACGTGGCGCAGGACTGCATCATCACCGAAGAGGACTGCGGCACCACGCGGGGCATCACCCTGCGCGCCGTGGCCGAAGGCGGCGAGGTGCAGGTCTCCCTGGGTCAGCGCGTCCTGGGTCGCTTCTCGGCCGAGGCCATCAAGGCGCCGAACGGCGAGGTCCTGATCCCGGCGGACACCTACCTCGACGAGGACATGGTGGACCTGATCGAGAAGGGCGGCGTGCAGTCGGCCAAGATCCGCTCTGTGCTGACCTGCGAGACCAAGGTCGGGGTCTGTGGCGCCTGCTACGGCCGTGACCTGGCGCGCGGCACGCCGGTGAATATCGGCGAGGCCGTGGGCGTCATTGCCGCCCAGTCGATCGGCGAGCCGGGCACCCAGCTGACGATGCGGACCTTCCACATCGGCGGCGCGGTGCAGGTGGCCGAGCAGTCGTTCTTCGAGGCGGCCAACGACGGGGTCCTGAAGATCTCTCCCGGGAACCTGGTGCTGGCGCCCGACGGCGACGTGGTGGTGATGGCCCGCAACCTGCAGGTCACCATCCAGGTCGATGGCGTCGATCGCGAGAGCTACAAGCCGCCGTATGGCGCGCGCCTGAAGTTCAAGGACGGCGACGCCATCAAGCGGGGCCAGCGCTTCGCCGAGTGGGACCCCTACACCACCCCGATCATCACCGAGGTGGCCGGCAAGGTGCGCCTTGAGGACATGATCGAGGGCGTGTCGGTGCGCGAGGAGGCCGACGAGGCCACCGGCATCACCAGCCGCGTGGTCACCGACTGGCGCGGGACGTCCAAGACCGCGGACCTGCGGCCGAGCGTGGCCGTACTCGACGACAGCGGCGCCTACAAGCGCGTCTCCAACGGGGGCGAGGCGCGGTACATGGTGCCGGCCGGCGCCATCCTCTCGGTGGGCGTGGGTGACGAGGTGAAGCCGGGCGACGTGCTTGCGCGTCTGCCGACCGAGGCCTCGAAGTCCCGCGACATCACCGGCGGTCTGCCGCGGGTCGCCGAGCTGTTCGAGGCCCGCCGGCCGAAGGACTGCGCGGTCATCGCCGAGATGGACGGACGGGTCGAGTTCGGGCGCGACTACAAGAACAAGCGCCGGATCAAGATCACGCCGGAAGATGGCGGCGAAGCAGTCGAATTCCTCATCCCCAAGGCCAAGCACGTGGCCGTGCAGGATGGGGAGATCATCCGCAAGGGCGAGTACCTCATCGACGGCAACCCGGACCCGCACGACATCCTGCGGATCCAGGGGATCGAGGCGCTGGCCGACTTCCTGGTGAACGAGATCCAGGAGGTCTACCGGTTGCAGGGCGTGCCGATCAACGACAAGCACATCGAGACGATCGTTCGTCAGATGCTGCAGAAGGTCGAGATCCTCGAGCCAGGCGATACGGGGCTGCTCAAGGGCGACCATCTCGACAAGACCGAGGTGGACGACGAGAACGCCAAGGCCGAAGCCCGCGGCGGACGGCCGGCGCTCACCGCCCCGGTCCTGCTGGGCATCACCAAGGCGTCGCTGCAGACCCGCAGCTTCATCTCGGCGGCTTCCTTCCAGGAGACGACCCGCGTGCTCACCGACGCCTCGGTGCACGGCAAGCGGGACACCCTGGAGGGCCTGAAGGAGAACGTCATCGTCGGCCGGCTCATCCCGGCGGGCACGGGCTCCTACCTGCGCGGCCTGCAGCGCATCGCCGCCAAGCGCGACGAGGCCCTCGCGGCGAGCCGGGAGACGGCGATGGAGCCGCTGCCGGCCGACATCGCCGACGCCGCGGAGGCCGAGGCCCAACCGGCCTGACGCCAACTTTATCTACGTTGATCTACGGAACGGCCCGGGAGCGATCCCGGGCCGTTTTCGTGTCTGTGGAGGAGGAAGGTGGCGCGACGGGCTGAGCTGGTCCTTCACCGACGGGCCTACGGAGCTTAAGGGTCGCGAGAGGGCGGCGGAGAGGAGGCGATGCCGAACGGGGAGATCACGCGGCGCAGCGTGGGCCTGAACCCGGGCCGGCGGGCTGACTCCGAGACCGCAGAGGCCGGGGCTCTGCGCCGGCTCACGACGGTCATCGTCTTTATGGTGGGCGTCCTTATCGCCGCGACCCTCGGCTACATGGCCGCCGGCTGGAGCTTCGGCGACGCCCTCTACATGGTGCTTCTTACGATCTACACAGTCGGCTATGGCGAGGTCCGGCCGGTCGCCACGATCTGGCTGCGCGTCGTGACCATGTCCACGATCGTGCTGGGCTGCACCGGCATGATCCTGGTGACTGGCTTCCTCGTGCAGTTCCTCACGGCGTCGCAGGTCCGGCGCATGCTACGTGGAGATCGCATGCAGAGTGACATCGACCGGCTCGACGACCACGTGATCATCTGCGGCTTCGGTCGGATCGGCGCGATGGCGGCGCGCCATCTGGCGACAGGCACGACCCAGTTCGTGGTCCTCGACCAGTCCGAGAGTCGACTGGCCGACGCGCGGGCGGCGGGCTTTCTCGCAATCCAGGGAGACGCCACGGACGAGGAGGTGCTCCGGGCCGCGGGGGTCGACCGGGCGCGCGTCCTGGCGACGGTTCTGCCGTCCGACGCCGCGAACGTCTTCATCACGCTGAGCGCGCGCAGCCTCAATCCACACCTCCAGATCATCGCGCGCGGCGAGGCGCCGTCCACGGAGGGTAAGCTGCTCCAGGCTGGGGCGAGCCAAGTGGTGCTTCCCGCTCACATCGGCGCCGAGCGGATCGCCGACATGATCCTGTTTCCCGAGACCACGCACTTCGTCCATGACTCCCCTCAGCTTCGGGAGATGGAGACTGTCCTGAGGCGGATGGGTCTTGGCTTCGACGTGGCCGAGGTGGGCGCCCAAGCCCCGGTGGCCGGCTTGGCGATCGGCGAGGTGGAGAGGCGAGCAGGCGGCGCGCTGTTCGTCATCCAGGTCGAGCGCGCGGGCGGAGAACCGATCATCCGGCCGCCTAAGGACTATCGCCTGGCTCCCGGCGACAGCCTTCTTGTGGTCGGCCGAGATGGTGGCGAAATCAACGCCGCTCTCGCCGCAGCCGGGCTGGCGCCGTCCTTGTAGCGGAGAATCCGCAACTGAGGTTCGTCACGATCCTTCTCCAGGACCTGGGAGAGGGACCACAGCCTTCGCACCATTGTCACCCTGGCCCACCATGTTACCGTCCAGCGGCCGAGCGTGGTCCACGGATCTAGACGGGAGGGGCCCTTGGCGAACCAGCTCGGGAAGATCGAACACGTGGTCCAGCTCATGCTGGAGAACCGCTCGTTCGACCACATGCTCGGATTTCTCTACGCCGATAGCGGGAACGTCTCGCCGGCAGGCCATCCGTTCGATGGCCTCACCGGGCAGGAGTCAAACCCCGACGACCTCGGCCACAACGTCCAGGTCTACAAGATCCAGGCGAGCGATCCGCACCCCTATCTGATGCCGGGAGCCGATCCGGGGGAGGGATTCCAGAACACCAACTACCAGTTGTTCAGCAACGACGATCCGGCTCCTGGCGCGGTTCCGAACAACAACGGTTTCGTGCTTAACTTCAAGTCGGCGATCGCCTCGGACCTCGCCAACAACTACAGCGACACCATTCCGGGCACTCAGCCGTCCCAGATCATGGGCATGTACACGCCCGAGCTGCTCCCAGTCCTCTCGGGGCTCGCCAAGGGATTCGCCGTCTGCGACTGCTGGTTCGCTTCGGCGCCGACCATGACCATGCCCAACCGCGCCTTCTCCGCAGCGGCGACGTCACAGGGCCATTTGGACGATCATGTGAAGGTGTTCACCTGTCCGAGTATCTTCGGGCGCCTGTCCGACAAGTCGATCGACTGGGCGATCTTCGGCTACAATCGCGATCCACTCACGCGCCAGGACTTCTCCGACACCCAGAGTGCGGACGAAAGCCACTTCGGCCATTTCCGTGACTTCGAGCAGCGCGCGGCTGCGGGGACGCTGCCGGCCTACAGCTTTCTGGAGCCGAGTTGGGACGCCAGCGGCAACAGCCAGCATCCCAACTACGACGTCTCCCTGGGCGAGCAACTCATCCACGACACCTACTACGCCCTGTTCAACGGCAAGGCGTGGGCGTCGACCCTTTTGATCATCACCTACGACGAGCACGGCGGGTGCTACGACCATGTGGCGCCGCCCGCCAACGCCACCCCGCCGGGAGACGGCACGGTGGGCGAGTTCGGTTTCGACTTCACCCGCTTCGGCCTTCGCGTGCCTGCGGTGCTGATCTCCCCGCTGATCGCGCCCGGCGCGGTATTCCGGGGATCGGGGCCGATCGACCACACCTCCGTCCTCAAGACCCTTCAGGATCGGTGGGGCGTGGAGCCGCTGACCGCGCGCGACAAGGCGGCCGGCTCGCTCGCCGACGTGCTGACCCTCGGGCAACCCCGCACGGACGATCCCCTGAAAGGCGTGACGGTTCCTTCTTCCGGCGTACAGCATCCTTCGGCTTCGATCCCGTCCAAGATCGACATGATCCAGGCCAAGCAGGTCGCGGCCCTGCCGATTCGCAATGAGAAGGGGCATTACGAAGAGACCGGCGATCTGCCCCCGTTGTCATCGACCGCGGAGGTCAGCGACTTCATCCGGGACCGCACGGCGGCCTGGAGCCAGCACGTCCAGCGCCAGAGGCGCCGGCGCGGCCACGCGGCGAGCCCGGGGGAGAGCAAGCCTCCCACCTCGTCTTCCTGATCAAGTGGGCTCAAGGGAACCGGCTGTACTTTCTGCCGAAAGCCGCCGCCATTACTCCGCCGCCGGCCGCGCCGCTCCCGCATCGCCGAGGCGGGCGGTGACGACGGTGAGCGACATCGCCGGCAGGTGGATGGCCTCGCCGGGTGGGACGCGGAAGCGGGTGGGCGGACGATCGCGGGTCGGGCGACTCTTCGGCCCCAGATCCAGCCATTCGTATTGAGCCGCCGAATATTGGACCACGCTGGCAGTGGCCCCTGGGAAGGTCGCGGACCCGCCGGCCGAACTCACGCGCAGGGTCATGTCGTGCGCCGCATCCTCGTCGCGGTTGAGGAGCATCACCGACAGCGTCCCATCGCCTCGGCGCAAGGCGTAGGCGAGAACCATAGGACGACCCTGGGCGTCGCGGGCCTCTCCCGATGAAGCCCACAGAGTATGCGGCTGGTCCGCAGGCGCGCCCCAGTCCCGCATCATCATCTTCTCTGCGAAATACATCGGCATGGGCCAGCGGGACTGGCCCGTCGCGTCCGCCTCGAACAGCATCATGTCGCCGAAGCCCGCACAGGGGAAAGCCTGGTTCGAGGGCCAGCCAGGGGTGTCGCCGAACATGAAGGCGATGTTCCCCCCGCGCGAGAGGAAGTGACCGACAACGTCGGCGGAGAACAGAGCGCTGGGGACAAGAGACATCGCCCGGCCCGCAAAGGGCGACAGGCCATATTCGCTGATCACCCAGGGTACGGTGGTCGGCACGCCCGCGGCGATTGTCCGGTCGAGGATGCGGTCGAGCAGCTGGGTCTCGTCACGCAGCATCTTCCCCAGCGGCTCGCATACGTCGTCGAAGGCGTAGTGCTCGAAGGAGAAGAACTGGAGCTGGTCCAGCGCGCCGCGCGCCCGCAGGTCGGCGACAAACCGGCCGATCCAGGAGCGTCCGCTTTCGGGAACCGGCCAGGTGTCGGTCAGGGCGCCCTGCATGCTGGGGCCGCCGAGTTCGAGTTCCGGCGCGACCGAACGGATCCGCCGGGCCGCCTCGAGATAGAGGTCGGCATAGTCTTCCGGAGCGATGAACTGACCGTCCGGCTCCTCGCCCAGTTCGAGCCGGCGCACCGGCCAGCCGCGCCTCTGTATATAGCTCGCCTCTGCGGCGGCGTTCTCCGGTGTGTCGTAGAACACGCCCACCGGCACCATCAGGGGCAATCCGCCGTTCAGCCCGTCCCGGAAGATCAGATCCAGGCTCGGCTGTTCGGTCTGGGGGTCGCGATCGATCGCCCGATGCCAGGGATCGGTCGAGGAGACATTGACCTGGGTTTGAATATTGCGGCCGGCGCCATGGCGAACCGCGTCCACGAAGGCTCCATCCGGGCTCAGAACGCCGAGCCCGACTTCTGCGATGGCGTAGCCGAGGCGGTCGCGCACGTCGTCGGTCGGTGAAGGCGCGGTGTCCGACGACTGCGTGAGCAGGATCCGAACGAAGCGGACGGCCAGCGGAGCTGGCGCCAGGCGTATGACCTCGTCGCCGGGGAACCGGTCCCGGCTCTGGGGGCCGACCGGGAAATCGACCCAGCGCCCGGCCCGGTCGAACTCATCCCTGCCGCTCCAGTACTGGATGTCGAACGCTGTGGCGTAGGGCAGGGCCCAGGCGATGTTGGCTGCATCGATCTGTTGCGGCGTCTCGAAGGAGACGACCACCCACTGGGGCCGGTTTGCGGGACGACCGGTGAATCGCCGATCGAGATACGGATTGCTCTTCCAGAACGAAGCCCGGTCGCCATCGTCGAGGCGCGAATATCCGGTGTCGTTGGCCTGATCGATCGTGTCGCCGCGACGGGGGAGGCTGTAGCCCCAGGTAACGTCCGGATGGCTGCTCGGATGGTCACTGGAGGTCCAGTAGCCCTGGCTGCGGGTCGGGTCGCTCCACTGGCCTTCCTCGTTCCAGTGCCACGCCTCGATCCCCAGCTCGGTGCGCAGGCGATAGGTGGTCCGTCGAAGACCGACGGACTTCATCAGGGCGAGGTTGCGCGGGGTGAGGATCTTCGCCACCTGGCCCAGCTGCATGCCGTCTAGCGCCGCGCCGAGCGCGTTGTCCGGGACGATCACGTGGGAGGATCCGGCAAGATCGATGATCACCGCGTCCCGAACGATCGCCCGCGTCGAAGATGCGCGTGAGAACGACGGGCCCGCCGCCATCGCCATCCCCACCGCCAAGGCCAGGGCGAGCCGGGCCAGTCTTGGTCGGGTTCGCACTGTCAGGGCGCGCCCAGGATCTCCAAGCGATCCTCGGGTATGCGCTCGGCGTCCATGATTTCCCTCCGCCCCGGTTCGTTCTGCTTTGAAGGCCGGTTCTACCCCTTCGACCAAGGCTCGCAAGGCTGGGTCGCGGCGGCTATGCGTCGCCAGCCGGCGGTTGCGGGGGACGCGACAGCGGAAATGGCGTAGCGCGGCTTCGGCGCATGGAGGATCGCAAAGCGATGGCGGAAGACACGTCGCCGGGAGGCCTGCCGCCCCTCGGAATCGTGGAGGGGTATTACGGCCGGCCGTGGTCGTGGGAAGAGCGCGCCCGTACGGCGGAGTTCCTCGCTGGCCGCGGGTA
>Ga0210396_10005486_pt1 | contig 12276 bp, 8 predicted proteins | sample IncBWH17OmetaG_FD_155466 | JGI IMG/M metagenome (GOLD analysis project Ga0210396, IMG submission 155466) | Forest soil microbial communities from Barre Woods Harvard Forest LTER site, Petersham, Massachusetts, United States - Inc-BW-H-17-O ...
GGGATATGTTGCGCGCGCGGCTCTACGAAATCGAATTGAAGAAACGCGAGGAGCAGGCCGCCGCCGACCAGGCCGCCAAGACCGATATCGGCTGGGGCCATCAGATCCGCTCCTATGTCTTGCAGCCTTATCAGATGGTGAAGGACCTGCGCACCGGTGTGCAGACTTCGGACACCTCAGGCGTGCTGGACGGCGACCTCGACGAATTCATGGCGGCGACGCTGGCGCAGCGCGCCTTCGGTGCATCACCGGGTGCTGTCGAGGATGTGGATTAACGAGGCTCAAGTCTCTTTATTATCGGCAAGTCCCTTTCATCGACAGGTCGCGTTCATCGATCTGTCGGCGGTCGCCGTTTCAGCCCGCACTCAGTCGCACACCGGCGCGCAGGAATTTTTGCGGGTCGACTGCTTCGCCGTCGATCCTGGTTTCGTAGTGCAAATGTGGACCAGTCGATCGGCCGGTTGAGCCGACGGCGCCGATCACCTGTCCGATCTTGATGGGATCGCCGACCTTGACGTTGATCTCCGACAGATGGCCGTAGCGCGTCGAGAGGCCGTTACCGTGGTCGATTTCCACCATGCGGCCATACCCGCCCGCCCATCCGGATGACACCACTTTTCCGTTCGCGGTGGCGCGCACGGGGTCGCCCATCGCGGCGCGGAAATCCAGACCGGTGTGCATGGCCGGACGGCCGAGGAACGGATCGGTGCGAATCCCGAAGCCGGAGGTGAATTCCACTTCGCCGATCACGGGCTTTCGATAGGGCACCAGCGCCAGGGTCCGGTTGAGGCGTTCCATCTGGGCGCGGGTGATGTTGATTCGGTAAAGCTGGCGCTCGAACGGGCCGGCGCCGGCGGCAAGCTTGACGGGAACGTAGGGACCACCCATGCCCCCGCGTGGGGTCGCGGCTTCCAGTTGCGGCATGTCGAGACCGAGATCGGTAAACACGCCCCGCATCCGGCGCACGCGTGATTCCATACTGTCTTCAACCGAACTTAGCGCCGCAAGCTGGCGGCCCTCGACCTGATCGAGCGAGGTCTGCAGGCGGACAATCACATTATCGACGCCCTGGATCTTCGCGAATTTATTCGGCTGCGGATTGGCGATCACCGGAGCCCGCGACTCCAGGCGGGCTTCGCGATCCGGTGGCGCCACGAAAATGACGGTATCGCTGATCGGGGAGGGTTTAGGTACGCCTGAAGGAGCCGGGTCGGTGGCCGCGGTTGCTCGCGAAGGCGGCCGAATCGATCCGGTCACCTGCAAATCCGGAATGGCGCCCAGCGCCGAGGCACGAGATTCCAGCGTGGTCTGGCGACGCATGACCTGTTCGAGCTTCTGGTCGAATTGTTCCTGATCCAGCAGTTGGCGGCTGGTGGTGCGATCCACTTTGGCGCGCAGTTCCGCGATGCGGTCTTCGTAGGCGTATTGCATCTCCGCCTGGCGTGCGATCAGCCGGGTGAGAACGTCGTCGCGGAACGCAAAATAGGTCGCTGTCGCTGCCGACCAGATGCCGAGCGCCGTCACGGTGCCGATCACGATCCAGAACACCACTGGACCGAACCGGACCTGCTTGCCGGCGTGCACCAAAGTATAGTCCCCCTGTGCATGCTGGGCGGCAGCCGGAGCGCCATGGCTGGTGCCGACCGGGCGGCGGGCGTTTGGCCTGCTGTGGTCATGCGGATGGTGTTGAGGGTACTCGGTATGATGACCGGAACGGTACGACATCGGCACTCCCGCGCCGGTCGGAGAAGAGTTCCGTACGGCTAATCTGCGGGCGTGATTTGACCTTCTCATGGTTAATTTTTAGCGAACGGCTTCCTAGAGCCGCAGTTCTGATTGAACCAGAACCGCAGCTCCTCATCTTTTGTTTTGACGCGTTTTCTTCATGCGAACCGGTATCCACCCCCGGATCAAGTCTGAGGGCATGCTTCGCTCGAAAACGCTCTAAATCAACCGGCCCTCGCGGCCGCCAGCACCTCATCGGCGTGGCCATCGACCTTTACGTTACGCCATATCCTGACGATGCGGCCATCGTCTCCAATCAGAACTGTTGTGCGAAGAACGCCATGGAAGATCTTGCCGTACATGGATTTTTCGCCCCACGCGCCGTAGGCCTCCAGCATCTCATGTTGTTCATCTGAAACAAGAGGAGTGGAGAGCTGATGCTTGTTTCGAAAGGATTCTTGCGCCTTTAGCGGGTCGGCCGAAACCCCGAGTACCGCGGTCTGCGCCTCCGCAAACGCGCTCGCCAGGCGCGTGAAATCGATGGCCTCCTTGGTGCAGCCCGGGGTGTCCGCACGCGGATAGAAAAACAGCACCAGTTTTCTGCCGGCGTAGTCGTTGAGAGAAATGGTGCTGCCGCCGTCGCGGGGCAGGCTAAACGCAGGCGCCTTTGCGCCCTCGGCCAGCGGTGAGGAAGGAGCCGATCGGGAAACTGCCGATCCGCCGGCCTTTTCGCCCGGCGGCTTGCTTACCGGCGGATTGCTCACCGCAGGCTGTGCGGCAGCCGTCTTCGATGCCTTGATGGTCAGCGGGGCCAATTTTCCCGGGCGGGATGATTTTAACTTTTTCGACGGGGCCTTATGGGATGCTTTCGCGGTCGCGTTGCCGGTTTGCCTGTTTTTTGTGATGTTGCTTGTCTTGGTTGCAGTCGCCCGGCGGGTTTTCGCGGGCGCTGTTTTCACCGACCTCGCCGATTGGGCGCGGATCGCCTTGCCGGCGGAGGGTTTGGAGGATTTCTTGCGCGTTTTCTTGGACATACGCCTTCCTTTCGTCGCTTTCCGCGGATCAATCATTAAGGTATCGAGTCAAGCTGGAATCGAGCAGACTGTCAGGCGAGTCTGATGGCCTCGGAGTAAGCTTGCAAGGAATTCGACGCACCAACCATCCGCTCGTTGAATGTGCTCCTTGGGCCGGATGACGAGCAACGCTATTAGGTGAGGATTGGTAGCAATGCCGGCACGGGAGCACTCGTTGCGTGTCGACGGGCGAGACCTTGGCGGCGATCAATCTGACAAACAGCGCCAGCACCGAGAGGCAATGGCAAGGAACACGTCGCCCCAGGGATCAAATCCGCGTGCTGACGTCCAACTCTCGCAGTGGGATGATGATGCCGGTTGGGATCAGGAACACGACGAGGCAGCCGGCCATCGCGCACGCCGGCTATTGTCGAGATCGAACTCCCGCTTTCACCGGTTCAGCTATCGCCTCGAGGCGCTTCGCCGGTGGCTCGCGGGTGAACGCTGGATAAAACGGCTTGGCGTTGTCGTCGGCGTCTTGCTGGTGATCTTCGCGGTATGCTTCGGCGGGCTGTGGTGGCGGCTTGGTGCCGGTCCGATCAACCTCGAAATGGCGACGCCATGGCTGGCCAAGGCGATTGAGGAAAATATCGGCCACGATAATACCGTCGAGGTAGGTGGCACGCAGATCGAGCGGGCCGGCCGGATTCGCATCGCCGTCCGCATCCGCGACATCATCGTGCGGGATCGCGACCATGTCATCGTGGCGAGCGCGCCGAAGGCGGAGGTGAGACTTTCAGGCTCCGCGCTGCTGATGGGACAGCTTCGCGCCGAGAGCCTCAATCTGGTGGACGCCGAACTTTCGGTGCGCATCACCCCGGATGGCTATGTGACCGTTTCCACGGGCGACAACGCGCGGCCGCTCGCGACCGGCATGACCTCAACAAAGCGACAGCTTGGCGGCATGCCGTCGCGGTCAGGTCAAATCGCGGCGGGGACGCCTGCCAGCCCTGCTGCACCGTCATCTTCAAGCGCCCAGCCTGGCACGACGACGCCAGCGGTTCCCAATAACAATAACCGGGACACGACGAGCGGGCTGCTGGCCGGCCTTGACTGGCTCGACAGCCTGAGTCTGACCGGGCTCGACGGACAAAACCTCAACGAAATTGGTTTGAAGAACGGCAACCTGATCGTCGACGATCAGCAGCGCGGCAATAAATGGAATTTCCAGAACATCACCCTCAGCCTCCGTCGACCCAGCGGGGGCGGAGTGGCGCTGAGCCTCGGCGAAGAGGGCAGCCATGCCTGGTCGCTTCGCGTGGCGGTCGGGGCTCCCGCGAACGGCGTGCGATCGGTGGATATTCGCGCCGACAAGGTGCCGACGACAAATATCCTGCTGGCGTTGCGGCTCAAAGATCTGACCTACAGCGCGGATTTGTTGCTCACCGGCGAACTGAAAGGTGAATTGGGTCGGGACGGCCTGCCGACCTATTTCCGCGGCAAAGTGACGGCAGGCGCCGGCGACATCATCGACAGCGATACGCCGGACTATCCGATGGCGATCGATTCGGCCGAGGTGAACGTCGAATGGGATGCCGGACGGCGCGTGCTGGTGGCTCCCTTCAAGATCGTTTCCGGAGCGAACAGGATTACGCTGCTGGCCCATCTGGAGGCGCCCAACGACAGCGTTCCCGATTGGCAGTTGGACTTCAGTGGCGGCACCATCGTGCTGGCCGGAATCGACGACGAACCGCCGCTGATTTTGAATCGTATCTCCATCGGCCTTCGCTTCGATACCGAAAAGCATCGCGTGCTGCTGACGCAGGCCGATATCAGCAACGGGGATATCGGTGTCGCCGGAAGCGGCGTTGTCGACTATTCGGCGGAACCGCGTTTGCAACTCGGTGTTGCTGGAACGCCGATGTCGGCGTCCGCGCTGAAGCGGATATGGCCGGCCCTGATCGTTCCGGAGGTCCGCGAATGGGTGATCGGCCGGGTTGAACGCGGCTCGCTTCAACGCATCGAGATTGGGATCAATTCGCCGCTCAAAAACCTTTCGCGGCGAGGGCCGCCGATCCCCGACGATGGTCTCGCCGTCAACATCGTCGCTAGCGGGGTGACGCTGCGGCCGGTGGATGAATTGCCGCTGGTGCGCGACGCGGATTTGAAAGCCCATGTGACGGGACGTACGGCGACCGTGACGATCGGGCAGGCGGCGGCCGATACGCCCGCGGGCCGCAAACTCAACATTTCAGACTTTGTGTTCGAGGTGCCGGACATGGCGCCGAAGCCTTCACCGGCCCGAGTTAGATTCAAGATCGACGGCCCGGTGCCGGCGGCGGCAGAGGTTCTCGCCTCGGATAAGCTCAGCGAATTTTCCGGCACCCTGGTTGATCCCAATTCGAGCAAGGGAACGATTTCCGCGCTGGTCACGCTCGGCCTGCCTATCAAGCGCGAACTGACAAAAGCCGACACGACCTACAGCATTACCGCCGACCTTGGCGGATTCGCCGCCGATCGCCTGGTAATGAATCAAAAGCTCGAAGCCAACGCGCTGAAGGTCGTCGCCAACAACGGGGGTTATCAGGTCAAGGGCGACGTCCGCATCAACGGGCAGGCGGCCTCGCTGGACTACCGCAAGCCGAGCGAGGGCGATGCTGATATCAAGCTCCAGGCGACGCTCGACGACGCCAGCCGCGCCCGCCTCGGGTTCGATCTCGGACCGGCGGTCAGCGGCGCGGTTCCGATCAAGCTGATCGGCAAGATCGGAGGCGACAGCCGCATCGGCATCGACGCCGACCTGACCTCGCTGAAGCTCGATAATATCCTGCCGGGGTGGGTCAAGCTGCCGGGCAAGACGAGCCACGCCGTCTTCAACGTCGTCCAGACGCCGCAATCCACCCGGCTCGAAAATATCGTCGTCGATGGCGGCGGCGTGTCGATCAAGGGAACGGTCGAGATCGATCAGAATGGCGACCTGATGAGCGTGAACTTCCCGACCTATGCGCCGTCCGAAGGCGACAAGACCTCGCTGCGGGCCGATCGTGGCCCCGACGGCGCTCTCAAAGTCGTCATGCGCGGTGACGTGTTTGATGGCCGCGGCTTTCTCAAATCGGCGATTGCGGGCAAGGAAGCCGACTCCAAAGCCAAAACCAAAAACGTCGATTTCGATCTGGATGTCAAGCTCGGCGCGGTCGCGGGCTATTTTGGTGAAGCGCTGCGCAGCGTCGATGTCAAATTATCGCGGCGCAACGGAACGATCAAAAGCTTTGCGCTCAGTGGCAAGCTTGGGCGAGATACGCTGCTGACGGGAGATTTGCGCGGCCGTGCGCAGGGACGCGACGTGATCTATCTCGAGACCAACGACGCCGGCGCTTTCTTCCGCTTCGCTGACACTTACTCCAAGTTGGTCGGAGGCCAGCTTCAGTTGGCGATGGATCCGCCGACCGTAGAACCCGGCGCGAGAGAGGGCCTGATCAGCGTTCGCGATTTCTCCGTCAAGGGCGAGGCCGCGCTCGACCAGTTGGCTGCGGGCGGAGCGGCCGGCGCGCAAAGCGGCGTTTCCTTCACGCGATTGCGCGCGGAATTTACCCGGCAAAATGGGCAGCTCACGATCCGAGAGGGCGTGGTCAAAGGTCTGACGATCGGCGGCACCATCGAAGGCAGCATCGATTCCGCGAGCCAGGTGCGCATGAGCGGCACGTTTATTCCATTGTACGGGCTGAACAACATGATCGGCCAGATTCCGGTTTTGGGGCTGTTCCTGGGCGGCGGCAGCAATGAAGGGCTGTTCGGTATAACCTACGAGGTTGTTGGGACGCTCGGCCAGCCAGTGCTTCGGGTTAATCCGATTTCGGCAATATTTCCGGGTGTCTCCAGGAAAATCATGGAGTTCAACACCGGCAAGCAAAACAATCAGGTCGAGTTCCCGGGCAACAACAGCAACTGACCGGTTTTTGATCTGGGCATGACCTTATCTGCACGCCGGTAATCACCTTGCGCTAATGCCCCCTTGGCTCGGGATCACCCCCGATGGTTAGCGCCGTAGCGCGGGGACCACCAGAAACGGGATCATGCCGAGGAGGACGCTGACCAGCGCGAACGCAATCAGCGGATTATAGCTGTTGCTCCAGTCATGGATCAGGCCTCCGCTCCAGGAACCGAACGCCGATCCGAGCCCGCTGCCGATCGAAATGGCGCCATAGATCGTTCCGACCCGTTTCCCGCGAAAGATCTTCATGGCGGTTGCCGTCAGCAGCGGGCCGCGGGAGCCGATCATGCTGCCAAAGCAAATTACAAAGCCCGTCAGGATCCAGATGTTCGGATGCCATTGCAGCAGCCAGAGCAGGAAAATCCCGACGATCGACAGTGCGTAGCTGAACAGCACCGACGGCCTGCGGCCGATGATGCCGTCGAGCCAGCTGATGCCGAGCATGCCGAACAGCAGCACGACACCGCTGAAACCCCAGGCCGTCGCGGCCTGCAGCGGCGGGAAACCCGCGTCGATCAGATAGGCCACGACCTGCGGCGAAATCGCATACATGCCGATCGCGGTGAAGAAGAAGGTCGAGAACAGCGCCCAGAACGCGTGGTGGCGCATCGCGCTCAGCAAGGTCCAGCCTTCGTCGACGAAATCGGCGGCGTCGCGCTTGGCGAGGTGAGGGGAGCCGCTGGAGAACAGCCGCCACGGCAATATCAATAGCGGCAAAAGCAGAAGCAGCGCGCCGCAGCCGAAAACCTGATAGGCGCCGCGCCAGCCGAGATGATCGATCAACACCTGCGACGCCGGCAGCAGGATCAGCACCCCGGCGCCGGTCGCGGAATAAACGATCGCCATTGCGGTCGGCAAGCGCGGGCCGAACCAGCGGCCGAGCAGGATGGAATTCGGAACGTTGCCGATGAAAGCGATGCCGATGCCGACGCAAAGGCCGAGGCTCAGCTGGAACTGCCACAAATGCTGCGCATGCCCGGCCAACAGGAACGCGCCGCCGAGCAGCAACAACCCGAGCGAATAGACGCTGCGCGGCCCGGAATAGTCGAACAGCCGGCCAATCAGCGGTGACGCCAACCCGCCCGCGAGCGCGGACAGGGAGTAGACCGAAACGACCTGCGCGCGGTCCCAGCCAAAACTTTCCGAGATCGGCTTTAGAAAGACCGTGAAACTTTCGCCGAGGCCACGACCGAGCACCGATAGCGCAAAACACAGCGCAAGCACGTTAAGCGCCACGCGCGCCGGCTTCAGCGGCTTCGTTACGATATCCTCCGTTGACGCTTTTCCTGGCGCTTTTTCATCCATCCTCAGCAAGGAGCGCGTTTCCGCGCTCGCGAGCAAGTGTCAAAAGCGAATGCGCCTATGCAGGCTTGAGCAGGACGTGGCGCTTTTTGCCCATGGACAACTTGATCACGCCCTCGGGTGTGAGGTCGGAAGGTCGTAGCATCATTTTCTCGTCGGTAACCGCGGCATCGTTGACGCGCAGACCGCCGCCCTTGATCTGGCGCCGCGCCTCGCCATTCGAAGCGACAAGGCCCGCCTTGACGAACGACGCCAGCACGCCGATGCCGGCTTCAAGTTCGCCGTGGGAGATTTCCACCCTCGGTAGGTTCTCCGCGATCGCGCCTTCCTCAAAGGTTTGCCGCGCGGTTTCCGCCGCGACGCGGGCCGCATCGGCACCATGCAGGAGTGTGGTCGCGGCATCCGCCAACGCCTTCTTGGCCTCGTTGATCTCCGCGCCCTGCAAGGCCGCCAGCCGCTCGGTCTCCTGAAGCGGCAGCGTCGTGAACAGCTTCAGGAAGCGCTCAACGTCGGCATCATCGGTGTTGCGCCAGAACTGCCAGTATTCGTAGGGACTCTTCATGTCGGCGTTGAGCCACACAGCGCCGCTGGCGGTCTTGCCCATCTTCTCGCCCGAAGACGTCGTGATCAGCGGCGTCGTCAGCGCGTGCAATTGCGGCGTGCCCATGCGGCGGCCGAGATCGATGCCGTTGACGATGTTGCCCCATTGATCGGAACCGCCCATCTGCAGCCGACAGTCGTAACGCTGGTTGAGCACCGCAAAGTCGTACGCCTGCAGGATCATGTAGTTGAATTCGATAAAGCTCATCTCCTGGTCGCGCTCGAGCCGCAGCTTGACCGAGTCCATCGCCAGCATGCGGTTGACCGAGAAGTGCCGGCCGATGTCGCGCAGCATCTCGATCCAGTTGAGCTTGGTCAGCCACTCGGCATTGTCAGGCATGATCGCGTCGTGCTTGCCGTCGCCGAAGCGCAGAAACTTCGAAAATACCTGCTTGATGCCGTCCTTGTTGCGCTCGATATCCTCGATCGACAGGATCTTTCGCGTCTCGTCCTTGCCGGAGGGATCGCCGACCCGGGTGGTCCCGCCGCCCATCAGGGCGATCGGCTTGTTCCCGGTCTGCTGCAGCCAGTAGAGGCACATGATCTGCACCATGGAACCGACGTGAAGCGAGGGGGCGGTGCAGTCGAACCCGATATAGGCCGTGAGCTCGCCACGGGCCGCCAGCGCGTCCAGCGAGTCCGGATCCGAAATCTGGTGAATAAAGCCGCGGCTCTGCAGCACGTTGAGAAAATCAGATTTAAAAGCAGTCATTTCTGTGCGACTCTGATCATTCTTATTTCATGATATTTGTAACGAGTTGCGGAACCCTGCGGAATAGGCTGCCGCTGCCCGGCGCGCTGTGGCATTATAAGATGTGCTGGTTTGATACAAGCAGGACGCCGAAGGCAGACGTCACGAAAGCACAAGAGCGATGATGTTGACGGCAATCGGTCTGATGAGCGGTACCTCGCTCGACGGGGTCGATGTCGCCTTGATCGAAACCGACGGCAAACGCGTCAAGGCGTTTGGTCCCTCGGGGTATCGTCCCTATACCGAAAAAGAGCGTGAGCTGTTGCGTCAGGCCTTGTCCGAGGCCGTCAACTTGCCGCAGCGCGATGCGCGGCCCGGTATCCTGCGCGAGGCCGAGCGCGCCGTCACCCTTGCGCATGCGGAAGCCGTGGCATCCTTTAACGCGCAGAACCGCATCACCTGTGAGGATATCGATATTGTCGGCTTTCACGGCCAGACCGTGCTGCACCGGCCGGCGCAGAAAATGACCGTGCAGATCGGCGATGCCACCGCCCTCGCCAAGGCGATCCACATCCCGGTCATGCATGATTTTCGCGCCGCTGACGTCGCTGCCGGCGGGCAGGGCGCACCTTTTGTGCCCGTTTATCATCGCGCGCTGGCCCAGTCGCTTGAGCGCGACGGGCCGATGGCGGTGCTCAATATCGGCGGCGTTTCCAACATCACCTATATTGATGGTGCCGATACCCTGATCGCCTGCGACACCGGGCCCGGCAATGCGTTGCTCGACGATTTCATATACCGCATGACCGGTCAGCCGTTCGATGGCGAAGGCCGCATGGCCGCCCAGGGTAACGCCGATGAAGCCTGGATTGCCAGGGCACTGCAGCATCCGTTCTTTGCGCTGCCGCCGCCGAAATCGCTCGACCGCAACGATTTCGCTTCGCTGGTACTGCGCGACGTGGCTCCGGCCGATGGTGCCGCGACCCTGACGGCCTTTACTGCCGCCGCGATCGCCCGGATCGTTCCGCTGTTGCCGAAGGCGCCGCAGAGCTGGATCGTGGCCGGCGGTGGCGCGCGCAATCTCACCCTGCTGCGAATGCTGCGCGAGCGGCTGGCGCCGGTCACCGTCGAGGCCGCCGACGCGCTGGGCTGGTCGAGCGATGCCATCGAGGCGCAGGCCTTTGGCTTTCTGGCCGCGCGGGGCCTGAAGGGCCTGCCGTTGAGCTATCCCGCAACCACCGGCGTTCCGATCCCGATGACCGGCGGGGTGATCGCCCGGCCGTGATCAGGCGGCGCGTTCCCGGCTGTCGCGCCTGCAGTCGGTGCGGTCGCATAACCGCGCTCAGGCTTCGCCAGCCATCCGCGCGAGCACCGCGATCGTGTTCATGTTGCGCGCGGTTCCGACTTTGGCAGCGGCAATGACCAGCTTGGACTTCGCCATGCCTTGTCCGTAGTGGATGTAGATCTCCCGCTGACCCAACCGGATTTCTTCATCCTTCTGTCCGCGAATGCCGGCGAGTGCATCCGTGGGCGGGGCGCGGTCGAGGAACACCGCCATGGTGCGATTGGGCGGGGCTTTCGGAAATGGATTGTCTGATAGCACTTGCGCCATCTCCTCGGCAGTGCGCACGACCACACCGACGGGTTTGCCCGCATAGGCTTCGAGCCGCTTTTCAAGTGCAGCCTTGACCGCGGCTTCGGATTTGCGGCTCTCGAAGACGACATTGCCGCTCGCGATGTAAGTGCGGACAGCGCCGAACCCCAATTCTTCGCAGAGCTCCTTGAGATCGCTCATGGGCAATTTGCCGGTGCCACCGACATTGACCGCGCGCAGCAGAGCGATGAAGGAGGTCATCGCGGACGGCCGTTTGTTCAGCGAACGTTGGCGAGCCGCATGTCGAGATAGCCCGTCACGGATTCCATCAGCGGCTGCAGCTTGCCGTCGAAGAAATGGTTGGCGCCCGGGATGATCTGCTGATCGATCACGATGCCTTTTTGCGTCTTGAGTTTCTCGACCAGCGTGTTGACGTCCTTGGGCGGCACCACGGCATCCTTCTCGCCGTGCACGATCAGCCCGGAGGACGGGCAGGGTGCCAGGAACGAGAAGTCGTAGAGATTGGCGGGCGGGGCGATCGAGATGAAGCCCTCGACCTCCGGCCGGCGCATCAGAAGCTGCATGCCGATCCAGGCGCCGAACGAGAAGCCGGCAACCCAGCAGGCGCGCGCTTCCGGATTGATGGTCTGCGCCCAGTCGAGCGCGGACGCCGCATCGGAGAGCTCGCCGGTGCCGTGATCGAACGATCCCTGGCTGCGGCCGACGCCGCGGAAATTAAAACGCAGCACGGAAAACCCGCGATGCGCGAACGCGTAGTAGCACTGGTAGATGATCTGATGATTCATCGTGCCGTGAAACTGCGGATGCGGGTGCAGCACCATCGCAATCGGCGCGTTCTTCTGCTTGGCGGGATGATAACGGCCTTCGAGGCGGCCTGCGGGGCCGGTGAAAATAACTTCAGGCATTTGGATCCCTTGATTGATCGCTTGGCATATCAACCGCCTTTGTGCCGGCTTCGTCGGGCTGCTCGCTGACGAAGCTTTGGCAAGGAAAAGGGGCGGATCAGGCGTCGTCGGGCTTGAGCGAACGGCGCTCGGTGAACTGGAGGCCGCGTTCTAGCATGAGGCGAGGGGCAAAAAGCAAGCTTCATGAACATCCGGCAGTGCGTTCAACGCGTTAACTGCTTGATTGCTTGAAGACGCGGGGATCGCCACTTGGCATAAGGTTCGGACGGCCGAATGATCCAACGCCGAGTGCCAATTTAAGGTATCCAAATACTCCTATGCCCGAGCGGGTCTATCTCGACTGGAATGCGACCACGCCGCTTCGCCCTGAAGCGCGCGAAGCGATGGCTGCGGCGTGGGATCTCTGCGGCAATCCCTCATCGGTCCATGCCGAG
>Ga0210396_10005487_pt1 | contig 12275 bp, 8 predicted proteins | sample IncBWH17OmetaG_FD_155466 | JGI IMG/M metagenome (GOLD analysis project Ga0210396, IMG submission 155466) | Forest soil microbial communities from Barre Woods Harvard Forest LTER site, Petersham, Massachusetts, United States - Inc-BW-H-17-O ...
CACCGCCGATCCTGCAGGCTCGCGGCGCGGCCGCCGTGACGGCGGTGTTCCTCGCTCTGCTGGCCTGGCTCATCTTCGAGACCCAGGGCGGCGGCGCCCTGGGCCTGGCGGAGCGGCTGGTGTCCGCCGTCGAGGAGACATGGCCACTCGTCGTGACCCTGGCGCTGCGGTACGCCGCAGAGCCAGCTGATTTCACCGAGCACGTGACGCCTGACGACAGCTCTGCCGTACAGGAGATCGCCAAGGCCGCCCCGGCGGGCGCGCACGTGGGCAAGGCGTTCAACACCGTCCTGCCCAGCGTCCTGGCCGCTGGCCACGTGGAGGGCCCGCTCGACCTGTTCATCGCCGGCGACGGCGACGCCGAGGCACTGCTGGGTGGTCGCGCCAACGAGGAGGTCGTGGGCGTAGGAGCTCTGCGTGGCGACGAGCTCGGGCGCAATCGCACCTGAACGGATCGGCCAGTGCACGGCCGCCCAATCACGCTGACAGGGTGACGCCCGCTCACCCTGGCGAACCCGAGGCTGGCATCACCAAGGACCGAAGGAACGGAACTCCCGCCAGACACCCGGACGGCACGCAGGCAACTCGTGCGCGACCGGCGAGCGGCCAGGCCATCGTCGTCCACGCAGGCGGCGCGGCCGCAGCTCACTCGTTTCTATCTCCAACTCCGGAAAGCAGTCACACACCATGAGCAGCATCAGCATCATCGGCGCGGGAACCATGGCCCGCATCCTGGGCGCCCGCGCGCTCGCCGGCGGCAACACCGTCCAGGTCATCGGCCGCGACCCGGCCAAGGCGGCCAAAGCGGCCAAAGGACGCGTGTCAGCGTTCATCGAGAGCCTCGCCCTGCGCCCGCCGGACACCGGCGACCTGACGATGGCTCACCGGCTGGAGGGAGCAGCCCTGCTGATGGTCGCCCCCGCTCTCGGCCAAGCCAGCAACGACAACAACTTCTGGCTCGGCATCAACACTCTCGGCTGCGGAAGGACATCATGACCGAGTTCGCGGAAGTCCCAGGCGGCAAGCTCTCCTACGAGGTGACCGGGGAAGGTCCGCTGGTGGTGCTGTCGGCGGGCATCGGCGATAGGCGGCAGGTCTACCGGTTCCTAGCACCGGAGCTGGCGCAGGCCGGCTACCGGGTGGCCAGCGTCGACCTGCGCGGGCACGGCGATTCCAGCCTGGGCTGGCCCTCGATCACCCGTACCGACGTCGCCGGGGACCTGATCGCGGTGATCCGCTACCTGGGCGGTCCCGCGGTCATCGCCGGCCACTCCATCTCCGGCGGGGCGGCCACCATCGCGGCGGCGAAGGCACCGGAACTGGTGCCGGGCATCGTCGAGCTCAACCCGCTCACTAGGACGCAGCCGCTCAAGGTCGGCGCGCTGTTCCGGAACCGGCGCTACCGCCGGTGCGGAACGCTGATGCTTGGCATCCAGATGACGCACAGCCTGGGGTTGTGGATGCGCTACCTGAACCTCGCCTACCCCGCCAAGCCCGCGGACTGGGACAGTTACATGTCCGCGACGCGCGCCAAGCTGACCGAACCCGGCCGGATGGCCGAGTTCATGAAGACCTTCAAGTCCACCCCCGCCGACGCCGCCGCGCAGCTACCCAACGTCCAGTGCCCTGCCCTGATCATCATGGGCACCGCCGACCCCGACTTCGCCGACCCCAAGGCCGAGGGCGACGCGATCGCCGCCGCCATGCCCGCCGGGCTCGCCACCGTCGCCACCGTCGACGGCGCCGGCCACTACCCGCAGGCCCAGTGCCCGGCCGAGGTCGCCGCCCTTATCATCCCGTTCCTGAAGGACAACGCTCGTGCCTAGAGCGCTGATGTGCCGGTTCGGGGCCAGGCTGCCGTCCGGCAGGGTGAGCGGGCGTCACCCTGGCGAAGCCAAGGCTGCCATCAGTGAACTGAGGAGACAGGAGAAGCACTCATGACCCAGCAGCAGCGCGATGCAGTCGCGGGCATGTTGCGCGCATCGCCGTTCGACCCGGCGGGTGACCTGCGTGAGCAACGGCCGCTATTCGAGAAGATGATCGCCGCCGCGCCGGTGCCCGCCGACGTGGTCACCACTGGCGGGCAGCTGGGCGGCGTGCCGGTCATCCGCGTCGACATTCCCGGCACCACAACCGGCGGCCTCATCTTGTACTTCCACGGCGGGTTCTTCGCCATCGGCTCGGCAGCGGCCTCGGTGGGCCTGGCCTGCGACCTGGCCCGCCAGGCGCGCATGCCGGTGGTGACCGTGGACTACCGGCTCGCGCCCGAGCACCCCTACCCCGCCGCGCCCGACGACGCCATGACCGCCTACCGGGCCCTGCTCGACACGGGCCAGGACGCCGCCCGCCTCGCGCTCGCCGGGGAATCGGCCGGCGCCGGCCTGGCCGCGGTTACCCTGGCGACCATCGCGCGGGCCGGCCTGCCCCAGCCCAGCTCAGCGGTCCTGATGTCCCCGTGGGCCGACCTGGCCGGCACCGGGGACAGCATCAAGACCAAGGCCGATGTCGACCCGGTCATCACCGCCGAGGCCGTCCACGTCCGGGCCCGCGACTACCTGGGCGGCGCGGATGCCTGCGACCCCGCGGTGAGCCCGCTCTACGGCAGCCTGGCCGGCCTGCCGCCGCTGCTGATCCAGGCCGGATCGCACGAGATCCTCCTCGACGACGCGATCCGGCTCGCCGCCCGCGCGGCCGGCGACGACGTCGCGGTCACCCTGGACGTAGTCCCCGGCGTGCCCCACGTGTTCCAGGCGTACGCCGCGATCCTGGACGAAGGCGAGGCCGCGCTGACCCGGGCCGGCGCCTTCCTCCGCGAGCACGCAAGCCCGGCCGCGGCCGGAACCGCGGGACGGCGGGAGTGAGCGGCGCGGCCTTACGGTTTCTCCGGGAGACTCCCGATCCGGGCCAGCTCCCGGTCACGCTCCAGCAATTCGGTCACGATCCGAATCCCGGGGGTGCCTACGGCGCGAGTCCCGGCGCCCGCGGCAGACCATGTTCTTGTCACCCAGGCGCCATCGGTGATGGACGCCGCAGGACACAGCAGTACAGAAAGTGGGTCCTCATGGAACTCGCACCGGATTTTGTCTTCCAGCCGCTGCCGGCTATCGCCGATAACTCGGCCGCTGCCGGGCCGAACCCTCAGCTGGCCGCACGTCACCGTTGGTACGCTGACCAAGGCCAAGTAGCCCGCCTCAGGGCCGGGAGGATCTATGGCCCGGGCAACTTCGGTGTCAGCGGTTATGGCTGTGTCCTTCGACGCCGCCGAACGCGCCAGCAGCGCTAGCCACCCGGCCAGGCGGACGAACATCAGGTAGAGCATCCGTACCGTCACATGCCTGACGGCGTCCTGGACGCCGGCGACACGCCACTGGCCGGCCACGACGCTATCCGGAACTGGGGCCGGGCACGTGCCGCCTCGACCGTGCAGACGAGACACATCTGTTCAGGCATGCGGTTCGCCGACCGTGGCAACGGCCGGGCGGCGGGCAGCACGCTGCTCACGGTGTTCATGCATGACGGCGAGGGACGAGGCCCGGCTGTCCCGGCCGTGGTCGGCGAAGACACCGACGAATTCGTCCGCACCGACGTCGGCTGGCGATTCGCATCGCGCACGTTCGAGACCTTGTTCGCCTGACCCTTGCCGACGGAGCGCCCCGGAAATTCCACCAGGTCAGTACAGCTGGTTCCCACTCGTCGCCGCGCCGCAGCAGAGGCAGGCCTTTAGCGAACCTGGCCCGGGGTGTTCGCCCCCGCTGCGTGGCGAGTAGTGCGAGGCTTCCGAGCACGATGCGGCGGCCCGGCCAGCGCCGGAGTCCGGACCGTCATGGATGTCACCAGGTGCCCTGCGGCGCCTGGCCTCCGAGGGTCCGCCAGGCCTGGGTGAACGCGTCGTGCAACGTCCGATTCCGGCCGGCGGTGACCTGCGCGGTGTACTCGCCGGCGGGCAGCAGCGCCTCAGCCCGCTCGATCGTGCGTCGTTCCGCTTCGGTCACGGACGGCCAGGGCGTCAGCCCGGTGCGTTCGCGGACCGCGGCGGTCGTTCCGATGAGCCGGGCGGCTAGGTCTGCGTGCTCGCGGGCCAGGGCCAGCGCGCTGAGCGCGCCCAGGCAGCGGGTCAGGCCATCGAGATGGTCCAGGTTGCGGTAGTGCCGTACCGCAACAACCAGGTGCGGCTGGGCTGATGCGCTGTCGCCCGCGGACAGGGCGTCCATAGCCAGGTCGTAGTGTGCCTCGGCGCGCAGGTTCTGGTCGCCGAGTGAGCGGGCGATCTGGAGCATTTCCTCGTGCAGCGCCCGGGCTCGGTCCGTGTCGCCGTCGACGCACAGGAAAGCACCGTAGTGCGCCAGGACGTAGCCCAGAGCGAGCGGGTCGCCGGCGTCCCGTTCCACCGCCAGCGCCTCTTCGAAGTCTTCGCGGGCCGGGCTGTGCGGCGCGTACGGGCGCGCGATGCCCCGCCCCATGAGCATGAAGGCCGTGCGCGACGGCTTCTCGAGCCGGCGGGCGTCCGGCAGGATCTCATCGATCAGCGTGACGGCCTCGGCGAAGCTGCCGTCGTTCACCAGCCTGCTGGCCATCAGGCGGGACCGCGCCATCCGGTCCCGGTCGGTGCGCAGCCCGCTTTGCGGAAGTGACTCGATCTGCTGCCACAGTTCGGAGGTCCGGCGGTAGTGCCCGCGTACCAGCAGCCAGATCCAGACGTCTCCGATGGCCCGCAGCAGCGGGCCGGACGGCCCGCCTTCGCGGGCCAGCCAGCTGAGCACGACCTGGAGGTTCAGCTGCTCGCTGTCGAGACGGCGCATGTCCCGGTCCTGGGAGCCCTGTGTTGCGCTGGCTGTGTTCAGGACATCGAGCAGGTAGCGCTCCAGGCGGCTGAACGTTTCGCCGCCGTTCTGCAGCCGGGCGGCGGCGAACCGGCGGATCGGGTCGAGGAGCCGGAACGCGCGCTCGCCGTCGGGGCGCTCGGCCGGGCTGACCATGCTGTGGTCCAGCAGCGTCGACAGGTCCGCCACCGCGTCGGCGTCGTCGTGCCCACCGACCGCCTCCGCGGCGCCGGCGGTGAACGGGGCCGCGAATACCGACAGCCGGGCCAGCAGCTGCTGTGCCTGTGCGGGGAGCAGGTCATAGCTCCACTCGATCGTGCCGGTCAGCGTCTGCTGCCGGCCGGGCAGGTCGGCGAGGGCGCCTGGGCGGTCTAGGCGCTCATACAGCCGGGCCAGCATCTGCTGCGGCGTGAGGAGCCGCATCCAGGCGGCCGCGAGTTCCAGGGCCAGGGGCAGGCCGTCGAGGCGGCGGCACAGCTCGGCCACCGCCGGGGCGTTTTCGCTGGTCAGCTCGAACCCGGGCTGGACGTCACGCACCCGCTCCACGAACAGGCGCACCGCCGGCGCCTCAGCCAGCGCCGCCGCAGTGGCGCCCGCCGGCGGTGCGCGGAGCGGCTCCACCCGCCATTCCTGCTCGCCGCGGACCCGCAACACCACCCGGCTGGTCACCAGCAGGTGCAGCTGCGGCGCCCGGTGCAGCAGGTCAGCCAGTACCGGCGCGGCCTCCAGCACCTGCTCGAAGTTATCGACGACGATCAGCATGTTCCGGCCGGCCAGGCGCCGCTCCAGGGTGTCCAGCGGCCGCTCCCGGCCCTGCACCACCAGGCCGAGCGCCGAGGCGATGGCATCGGGCACGAGCCGGGGATCGGTGACCGAGGACAGGTCGGCGAACGCGGTGCCATCGCGCCAGTGCTCCCTGGTGCGTTCCATCACGGCCAGCGCCAGCCTCGTCTTGCCGATCCCGCCGGCGCCGGTCAGCACCACCATGCGGCCGTCCTCTGCCTTCAGCAGCCTGACGACCTCGTCGATGTCGTCGTCCCGGCCCACCAGCGCCGTGACCGGCGACGGAGCCAGCGCTCCCCGGGCGTCGCGGCCGGTCCCCTCGAACCGCTCTGCGAGCATGGTCGCCAGGTCGGTGACGATCAGCGCGCGTAGCTCCCCGGCGTCCGTGAAGGTCTTGTAGGCCAGCCTGTCCTCTGACCTGATCGTGTCGAGCATCTGGGCCAGGCCCGCGTCCATGTCAGGGGCCGGGACCTTGAAGTACAGCAGCCGCGGCATGTCGCCGGCCAGCCGCAGCTCGTCCTCCAGGCCCGAGATTGCCATGCCCGGCCCGACCCATCCATAACGCTGCCAGTAGATCCCGACGAAGATGTCGGACTGCTCGAGATAGGCCCGGTACACGGACTGGGCGGGATGCGGCCGCGCTCCCGACTCGAACATCACCGGCGCCAGCTGCAACTGCTCGATCGCTGCCCGGGCCGCTTCGCGCTCGGCGGCCAGTTCATCGAGGGTCGATGACACGAAAACCCGCAGGCGCTGGTCCGGCGTCCTGATGCCGGCCGACGACCGCCGGCCGCTGTCAGCCATCAGCGTTCCCATCACGTTCGCTGTGAACGTGCGGCGACGCCGGCCCGGCCGCCATCCCGGCTCCGGGTAAGGCCCTCCATGGACAGCGGCCCGCACGCCTAACAGAGGCTTCCGCCAGGATACAGGCCCGTCCTTACGGGCCGCCGGACCGCGCCGCCGTCTGCGGACCCGAGGCGCTGGACGGCATGCTCGACTACCTGTGGTTCGTCCGGCACGTGGCCGAGGACGGCTACGCCGCCGGCATCCCGCCCGTCGAGGCCGCCAGGGAAACAGACCTGGGCGAGTTCGCCAAGCTCACGAGCGCGAACGCCTCGTCGCCAACCTGCACCGGGCGTACTCGGAACTGCGCAGGGGTGCCGCCGGCGGCACCGCTGCTGGACGGCATCTTCACCGAGATGATCGAGTTCAACAGCGGCCCCATCCGCTGCTTCGCCTAGCCACCGGGAGAGAACCGATGAAGCTCAGCACCGACCGCATCCTCACCACCCACACCGGCAGCCTGCCCCGGCCCGAGGAGCTGGTAAAGCTCACCTACGCCCAGGAGGAAGGCAAGCCCGTCGATCACGATGTCATGGCCGCCGCGCAGGCGCGCGCTGTCGAGCAGGTGGTCCGCCGCCAAGCCGAGGCTGGCATCGACGTCGTCTCCGACGGAGAGATGTCCAAGCCCGGCTTCACGAACTACCTCACATCCAGGGTCACGGGGTACGAGGGACGCGCCGCGCCGTGGGTGCTCGACGACCTGGTGGAGTTCCCCGACCTAGTCATGGAGCAGTACGGGGGCAAGGCCGGCGCGCACATCGTCATGCGCAACTGCACCGGTGACATCCGGTACGTGGGCCAGGATGCGGTCGCGACCGACGTCGCGGCGCTATCGAAGGCGATGTCCGGCATCGACGTCGCCGAGGGGTTCCTGCCCGCGACGTCCCCCGGTTGCTTCGCGCTGGCGGCCCCCAACCTGCACTACGACAGCTACGAGAACTACCTCTTCGCCCTCGCCCGCGCGCTGCGGGAGGAGTACCGCGCGATCGTCCAGTCCGGGCTGCTGCTCCAGATCGACTGCCCCGACCTGCCCATGGCCGTGCACACTAGTAGCTGGGACAACACGTCCAAGCGGATCGGCTACCAGAAGTACCTCGAACTCCACGTCGCGGCGCTGAACGAGGCCGTCGCCGGCCTGCCGCCGGACCGCATGCGGATGCACATCTGCTGGGGCAACTACGAGGGCCCGCACCACATGGACGTGGATCTCACCGAGGTGCTGCCCGCGGTCTTCGAGGCCAGGCCAGCGGCCATCTTGTTCGAGGCCGCCAACCCCAGGCACGAGCACGAGTGGGAGGACCTCGGCAAGCTGAAGATCCCCGACGACAAGGTCCTCATCCCCGGCGTCGTCGACGTGAAGACGAACGTGCTGGAGCATCCGCGCCTGGTGGCGCAGCGCATCGGCCGGTTCGCCGACATCGCGGGCCGTGAGCGCGTCATCGCCGGCACCGATTGCGGGTTCGGCACGTTCGTCGGCTTCGGCGCCATCAACGACACTGTCGCCTGGCTTAAGCTCGGCGCCCTCGCCCAGGGCGCACGGCTCGCCTCCGAACGCCTCTGGCGGTAACGCATAATCACAGACGATCACGCTGTAGGGTTCCATAACCTTGTCACGGTCTCTGACCTGCAACGTTATGGCTGGGCCGGGGCCGTCATGCTGCCCCGTTCGTGCTGGTGGATCAGCCCGCTGAGGACCCTTCGCCGCCGTATTCTCGCCGCCGTCAGGTCGGTGGTCGTGGCTATGGTGCTGTCGTCGCAGTCTGGTGGCCGCAGGTTCCCGGCTCGGTGCGGGCGATGGTGGTTGTGGTGTGCGACGTATTCATCCAGGGCCGCGCGCAGGTGCCGTGGCCCGGCGATCAGCATCTGGTCGGTGACCTCGGCCCGGGCTGTTCGCACCCAGCGCTCGGCAACAGCGTTCGCTCTCGGGAGGAGGTGCGACGCGGCCGGCCACGGCGTCCGATCCGACAGCGGACCCCATGGTCCCAATCATCGCATCACGCCAGCCGGGCTTCTGGCGCCCGATCCCCTCAACCGGGTGACGGCCGCTCACCCTGCTGGACGGCAGCCTGGCCTCAAACCGGCAAATCAGCTCCTGAGGAGGAGATCATCGTGTCAACTGAGACACCGGACACCAGGGCTGTCGCCGCCGAAAGAGGCGCCGCGCCCGCCACACCGGCGCCCAGACGGCTGGGCCTGGCGCTGGCCGTCATCGCGACCGCTCAGCTCATGGTCGCGCTCGACCTGACCATCGTCACCGTCGCCCTGCCGCACATCCAGACCGCACTGCACTTCTCCGGATCGAACCTGGAGTGGGTGGTCAACGCCTACGCGGTGGCGTTCGGCGGGCTGCTGCTGCTCGGCGGCCGGTCCGGCGACCTACTGGGGCGCCGCCGGATCCTCATCGCCGGGCTGCTGATCTTCGTGCTGGCCTCGCTGCTCGGCGGGCTGGCCACCGGCCAGGCCTGGCTGATCACCGCCCGCGCCGTCCAAGGCGTGGGCGCGGCGATGGCCGCGCCCACCGCGCTGTCGCTGATCGCCGTCACCTTCCCCGAGGGCCCGCGACGCACCCGCGCGATGGCGGTGTACTCCGCGATGGCCATCGTGGGCATCGTGGTCGGGCTGGTCGCCGGCGGCCTGCTGGTCACCTACCTGAACTGGCGCTGGGTGATGTTCGTCAACGTGCCGGTCGGGCTGGCCGTCGCGGCCCTGGCCGCGCGGGTACTGCCCCGGACGGGGCGGCGGGCCGGGCGGTTCGACCTGCCCGGCGCCCTCACCGCGACCGCCGGGGTCGCCGCCTTGGTGTACGGGCTGTCCAACGCCGCGACCACGCCGGACGGCGTCTCGCACTGGGGCGACGCCAAGGTGATCATCTCGCTGACCGCCGCCGCGGTGCTGCTGGCCGCGTTCGCGGTGATCGAGACCCGCAGCAACGACCCGCTGCTGCCCGTCCGGGTGCTGCGCAGCCGGGACCGGTCCGGCGCCTACCTGATCACCTTGTGCGTCGGCATCGCGCTGTTCAGCATGTTCTTCTTCCTCACCCTGTTCGTCCAGGACGTATGGGGGTACAGCGCGCTGAAGACCGGCCTGGCTTACCTACCGTTCGTCCCGGTGATCCTGGCCGCGACCGTGGCCGGGCAGCAAGGGGTGACCAGGATCGGCGCCCGGCCGCTGCTCGCCGCCGGGAGCGCGATCGCGGCCGGCGCGATGTTCTGGCTGTCCCGGATCACCGAGCACAGCACGTTCGCCGACGGGATGCTCGGCCCGGAAATGCTCCTCGGGGCCGGCCTGGGCCTGCTGTTCGTGCTGATCTTCCTGGTCGGGCTGACCAAGGTGAACAACAACGACACCGGAGTGGCCTCCAGCCTGATCAACGTCGGGCAGCAGGTCGGCGGCTCGATCGGGTTGGCCGTCCTCGGCACCGTGGCCTGGAGCGCGGTGTTCAGCAGCCGGCGATCCCAGGCCGCCGCGGCGGCCCGGGCAGGCGTGCACCCGACCGCCGCGCTGCAGGCCCGCATATACGACCACGCGCTGGCGACCGGGTTCTCCCGGGGCTACCTGGTCTCGGCGGGCGTCATGGTGCTGGCGGTGATCATCGCGCTGGCCATGATCCGGGTCAGGCGCCAGGACCTGTCCGGCGCGGACCCCATGTCGGAGCCGGCCGGTGACCCCACCTCACCAAGCAGGCCGTGAGGCCCATGCGCAGGCGGCGCAGCCGGTGAGCCAGGAGCAGCGGGACGGGGCGGTGATCCGGACGCCGGACCGGCGGCTCCGGGTGTTCGTGAGTTCCACGCTGGGTGAGCTGGCCGAGGAGCGGCGGGCGGTGTCGCGGGCGGTGTCGGCGCTGCGGCTGACTCCGGTGATGTTCGAGGTGGGGGCGCGGCCGTATCCGCCGGCCGAGGTGTACCGGGCCTACCTGGCGCAGGCCGACGTGTTCATCGGCGTGTACTGGCAGCGGTACGGGCAGCCGGTCCCGGGCTTGGAGGTCTCAGGGCTGGAGGAGGAGTTCGACCTGTCCGGCGGGCTGCCGCGGCTGCTGTATGTCAAGGCGCCGGCGCCTGACCGAGATCCGCGGCTGGCGGATCTGCTGGACCGGATCAAGGGGGAGGCCTCGGCGTCCTACCGGTATTTCCGCACTCCCGCCGAGCTGGGCCGGCTGGTGCGTGATGACCTGGCGGTGCTGCTGAGCGAGCGGTTCGCCGCTGGCGGGCGGGGCGCGGCCGCGGCGTCGACGGCCAGCGGCCGCGGGCCGCGCCCGCTGCCGGTGAGCACGACGCCGCTGCTGGGACGGGAGCGGGCCATCGATGAGGTGGCCGGGCTGCTCGGCCGGCCTGGGGTGCGGCTGGTGACGCTGACCGGGCCGGGCGGAGTCGGCAAGACCCGGCTGGCGCTGGCGGCGGGCGAGCGGCTGGCCGGCCGGTTCGGTGCGGGCACCGTGTTCGTGCCGCTGGAGGCGGTCACCGACCCCGGGCGGGTGCTAGCCGCGATCGGCCGGGCGGCGGGCGCCGACCTGGCCGGGACGGGCCCGGCGGTGGAGGCACTGGCCGAGACGTTCGGCGACGGCGCGTGGCTGCTCATCCTGGACAACCTGGAGCAGGTGACCCAGGCCGCCTCCGATCTCGGCGAGCTGCTGGCCCGCTTCCAGCAGGTGGCGATCGTCGCCACTAGCCGGACGGTACTGGGGCTGCGGGGCGAGCGGGAGTACCCGGTGCCGCCGCTGCCGCTGCCAGCCGACCCCGGCACCGCCTCAGTTGCGGAGATGGCGACCTGGCCGGCGGTGGCGCTGTTCGTGGACCGGGCCCGCGCGGTGCGCCCCGGCTTCGCGCTGACCGAGGGCAACGCGGCGGCGGTGGCCGAGATCTGCCGACGCCTGGAGGGCCTGCCGCTGGCCATCGAGCTGGCCGCCGCCCGCACCCGGCTGCTGGACCCGCCCGCGCTGCTGGACCGGCTGGCAGCCTCCCTGGACGCGCTCGGCACCGGCGCGATGGACCTACCCGAACGGCAGCACACCCTGCGCGCCACCGTGGAATGGAGTATGGGCCTGCTCGATGACGCCGAGCGGTCCCTGCTAGAGGTCGCGGCGGTGTTCGTGAATGGCTGGACCATCCCGGCCGCGGCCCAGGTTGCGGTCCTGGAGGAGGACCGGGCGCTGGAGCTGTCTGAGGCGCTGGCCCGCCACAGCCTGGTGTATGTCGACAGCACGCAGCTCGGACCGCGGTCGCGGATGCTGGAGACCATCCGCGAGTTCGTCGCCGAGCGGCTCGCCGCCCGGCCCGACGCCGACCAGATCGGGCGCCGCCATGCTGAGTTCTACCGGGCGCTCGCTGAGCAGGCGGACCGGCCGCTGCGCGGCGGCGGCCAGAGCGAGTGGCTGGAACGACTGCGGGCCGAGGCGGGCAACCTGGCCGCCGCGGTGCGCTGGTACCTGACCCACGACCCCGGGCCGCTGCCCCACCTGTTCCGGGTCCTCTGGCTGTTCTGGTTGTACGCGGACCTGGTGGGCCAGGCCCGGTCCTGGATGGAGCAGTTCCCGCCCACCGCCCCGCTGGACCTGCAGGCCCAGGCCGAGCTTGCGGCGGTGGCGGCAGTGCTGGGCGCCGTCACCGGGGACGACACGGCGGCGCTGGCGGCCCACCAGGGCCTAGCGTCGCTGGTGGCTGGCATCGGTGACTCCTTCCTACGCGCGACATGCCAGTTGGCCATGGCGTGGACCTTGCCGATCACCGGCGACTACGACGGGGCGCTGCGAGAGGGGACGGTGCCGCTGGAGGAGCTCCGCGGCCAGGACGAGCCCGTCTACACCGCCATCGCCGCGTCCTACGTCGGCTCCCT
>Ga0210396_10005488_pt1 | contig 12273 bp, 9 predicted proteins | sample IncBWH17OmetaG_FD_155466 | JGI IMG/M metagenome (GOLD analysis project Ga0210396, IMG submission 155466) | Forest soil microbial communities from Barre Woods Harvard Forest LTER site, Petersham, Massachusetts, United States - Inc-BW-H-17-O ...
CGGAGTATCAGTTCCCGTCAATCAAAATGACAATCCACCGAATTTACATCAATTAATCGCCAGTTAATCGAGCAACCATTTATTGCGGTCGAATTCCCGACGCCTAAATTTATCGAATAATTGCCAAAAGCGTCGTGCGACTAAAACGAACCGTTGTCAACGACGGTTCGACTCGTCAGCGCCCGGCGTACAAGAGTGTGCGCATGTCGGCGTCCGAGTTGACGTTGGTCAACGACCGTGACGCGGGTACCACAATTCGCTGTGTGTCGACGCGGTCGACCAACGAGCGCATGCTCCGCTCGCCGGCAGCGATCAGCGTATCGACCTGGTCGGCCAACTCGGTCCGGTACACCGCGGCCAGGTAGTGATCGCGGCCGTCCCACGGCAACACGACGTCGGCATCCAGCTCGATGGCCCGATTCTCGAGCAGGTCGATCAAATCAGCGCTGAGCAACGGCATGTCGGCGGCGCACAGGAACGCCCGCTTCGCGCCGGCCTCGGCTGCGGCGCGCAATCCGCGCCCGGTGGCGAGCAGCGGGCCCACGCCACGCACGTCGTCGCGCACCACGCGAGCCGGAAGTTCCGGCAGGGATTGTCCAGGCGCTGCGACGACGAAAACCGGCTGACACCGCTGCCCGACAACACTGACCACCCGCTCAACCATCGTGATGGGCGCTTCGGAGCCGTCGTTGGAGCCGAGGAGCTCAGCGGGAACCGGCATGGTGGCCTTGTCCCGGCCCATCCGCAGCGACGCTCCCCCAGCCAACACCACACCGGCTAACGAGGCCGGCTTAGTCACGGGTGTCATCTCAGTTCACAGTCCAGGTGTCGCGCCCGTGCAACAGCGATTGCAACGCGGCACGGTCGCCCGGCTTGGACTCCTTCGCGGCGCGGACCTGTGCTCGGGCCGCGTCGTCGTAGGTTGGCCGACTGACCTGACGGAAGATGCCCATCACCGTGTGCTCGAGGTTCTGCTCGGATAGCCGCGAGAGCGCGAACGCGTAGGCCGAATCGGCGGCGTGTGCGTCGTGCACCACGATCTCGTCGACGCTGATGTCGGCGGTCTTGGCCACCTCGAGTCCGTACCCGGACCGCACCACGCAGTATTCGCCGTTGGCACCGAAGATGATTGGCTCACCCTGGCGGATGTTGATGACCCGCTCCTCGGCGCCCTCTTTGCGCAGCGCGTCGAACGAGCCGTCGTTGAAAATCGGGCAGTCCTGCAGGATCTCGACCAGCGCGGACCCGCGATGCTGCGTAGCGGCACGCAAAACCTCGGACAGTCCGTTGCGGTCGGAGTCCAGCGCGCGGCCGACGAAGCTCGCCTCGGCGCCGAGCGCCAGTGATACCGGGTTGAACGGCTGGTCAACTGAACCCATCGGCGTCGACTTGGTGACCTTGCCGACCTCGGATGTCGGCGAGTACTGACCCTTGGTCAGGCCGTAGATCCGGTTGTTGAAAAGCAGGATGGTCAAGTTGATGTTGCGGCGCAACGCGTGGATCAGATGGTTTCCGCCGATCGACAGCGCGTCTCCGTCGCCGGTCACCACCCAGACCGACAGGTCCTCACGAGCCAGCGCCAGACCCGTCGCGATCGCCGGCGCACGCCCGTGGATCGAATGCAGGCCGTAGGTCTCCAGGTAGTACGGGAAACGACTTGAGCAGCCGATGCCACTGACGAAGACGATGTTCTCGCGACGTAGTCCCAACTCGGGCAGGAAGTTTCGCATCGTGTTGAGGATGACGTAGTCGCCGCATCCGGGGCACCAGCGGACTTCCTGGTCACTGGTGAAGTCCTTGGCCTTCTGCGGTTGGTCGGTGGTGGGCACACCGTAGTTTTTGGACAGCATGTCCGGCAGCCCGAGATCCACGCCCGCGCCGATCAGCTCAGTCATCAGTTAACTCCCGCTCCGACCGTGGCCGCCGCCAATCGCGCGACCATCGTCTTGTCTTGCTCGATTTCGGCCAGTGTCCCGCCCAGCGCGGCGCGGATGACGCGCCCCACTTCGTCGGCCAAGAACGAGACGCCCTGGACCTTGGTAACCGACTGCACGTCAACCAGGTACTTGCCACGCAGCAGCAGCGCCAGTTGGCCCAGGTTCAGCTCCGGCGCCACCACCTGTGGGTAACGCCGCAGTACCTCGCCCAGGTTAGCCGGGAATGGTCGGAGGTAGCGCAGATGGGCATGGGCGACCTTGACGCCGTTGTGCCGCGCACGTCGGCAGGCTTCGCCAATCGGACCGTAGGAACTGCCCCACCCAATCAGCAGCAGCTCGGCGTCTCCGGTCGGATCGTCGACTTCCAGATCGGGAACGGAGATTCCGTCAATCTTGGCCTGGCGCAACCGCACCATGAGGTCGTGATTGGCCGGCTCGTAGGAGATGTCGCCCGAACCGTTCGCAGATTCCAACCCACCGATGCGGTGTTCCAGCCCGGGAGTACCCGGTACGGCGAATTGCCGCGCGAGGGTTTCCGGGTCACGCGCGTACGGCTGGAACGGCTCGTCCGGCTTGACGAAAACGTGCTCGATGGGGTCCAGCGCGTCGACGTCCGGGATCCGCCACGGCTCCGAGCCATTGGCAATTGCCCCGTCCGACAACACAATTACCGGGGTGTGGTACGACACCGCGATGCGCACCGCCTCCAGGGCGGTCTCAAAGCAGTCGGACGGCGACCGCGGTGCCAGCACCGCTACCGGCGACTCCCCGTTGCGGCCATAGAGCGCCTGCAGCAAGTCAGCCTGTTCAGTCTTGGTCGGCAGACCGGTCGACGGCCCGCCACGCTGCACATCGATGACAATCAGTGGCAGTTCGGTCATCACAGCCAGTCCCAGCGCTTCGGACTTCAGCGACAGGCCGGGTCCCGATGTGCTGGTGACACCGAGCGCGCCGCCGTACGCGGCGCCCAACGCAGCGCAGATCCCGCCGATTTCGTCTTCGGCCTGGAAGGTGATGACGTTGAAGTTCTTGTGCTTGGAGAGCTCGTGCAGGATGTCCGATGCCGGTGTGATCGGATAACTGCCCAGGACGACCGGAATGTCGGCCAACCGACCCGCGGCGACGATGCCGTACGCCAACGCGGTATTGCCCGAGATCTGCCGGTATTCACCAGCGGGCAGCTTCGCCGGCGAGATCTCGTAGGTGGTGGCGAAGGCCTCGGTGGTTTCCCCGTAGTTCCATCCCGCCTTCAGGGCCAGCACGTTGGCCTCGGCGATGTCAGGCTTACGGCCGAACTTCTCCCGGATGAATCTTTCACTGGTTTCGATGGGTCGCCCGTACATCCACGACAACAAGCCCAGCGCGAACATGTTCTTGGCACGCTGGCCGTCTTTCTTCGACGCACCGATAGCCTCGACGGCGCCCAGTGTCAGCGTGGTCATCGGGACGGCCTCAACCTTGTAGTCGGACAGTTCCCCGGTTTCCAGCGGGTTGTCCTGGTAACCGACTTTGGCCAGGTTGCGCTTGGTGAACTCGTCGGAGTTGGCGATCACCAGCCCGCCAATGGGCAGGTCGGCGATGTTGGCCTTCAATGCCGCGGGGTTCATCGCCACCAGCACGTCGGGCCGGTCACCGGCGGTAAGGATGTCGTAGTCAGCAATTTGGATCTGGAACGACGAAACACCCGGCAGCGTGCCTTGCGGCGCACGGATCTCGGCCGGATAGCTCGGTTGGGTCGCCAGGTCGTTACCGAAAAGCGCTGCCTCGGAGGTGAACCGGTCACCGGTGAGCTGCATGCCATCGCCGGAGTCCCCGGCGAAACGGATGACAATTTGTTCCAGTTTCTTCCGCTTTTGCGGTTCGGGCAGCGCCGCATTGGCTTGGTGCGAATCCGCGTGAGATTCTGACCTGGCTCCGTTGTCGTTCGGACCCACGTCCCCGCCTTCCATCGCTGTTCACCACAGGGGCACGTTGCAGCTATCCGTGCGTATCGTCGGAGTGAACCCCCGGCCGGGTTTTATGTCACTGGCAGTACCGATTATTGCACTATTCTTAGGGATTCATCGACGCTGATACACCCCGCCACGCTACCGCCACTTGACCAAAATACGAGGTCAGACACACGCCGATGGCGAATCTCGCGACAAAGTGTGGTGTTCGTCACTTTTGCTGGGATCGGAAGTCTAAGAATCGAAGTTACGCGCCGGTAACATTTGCTAGCGGCTTCTCTCACCCCTGCCTCCCCCATTTGGGGGAGGCGCTGCGGGCCGGTTTTTTGCACGCGTCGCGGCATTAGGGCCGGTCTCGGGCATGGCAGCCAGGTAGAGCACTAGGCCCACACCGCCGATGGCACCCAGCGAGCCAAAAGCTACGTCGTAGCCAGCGACGACCACAATCCACCCCGCGAGGATGTTCGAAAGCGCCGCGCCCACCCCCCACGCCGCGGTCACCGCACCCAGACTGACGTTGAACCGCCCGGTCCCGTGCGTCAGATCCTGCACGACGAGTGGGAACAGCGCGCCGAAAATCCCGGCGCCGACGCCGTCAAGCAACTGGACGGCGACCAACCAGTACTAGGTGTCGGACAGCCCAAACCGTCGCGAACATCAGCCAAAAAGAAATTCAGTAAATCCAGCGCGCGTGCGGTGCGGCCCGAAACTGGTCCGGCGGCCTCGGCACTCAACGGCTACCGAACGGCCTAGCTGTATTACGCGCTCTTGTCGCGGCGCTCGGTGCGGGTCGGCTTGCGCGGCACGATCGTCGGCAGCACGTTGTCCTCCACGGTCTCCTTGGTCACCACGACCTTGGCGACGTCGTCGCGGCTGGGGATGTCGTACATCACCGGCAGCAGGACTTCTTCCATGATTGCCCGCAACCCGCGAGCCCCGGTGCCGCGATGAATCGCCTGCTCGGCGATCGCTTCCAACGCGTCCTCGGTGAACTCGAGTTCCACGTTGTCCATTTCGAACAGCCGGGTGTACTGCTTGACCAAGGCGTTCTTGGGCTGAGACAGGATTTTGACCAGAGATTCCTTGTCCAAGTTCGTCACCGACGCGACCACCGGTAGCCGGCCGATGAATTCGGGAATCAGCCCGTATTTGATCAGGTCTTCCGGCATTACCTCAGCGAAGTGATCGGTGGTGTCGATCTCGGCCTTGGAGCGCACCTCGGCTCCGAAACCCAAACCATGTTTGCCGACCCGGTCGGAGACGATCTTCTCGAGCCCGGCGAACGCACCGGCCACGATGAACAACACGTTGGTGGTGTCGATCTGGATGAATTCCTGGTGCGGGTGCTTGCGGCCGCCCTGTGGCGGCACCGACGCCTGGGTGCCCTCCAAGATCTTCAGCAGCGCCTGCTGCACACCTTCGCCGGAGACGTCGCGGGTGATCGACGGGTTCTCACTCTTACGGGCGATCTTGTCGACCTCGTCGATGTAGATGATGCCGGTCTCCGCGCGCTTGACGTCGTAGTCGGCGGCCTGAATCAGTTTGAGGAGAATGTTTTCCACATCCTCACCGACGTAGCCGGCCTCGGTGAGCGCGGTCGCGTCAGCGATGGCGAACGGCACATTGAGCATCTTGGCCAGCGTCTGGGCCAGGTAGGTCTTGCCGCAGCCGGTCGGTCCCAGCATCAAGATGTTGGACTTGGTCAGCTCGACGGGTTCACCCGACCGGGAATCGCGGCCCTTCTCGCCGGCCTGGATGCGCTTGTAGTGGTTGTAGACCGCGACGGCCAGCGTGCGCTTGGCAGTGTCCTGGCCGATGACGTAGCCCTCCAGGAAGTCACGAATCTCGGCGGGCTTGGGCAGCTCGTCGAGCTTCACGTCGTCGGCGTCGGCGAGTTCCTCTTCGATGATCTCGTTGCACAGATCGATGCATTCATCGCAGATGTATACGCCGGGCCCCGCGATGAGCTTTTTGACCTGCTTCTGGCTCTTCCCGCAGAACGAGCACTTCAGCAGGTCACCGCCGTCTCCGATGCGCGCCATGGTGCTGGGGGCCTACTTCCTGTTAACCGTGTCGATCGTGCTATGCCGCGTGTATTTTCCGACGCTACCCGCTTGCTTGGGAGCGATGCGACCGTTAGAGCCGAATCGCGTCGGTGATATTTGTGCGTGCGCCTGAACATATCGCCTGAGGCGGCCCCACGCTTGCCGGAACGCGCCACCGTGTCCCTGGCGTGTCGCGGCCGTTATGCGACCGAGAGGCAAACATGCTCGGCGGCCCTACATTAGGCCTGTGGGACTCGCTGTGCCCGAGAATACCGCGTTAATCGCCGATGGCGGCCTGGCGACCGAACTCGAGGCGCGCGGTCACGACCTTTCCGATGCGTTGTGGTCGGCGCGTCTGCTGGTGGACGCGCCGCAGGAGATCACGGCGGCGCACGCCGCCTTCTTTCGCGCCGGGGCGACGATTGCGACCACCGCCAGCTACCAGGCGTCCTTTGACGGCCTCGCCGCGCGCGGGATCGGCCGCGACAACGCTGTCCGGTTGTTGCGGCGCAGCGTCGAACTCGCCAAGACCGCACGCGACGAAGTTGGTGTTGCCGGCTGTCAGGTGGCCGCCTCGGTAGGCCCCTACGGCGCCGCACTCGCCGACGGCTCGGAATACCGCGGACGCTACGGGCTCAGCGTTGGGCAATTGCAGGACTGGCACCGACCTCGGCTGGAGGTGCTGGCAGACGCCGGCGCCGACGTGCTGGCCCTGGAAACCATCCCCGACGTCGACGAGGCCGAGGCGCTGGTGAGCCTGGTCCGCTCGCTCGGTGTCCCGGCTTGGCTGAGCTACACCATCGACGGGACACGCACCCGCGCCGGTCAGCCGCTGGCTGACGCCTTCGCGGTGGCGGCGGGGGTACCGGAGATCGTTGCGGTCGGGGTGAATTGCTGCGCACCCGAGGACGTGCTGCCTGCGATCGGGCCGGCTCGAGAAACCGGCAAACCGGTGATCGTCTATCCCAATAGCGGCGAGCGTTGGGATAGCGGTCGACGGGCATGGGTCGGCTCATCGCGCTTCTCGCCGCAATCAGCCGTGCAGTGGGTGGCAGCGGGTGCGCGGGTGATCGGCGGGTGTTGCCGGGTCCGCCCGGCCGACATCGCCGAGCTGGCGGCCGTCCTCGCCTAGGCGGTCTGCGCCGAAAGCTTCCGGTACTCCAGCACGGTGTCGATGATCCCGTAGTCCTTGGCCTCTGCGGCGGTCAAGATTTTGTCCCGGTCGGTGTCCTTGCGGATCACCGCGGGCTCCTTGTTGGTGTGGTGCGCCAGCGTGGTCTCCATCAGAGTGCGCATCCGCTCGATCTCGGCGGCCTGGATCTCCAGGTCGGAGAACTGGCCCTGGATCACGCCCGACAGCGACGGCTGGTGGATCAGCACCCGCGCATTGGGCAGCGCCATCCGCTTACCGGGCGTTCCGGCGGCCAACAACACCGCCGCGGCCGACGCGGCCTGACCCAGACACACCGTCTGGATGTCTGCGCGCACGTATTGCATCGTGTCGTAGATCGCCATCAGCGAGGTGAAGCCGCCGCCGGGCGAATTGATGTACATGGTGATGTCGCGGTCGGGATCGAGGGATTCCAGCACCAGCAACTGCGCCATGATGTCGTTGGCCGACGCGTCGTCGACCTGGACGCCCAGGAAGATGATGCGTTCCTCGAACAGCTTGTTGTACGGGTTGGACTCCTTGACGCCGAAGCTCGAATGCTCGATGAACGACGGCAGGATGTAGCGCGCTTGGGGCTGGAGTTCGGGGTTCATAGTGACGGGGCTCCGTTGGTCTCGGCGCGGGTAATGATGTGGTCGACGAAGCCGTATTCCAGGGCTTCCTTGGCGGTGAACCAGCGGTCACGATCGGAGTCCGCAACAATGCGCTCGATCGACTGGCCGGTGAATTCCGCGTTGAGCCGGAACATCTCTTGCTTGATGACGGCGAACTGCTCGGCCTGGATGGCGATGTCGGCAGCGCTACCGGTCACCCCGCCCAGCGGCTGGTGCATCAGGATCCGGGCGTGCGGCAGTGCGTAACGCTTGCCTTTGGTGCCAGCGGCCAACAGGAACTGGCCCATCGACGCGGCCATCCCCATCCCGAAAGTGGCGATGTCGCATGGCGCCAGCACCATCGTGTCGTAGATCGCCATCCCGGCGCTGATCGAACCGCCAGGGGAATTGATGTACAGCGAGATGTCCTTGGAGGAGTCTTCGGCTGCGAGCAGCAGGATCTGCGCGCAGAGCCGGTTCGCGATGTCGTCATCCACCTGCGACCCCAGGAAGATGATGCGCTCGGAGAGCAAGCGCTCATAGACCGAGTCGGTGAGGTTCAGACCCATCGCACTCGCCCGCATTTCAGTCGCACGGCTCACAGTGGGTTACCTGCTTTCTCGAGTTCCGTATTCACCGACACTAACCAACCGGGGCCGTCGCGCACTCCCTGAAGGCCCCGCGTTCGCTCACAGCGTCACTTCGTGTCGCCCGATGGCTCTTCGGACGGCGCGGCGGCTTCTGCGGCGTCCGCGGTCTCCCCATCATCCCCGGCCTCCGACTGGGAGCGCTTGCCGAAGAATTCCTCGGTGTCCACGGCGTTCCCGTCCGTGTCGGTCACCGTGGCCGCCTCGACCACCTCGGCGATGGTCAGCCCGCGGCGCACGTCGGCGAACATCGCCGGCAGCTGATTGTTCTGCTGCATGTAACCGAGCAACTGTTGGGGCTCAATGCCGTACTGCTGCGACGTCAGCACCAGCCGTTCGGTGATGTCCTGCTGACTGACCTGGATGTCGAGGTCGTCGGCCAGCGCGTCGAGCAGCAACTGGGTCTTGATGGCTTTTTCGGAGTTCGAGCGGGTGTCCTTGTCGAACTCTTCACGCGAGGAGCCTTGCTTTTCCAGTGCTTCGGCGAGCTTGGCCTCGTCGTGGTCGAGGCCATGCAGCGCGTTGTGCAGGGTGTTGTCGACCTGGGCTTGCACGATCGCTTCCGGCAGCGGCATGTCGACCTGCTCGAGCAAGGCATCCAGCGTGGCGGTGCGAATCTCCTCCGCCTGTTGAAGGCGCTTGGCCTTGCGCACCTGGTCGGCCAGATTGGCGCGCAACTCGTCGATCGTGTCGAATTCGCTTGCCAGCTGGGCGAAGTCGTCATCGGGCTCGGGCAGCTCGCGCTCCTTGACCGAGCCGAGAGTGACGGTGACCTCGACTTCCTTGCCGGCGTGCGGGCCGGCTGCCATCGTGGTGGTGAAGGTTTTGCTTTCCCCCGCTGACAGGCCGACGATCGCGTCGTCGAGACCCTCGACGAGCTGGCCCGAGCCGACCTCGTGGGACAGCCCGTTCGTCGACGCCTCGGGCACGTCTTCGCCGTCGATGTTGGCCGACAGGTCGATCGAGACGAAGTCGCCGGTAGCGGCCGGCCGTTCGACTCCGGTCAGGGTGCCGAATCGGGCACGCAAGGACTGCAGTTCGGTGTCGACGTCCTCGTCGCTGACTTCGATCGGATCCACCGTGATCTTCAGCGCACTGAGATCGGGCAGCGTGATCTCAGGTCGTACGTCGACCTCGGCGGTGAAAACGAGCTCCTGGCCGTACTCCTTTTGGGTGACCTCGATGTCGGGCTGGCCCAACGGGCGTACGTCGGTTTCGGTGACGGCTTGGCCGTAGCGGCTGGGCAGCGCCTCGTTGATCACCTGTTCGAGCATCGCCTCGCGGCCGACGCGCGCCTCCAGCAGCTTGGCCGGTGCCTTGCCGGGACGGAATCCCGGCAGCCGCACCGTCTTGGCCAGCTCTTTGTAGGCCCTGTCGAAATCGGGCTGCAGCTCCGCGAAAGGCACCTCAACGTTGATGCGAACCCGGGTGGGGCTCAACTGCTCGACCGTGCTCTTCACGGGTGTGCTCCTCGGTTGTACTAGCGGGACTTCTGACGGCCTTAAACTGCTCAAGCCCGTTGGCTGTGGCGCGCCGGTCGGGGTGACAGGATTTGAACCTGCGGCCTTCCGCTCCCAAAGCGGATGCGCTACCAAGCTGCGCTACACCCCGCGCTGACCTCGAAATCCTACGGCCAAGCCCCGCCGCGCCCGTAGCGGCCTCACAACGAAGGCACGTGATGGCATCATTTGGATTGGATGTCGGCCGCGAAGTACAGTCGCGCTCGACTAAATACACGCGGGCGTAGCTCAATGGTAGAGCCCTAGTCTTCCAAACTAGCTACGCGGGTTCGATTCCCGTCGCCCGCTCGAATCGGACACTCGACATGCGGGGCGACTAGGCTGTGGAGGCCGAGCGGCCGACGACTACTGAGCCCGGCGAGGCTGAGGAGGCCGACAATTCAGCACCCTGGCACCACGGCCCGCATCGCAATCCACGGCTCATGCGCGTCGCGCTTCAACCGGGTACGCGACGCGTTCGAGCGGAACTTCGTGCAGGGCAAAGAGGTTGGTGCAGCGGTCGCAGCGTGGGTGGACGGCGAGTTGGTCGTCAACCTATGGGCCGGCACGGCTGACGCCGCCGGTACCCGACCGTGGCAGGTGGACACGGTGGCCACTGTGCTGTCCGGAACCAAGGGCCTGACCAGCACATGCGTACATCAACTCGTTGAGCGCGGTGAGCTGGATCTGGATGCGCCGGTGGCCCGGTATTGGCCCGAGTTCGCGCAGGCCGGCAAAGAGGCCATCACCATCCGCATGGTGATGAGTCACCGGTCGGGAGTGATCGGTCCGCGCAAGCGAATGACCTGGCAGCAGGTCACCGACTGGGATCTGGTCTGCGAACGGCTGGCCGCCGCCGAGCCCTGGTGGGAGCCGGGAACCGCGCAGGGCTACCACATGACGACTTACGGTTTCATCCTCGGCGAGGTGTTCCGCCGAGTGACCGGTAACACGGTTGGTCACTACCTGCGCACGGAAATCGCTGAGCCGCTCGGCGCCGAGGTCCACATCGGCTTGTCTCGCGCAGAACAACGCCGCTGCGCCGATCTGGTGGAAAAGCCCCACATCCGCAAGATGCTGGCCGACGTCAACGCGCCCGGCTACCCCACCACGCTGGCTGAGCACCCGAAGGCCGGCCTGGCCGTGTCGATGGGGTTCGCGCCGGACGACGAGGTCGGCTCCAACGACCTTGAGTTGTGGCGGGAGATCGAGTTCCCGGGCACCAACGGGCAGGTCTCCGCGCTGGGACTGGCGACGTTCTACAACGCGCTGGCCCAAGAGCAACTGCTCAGCCGCGGGCACATGGACCTGATCCGGGTATCGCAGGGCGGCCTCGACACCGATCTGGTCCTCGGCCCACGCGTTGCCGACCACGGTTGGGGCCTGGGCTACATGCTCAACCAGCGCTGTGTGAACGGACCCAATCCGTGGATCTTCGGCCACGGTGGCCTAGGCGGCTCATTCGGTTTCGTCGACCTCGAACATCGGATCGGCTACGCGTACGTGATGAATCGCTACGACGCCACCAAAGCCAACGCCGACCCACGCAGCGTGGCGCTCAGTGATGAGATTTACGCGGCCCTCGGGGTCAAGAAGAACTGAGCCCGACGGTTCGTCCATCCCGCATAGCGCTGCATCGGCCGACGGCTGCCGAGCTAGGTTCCGCTCCGGGCATGACGTAAAAGGTGACGGTCGCGGAGTCCGCCGTGACCGTCACCTGCATCGACAGTGGCTTTGGTGAGGTCCGGGTCCACCGGTTCGAGTAGGCGCTATCCCGGGCCGCCCGGAGGCGGTCCACCAGGACCCCATCCCGGTCCCCAGCGTGGGTCGGGATGAGGGTTTGGCCCAGGTCCGCGCCAGTTGTCATGACAGTTTCCCCAGTCCCAGTTGGGACCCCAACCAGGGTCCCAGAAGTCACCTGGGCACCACCGCGGGAAGGGGCCCGGCTCGGCTTGAGCCCCCGTTGCAGCGGCCAAACCGGCCAATCCCAGTCCGGCGACGACGGCTGCCGCGGCAAAGCCTGGCACGATTTTCATGCTGCCCTTTCTAGCGACGTGAGCCATAAACTGTATGTATACGTTTGTGCGCCAAGGTAATTCGCTATGGCATAATCGAAAATGCCTGATTGCGAACTGAATTCGCGGTAGTTCGGTGTAGCGCCTTCGACGTCAGCTTCACGAGTCGCCTCCGCCAGATGAGTCGCCTCCGCCAGATGAATCACCTCCGCCAGACGAATCTCCTCCGCCGGATGAGTCGGCGCCGGCGGATGAGTCGCCACCCCCAGATGAGTCAGCTCCTGCAGAGGGGCCCGCGTCAGGTGCGGGCGCGCCCGCATCCGGTGCCGGTGAGCCCGCGTCAGGTGCCGGTGAGCCCGCGTCGGATCCGGGTCCGGCAGGCGCCGGCGCCGGTGCGCCGGAGTCTGAGCCGCCCGG
>Ga0210396_10005493_pt1 | contig 12265 bp, 10 predicted proteins | sample IncBWH17OmetaG_FD_155466 | JGI IMG/M metagenome (GOLD analysis project Ga0210396, IMG submission 155466) | Forest soil microbial communities from Barre Woods Harvard Forest LTER site, Petersham, Massachusetts, United States - Inc-BW-H-17-O ...
GACAACAGCCGCGATGTCCGCATTTGCCTTATGGTCGATCAGCTTCCCGCTCCGGTAATAGCCGTCCATCGTGATCAGCACCCGGCTGGCGGAATCCGCTACCCTGATTCCGCAAGCCTCGCCGCTGAATCCCCCGAACACCTCCGAATGAATGACGCCGAGTCGGGCACATGCCAGCATTGTAATCGGCAGTTCCAGAACCATCGGAAGGTGCAACGTCACGCGATCACCGGCCTTAAGACCGGCGAAATCACGCAGCATCGCCGCAACTTCGTTGACTCGCGCCCAAAGCTCCTGGTACGTGATCGCCTGGTGCCCTGCCTCCTCGGGTTCCGGCACGAAAATTAACGCCGCCTTGTTCCCGTACCTGGGCAGATGACGGTCAACACAGTTGTAACAGGCGTTGAGCTTTCCGCCGACGAACCATTTCCAGAACGGCGCGTTGCCCGTGTCCAAAGTGGTGTGCCAGTACTGGTCCCAGCTCAGCATGTTGGCATATTCTTTGAAGCACTCCGGGAATTTATCGATGCTGAATCGCTCGTCTACCGAAGGATCCGTCAGGTTCGCCTGGCCAACGAATTTGGCGGGGGGATGGTAATATTCTTCCTCCTTCCAATGGACTGCAATTTGCGCCTCGTTGACGTCGGCGTTGGTCTCGCCTCCTGCCTCTGTTTTGTCCAGCTGTGTTTCCTCCGGCATAGGATGTCCGTTATAAGGTCATATTTTTAATGCTTTCGCGTCGATGCGATCACTGTATTCGCCGAAGCGTGCCACGCGGCGATCGCAGTTAGCCCAGTCCGACCTGATATTAGAATCACTCGTCGGTGTTGAGCGCGAAGCACATCGTGCGAGAGCGCGAAAACTGGGGTTGTAGCCGCTGACATAATTTATTCGGGAAATTAATCGGAATTAACCAACGCGGTCCGGGGTGGTTAATGCCAAACAGATGACGGCGGTTTACCTGCGTAACCCCGGCAGAAAATATGCGAATTGAGGCCGTAGGTCAAGCACCGACTGAGGGTCGTTGCCAGCGAATCCGACGCTTCACGCGAAATGCTGCGGTTCTTTTTGGCAATCTGAAACTTGCGACGGTTCAGATGTTTGTCGCCAAAGATGTAGAGCGACCTAAGCCAGGTTCTCGAACAATCAACACTGGGCATGGAGCGTTCGCCAAGATCCGGTCCGCATGTCTAGCGAACAAAAGATGTTCAAGCCTTTTGCCGTGGTGTAAGGAGACAATTAAGAGGTCTGCACACAACTGCCTCGCGATGACGTCAATCTCACGGTCAGGATCTCCGTACTCGAAATATCCGATCGAATCAGGGTATTTATTTCGCGTCTCCCGCAACAGGTTATAGAAGTCAGCGAAGACCTTCTGCCGTTGCTCGTTAAACAGATCGCAGTTCGGGCTTCGAGAGCTCTGGTTCACTACGTACGGCTCTTGATAAAGGTGGAGTAAATTCAGGGTCGAACCAAACGCGTTGGCGAAGCGGATCGCATAGTCAATGCTGGCGGTACAATCATTCGTCAGATCCACTGGAACAATGATCTGCCGGAGTTTCTCGGCTGGGAAAGACGATTCCAATGCCGGGCCGACCGTCAAATCTGATAAGGCACTTTTTTTCATTCAACGCTCTCCTTTTCGCTCCACAATATCGCGACTCAATCCAGCTATGACTACACTCGCATTGACCATCCCCACTCGCCGAAAGCTGTCCGGTCACGCACGGACAGGTTTGGACGGAACTGCCGCGTGTCAATCGGTGCGCTGGACGAGCCAGTCAACGGCTCGCGGCCACAGATCCTTTTGAGCCCGGCCGCTGACGGCGAGTCCAATGTGCCCGGCTGGCCAGATGATCTTTTCCTTGTCGGTGGAACTGACCAGGTCGTTCAGCGGCTCGGTCTGGGAGCACGGAACGAGGTCGTCGTTGCGGGCCATCAGGTTGAGCAGCGGGCAGGTTATCTTGCGCAAATCGACGATGTGCCGACCCAAAGGCATCCGGTTTTTCGTCAGCAGGTTTTGCTGGAAGAGGTATTTCGCAAATTCGCGATAGACCTCGCCGGGCAACGGAATGTTGTCGTTCAACCACGTTTCCATATAGAGATAGTCTTCGACGAATTCGTCCCGGTGGATGTTTTCCATCAGGTTAATGGGCTTTTCGATCAGGTTGGCGATGGGCTTCAACATGAGAAAGGCCGACTGGAGAAAGTCCGCGGGGACGTTGCCCATGGTATCGACAAACTTATCGACATCGAAGTAACGTGGATCGGTCCACAGATTGATCAGGCCCTTGCGGGTGGAGTAGTCAATGCCCGTGGCGAGCAGGACAAGATTCTTCACCAGGTTCTGGTGGATTGCGGTAAACATGGTGCTCAATGTGCCACCCATGCAGTAACCAAGAAGGTTCACCTTATCTGAGCCATTCCTTTCCCGCAGATATTCGACGACGTTAAGCAGATAGCCGTTGACATAGTCGTCCGTGGTCAGGAAGCGCTCCGCCCGCGTGGGCGTGCCCCAGTCGATCAGGTAGGTGTCGAAGCCGGCTTTAACGTAGTTTGCCACGATACTCCGGCCTTCCTTGAGATCCATGATGTAAGGCCGGTTTACCAGAGCGAAGACGAAACAAAGGGGCGTTTTGAACCTGGGTTCGCCCTCTCTGATGTAGTGGTAAACTTTGAGCCGGTCCTCCTCGTAAACAATCTCCCGGGGAGTCACGCCTTTGCGGACTCGTTCGATTTTCTCGGGCAGGAACGGAATGCTCGTAAGACGCCGCAAGTTCAAGAACGTCTCGTTTATGAAGGAGGTCTGCCATGCCTCCCAGTCGACTCCATCGCTAGTTTTTTTGTCCATTTCAGGAGAAGTAGTAGTGCTCATTGGGTCGGTGAATGCTTGGCGCCTGTGGTGGCCGTCCGTTCTATTCCTCGGTCTTTGAAGTCTGTCCCTGCGGTTCGATGGCCTTCTCCTGCTTGGCGATCCGCTGATCGACCTTGTCGATTTTTTGGTCCAGGTTCGCCACCCGGTCATCGAGTCCTTCGAGCCGGTCGAGAAGCCGCCGCTCCACATGGCGGATGGCTAGCAACACTCCATCGATATCCTCCTTGCTGGGGCTTTCGAATTGTTCGTGCACGCGGTTCATTCCGTCGCGAGCCATGCGTTTGAGGTCGAGCGCCCCGTTCAGCGATGCCTTCATCATTTCCATGAAGAGGGGCGTCCGCATGTATTCATCCCAAGTTTCGGCCAGCACTTTCAACATTCCGCCCCGCATCTCGCGCATCTCTTCTAAGGGCGGGGAGCCGGGAGAATACTGAGACCAGACGCTGGTCATGTTCGCGAAGGAGTCGGTCCAGAGCTTCTGGAAAGCGGCAACCTGGTCGAAGCCTTTGTTCATGTTATCGTTCATAGTGGGATTTTTCTAAAAGTTGCTAAGTTTGGTTCTTGGAGCTTCGGGCGGCGCGATTTGGCTGCCGGACGCCCCACAGATTACTCATGTTTTTTCTTTGCTTCTTTTCTGTGTGGGGGCTTCGGCTAATTCCTGAGCTTCTAAAAACAACATCGCACGGATTTTAGAAACGCGCCAATAAGTTGTTTGCAAATGCACAAACATTTTTCGAATCGTGCCTGCGAAATGGACCGCGAGCGTTCGCGTGGGCAACCCGGATCGGGATCCTCATTTGACTCGCTGGCAGGAGTCGGCGCGGACGGGAAGGGAGCGGAAAAAGGCGTCCACGCCGGGAGAAGATTGACAACCGACAACGCGGCCGCGGGCAGGACGGAGGTCAAACGATGGGCTTGACGGAGCATCAGGTCGACCTGCCTTTGCGATACGCGGAACGCCGCAGACGCCTGCCGGAAGGTAAAACGTCCACGAAATCCTTGAGCAATCGGTCGTTCACACGAATTGCACGGACGAGCAATACGTTCGAGAACATGTCCAGCTTGACCGATGTTTTCTAAAGCACGACCCCGCCCTTTCTGTCAAAAACTTCTAACGCAATCGCAAAAAAGTAACGCAAAAGCAAGAATGGCGACCTTGATCTCGATCGGAACGATCCGCGCTTTGAAGACGCCTTGATCGATCGCGGAACCGGCGCGCCGAAACACATGAGCCGGCGAGCTGTAAGGACTGCGACTCAGCGGTCCTTGGGGACTCAGCCGGCAACTTTATTCGCAGAAATCAACTCGTCGGTGGCTGCGTCGGGGCTTCCAAAAAAGAACCGCAGCATTTCGCGTGAAGCGTCGGGTCCATGCCGATCTGTGTATGAACCGTCCGGGCAGCCCCCAGACCAAGCGTGCCCCAGTCCTTCAATGGCCCAGTGTTCCACTTGGGGAACGCCGCTCGCGTCGACGATCACAGTGCGAGTGTAAGCGCGGTCTCCCGCCGAGCCGTGATGTTGCGTCTCACGAGTAGTGTCAGCGAGGTCAGCGCGAGCTTCCGCAAGAATCATTTCGCCGTTCGATGGATGCACCGTCTGATCGGAGGCTCCGTGAAAAACAATGGTGCGAACGATGCCTTTCGGCCTCTTGAGACGCCTCTTCCTTTGCGGCGGCGCTACGGAGCTTGATGCGCCGCTCATGGCGGCAGATGCAGACGCCGCATCGGTAGCGGACCCATAGGCGAGGCCGGAGTGAATGCCTGTCGCGGCGTAAAGTTCGGGATAGGTGGCGTTCATGATCTCGGCCATGGCGCCGCCAGCTGAAAGGCCCGCCACAAAGACCCGCTCGGCATCGATATTAAATTCCGCCATGATGGTTCGAGTAATCCCCGCGATAATGCTCGGTTCCCCCAAATCGCGCATCTGGTCGTTCGGGTCGAACCAATTCCAGCAAGCCAATTGATTGGCTTTCGTTGTTTGTCTCGGATAAGCGACCACCAAGCCATGTTCTTCCGCAAGCTGGTTCATACGTGTCCCAACTGCGAAGTCCTCGGGGTTTTGAGTGCAGCCATGGAGCATAATAATCAAAGGAAGCTTTTGGCCATCCATATGGCTTGGAATGTAGACCTGGTAGTCTCTTGAACCAGCCTCGCAGGCGAATGTTCGAGTGAGATAAGCTGCCCCATCCGGCACGGTTACCGGCGGCGTCTTACGAAATTTCGCGAGCAGCGCAGGAAGATCGACCTCACGCAACAGATGCAAGAAAGCTGCCCCGTCCGTCACGGTTGCCGGCGGTGTCACGGCTGCCGGCGGTGTCACGGTTGCCGGCGGTGTCACGGTTGCCGGCGGTGTCACGGTTGCCGGCGGCGTCGCGGTTGCCGGCGGCGTCTTACGAAATTTCGGGAGCAGCGCCGGAAGATCGGGCTGACGCAACAGCTTCAAGACCTCTCCGAACGCCCTTCTCAACCGTGCGGCGGGGCGTTGGTCAGCACCATCATCCCGGCCAGCCAACGCTTGCGATTCTGGCGTCTTGCTGGGCCGGTTTGAAGACTTCGAATCTTTCAGCGACATTGGTTTCTTCCGCCGTAACATTCGAACCTTAGGCGCTGCACAAGCACCGTAGGACAAGAATACCTAAGAGTAAGATTAATGCTAGACCGTGCGCCAAGGCGGCAGATCATGGGGCAGCTGCGAATTGCCTAACACATCCCATTCAGATCTCACGCCGAGTGTGTTTGCGGGTACGCCGTATTCGGGACGGGAACCCGGCTCCACTCGGCACCGACGAGATCACTGTCGTACCGATCGGCGGCATTTCATCTCGACAGCGTAACGGGAAAAAGCGCGCCGCTTTTCAAACGCGCTCCAAAGTTGCTAGGTTTGATTCTTATCCCCAAGGTGTGTTGTTATTGGCTCCAGCAATTACTTCACGGCCGGGCCGAAACGATCCGCGAGTTCCTGCCACGAAGCTATGATTTTAGCGTTTGTGTTAAGGGCGCTGTGAACGTTGACCCGTAGGGCGGCCAGCGAGCTTTCGATCAGATCCTGCACGCGGCGCTGCGCATCGGGCACCGAGGTGGCCTGGTAAACGCCCAGCGTTTTCTCGAACAGATCAATCGTCTGATTGCTCGTACGGTGGAACGTCTCGACAAACTCCTCCATCCGCTTGCGAGCCTTCGGGAAAGCGTCCGCCGTCATCGACTCGAGCTTCGCCTGGAACTCCTCGGGGGAACCAAGCTTGGTGAGCAGGTCTTTCCAGAGGTTCACTGATTCCTCCTGTACTTGAATGCCCGACTTCAGGGCCTTCTCATAACTGCGCATGGCCTCGTGAAAGACCTTATCAATGGTTTCCGTCGTTGCCGCGGTTGCGTTTTGGGTAGCTTCAACACTCATGTTTTTTCCTTGCTTCTTTTCTTTGTGAGGGCTCCGGGTGATTCCTGAGCTTCTCAACAGAACATCGCACGGATTTTCGAAACGCGCCAACAAGTTGTTTGCATATCCATTGCCTCCTGACTAACATAACTTCATATTATAATGCTAGCATCGCAATAATTACCGACCATTCCGCTCCAAATGCGACCGATATCGCGACTATAAAAGTGCAGTGTAGCAACTTTGAAGTCACTGAACGATTCAAAACCCCGATCTACTTAGAGCCGTCTGAGGATGGATTGGGCAAACTCCTTAGTCGACGCCTTGCCACCAAGGTCGCCTGTGCGCACCTGATCTTCGTTCAGCGTCTGATTGATCGCCTTACGCAGTTGATGCGCAAGCTCGCTCCGGCCAATGTGATCAAGCATCATGGAAGCCGCAAGCAGCAACCCGAGCGGATTGGCAATACCCTTACCTGCAAGATCCGGCGCGGAGCCATGCACGGCCTCGAAAATGGCGGCATCCACGCCGATGTTGGCCGCAGGGGCCATCCCCAACCCGCCCACCAGGCCGGCCATTTCGTCCGATAGAATATCGCCGAAAAGGTTCGTGGTGACGATGACATCAAACTGCCACGGGTTGAGCACTAGCTGCATCGCACAGGCATCCACTATGCGTTCATCCATCTGGACGCGGCCTTCGTAACGTTTTCCCACCTCCAGGGCGGTCTCCAAAAAAAGGCCGGTAAGCATCTTCAGGATGTTGGCCTTGTGCACTATGGTCACCTTCTTGCGGCCATTGCGTACCGCGTATTCGAAGGCAAACTCGGCGATGCGCCGGCAGCCCGCGCGGCTATTGATCCCGGAGCCGATCGCGACCGCGTGAGGGTCGTCGTCAATGGGGATGTAGTGCTCAAAGCCAATGTAGAAACCCTCGAGATTTTCGCGCACCAGCACCACGTCGATGTTTTCGTAGCGCCCTCCCGGCACCAGGGTGCGGGCTGGACGCACGTTGGCGTAGAGTTGAAATTCTTCGCGCAATCGCACGTTCGCGGAGCGATAGCCACCGCCTGCCGGCGTGGTCAGCGGCCCTTTTAGCGCCAGTCGAGTGCGTCGGATGCTGTCCAGAGTGCTTCGGGGCAGCGGGTCCCCAAATGCCTCCACTCCCGACATCCCGGCTCTATGTGCTTCCCATGCAAACGGGGCACGCAAGGCGTCCAGCACCATAACGGTGGCTTCGACGATTTCCGGGCCAATGCCATCACCGGCAATCAAGGTAGCCGGAATCACCTTTTCTGTGGGGGATTGCATTTGTGTTAGTCTATTTAATGGCTGTCGTACTCTTCGTCGAAGCAAACGGTCGCCCGCAACCAACGTTCTCCATCAGTGAATGCACTTCCGTGGGAAAACGGCAAGCGGCCTCCTCACGCGCCCGGGCGATTCCGAACATTTTGCAGATGTCGACTCGCTCAATAGTAGGCGGCTCATGAACAACCAAGAGCTTTTAAACATAGATGTTATTACGGGGCTTAAACTTCGAGAAGCTTTCTACAATCACTGTCGTTTGCAAAACCGTTCGAAGATCGACGGGACGCATGGGCTTCTCCTATATTATTTTCGAAGAGTTGCCTTAACTTTTGAGTATGACAAAGCGTGGCTTGTTCAGGCAGAGTTGCTGAGGCGCGATCCGCGAGGATGGAACAAATCGCAATGGTCGTCAAAAAGACTTTGGGCACAGGGACGAATGGCGCGAAGTTAAGGGCTGTTTGAGATGTTTTTTGCCCCGCAGGGGCGATAGGATTCAGCCCTGGGTTTCAACCCTGGGAAACATTTACCTTGGAGGGCGCTATCTGCCTTATGAAAGGCAGCTTCGAGTTTGCTTGGGGATCGATGGGCGGATTTGATTGGTCGAAGCGCTGAAAAACTCCACGCAGAGGAGGTACGGCGAGCCAGAAATACTTTAAAGGTACCGAAACCCGACTAATAAAGTATTGGTCGATAGTCTCGAAAGGCCTAGGTTTTCTCCCGCGATAAAATACAGCTTGCGGAAAAAGCTTCAGAAAGCCGAACCGGCTGTTCGAATGCATAGCTAGGTACAGGATATCGGTCGACTTTCGCCTCCAGGAGGCTAGTATTCGACAGTACCCCGGTCAGCAGGCGAACCCCCAGCGACAAATGAGCGTCAAAAGAAGAAAAAAAGCCGAGCTGCCACCCTTGATCTTGAATGACACGCTGTCTCCAAACGGCATTCCGCTTCAATCTGTGGGAGCGATTCCAGTTCAGGCCGGTTTGCGTCCGTCACTGGTCGCTGATCAAATTAAGGTTGAGGTTCGTAAAAACTGGCAACCACAGAGACAAATTTAATGTTCGAAACTATTACGAGAAATATTGCTAATGACTATAATTCCTGTACCCGGCACAGTGTAGTCCATCCTCGTCAGCTGGCTCTATGCAAAACTAGGTATCACGATGATTTCGGTAATTCCTTCTCGGAAACACAAGAGGAGATGCAACTCCTAGCCAAAATAATGGTGGGAGATTTACCTGCAAAGTTGGCCATTTACAGGAGCAATCATGTCTACCAGCCAGTCATCGATTCTGGTGATCAACAACGGGAGTTCCTCCCTCAAGTTTTCGGTTTTGGATCCGAGATCCGAGACGGTCTTGTCCTCCGGCCTCGCAGAACGCATCGGTACGGAGCAAGGCCTCCTGAAACTGAGCGACCTGGAAAAAGTGAAGCACGAGGAGAACTTGGCGCTGACCGATCATCGGTCGGCCCTTATTCGGGTGATCGAAATCTTATCGAAAAATGGGCGATTCGATTGCAAAGCGATTGGCCATCGCGTAGCTCACGGCGGAGAGTACTTCCGCGAGCCCGAACTAGTTACCGAAAGCGTTATTCAGAAAATCGAAGAACTCGCGGGTCTAGCACCTCTCCACAATCCGGCTAACGCGCTTGGCATTCGAGTGGCCGAAGAACTTTTCCCGGGCAAACCGCAAGTTGCCGTGTTCGATACCGCGTTTCACCAGACGTTACCAAATTACGTTTTTCATTATGCCATTCCCTACGAGTATTACGAAAAGTACCGAATTCGCAGGTACGGATTCCATGGCACCAGTCATCATTATGTGACGTTGGAAGCCGCCAGGCGATTGGGAAAGCCGTATGACCAGCTGCAGTTTATTTCCGCCCATCTCGGAAATGGGTGCAGCGCGACGGCGGTCAAGCATGGCCGGAGCGTAGACACCACCATGGGGCTGACGCCCTTGGAAGGACTGGTGATGGGTACTCGGAGTGGGGACGTGGACCCAAGTTTGCTTCTGTTCCTCCAGCAGCGCGAGGGACTCCGACTTGCAGAAATAATCGAGATCCTTACGAGGAAGAGTGGTCTGCTGGGTGTCTCAGGAGTAAGCCATGACATGCGCTCGGTGATCGCAGCAGCCGACGATGGAAATCCTCGAGCGCAATTGGCGATCGATCTTTTCTGTCACCGTTTAGGACGAGCCATCCTCGGTTTGGCCGCTTCACTGACGTCGATCGATGGCGTAATTTTTACCGGTGGGGTTGGGGAAAATAGCGCCTTGATACGAGCCAAGGTACTCAGCCACCTAGCCATCCTGCATCCGGAAATCGATCCGAAGCTGAACGAACAGCACGGCAAACAGAGTAACGGCCGAATTAGCTCCGGCTCGGGCCTGCTCTGCTTAGTCATACCAACGAACGAAGAGCTCATGATCGCACGCGAAACAGACCGATTAATCTCATGAAACACGCATTTTTTATCGCTCCTGCGGGTACCGGTGCCGGATTGACCACCGTCTCACTTGGCCTGGTTAACGCACTCGATCGCCGTGGTGTGCGCGTCGCTTTTTTCAAGCCGATCAGCCAACTGACAGACAGCGTTTCGGGACTAGAACTAGAGCGCTCGACGCACTTTATTCGCGCCACTACCACCTTGCAACCGGCCGACCCGATTCCGGTCGCCACCGCCACCAGGATGATCTCGGAGGGACGGCTGGACGAGCTATTGGGGCAGGTGCTCGCGGCCTTCCATCATTCGACCGGAACCGCTGATGTAGTGGTGATCGAAGGTTTGCGTTTTGCTCGGGGTGACTCACGCCTCGGAAATCTCAACCAGGAAATAGTCAAATCGCTGAACGCCGAGGTGATTCTAGTTGTCTCTTGCGCCGATAAATCGACGGATCAGCTCGATGAGCAAATCGAGTATACGGCCAAAATATTTGGCGGCACCCACAAGCTTCTTGGAGTCATCGTCAATCACTATCCCATCAGTGAGGACGTTACCCTGCCAAGCCCGGCGGAGCGCTTCCGCTCAGAGAGCCAACTGTCTCGTCGCGGGACAGTGCATCTCATTGGCGCCGTTCCGCAGAGTGATAGCTTGACCTATCCTCGGACACTCGACATTCAACGACACCTCAAAGCGGAAGTGTTGCATGCCGGAGAGATGGAGCTCAGGCGGGTCAAGAAAAAGCATCTGGTGTCGCGCACGGTTCCTAACAATCTTCACACGCTGGTGCCTGGAGCGATCCTGATCACGGCGGCCGACCGCAATGATATCCTTGTCGCGGCAGCGCTGGCGGCACTGAGCCATGTCCCTCTCGCCGGGGTGATTCTGACCGGCGATATGCCTCTCGATGAACGCATTGTCGAATTCTGCCGACCAGCTCTGGAGACAGGCTTGCCGTTGCTACGAACCAAAACCAACAGTTACGATACCGCGACGCAGCTCTTCCAACTCAGCTCGGCGGTCGCGGCAGATGACCTTGAGCGCACCCGAGCCGCGGTCGAACACGTGGCCCAAAGCTTGGATGTCGAGCAGTTAATCTCCCATTCAAAAAAGGAACTCGAATTCAGGCTCTCGCCAGCCGCCTTTCTGTATCAACTGACCGAAAAGGCTCGCGCGGCAAATAAGCGGATCGTCCTGCCGGAAGGCACCGAACCGCGCACCGTCAAAGCCGGTGCCATTTGCGCCCGCCGTGGCATTGCCCGTTGCGTGCTCTTGGGCAAGCCCTCAGAAGTCCAGGCGGTAGCAAAAAGCCTGGATCTCGAGCTGCCGGACAACTTAGAGATCCTGGATCCAGCATTGATCCGGCCAAACTACGTGAAACCCTTGTTCGAAGCGCGGAAACACAAGGGTCTTTCGATGGAAATGGCCGCCAGCCAACTGGAAGACAACGTTGTTTTAGGGACGATGATGGTGGCCCTGGGCGAAGTGGACGGCCTGGTATCCGGAGCGGTTCATTCGACGGCACATACCATCCGGCCCGCACTGCAGATTATAAAGACCAAGCCAAAGGCGCATGCTGTTTCCTCGATCTTCTTTATGTGCCTGCCGGAGCAAGTTTTAGTGTACGGCGATTGTGCGGTGGTTCCGGATCCCGATGTTGAGACGCTCGCCGATATCGCGATCCAAAGCGCCGATTCGGCCAAGGCCTTCGGTATCCCGCCCAGGGTGGCAATGATCAGCTACTCGACCGGTGAATCGGGATCGGGCGCGGACGTGGATAAAGTTCGCGCCGCCACCAAGCTTGCGCAATCGAACCGGCCCGATCTCCTGATCGACGGTCCGCTGCAATACGATGCTGCGTTTATGCCCGACGTTGCGAAAACCAAAGCGCCGGATAGCCCGGTCGCCGGCCGCGCAACCGTCTTTATCTTTCCCGACTTGAACACCGGGAATACCACTTACAAGGCGGTTCAACGCAGCGCTAACCTGATCAGCGTCGGACCCATGCTCCAAGGGTTGAGACGCCCGGTGAATGACCTTTCCAGAGGCGCCTTGGTCGATGACATTGTCTACACCATCGCCCTGACCGCGATCCAGGCCACTCAAGTGTGAACAAATCCAACTACGAATTTAAACCCAGGATTGAGCGGGTTAAAGCGGGCGCCGCGTATCAGGATGCGCCTGAATTCGCAATCTTGCTGTAAGACATGAGAGAAAATCCTGGAACACGCGGAAGCGTTATGGAGAAACGACCCCTATGAATGAACAAGC
>Ga0210396_10005494_pt1 | contig 12263 bp, 10 predicted proteins | sample IncBWH17OmetaG_FD_155466 | JGI IMG/M metagenome (GOLD analysis project Ga0210396, IMG submission 155466) | Forest soil microbial communities from Barre Woods Harvard Forest LTER site, Petersham, Massachusetts, United States - Inc-BW-H-17-O ...
GCAGCAATCTTGCCACCGCGGAAAGAATAATATTCCATCGAAAATTTCCTACTACCGTGAAGGTAAGCAGCAAAATCGTGTAAACGATAATAGACACGTGCGGAGTGAAAAATCTGGGATGCACAGCTGCAAAAAAACGCGGAAAATCTCCGCACTCTGCCAGTGCGAACGTCAAGCGCGGCGTGTGCAGCATATTGGCGCCTAAATATCCGTAGATGGACACCAGCGCCCCGCAAGCGATCGCTGCCGCAGCGCCGTTCCCAAAAATGTGGCGCGCCGATTCCGCAAGCGGGCGCTCGGTTGCGCTAGGGTTGGCCAGCGTACCGTTGATCACCACTTGCACCAAGGTGTAAATCACAGTCACTAGTGTCAGCGCGTAAAAGAGCGCTACAGCTGAATCTTTGCGCGGGTCGCGCGTTTCCCCGGTGGCGAAAAAAACCGCTTCAAATCCGCCGTAAGCAAAAACCAGCACTAAAACAGCGCCTAGCCAATCTTGCAGCGCGACCGCGTGGGTCAACGGCGCTGGGACAACCTGGCCATGGGCGATCAACCATCCCAGTCCGGCGGCAATAAACATCAGCAAAAGAAATATTTTTATGCTGGTTAGAAAATCGCTCACCCGCGTTGCTGAACGCACACCTTGATAATTGACAATTGCGAGGATTCCGATTAACGCGGACAGAATTGTCACACGATAGACGGGTTGCAATGCGCGGGGGAAGAATTCGGCAAGATAAGTGGCAAAAAGGTTGGCGGTACCAGACGCCGCCGTTATCCGCGACAACCACGTCATCCAGGCGATTTGAATGCCCCAGAATCTTCCCAGGGCCATCCGGGCGTAAAGATAAGGGCCGCCGGTTTCGCTGAATTGCGATGCTACTTCGCCGAGGCATGCGGCAACCAACGCGATACCTGCGGCCGCCACCAAATACGCGAGAGGGGCATACTTTCCCAGGCGGCCTGCAACCACGCTGGGCAAACCAAAAACCCCGCCGCCGATCACCGAATTTATGATTAAGGCCGACAGACTCCAGCGGCCGATGGTGCGAACCAAACCACTGGAAGACGCTGCCCCCAATGCCTCTCCATTTTCGAAATTTTCGCCATTATGCGAAGCGCTAAATCGTCAGCCAGCCGAAAAACGCTGCCAGCGTAGCACAACTACCGATATTGCTAGCGCGATCATCACGGGCTCATGTCCAGTCTTCCGTCTGTTACAATTTCCGGACCAATTCACTATGGCGAGCGGCTCCAGCATCTTCCCGCGAAATTTCCGAAAGGATTATCCCGTTGCTGTCCGAGGGGAAGGCTGCTGGATCATTTCGTCAGATGGACGACGTTTTCTGGACGCCGCCGGCCAAGCCGCGGTAGTCAGCATTGGGCATGGTGTCGCGGAAATTGGCCGAGCCATGGCCGAGCAGTCATCGCAGATTGCCTTCGCGCATACTTCGCAATTCCATTCCGAGCCGGCCGAGAAACTTGCCGCCCGCCTTTTACAGCTGGCGCCTCCAAATTTTCGCGCTGGCGGCCGCGTGTATTTCACGGCCGGCGGTTCGGAAGCCACCGAGACAGCCATCAAGCTTGCACGGCAATTTCATTTGGAGTCCGGCCAGCCGCAGCGTTACGGGGTGATTTCGCGGCGGCAGAGCTACCAAGGCAGCACCCTCGGTGCAATGTCTGTCAGCGGCAACGTCGCGCGCCGCGCTTCTTATCAACCATTGCTCTCTGAATGGGGGCACGTTTCCGAATGCTTCGCATACCACAATGTCGGCAATTTAAAGGACGAGGAATACGGTCTGGCTTGTGCTAACGATCTGGAGGAATTTCTCCGCGGCCCCAATGGCATTTCATCCGCCGCATTTATTTTTGAGCCGGTGGTTGGCGCGACTCTTGGTGCGGCAGTACCGAGCGTTCGATACGTGGAGCGCATCGCGGAAATTTGCCGCGAAAATAAAATTCTGCTAATCGCCGATGAAATAATGTCTGGAATGGGCCGCACCGCGAAACCTTTTGCCATTCAACACTGGAACGTGGAACCAGGCATGATTCTGGTGGGGAAGGGAATCGCTAGTGGTTACGCACCGCTCGGTGCTGTTCTGGTTTCTGCTCGTATCGTCGAAGCATTCGAACGCGGTTCTGGAATTTTCCAGCACGGGTTTACGTATCAGGCGCACCCGGTCTGCACTGCGGCCGGCAATGCGGTGCTTGACTACCTGGAAGCCCACAAATTGTTCGAACGAGTGGCGTCAATTTCAAGGACATTATTCGCCGACCTGGAGCCTTTGCGATCACATCCGAATGTCGGTGATATTCGCGGGATGGGCTTATTAATCGGCATCGAATTCGTGAGAGAGAAAGCGTCCCGCGAACCTTTTCCGCCCTCGCAAAATATTGCCGAGCGCATCCGTCAGGCGGCTATCGAAGAAAACGTGCTTACCTATCCCACGCAAGGGTGCGTCGACGGCCGGCACGGCGATCACATTCTGCTGGCCCCGCCATTTATTTTGAACGCCGAAGAATCCGCACTCATTGCACGGGCAATTCAATCCGCACTGACAAAAGTGTTTCCATTTTAAATTTCAGAATTTGCACTCTGTTATTGGTAGAAAATTCGCCCGGAATCCTTCTTCTCTTTCAGCGAGCGTTGCATTACTGTTGCAACCTACGTTTTCGTTTTCTCACTCCCGGAGATAACTCTTGATCATGCGGCGTAATTCCAGAATTCTAGCCTCGCTTTTTGCTTCTGTTTTACTCACGGTCGCGCTTCGCGCTCAAGATAAAGTTCAGGAAAAGGCTAAACCACGCGCACGCGATCTTGGCGTTCCCTTTGACGGTACGCCCGGTCCGCTCAACGCCATTACCGATGTCGCCGGCGTGACTGTCGGTCACACCACACTTATTTCCGGCGAAGGAAAATTACGGATCGGCACAGGTCCAGTGCGCACTGGTGTCACTGCCGTTCTGCCGCGAGGGCAGAAATCCATGAGCGATCCTGTTTTTGCAGGTTGGTTCACGGAAAACGGAAATGGCGAAATGACCGGCACGACTTGGGCGGAGGAATCCGGTTTTCTAGAAGGTCCGGTGATGATCACCAACACTCACAGTGTCGGAGTTGTGCGCGATTCCGTAATTCAGTGGCGTGTTACCCACGGCCAGCCTGATCCCGCGGGGTACTGGTGGTCGCTGCCGGTGGTCGCGGAAACGTGGGACGGCTGGCTCAATGACATCAACGGTTTTCATGTCAAACCAGCTGATGCTTTTCACGCGATCGATTCGGCATCGTCCGGGCCAGTGACGGAAGGGAACGTTGGCGGCGGTACCGGAATGGTTTGCAATGAATTCAAAGGCGGCATTGGTACATCGTCCAGAAAGCTTGATGCAAAATTCGGGGGGTACACCGTCGGCGTGCTAGTGCAGTGCAATTATGGATCGCGCTCGAATCTGCGCATTGCGGGCGTTCCAGTCGGCAAAGAAATTCCCGAAGATCGTGCCTACGCTTCGACCACATTTAATGAACTAGATCGCGGTTCCATCATCGTGGTGGTCGCCACGGATGCGCCTCTGGTGGCTCATCAGCTTAAGCGACTGGCTCGCCGCGTGACTCTGGGCCTGGGACGCGACGGAAGCATTTCCGGCAATGGTTCCGGCGATATTTTTATCGCTTTTTCAACCGCCAATCCTGGAGCTGCTTTCGCGGACCACGTGGTGGATTTGAAAATGTTGCCCAATGAAAAAATTGAGCCGATCTTCGCTGCTACTGTGCAAGCCACCGAAGAAGCCATTATCAATGCCATGGTGGCGGCCGAAACCATGACGGGCATCGAAAATCATAAAGTGATCGCGCTTCCGCATGAACGGCTGCGCGCGGTATTGAAAAAATACAATCGCCTGAACGAGTGAAAACCGGTCTTAGAAATTTCGGAGGATGGGCGCGCTATAAATGCGCGCGTTCAAACGACCGGCACCGCCGTTTTACGGGCGGGATTAAAAAACGGCAGCGGCACGATTTTTGCCGACACGGTGTGCCGCACGGCTTCGACAGTGATCTCCATGTTCAGCGTCGTACCTGCCGCGGAGTTCTCGCGGTTCACACACGCCAACGCAATCATTTTCTTCAGCGTCGGCGACCACGTTGTGGACGTGGCCTTGCCAATTACTCGCCCCCCGCGATACACCGGCACCGCTGTGCGAGAGGCCATGCTTGGCACCTGCGGCGCCATACCGACTTTGTCGTATAGCGATTCCACCTCGTTCCAATTAGCTTCGAGCCCCACCAGAGCGCGATCTGCGCCTTTCTTCACCTCGCGCGCCAGCGCTTCGCGTCCGACGAAAGTCTCTTTCTTCAAGTCCACCAGTTTGCCCAGTCCAATTTCCGCGGGAGAAAATTTCTGCGCATCGATTAACGCTTTCTTGCTGGAGGTGTAGTCGACTTCAATCAGAATCAGGCCTGCCTCGATGCGCGCGATGTCCAGCGCAATCATTCCGGCCGGATGAATATCAAACGCTTTACCCTTGGAATTTAGTTCGTCCCAAACTTTCACCGCGTCGCGCCAGGGCATCCAGATTTCGAATCCCAGGTCTCCGGTATATCCAGTACGCGAAATGTCCACTGGCACGCCGGCGATTTTTCCGTGCGTCACGCGAAAATATTTCAGATTGGTAATATTTGCTTCAGCTACGGCGTTTAGCAATCTTCCGGACGTGGGTCCTTGCAGCGCCAGTGCGGCCACTTGTTCGGTAATGTCCTCGATTCGTACGCTCAGGCCCAGCGCATTTTGCTGAAACCATCGCAAACTGGGGTCCGCAGCCGTCCAGCGATATTCGTTTTCGGCCAGCCGCGTGATGGTGCCATCATCGATGACTTGGCCTTCGGGATCGCACCAGCAGCAATAAATTACCTGATCGATCGCGACTTTGTTGATATCCCTTGAAATCACGCGATTCACGAATTTCGTCGCGTCTTTTCCCGTCACTTTGTATTTGTATAGCGGAGAAATATCGATTAGCGCCGCGGAATTGCGAATGGCGTTATATTCGTGCTCGTGATGCATTTCATACACGCTGACGGTGTAGTAGCCGGACCATTCGCGGTAATTCAGGCTCTCGCACAGCGCGAGGGTCCTCTCGTGAAACGCAGTACCAACCGGCACAAGCCCTCCGATGCCCGCGGCGCAAAGATACGCGCTGCAAGAAACATAGTGTGTTACGAAACTGTTGAATTATAGGTGTTGGTTCAGCACAGCCGCAAGCCGCTTGCGCGCGTGAGTTTTTATTCGTCGGCGCCGTTCAATTACTAACTGAATTCAGTCGGGTAGCCGGTCGCGAAAATCTTCCTTCCAGCTTTCAGGAAAAACTGTAATCTGCAGGGCGCGGCGCACCACTTCAACATCTGCGTCTGTGTATTGGTTCACGAAGTACAAACGATTAATTTCTGAAATCGAAACGCAGTATGGGTCGCGTGAAACTTCTTTGATCTCATCACCCGCTCCAACCTCGCCCTCGCGCGCCACGGCAAAATAAAACCCTGACCGTTTGCTGGCCAGGAAGCGCTTCACCATCGCGTCCGACTGGAATCGGATACCCAGCTTGTAGCAAGGCAAGCGGGGTTGCGTCACCACCACCTCTGCTGAGCCAATAGAAAATCGATCACCGAGGTGAACGGAATCTTCCAGCAGCCCTTCGGCGGTGAAATTCTCTCCAAAATTCCCCATCTTCAAATCGTATCCCGGCAATTCTTTCGTCCAATACGCATAGTGTTCCAGCGGATAGCAATATACGGCTTTGAATTCGCCGCCATGCACGGTGAGATCGGCTTGGCGGTCGCCATCGAGATCTAATTTACGCAAAAAGACGCGCCCCTCAACGGGTTCTTTGAATATGCCGGTAGTGACGTCGCTGCCGTGCCAGACGACGTTACGCGGCAATCCAACATTTACCGAAATTATTTTGCTCACGAGATACTTGCCTTTGTGTGCGCCGCACCGATGACGCTTGCAGTATACGCGATGACCTATGGTGTGAACTTCGGGGGAATATTGTCGCGCGACTTGTGCCGCATTGCCGCTGCCAGTAGAATGCCTTTTGCTTTCCTCAGCCTTCTTACATTCGCATGCGCGCATTGCGATCGCGGCATTGGTCGATTCCTCGCGCTCTATGTTGACGGAGCCTTAACAAAATGACGCAGCACTACGACGTGATCGTCATTGGCGGCGGTCACAACGGCTTGGTTAACGCTGCCTATCTGGCGAAGGCGGGGAAAAAAGTTTTGGTTCTCGAACGCCGGCATGTGCTCGGCGGGGCCGCGGTTACCGAGGAAATCATTCCGGGCTTTCTTTTCTCGGAATGCTCCTATGTGGTTTCCTTGTTGCGTCCCGAAATTATTCGTGAACTTGATCTTCCTCGCCATGGTCTTGAAATTCTTCCGTTGGATGGCACGTTTTCTCCCATGCCTGATGGCATTCATCTGTGGCGTATGAACGATCACGCCAAATCGGTCCGCGAAATTCGGCGCCACTCGCGCGTCGACGCCGAAGCGTACGACGAATTTTCGAAGATGATGACGCCGATGTGCCGCTTCGTGAAGCCCCTCCTTTCCATGGTGCCCCCCGATCCGACGACGATGAAGCCCCGGGATCTGAGGCAGCTGCACTTTTTGATGCAGAGATTCCGCGAACTATCTTCCGATGAGCGTTACACGCTGATTCAACTCATGACCATGAGTTCCGCGGATTTTCTGGATCAGTGGTTCGAAACGGACGTGCTCAAGGCCACTATGTCCGCATCCGGAATAATCGGAACTTTTCTGGGCATTCGCTCGCCGGGGACAGCATATGTCCTGCTGCATCACTACATGGGTGAGATTGACGGAGCGTTTCGTTCCTGGGGATTCAGCCGTGGAGGAACGGGCGCGATTTCCAATGCCATTGCCGCAGCGGCGCGCGAGGCCGGTGTCGAAGTTCGCACCAAAGCTCCGGTAGGGAAAATTGTGGTCAAAGAAGGCCGCGCAGCGGGGGTGGTGCTGCAATCCGGAGAAGAAATTACCGCCAACGTAATATCTTCCAGCGTGGATCCACATCTCACTTTCGAAAAATTCCTGGAACCTTCAGAGTTGCCGGCCGATTTTCTGGAAGGCGTGCGGCGCTATAAATTCCGCGGCTCATCCGGCAAAGTAAACATCGCGCTGGATGCCCTGCCGGAATTTAAATCTCTGCCCGGCGATGGAGCGCATCTTCGCGGCGCAATTTCCATTTCTCCCAGCATGGAATACATGGAGCGCGCTTACGACGACGCCAAGTACGGTCACTATTCGCGCCGTCCTTATATCGACATGGTGATTCCCAGTTTGACCGACCCGAGCGTTGCGCCTCCAGGGAAGCATGTTCTCTCCTGTTTCGTGCAATATGCTCCTTACAAACTCGCGGAAGGCACGTGGGACGAGCAACGCGAAGCGTTCGGAGATAATGTGATTGATACGATCGCTGAATATGCGCCCAATATTAAAGACATTATCATCGGGCGCCAGATTCTCACGCCGCTCGATCTGGAACGCGAATTTGGCCTGACCCAAGGAAATATTTTTCAGGGCGAACTTTCGCTGGAGCAATTATTTTTTCTGCGGCCGGTAGCCGGTTGGGCTTATTACCGCACGCCGGTCGATAACCTTTATATGTGCGGTTCTGCAACGCATCCGGGCGGCGGCATCATGGGCGCCAACGGACGCATCGCCAGCCAGGTCATTCTGAAGGAATGGAAAAAGTCCGCCGTGCCACGCCAGACAAGGAATGGCGTGACAAAAGGCGCGCAGTCTTCGAGCCCGCCGGCAGCATCAGCAGTCGCGCGTTCTGCCAAAGAGCACAACTGACATGCCCATCGGACAGCGCGTAGCATTCATCGGCGGCGGCCACAATGCACTCATCGCGGCGTTTTATCTGGCCAAGGGCGGATTCAAGCCGGTGATCCTGGAGCGGCGCGAAATCGTAGGCGGCGGAGCCGTCACCGAAGAGTTTCATCCCGGGTACCGCGCTTCAACATTAGCTCACACGCTCGGTCCATTGCGGCCGGATGTAGACCGCGACTTAAAAGTTGAAAACTTTAATTGCGAGATTCTTCGCCCCGATCCGCGGGTCTTCGCCCCAGCACTTAATGGCGAATCGCTGCTGTTCTACGACGATCATTCCAAGACCGCGGGTGGCATCGCTAGGTTGTCCGCCAAAGACGCCGCGAAATACACGGAGTTCGCTGCTGCGCTCGAGAAAGTTTCCAAGGTCTTTGCGCAACTTTCTAAGATCACACCGCCGTCTATCGACAAGCCTTCCGCGGAAGATCTTTGGAACCTGCTGAAGACTGGCCGTGGTGTTCGCGGATTGGGCAAGCACGGTATTTTCGATTTATTGCGCTGGGGACCAATGGCCGTAGCGGATTTTGTCGCAGAATTTTTCGAGACAGAATTATTACGCGCGGTGATCGCTGCTCGCGGAATTTTTGGAACAGCTTTGGGACCGTGGTCTGCGGGCTCTACGGCGGTACTGCTTCTGCGCGCCGCAGCAGATGCACATCCGGTTGGATCTGCGATGTTTTCTCGAGGTGGTCTTGGGACCTTCACGCACGCACTAGCCGAAGCTGCCAAGCAGGCCGGGGCGGAAATTCGCACCAATACCGAAGTGCTGCATATCCGAATAAAAGATGGCGCTGTTGCCGGCGTGGTGCTCGGTGACGGAGATGAAATTGCCGTTGAGGCCATCGTCTCGGGTGTCGATCCCAAACGCACATTTTTCCAGCTGATGGATCCGTCGCAACTCGACCCCACTTTCGCTTTGCGAATCCGCAATATGCGTGCTAACGGCACGGTTGCTAAAGTGAATTTGGCCCTCAATGACCTGCCAATTTTTCCCTCGCTTGCCGGCGCCGTCGGAGCAGATGGTTTTCGCCAGGCGCTCTCCGGTCGCATTCATATTGGACCGGAAATCGATTACCTCGAGCGGGCCTTCGACGCTTCCAAGTATGGAGAATTCTCAGACGCTCCTTATCTCGATCTCACGATTCCGACGCTTCTCGATCCAGCCCTTGCGCCTGAGGGCAAGCATGTCCTGTCAGCCTACGTGCAGTTCGCGCCGTACAAATTGAAAAATGGAAATTGGGACGCGCGGCGCGATGACTTGGGCGAGGCGGTGATCGAAACAATCGCGGCATACTCTCCAAATTTTGCCGAGCGTGTGGAAGCCTCGCAGGTTCTTACGCCGCAGGACCTGGAGATCACCTATGGTTTCACCGGCGGGCAGATTTTCCATGGGGAGCTGGCGCTGGATCAACTATTCACCATGCGCCCGGTTCTGGATTGGGCGCGCTACAAAACTCCGATTCGCGGCCTATTTTTGTGTGGCTCTGGAACGCATCCGGGCAACGGGCTTACCGGAGCATCGGGCGCTAATGCGGCGCGCGAAATCATTCGCGAGTTGCGTTAAGCCGCGAATATTCTTGTAGTGGTCTCGACGGTGAATGCGTGCTGCGATCCGCTTTTTCGGTCGCAAACAATTTCTACGGTAAACCGATGCGAAGTCGCTAGAATGGTGCCCTTCGAGAGAGGTGATCACTTATGGCTTTCGACTATTACTTGCTGAAAACAGAGCCTACCGGATATTCGTTCGCGGATTTGCAGCGCGATTCAGTCACCGAATGGGACGGCGTGTCCAATCCAGTGGCGCTAAGAAACCTCCGCGAGATGAAGCCAGGTACGAAATTAATCATTTATGAAACTGGTGACGTCAAGAGTGCCGTGGGGACGGCTACCGTCGTATCGGTAAATAATGACGATCCTAAAAATCCCATCATCACCATCAAAGCCGGTCCACCGGTGAAACGTCCGGTTTCCTTGGCGGAGATGAAAGCCGACACGCTGTTCGAGGATTCGCCATTGGTACGGCAAGGCCGGCTTTCCGTCGTTCCGCTTACTTCGGCGCAATATAAAATCCTGGCGAAATAAACAAATTGTTGTCGCTCACCGAGTTTTCTTTTAGATTCGCCGAATGGATGCAAGTTGGATCCGCGACCTTTGCCTTTCTTTTCCGGCGGTCACGGAACATGTGATCTGGGGCAGCGATTTGACCTTCAAGGTTGCGGGCAAGATGTTCGCTCACGCGGTTCTTGAGCCCGCTCCTGTGTGGCTATCTTTCAAAGCTTCCCCGGAAAACTTCTATGACTTAACTGAACGGCCGGGTATTATTCCCGCGCCTTATCTGGCTCGAGCGCAATGGGTCGCGCTGGAAACGAAGGACGCGCTTTCTTCCGCGGAGCTGTCCTTACTTGTGCGGAACTCTTACGACATCGTCGTTGCCAAGCTTCCCAAAAAAATTCGCGATTCTCTCTTGACGCCGCATCGTTCCAAACCTCCGCGTTCAAAGCGCCGTAGTCATCGCTGAGGGGCATGCAAAATTGTTTAAAAAGGTCTTGACAATATACTGTGTGAAGCATAGTATGCGTCACATCCTATGCTGCACCTTGTACATTTATGAGTTCAGAAAACTTCGACAATCTGCGGCTCGAACTGCGGCGTGGAGGCCTGGTAGTGGCGGTCCTGGCGGCTTTGCACTCAGAACAGTACGGCTACACGCTGCGAAAAATCATGGCTGACCATGGCATCGAGATTGACGAAGGCACGCTGTACCCGCTGCTTCGGCGTTTGGAAAGCCAGGGCTTGCTAAAAAGCAAATGGCGCGAAGAACAAAAGCGTAACAAGCGTTTTTATCAACTCACCGTGGCGGGCAAACAGATCCTGGAGCAGTTGCTCACAGAGTGGCGAAGCATGGATTCCTCAATAAATTCGATCTTGAAGGAGTACGGTCATGCAACTTCTCGAACGGTATTTGCAAGCCGTTAAATTCTGGCTGCCGAAGGAACAGAAGGAAGACATCATCGCGGAGCTGTCCGAAGACATACGTTCTCAGATTGATGAGAAGGAAGCCGAGCTCGGCCGCAAACTGAATGAAGCCGAACTGGAGGCCATTCTCAAACAGCGGGGCCGGCCGATACTGTTGGCCAATCGCTATTTGCCACAGGAGCAATTGATCGGACCAGTGCTGTTTCCGATTTATCGCCTGGTGCTGAAAATTGTGATGTTGTGTTATCTGGTGCCATGGGCGGTGACATGGATCGCCTTGTTAATTTTCAATTCCGGGTACGCGACGAAATTCGCCGGCCACTCCTGGGTTGAGATATTGGGCTCGTTGTGGGCGCAGCTATGGGGCACCGCCTTTCTAGCGGCCGGCACCGTGACGCTGGTCTTCGCCATCCTTGAACGAGTGCAGCGCAAGTCTCATTTTCTGGAAGAATGGAACCCGCGCAAGCTGCCACCTGTAAACAATCCCAACTTAATTTCGCGCTTCAATTCCATAGTTGAATTGGCCGCCAACATGTTCTTTTGCATTTGGTGGACAGGACACATGTCCTCAGGTGTGGTGCTGAACCAGGTGAATTTACGAATTGCGTTAGCTCCGGCTCCCTGGCGATATTTCTTTTGGGGGTTTTTGCTCATCGCATTCGTCAACATCGGGCTTGCGATCGCCAACCTTGCGCGTCCCTACTGGACGGCATCCCGCGCCGCGATTCGACTTGTTAGCGATATGGCGGGCTCCGTATTTTTCTGCTGGCTTTTGAAAGCAAATTTGTTAGTTGAAATTACCGGCGCAAGTATCCCACCGGCGAAAGCGTCGCAACTGACAGCGGCGATCAATTTCTGGATGCTAAAGATGTTTCCCGTAGCCGTCATCTTCGGAGTAGTGATTGCAGTGGTTAACATTATCCGCATCGTGCGCGTCGCCGCGCCGACGGCCCACGTCCCCGGGGAAACCGCCGCGATGGCGTGAATTAACCGCGCGGATACCTCGCAGCCAGCTGTCTAATCTTCAGACTCAAAATACCTGATCTGCTGTTTCGACTTGTTTGAACGCGGAAAGCGGATAGAACGGCACACACGATTAGGCTCAAATGGGCTGGAACAGAAATTGACTGGCCGCTTGAGATTTCAATGCAGCAATCGAGGAGTAATCGTGATGCCGAATAAAATTGTTGCCATTTCTACAGCAATCGCCGACACAGTTCGCCGCACCATGCGCGCGCCGGTATATGGATTTCCGGCACATCAGGAGTTAGCAACCGACGCCGCGCCATGCCGTCATTGCTTGCGCCTGATTATTCCGCGAGTGGACGAGGCCATCCTGTTCACGTACGACCGATTCACTGGCGTGGAAAAATTGCCGCAGCCTGGGCCG
>Ga0210396_10005497_pt1 | contig 12261 bp, 7 predicted proteins | sample IncBWH17OmetaG_FD_155466 | JGI IMG/M metagenome (GOLD analysis project Ga0210396, IMG submission 155466) | Forest soil microbial communities from Barre Woods Harvard Forest LTER site, Petersham, Massachusetts, United States - Inc-BW-H-17-O ...
AGGGGGACATGGGACATGGGACAGAGGGCCAACTGCGAATGTCCCATAATGTCCCATAATGTCCCCTCCCGGCGAGGGGGGACATGGGACATGGGACATGGGACATGGGACATCGGCCTCCCCATCTCGGAGGTGACGAGGGACACAGACGCAGGTGGGATTGTCCCCGTGGTCTCGGTTACGGCTTTTCCCACGGCACGCCCCCGGCTTGCTGGATGTGGGCTTGGAGGATTTTGGCCAGGTCGTTGCGGATTTTCGGGCGGGATTTGGCGAGGTCGTGTTCTTCGCGCGGGTCTTCTTTGAGGTTGTAGAGTTCCAAGGGTGAGAAGGGGGTGTTTTGGAGGAGCTTCCAGTCGCCGCGGGAGGGCGTGGCTCGCCAGGCCGAGAAACTGCGGGCCGCCCTCGCGGCGGACGAAATACAGCTCACGCGGATCGGCGGCGTCCCTGGCTTTGCCGGTCAGGATGGGGATCAGGCTCAGGGCGTCAATGTCGGAAGGGGGCGTGGCGCCGGCGGCGTCGCAAATGCTGGCCATCATGTCCATGTGGGCGGTGACGGCCAGGCTGCGCGAGCCGGGCGCGATGTGGCCGGGCCACATCGCGGCCATGGGGACGCGGAGGCCGCCCTCGTACATCGTTCCCTTGGTGCCGCGATAGGGGCCGACGGTGGCGCCGGCGTCGACCTGTCCGCCGTTGTCGCTGGTGAAGAAGACCAGCGTGTTCTGTTCCAGGCCGGCGTCTTTTAGGGCCGCGAGAACCTGGCCGACGCCGTCGTCGAGGTGCTCGAGCAGGGCGACCATCTTCGCCCGCTTTGGGTCGATGCCCGGCTCACGCTTCGTTACCTTCTCAAGCCATTGCGGCGGCGGCTGGATCGGGACGTGCGGGGCGTTGTATGCCAGGTAAAGGAAGAACGGCTGGCCGTTCTTCGCGGGTTCGGCGCGATCGTGGATGTACTGGATCGCCCATTGCGTGAAGATGTCGGTGGCGTGGCCTTGCGGATCGATTTCCTGATCGTTGAGTCGCATGTAGTTGTGGCCCTGGCGACGGTGGGTCAGGTAGTCGTCCATCATGTCGCCGAGGAATCCGTGAAACAGGTCAAAGCCTTTGGCGTTGGGGGAGTTTTCGAGATCGAGGCCGAGGTTCCACTTGCCGACGATGGCGGTGTGGTAGCCGGCTTTGTGGAGGATCGCGGGAAGTAGGATCGCATCCCGCGAAAGGTACGCCCAGTTGTCCTTTGGATCCGTGCGGACCAGTCCCGGGATGCCGACGCGATCGGGGTACTTGCCGCTGAGGATCGCCGCCCGCGAGGGAGAGCAGACCGGGCAGTTGGCGTAGAAGTTGTCGAACCGCATGCCGCGGGCCACGATCGATTCCATGTTCGGGGTCCGCAGGTCCTTTGCGCCGTAGGAAGGGAGGTCGCCGAAGCCCTGGTCGTCGGTGAGGATGAGCAGGACGTTGGGTCGAGTTGTGCCCTGGCCCGACGCGGGCTGGAGGAATGTCGCGAAGGTCGAGACCAGAATGAAGACCGACCAGCGGCGGAGCGACAAATTGGTTCTCATAAGCCTCCGAGTGAACTGATATCCGCAACTTTATCCGACCCAAGGTCAGCCCGCACGGGGGCCGTGAATGGCTCAAGACGTGATTTGTTTTGGACCGATGAACGCTGGACGGCCTGGGCCGAAACGGGTTGGACGGAAGATATAGCCTATGTCTTGTTGGGTCGTACCAGCGGTCGCGGCGGAATACTGGGGCGTCACCCTCGATGTCGTTTGGGACCGCATCTATAGCGACCTGGTCCCGCACAAGGCCGAGCGGGGCTTTGTCTTTGTCGACGTCGATCCCTGGCATGCCAACTGCGACGGTTTTCTATTGCACGCCCCGCCGGCCACGTTCGAGCCGGCGGACGCGGGGGCGGCCAGCGAGCCGGTGACCTCCGATACGCTCCTGTGCGAGAACTCGATCGAGCTGGACGACCACGTTCCAACTGATCAGTCGCTCTCGCAGGACGAGCAGGCGATCCTCGATGAAGACGATCTTCCGGACCTGGACGAGGAAGAATCGGCGACTTTTGGCCGCTTGAGCTGGCAGGAAGTTCGCCAGAACGTCGCCCGCACCCGCCGACCCCCGCCGCGAGCGGCGTAAGTGAACGCAAAAATACAGAGACGTAGAACGTAACGAGCATTACGTTCTACGCCTCTAAGTTTTACGGCCTGTCCCAAAACGTCTGACCGGCGAAAGCAACCATCACTTGTTGATGATCGTCTGGCGATCCTGGCCGACGCCGGCGTCTTTGTTCAGCTCGGGCTGGGCGGTGCGCTGGCGGCGCGAAGTGTTGCGCGGCGAGGAAGGCTTCTGTGCGAAGCTGCTGCCGCGAACCTGCGTCGGAAGGATCAGCACTTCCACCCGGCGGTTCTGCGCCTTGCCGGCGGTGGTGTTGTTGTCGGCGATCGGGTGCTGGTCGGCATAGCCCATCACTGCGAGGCGCGCGGGATTCACGCCATCCTTCTGAAGGGCTTCGGAGACTGAAATCGCCCGGTGAGCCGAAAGGTACCAGTTGTCTTTGTGGCCCTGTTTGATCGTTTCGTTCCGCAGCACGCGGGTGTTGTCGGTGTGCCCGGCGACTTGCAATTCATAGCCGGAGGCGGCGGGGGAATTCAGGATTGATGCGAAGCGGGTCAGCGCGTCGATCGCCCGGGGGGTTACTTCGGCGCTCCCGCTGGAAAAGGTGATGTCGCTCTTGAACTTGACGATGCCGCGGGCGCTGTCGAAGTCGACCAAGTCCGGGTTCTCGCGGGCGAACTGGTTGAGCGCATCAGTCACCGGCTGCGGCAGCGCGACCGCCGTTCCCATCTTGCTCAGGGCTTCTTCGTACTGCCGATTGAGCGTGTCGTATTGCGATTGGAGATTGCTGAGCTGCTGCGTGAGGTTGGCAACAAGCGCCTGCTGGTTGCTGCCGCCGGCCAGAACGGCATTGAGCTGGCTCTTGTAGGCGTCACGTTCGGCCTGGAGCGACTGAAGCTGCCCTTCACTCTGCCCGAGCCGCTCGGCAAGCTGATCGCGATCCAGCTTCAAGGCGTTGTATTTTTCCTGGGATACGCAGCCGACGAGCGTCAGCGTGAGAAGTGACAGACCGAACCAATGGGACATCCGTGCCATGGCGTGCCTCCGTGCAATGAACTTGTCGCTCGGCCCGGCAAACCGCGGGGCCAACGGGCGGTTCTGAAACGAATCGAGTCGCTTCCCCGATTGTCGAGTCCCGGCCTGCCCACACCGGGCCACGATTCGGCCAGTTTTGCGCATTTTTCCCCGAAATGCAAGAGGACCGCACCGGAAAAATCTGTGATCCGGTAAAAACTGCGCTGCAAAACCGTCCCAGAATTAACCTGAAGTCGCGCACCACTTTCGCCACATGGCGCGGAACGCCGCCTCGAGGTTTCGGGCGAAGCGCGGTGCATCCATCAGCGGCGATTGCTCGATTCTGCCGCGAAGCGATGAGCGCAGGGCCGCCAGGCGAGGCAGGTCGCTCGCCAGCGACTTTGCAATTCGCACGTAATCCGCCGCATCGCGTGCAATCAATTCCTCCAATCCGACGTTACGCAAAATGCTGACGCCTCCGCGGCCGATGGCGTTCCTTCCCGGAAGATTCACGACCGGCACCCCCATCCACAACGCATCGATCGTCGTGGTGTGGCCGGGATAGGGAACCGTATCGAGACACAGGTCGATCTGGTGATACTGATCGAGATATTTTTCCCGCGGCTGGAACTCGACGAACTCGATTCTGTTGGTTTCGATTCCCCGGCGGTTCAATCCACCTGAAATTCGATCGCACGAGGCGCCACGGGGCGCCAGCACCAGGAGTCGCGCCGGTATTGCGGCAAGCACCATCGACCACAAATCCAGAGTCGATTCGGTGATCTTGCAGAAATTGTTCAGGCAGCCGAGCGTGAATCGGCCGTGGGTGAGTGCGGGCAGATTGTCTACTGGAAGCCCGGTGATCAGCGCGTCGTAGCACCAGAAGGCGTCGGGCAGGCGCACCGTCTTTTCGGAGTAGAACCTCTCATCCTCCGCGGTGGGATCCAGGTGAGGGTCGCTGAGGCGGTAATCGATCGCGGTCAATCCCGTCGTGCCCGGATAGCCGAGCCATGTCACCTGCACCGGCGCCGGCTTGCGGGCGAAAATCAGCGGGCGGCTGAAACCCATGTGCAGCGTGAGGTCGACGAGAATGTCGATTCGATCCGCGCGGATCAGATCGGCGGCCTGATCATCGGAGAGCCGGACGATGTCGCGCCATTGATTGGCATAAGGCTTGATCTGCGCGGTGGTGGTGTCGGGCTGTTCGACGTTGGCGTAGCAGAAAATCTCAACTGCCGCGCGGTCGTGGTGGGAGAAAAGCGGTACGGTGAACAAGGCCTGGCAATGGGCGCGGAAATCGGGCGATAGGTAGCCGATTCGCAGCTTCCGGTCGGGGTTTCGGTCATTTGCAAAACTCAACGTGCGCGGGATGAGCGGCAGCGCGAACGTCTGGTTCCAGCGGGCATGCTCCTGCCACAGAAGGGCGGGATCGTCCGTCTGAAAGTGGAGCGTGTAGAGCAGGTTTTCGTTGGTGCGTGAATCGGGTTTGATTGCCAGCGATTTGCGGTAACACTGCAACGCCTCTTCGAGCAGGCCGACCTCCTTGAGTGTGTCTCCCAGCGTGGTGAGCGTGCTGGGAGAATCCGGACGGAGCGAGAGGACGTGCCTGTAGGCGGCGATGGCTTCGTCCAATTGTTTGTTGGTCCGCAGGGCATGGCCGAGGTTGTCGTATGCCTCGGCGTAATTCGGACGCAGCGCCACCGCCTGGCGGTAGATCGAAATTGACTCGTCGAGCCGCCCGTCCGCGCGCACGGCGCCGGCCAGGTTATTCAAGGCCTCGGGGTAGGCCGGCCGTAGTGTGATGGCCTGCCGGTACGCGGCAATCGCGTCCCTGATTCGCCCACAAGCGCGAAGGGCGGTTCCCAGATTGTTCTCTGCCTCGGGAAAACTCGGCTGGATTTGCAGGGCGCGGTTGAAGACGGCGACAGCATCGCCGGCGCGGCCGGCGCTGACGAGTGTCAGCCCGAGATTGTTGTGATAGCTGGCGACGTTCGGGTTCAGCTCGATGGCGCGCTGGAGCAGTTGCACAGCCTGGTCGGACCGGCCGGTTTGATTCGCCAGCACGCCGAGCAGTTGGTGAGCGTCTGCATGATCGGGTTGCCGGGCGAGAACCTGGCGATAGAGCGCTTCCGCCTCGGCCATGTGGCCGGCGCGGTACTCGGTCATCGCCTGGTCAAAAACCTGCTTGATCGTCGGCGCCATCGGTCTCTGGGGCATCTTAGGCGGACGCCGTGCGACTCACGAGTGGTCTTTCACGTCCTGGACCCACCGATCATGCAGGGCCGTCAGATGTTTGACAATGTCGGGATGTGCCGCGGCGCGGTTGGTCATCTCCGACACGCCGGCAGCCAGATCGCTGAGAAAGAGCTTGTCTTTGGCAGTCAGGGGGGCCTTGTTGCTGGTGTCGCGCGGGTTGCCGATCAACTTCCAATTTCCCTCGCGTGCCGCCCACTGATTGCCGAGCTGCCAGAAGAAGGTGGGATGCGCGGTGGGAGCGTTGGCGTCTGAAATGACCGGCAGCATGCTTTTGCCGTCGATGCGGCGATGAGGCGGCGCAACGCCGGTCAGTTCCGCCAGCGTCGGCAGCCAGTCGCAGCCGGTCACGAGTTGTTGGCGCACGGCGTCTTTCGGAAGCGTTCCTGGCCAACTGATCAAGCTGACGACGCGAATGCCGCCCTCGAACAGGCTGAATTTGGCGCCGCGGTAGGGGCCGGCGTTGCCACCGCCGCCAAAGGCGCGGTCTTCGGTCGAATGCCCGTGATCGGATTGGAGGGCGATGATCGTTTTTTCCGCCAGTCCCAGCTCTTTCACCTTCGCGATCACCTGGCCGATCAACTCATCCAGGGTCGAGACGCTTGCCGCGTACATCGACCGCGGCGATGGCAGGTCCTTGTAATGCTCGCGCCATTTTGGCCGTCCCTGAAGCGGATAGTGCGGCTGGTTGATCGCCCAGAACAGAAAGAATGGCTTCCCCTGATTGGCGTCGAGAAAGGAATGGCACTGGTGGACCATGAGGTCGCCGATGTGGATTCCGTCGCGCCAGATTTCTCTGCCGTTTTGCCAGAGGTCGTGTCGGTTAGGGCCGTCCCAGTAGAAAAAGTGCGAATAGTTATCGATGCAGCCGCCCATGTGGCCGAAGGATTCGTCGAAACCTTTGGCGTTGGGCATGATCTGTGGCTGGTAGCCCATATGCCATTTTCCGACGTGCCCGGTGGCGTAGCCGCAATCCTTGAACATCTTCGCGAGCGTTATTTCATCGGCGGGCAAACCCGGCCCGCCGGGGCGGGAACTGGCGTTGTCTGCAAGTCCCGCGCGTTGCGGGTAGCGCCCGGTGAGGACCGCCGCCCGCGAGGGAGAACAGACCGGGGCGGCGGAACAGAACTGCGTGAACCGCACCCCCGACTCGGCCAGCGCGTCGATGTTCGGCGTCTCCAGGTCCGTGGACCCGTAGCAATTGGCGTCTACCGATCCCAGGTCGTCGAGCATGATCAGGATGACGTTGGGTTGAGATCGTTTCGACGGGCCCGTCGAGCTCGGCGACGGCGCCGATGCGAGCGCCAGCGTTGGCACTGCGCTGATGGATGCGGCGGCTTTCACGAAATCGCGGCGGGTGAGATGCAGGCTCATCTACTTCTTCTACATTGGCAGCGAATTCACGTTATCGCGAATTCACAAGGCCCATCGCTGCGTGTTCTGCCGCTGCGCGACCGTGATTGCGGCGCCTACAGTTGCCCATGCAATACCGCAGGTTGGGCAAAACGGGATTGGTCGTGTCCGTCATTGGCATCGGCACGTGGCAGTTCGGCGGGGAATGGGGCAAGAATTTCGAGCAATCCGAGGTCGATCAAATGTTTGAGAGGGCTCGGGAACTCGGCATCAACCTGGTCGACACGGCCGAGTGCTATGGGGACCATCTTTCCGAACGGCTCGTGGCGAATGCGATCCGGCGCGATCGGGACAAGTGGATCGTCGCGACCAAGTTCGGCCATCACTTCCACGGCTATCTCGACCGCACGACCGTCTACGACCCTGCCGACGTGCGGCAGCAGCTCGAGGCGTCACTCAAGGCGCTTCAGACTGACCACGTCGATCTATACCAGTTTCATTCGGGCAACAACGAGATGTTTCAAACGCCGGGCTTGTGGGAGATGCTGCGCGAACAGGTGAAGGCGGGGAAAGTCCGGCGCCTGGGCATCTCGGTCAGTCCGAACGACAATATGTTCCAGGTCGACCGCGCAACCGACGTGGGGGCGGAGGCAATTCAGGTGGTTTACAACCGGCTGGATCGCAAGCCGGAGGAGGGATTGCTCCAGTCCTGCCTGCGGCAGGACCTTGGTGCGCTGGCGCGGGTGCCGCTGGCCAGTGGGCTTCTCACGGGAAAATACAAGCCCGGCACACAGTTTCCTCCCGACGACGTGCGGTCGACACAGGATCGCCAGAGAATCGAGCAGAAGCTGGCAGAGGTGCAGCAGATCATCGCCACGGAAGTTCCCGTAGTTATAAACGTGGCCCAGTGGGCGCTGGCGTGGTGTCTGCGGCACGAGGCGATGACGTGCGTGATTCCCGGGTGCAAAGACGTGAAGCAGGTGGAATCAAACGCCGCGGCGGCCGAGCTCGTTGACAAGAATCATCCCTTGGCGGTCCACTGACCGGTTCTCAGGGAACGTTCTGCTCCAGCTCGTCCAGCCAGACCTGGGCGTCCGAATCGCTGGGGGCGCGCCAGTCCGAACGCGGCGAGAGCGATCCGCCCGAACCGACCTTCGGCGCGTTGGGCATCGCCGATCGCTTGAACTGGCTGGTGGCGAAGAATCGCACGAGAAAGACGCGCAGCCACTTCTTGATTTCCGGGAGTGTATATTGCGTTCGCTTTCCTGCCGGATAACCGGGCGGCCAGAGGCCGCGGTCGCGGTCCTGCCAGGCATCGAGCGCCAGAAACGCCACCTTGCTTGGACGAAAGCCATAGCGCAGCGTGTAATACAAGTGGAAATCCTGGAGCTCGTAGGGGCCGACGCTCTCCTCGCTTTTTTGCATGGCGCCCTGGCCGGTCGCGGGCACGAGCTCGGGCGAAATCTCCGTGTCGAGGATCTCGGTGAGGACGGCCCTCGCGTCGGCGGAGACTTCCTCGCGATCGACCTCCCAGCGGATCAGGTGCTGCACCAGCGTTTTTGGCACGGAGGCGTTGACGTTGTAATGGGACATCTGATCGCCCACGCCATAGGTGTTCCAACCCAGCGCCAGCTCCGAAAGATCGCCCGTGCCGACCACGAGGCCGTTGTGAAAATTCGCCAGGCGGAACAGATGCGCCGTTCGCTGCCCGGCCTGGACGTTTTCGAACGTGACGTCGTGAACGTTTTCCCCGCGGGCGAAGGGATGGTGGATGTCGCGCAGCATCTGAAGGGCGGCGGGGCGGATGTCGATCTCTTCGGCGCTGATGCCCAGCGATTTCATGAGCTTCCATGCGTTGTTCTTGGTTTTGTCGCTGGTGGCGAAGCCGGGCATGGTGTAGCCCAGCACGTTCTGGCGGGGCAGATGCAGGCGATCCATGGTGCGACAGCAGACGATCAGCGCCTGCGTCGAATCCAGGCCGCCGGAGACGCCGATGACAGTTTTTTTGATGCCGGTGGCGGAAAGCCGCTGCGACAGCCCCGCGACCTGGATGTTGTATGCCTCGAAACAGCGTTCGTCACGCTCGGCAGGTTTGCCTGGCACGTAGGGAAAGCGGGCAACGGATCGCCGCAGCGGAACGCTCGCGGTGGGGATGCCGATCTCGAATGGAACGTGACGAAAAGCGACGATGCGCTCGCGGTGGAATCGAACCGAGTCTGTGAAGCTGGTCAGCCGCATCCGCTCCTGCCGCAGACGATCCAGGTCTACGTCGGCGGTGATGCGCTGCTCGGCGTCACTGAACCGCTCGCTTTCCGCCAGCAGGTTGCCATTCTCGTAGATCATCGCGTGCCCGTCCCATGCCAGATCGGTGGTCGATTCGCCCTGTCCGGCGGCAGTATAGAGGTAGGCCGCGACGCATCGTCCCGACTGGCTGGCGCACAGCTCGCGCCGATATGCGGCCTTGCCGATGGTGATGTTGCTGGCCGAGAGATTTGCCAGAACAGTGGCGCCGGCCAGCGCGCCCCAGGAGGAGGTCGGGATCGGCGTCCAGAGGTCCTCGCAGATTTCCACGTGGAGGGCAAAGCCGGGAAGATCGACGGCGTCGAAGATCAAGTCGGCGCCGAACGGCGCATCCTGCCCGAGCAGTGGCATTTGGCGTGTGACCGCATCCGCCGCCGAGGCGAACTGCCGCTTCTCGTAGAACTCGCGATAGTTGGGAAGGAATGTTTTGGGGACAACGCCGAGGATGCGGCCGCGATGGATCACGACGGCGCAGTTGAAAAGCCTGGCCTCATGGCGAAGCGGGGCGCCGACGATCATCAGCGTCGAAAAATTGGCCGTCTGTTCGAGGACCTGCCGGAGTGCCGTTTCGGTCGCGTCGAGCAATGCGTCCTGGTGGAACAGGTCTTCGCAGGAATAGCCGGGCAAACCCATTTCGGGAAAGATGGCGAGGACCGCATGGTCCGCCGCGGCGTCGTGCGCCAGGGCGATCGTGCGCTCGGAGTTGAACGGCGGAGCCGCGACCTTCAGCCGTGGGACGCACGAGCAGACCCGCACGTAACCATGCGTATAGAGCGATGAAAATGGGGTCGGCGGCGCAGGCATTTACTCCATAGTTTAGCATGCGGGACGCATCATTAGGTGACGGGGAGAAGGTCCGATAACCATTCCTTCAGGCGGTGAAGATGAACTCAATTTCTACCGCGGCGTCGAGCGGGAGGGTGTTCACCCCGACGGCAGCGCGGACGTGCTTACCGGCCTCGCCGAAGAGCTCCAGGAGAAGCTCGCTGGCAGCGTTGGCGATTTTGGGCTGCTCGATGAATGCCGCATCGGAGTTGATGAACGCCCCGACTCGGGCGACGCCGGTCAGTTGGTCGATCGAGCCTTCGATTGCCTTCACGGCGGCGAGCGCATTGATCACGCACTGCCTTGCAGCGTTCCGGGCCTGGTCGATCGAGCACCGCGACGGTACTTGGCCGATAGCAAGGAGCTGGCCGTCCTTCATCGGCAACTGTCCCGCGACGTAAATGAGGTTGCCAACCCGCTTGGCCGGCAGGTAAGCGCCAAACGGCCCGGACATCGCCGGCAACTCGATCTTCAGTTCCGCCAGCCGTTCAGAAACACGCATCGGCTCTCCGCCACCGACAATAGCCGACTCGGAAACTGCGTCAACTGACGGTGAAAGTGGTTGCACTCACCAGGAGGGTGTCGGGATCGCTCACCAGGGGAAATGTCGCGGCGGGATCGAGGCGGACGAGGATGAAATATTTCCCAGCCGTCGTCGGCGCCAGCAGTTTGCCCAGGGTGATATGGACCGTTTTCCCCGGCTTGATGCTGATCTTGTGGTTCTGGCTGGACAGTTGCTGGGCATCGGCCAGCAGCCCATCGGGGGATGCGTAGACCAGAAGCGGAAGCGAGCCGGTCGCGGGAACGTTGCCGTTGTCGCTCACCGAGATCGTCACAGGGAGCGGCTTGCCGGCTTTGGCGGTGGCGGGGATTTTGAGCACGCCGCCGGCCCGAACAACCTGCGGCGCACCGATGGTGATGGTTTGGCCGGCGGCGGCAAACGCGGTCACGTCGCCTGGCTCCGTAACGTTCACCAGCAGCTCATAGGTCCCGTGCGGAATCGATGCCGGCAGTGACGCAAGCCTCACGTGCAGCGTCGAATGCGCCCCGCTTTTGAGGTTCAAGGTTTTGGTGAGCGATTGCGGCAGGGCGATGGCCGTCCTATCGAATGGGGCGCCGACCGCGGAGAGATAGAGGGATTCGTTCACGGTTCCTTTGAACGCTGCGCCGACGGCGGTGAACGTGATGATCGGATTGACCTTGACTTTCTGGCCCGCAACAACCGACGAGGGGATCGTTCCGCCCAGGGTCACCGCCAAGGGTGCGGGAGCGGCGATGGTGTAGGTTTGCCCGGTGAAGCCGCCGCCCTGACCGTTGGCCAGAAGCACGCCGATCGAATTGGAAGATTCGTTGGCGGTAACGATGTCGAGTTGCCCATCGGAGTTGAGGTCGCCGACGGCAACGGAAGCCGGGAACGCGCCTGTGGCGAAAGTCCTCTGAATCTGGAACGTGGCATCGCCATTGCCCACCAGGAGGCTGACCGAGTTGTAATCGGCATTGACGACGACCAGGTCGGGTTTGCCGTCGCCATTGATGTCCGCGGCGACAGCGAACTGAGAATTGTAGCCGACGGCGAAGGATCGTGGCGCCTGAAAAGTGCCGTCGCCGTTTCCCACCAAGACGTTCGCCTGGGCGCCAGACGAGTTGGCGATGACCAGATCAGGCTTGCCGTCCCCGTTGAGGTCGGCAACGGCGACCGATCGCGGAATCTTACCCGCGGCGAATGTGTGCTGGGGCACAAACGTTCCGTTGCCGTTGCCCAATAGAACGCTGACGGCGCTGCCGATGGTGTCGGCGACGATGATGTCGGGCTTGGAATCTCCATTGATGTCGGCCACGGTTACGCCAAATGGCGCCGAGCCGGTGGCGAAAGTCTGCTGCGGCTGGAACGTTCCGTTGCCGTTGCCCAGCAGGACGCTGACGGAGTTGTCGGCGTAGTTGGAGACGATCAGATCGGGCTTTCCGTCCCCGTTGACATCGGCGATGGCTACGGATTGCGGCACCGTCCCGGTAGCGAAGGTCTGGGCCGGCGCAAACGTTCCGTTGCCGTTGCCCAGGAGAACGGCGACGTCATGCGCGCCGCTGTTGCTGATCGCCAGATCGAGTTTCCCGTCGCCGTTCAGGTCAGCGACGGCTACGGTGTAGGCGCCGGCCCCGGATTGGAAAGTCTTTTGGGATTGGAACGTCCCGTTGCCGTTGCCCAGCAGAACACTGACCGCTCCGCTGCCGTCGGCGGTGATCAGGTCGGGAATCCCGTCGCCATTCACGTCGGCAATCATGACCGAGCGGGGGTATGGGTTCACCGCGTACGTCTGCACGGGCAGGAATGAGGTCTGCGCGTTGGTCGACGAGAGAGGTTTATTTGCGGCATCGTGGATGCCGGTCGCGGAGGAGAGA
>Ga0210396_10005499_pt1 | contig 12258 bp, 11 predicted proteins | sample IncBWH17OmetaG_FD_155466 | JGI IMG/M metagenome (GOLD analysis project Ga0210396, IMG submission 155466) | Forest soil microbial communities from Barre Woods Harvard Forest LTER site, Petersham, Massachusetts, United States - Inc-BW-H-17-O ...
GACCCAGTGCAAGCACGAGGCGGAACGGCAGTCTGGCACGTCGGGTGATGGGCATGGTTGGCACCCTAGTTGCTCTCGAGAGTGCGGGTTGGCGGGTGGCAGTTTATGGTTGCGCGCCTGTGCAATTCGAGTGGCTCGACTAGGTGACATCTTCGGCGACGGACACGGAGATTGCGTCGCTATTGAGTGCGCTGTGACGGCGGCCCCACACCAGGTAAAAGATCAGCGCCACCGCCACCCATCCGCTGAATGCAATCCAGGTGTACCAGTGCAGGCTGTACAGAATGTAGGCGCACGCCGCCATCGACAAGATCGGTGTGACCGGATAACCCGGCACCTTGAAACCGCGGGGCAAATCCGGTTCTTGAATCCGTAGCACGATCACCCCCGCCGACACCACGATGAACGCGGTCAGGGTGCCGATGGACACGATTTCAGCCAGTCGGCTCAACGGCACCAGCGCGGCCAGAATCGCCACCGCGAACGCCACGATCACGGTGTTTCTAACGGGCGTCATCGTGCGCGGATTGACCTTCGCGAACGTCGGCGGCAGCAGGCCGTCACGACCCATTGTGAACAGGATGCGAGTCTGGCCGTACAACGTCACCAGGGTTACGGAGAATATCGAGATCACTGCGCCGGCAGCCACAATGGTGCCGCCGGCGGTGTTGCCGGTGATGTGATCCAGGATCACCGCCAGCACGGCTTCTTCGCTATTGAACTCCTGCCACGGCTGGGCACCTATGGCGGCAACAGAGACCAGCACGTGGATGCTCGTGACGATCAGTAGGGCGGCGATGATCGCCCGAGGCATGGTGCGTTGAGGGTTTTTAACCTCGTCGCCTGCGGTGGATACCGCATCAAGGCCGATGTAGGCGAAGAAGATCGTGCCCGAGGCCAAGCTGATGCCCGAGATACCGAATGGCGCCAGGTCAGTGAAGCGGTCCGCCTTGAACGCGGTGAATGCAATGGCCGAGAACATCAACAGCACGCCGATCTTGATCACCACCATCACGGCATTGGCCTTGGCGGATTCACTTGCGCCGCGGATCAACAGGATCGCGCACATCACCACCAAGACGATGGCCGGCAGGTTGACGACCCCTGGCTCGGAATCCCACGGCGCCGCCGAAATATTCTGCGGCAGAACAAATCCGAAGACATTGTTGAGCAACTTGTTCAGGTACTGACTCCACCCGACAGCCACTGCGGCGGTGGACACGCCGTACTCGAGCAGCAAGCACGCTGCGACGCCCATTGCCGCGAACTCGCCCATGGTGGCGTAGGCGTATGAGTAGGCCGATCCAGAAACCGGTACCGCCGAAGCCAGTTCGGCGTAGCAGATCGCGGCCAGACCTGCCGCGATGCCGGCGATGATAAACGAGATGACCACCGCCGGACCGGCTTGCGGCACCGACTGCGACAGCACGATGAAGATGCCCGCACCAACCGTCTCGCCGACACCAAACATGGTGAGCAGGAAGGTTCCAAGGGTGCGTTGCAGCTGATCTGACGCGCCGTCGGCGACCGGGGCACCACTCACCGGTCGACGCCGCAGCATCTGCCGTCGCAGGCTGAGCGCCGGCGTTGGCATGGTGCCTCCTCTGGAGCCGACGACCGATCCGGATCCTGCTCAGCCGTGGTGAGTTAGCCAGCTTGGCTCAAGATATACCAGTAGGTGAACAAGTTGCCCGGCAACTCCACGGACGAGCGACGGTCGAAACCGCTAGACGGCGCCTGAAGGCGTGACCAAGATCTTGCAGTGTCGTTCGGGGTCAGCGAGATCATCGAACGCCGCCCCGACTTCCTCGAGACCGACGTCGCCGGTGATCACCGGCGTGACGTCGATGTCACCTTCGGCGATCGCACGCAACGAATCGGCGAATTCGTTGGGGTCATAGGCGAGAACGAACTGGACGTTGATCTCCTTGGCAATGGCGAAGAATGGATGCACGGTGTCGGGCTGCATGCACACGCCGGCCACGACGAGCCGGGTGCCGGGCTTGGCGCGCAGCAGCACGTCGTCGACGATCCCGGGCACCCCTACCGCCTCGAACACCAGAGCAGGAGTAACCGTGTCGAATGGTGAACCCTGGGCGGGGTCGACGGTTTGATGGGCGCCCATTGTCGCGGCAATCTCACGCCGCTTAGGCGTAAAGTCAGCGGCCACAATGGTTTCGACACCGCGGGCCTGTAGCGCCGCAATGATCGCGATGCCGATCGGGCCACAGCCGAGCACCAATGCGGTTTCGCCACGCTGAATATTCGATTTGTTTACGGCGTGCAGCCCGACGGCCATGGGTTCGGCCAACGCGGCGTGTTTGGGGTCCAGTCCGTTGGGAATTGGCAGAAGCAGCGGCGCCGACAGCAGCATCCGTTCGGCGAAGCCGCCCAGAGTGCTGTTGCTGCACAGGATTGGCTCGACGCCCCCAGACGACAGCAAAACCGGGATCGACGCGACGAGGGTCCCCGGCGGGTGGGTGTCCGTGTCAGGCCCGGCTTCGAGGACTTCGGCACTGAATTCATGACCCATGAAGACGTCGTTGTTCAGATCGACCTTCATAACGCCGGCACCCATACTGCCGGCCAGCTGATCGCTCAACGCCAGCATCTCGTCACCGTGGGCGGCGAAATGAAGATCTGTTCCGCAGATTCCACATGACCGCACCGCGACCAGAACCTGGCCGGGACCGGGCACGGGGTCCGGTACGTCGTCGCGGTACACCATGCGGCCTTCACGCAGCACCGAGGCGCGCATCAGTTGTTCTCGCTTTCCATCTTGAGTTCATCAGTGTGCTCGCTGATCGCCTTCACCACCGCCTCGCCGGCGCGGCCAAGCAATTGCTCACGCATGTCCTTGGCCCATTCATGCGAGGCCCGCGGCGCCTCCAGTTGCGCTTTGAAATGCGGAATCACCTTGCGGGCGAACAGATCATATGAGTGGAAAGTGGCCTCCGGTGACGCCCAGTCGTGGCCGAGCAACAAAAAGGTGCCGAATCCGCCCGACCGGACCAGCATATCCTCGATGTAGCCGATCGCATCCTCAGGTGTACCGATGCAGCAATTACCCGTCCCCGCATAGTCTTCGACGAACTCGCGGGGTGACTGCTGGCCCTCGACCAGATTCGCCAGCGGCACAAACCCGGCTGCGCCGAAATACTTTGCGAAGTCCTGCAGGCCGTAAGTGCAATCGTCGATAGCCTGATCTCGGCTGTCGGCCAAATGCAGGATGCCCAGCACCCGCCAGTTTTCCCGGTCCGGCTCGTCGTGCCCTGTTTTGCCGGCTTGTTCGCGCACGATCTCCCAGGCGTTATCCAGCGCCGCATACCCTCCTGGCACCGACATCGACAGCGAAAGCAGCGACGTGCCCAGGGCTCCGGCGAGCCGCGGGCCGGACGGCGAAATCATTGCCGCCGTTGAGATTTCCGGATAAGGCCAGGTGTAGGGCCGGATATGCAGCTGCGCGTCGCGCAGTGTGAACCAGTCCGAGTGGCGGCTGATTCGCTCGCCCGGTGCGGCGCGAAACAGCGCCAGGATCGCTTCCAGCGACTCGTGCATCATCCGGCGCTGCTCGACCGGATCGATACCCATCATGTAGGCGTCCGACGGCAGGGCGCCCGGTCCGGTACCGAACATCACCCGCCCGCGGGTCAGATGATCCAACAACACCCAGCGGTCGGCCACCATCAGCGGATGGTGGTAGGGCAGCGAGACAACGCCGGTGCCCAACCGGATGTGTCTGGTCCGTTCGGCCGCTGCGGCGATGAACACTTCGGGGCAGGCGATCAGTTCGTAACCGCCGGAGTGATGCTCACCGAACCATGCTTCGTCGAAGCCGAGCCGGTCCAGCGCGACCACTCGCTCCATGTCGTATTCGAGTGCCACCGTTGGAGATTGGCCGGTTGGGTGAAACGGTGTGATGAAGACACCGAAATTCAGTGGACGGTTCATGACGGCAGGGCGTCGGTCTTCAAACTTGACAAGAAGTCCAGCAGCAGCTCGTTGATCTGATCCGGGCATTCCTGTTGCAGCCAATGCCCGGCGCCGTCGATCAGCACCTCGCGATAGCGGCCGGTCACCACCTCGGCCGCACGGTCTCGACGCGTGAAACCCAGCACCGGATCGCCGGTGCCGGCGATGAACATGGCAGGCACCGCGATGGTGGCGGCCGGCGGGTTCGCCAAGATCTCCCAATTGCGGTCCAGATTGCGGTACCAGTTCAGCCCGCCGGTGAAGCCGGTGCGGGTGAACTCGCTGATGTAGTGATCGACTTCTTGCTCGCTGATCCAGTCCGGCAGACCGTCCGGTTCGGGCAGTCGCTCGATGAAACCGGCCGGCCCCGGTTGGATCATGCGCAGCCCGGCCGCTGGGTCGTCGGACCGCGCCAGGCCACCCATCATCCGTTTTATGGTCTTGGCCGGGTCGGCATCCAGTTCGGCATCGGCCACCCCGGGCTCCTGGAAATGGAGCATGTAGAAGAAGTTGTCGCCGAAGATCGCGCGGAACGCCTGGGTCGGCGGAATCTGGGCGCGCGGTATCGGCGGAACGCTCAAACCCACTACGGCCGCCACCCGGTCGGGATGCAATTGCGCCGAACTCCACACCACCGGAGCGCCCCAGTCGTGGCCGATGAACACCGCCTTTTCGGCGCCGACATCGTCGAGAAGTCCGATCAGGTCGGCGGACAGCTCCGCGACGTTGTAATCGGCGATGTCCGCCGGCCGGGTGGAGCGGCCGTAGCCGCGCAGATCGGGGGCCACTACGTGGTATCCGGCGGCGGCCAGCGCCGGGATCTGGTGGCGCCACGAATAGGCCAGCTCGGGAAAACCGTGAGCCAGCACGACCAGCGGTGCCCCGGGCTCACCCGCTTCGGCGGTGTGCAACTGGACGCCATTGGTCTCGATGGTGCGCTCGGTGACGGGCACGGTGTCAGACACCGTTTCACCAAAGCACACGCCCGGTCCGCCCGAAAGGTGTTCGGCAGCCGAGTGCGTCGGTGGTGACCTCAGGGAACCGCGATTCGTTGTGATATTGGACCAGCAACATGGTGGCGACCAGCTGCGCCCGAGCTGGCGATCGCCACGGGCGGTAACCTGGACTATTCCAGCTGCGTGTATCGGGAAGGACCAGGCCGGCGACGGCCGATGATTGATGAACCGAAAAAACGTGATCCGCACGCTCACGGCGATCGCTGTCGTGCTGCTGCTTGGTTGGTCATTCTTCTACTTCAGCGATGACACCCGCGGCTACAAGCCGGTCGACACGTCGGTGGCGATGGCCCAGATCAAGAGCGGCAACGTCAAGAGCGCTCAGATCGACGACCGTGAACAGCAGGTCCGGCTGACGCTGAAAAGCGCCAACAGCGGCACCGACGGGTCCGACAAGATCATCACCAAGTACCCGACCGGTTACGCCGTCCCACTGTTCGACGCGCTGACCGGTAAGGACGCCCAGGTCAGCACCATGGTCAACGAGGGCAGCATCCTGGGCTCGCTGCTGATCTACGTGCTGCCGCTGCTGGTCCTGGTCGGCTTGTTCATGATGTTCTCCCGCATGCAGGGCGGTGCCCGGATGGGCTTCGGGTTCGGCAAGTCCCGCGCCAAGATGCTGAACAAGGACATGCCCAAGACCACCTTCGCCGACGTCGCCGGTGCCGACGAGGCGGTCGAAGAGCTCTACGAGATCAAGGACTTCCTGCAAAACCCGTCGCGGTATCAGGCGCTGGGCGCCAAGATCCCCAAGGGCGTACTGCTCTACGGTCCCCCGGGAACCGGTAAGACGCTGCTGGCCCGCGCAGTCGCAGGCGAGGCCGGCGTGCCCTTCTTCACCATCTCCGGCTCCGACTTCGTCGAGATGTTTGTCGGCGTCGGCGCGTCCCGCGTCCGCGACCTGTTCGAGCAGGCCAAGCAGAACAGCCCGTGCATCATTTTCGTCGACGAAATCGACGCGGTGGGCCGCCAGCGCGGCGCCGGGCTGGGCGGCGGCCACGACGAGCGTGAGCAGACGCTGAACCAGCTGCTGGTGGAGATGGACGGCTTCGGCGACCGCGCCGGCGTCATCCTGATCGCGGCCACCAACCGGCCCGACATCCTGGACCCGGCGCTGCTGCGGCCCGGCCGCTTCGACCGGCAGATTCCGGTGTCCAGCCCCGACCTGGCGGGACGCCGCGCGGTGCTGCGCGTGCACTCCAAGGGCAAGCCGATCGCGCCGGAGGCCGACCTCGAGGGGTTGGCCAAGCGGACCGTCGGCATGACCGGCGCCGACCTGGCCAACGTCATCAACGAGTCGGCGCTGCTGACCGCGCGCGAGAACGGCACCGTGATCACCGGTGCCGCCCTGGAAGAGGCGGTGGACCGGGTGGTCGGCGGGCCACGCCGCAAGAGCCGCATCATCAGCGAGCAGGAGAAAAAGATCACCGCCTACCACGAAGCCGGCCACACGCTGGCGGGCTGGGCAATGCCGGGTGTCGACCCGGTCTACAAGGTGACCATCCTGGCCCGTGGTAACACCGGCGGCCATGCGCTGGCGGTGCCCGAGGACGACAAGGGACTGCACACACGCTCGGAACTGATCTCCAGGCTGGTGATGGCCCTGGGCGGGCGCGCCGCCGAGGAGTTGGTGTTCCACGAGCCCACCACGGGTGCGGTGTCAGACATCGAGCAGGCCACCAAAATCGCGCGTGCGATGGTCACCGAGTTCGGAATGAGTTCCAAACTCGGCGCGGTCAAATACGGCACCGAACACGGTGACCCCTTCCTCGGCCGGACCATGGGGAACCAAGCCGACTACTCCCATGAGGTCGCGCGCGACATCGACGACGAGGTGCGCAAGCTCATCGAGGCCGCGCACACCGAAGCCTGGGAGATCCTCACCGAGTACCGCGACGTGCTCGACACCCTGGCCGGCGAACTTCTGGAAAAGGAAACCCTGCATCGGCCCGAGCTGGAGGGGATCTTTGCCGACGTCGAAAAGCGGCCCCGGCTGACTCTTTTCGACGACTTCGGCGGTCGCATTCCGTCGGACAAGCCGCCGATCAAGACACCGGGCGAGCTGGCCATTGAACGCGGCGAGCCCTGGCCTCAGCCGGTCCCCGAGCCGGCGTTCAAGGTGGCTATCGCCCGGGCCGCCGAGGCCGCGCAGGCGGAGGCTGATAAAAACTCCAACGGCGCCAACGGTTCTCACGGTGCACCGGGCGGCCGCGACGATGCTCGTGGCGCTGCGCCGCAGCACCCGACACAGCCCGACTACGGTGCACCGGCGGGCTGGCACGCCCCGGGATGGCCACCGCCGCAACAACCGCCGGGCTACTGGTACCCTCCGCAATCCCCGACGCCGCCGCCACCGCACTGGCCGCAGCCACCACACCAGTACGCGGGCGGCCCGGGCCAGCCATACCCGCCGTATCCGCCCTATCCGCCTCCTGGTACACCCGCACCGGAGGCAGGCCAGGGCGCCGACCCGCCCGGCGGCGACCCGAGCCCGTCCAACCCGTCGGCGCACGGCTGAAACGAACGGAGGCTTCGATGGCGCGGCCGATTTCCCGAACCGCGACCCTGAGCACCCCGGTCTTCGACCAGGCACGTGCCGAGGCCGCGATCCGCGAACTGCTCTACGCGATCGGAGAGGACCCTGATCGGCACGGTCTGCTGGACACGCCGGCCCGCGTCGCCCGGAGTTACCGGGAGATGTTCGCCGGTCTCTACACCGACCCCGACACCGTGCTGGACACCACGTTTGACGAGCAGCATGACGAGTTGGTGATGATCAATCAGATCCCGCTGTACTCCACCTGCGAACACCATCTGGTGGCGTTCCACGGTGTGGCGCATGTGGGATACATCCCCGGTCACCACGGCCGGGTGACCGGATTGTCCAAGATTGCGCGGCTGGTCGACCTGTACGCCAAGCGGCCACAACTGCAGGAGCGGCTCACCGCCCAGATCGCCGACGCTCTGATGCGCAAACTCGATCCGCGCGGGGTCATCGTCGTGATCGAGGCCGAACACCTCTGCATGTCCATGCGGGGTGTTCGCAAGCCCGGCGCTATCACCACGACCTCGGCGGTGCGTGGACAGTTCAAGTCCGACAACGCATCTCGAGCTGAGGCGCTCGAACTGATCTTGCGCAAGTGAGCACGACGCGCGTCCAAGTCATGGGGGTGGTGAACGTCACCGACGACTCGTTCTCGGATGGCGGGCGCTACCTGGACGCTGACTGCGCTGTCAAGCAGGGCTTGGCGTTGGCCGCCGACGGCGCGTCGATCGTCGACGTCGGGGGAGAGTCGACCCGCCCCGGCGCGGTCCGCATCGATCCGCAGGTGGAGACTGCTCGCGTGGTGCCTGTTGTCAAAGAGTTGGCGTCACAAGGCATTACGGTCAGTATTGACACCATGCACGCTGGCGTGGCGCGGGCGGCACTGGAAAGTGGCGCTCAGATGGTCAACGACGTGTCCGGCGGACGCGCCGATGAGGCCATGGCCGATCTGCTCGGCGAGGCCGATGTGCCGTGGGTGCTGATGCATTGGCGGTCGGTGTCGTCTGACCATCCGCATCAAGTACCGACGTACCGCGACGTGGTGGCCGAAGTGCGCGCCGATCTGCTCGCCTGCGTCGACGACGCCGTTGCCGCGGGTGTGGATCCGGCGAAGCTGATCATCGATCCCGGTCTCGGATTCGCCAAGTCCGGCCAACATAATTGGGCGTTGCTGCACGCGCTACCGGAGCTGGTGGCGACTGGCATCCCGGTGCTGGTCGGGGCGTCGCGGAAACGCTTTCTCGGTAGCCTGTTGGCCGGGCCCGATGGTGCGGTACGGCCGCCCGACGGGCGTGAGACGGCTACCGCGGTGGTGTCGGCGCTGGCCGCGCTGCACGGCGCTTGGGGGGTGCGGGTGCATGATGTGCGGGCCTCGGTCGACGCCGTCAAGGTCGTCGAGGCGTGGACGCAAGCTGGGGCGGTAGGATCTGATGGCTGATCGAATCGAGTTGCGCGGCTTGACAGTTCGCGGTCGGCACGGGGTGTTCGCTCATGAGCGTGCCGACGGTCAGGATTTCGTCGTCGATATCACTGTCTGGATCGACCTGGTGGATGCGGCGGCCAGCGACGACTTGGCAGACACTTACGACTACGGCGTCCTGGCGAAGCAGGCGGCCGCCATCATCGCCGGGCCCGCTCGCAATCTGATCGAAACGGTTGCCGGCGAGATCGCCCAGGACGTGATGAAAGACCAACGGGTGCACGCCGCTGAGGTGACGGTGCACAAGCCGCAGGCTCCGATTCCGCAGACCTTCGCCGATGTGGCGGTGGTGGCCCGCCGGTCGCGGCGCGGCGGGCGCGGTCAGGTGGTGCCCGCCGGAGGCGCGCTATGACGCGCGGCGACGACGATGATGCCGGCGTAGCCGGGATCGTGGGGGTACGCCCCCTCGCCACTGCCTGGCTGGGGGTACCCCCACCCGCTTGCGGGGGAGAGTGGCGCCAATGACCCGGGTGGTGCTGTCGATCGGATCCAATCTAGGTGACCGGCTGGCCCGGCTGCAGTCGGTGCTCGACCGGCTCGGCGAGGCGGTCCAAGCGGTTTCGCCGGTTTACGAGACGGCGGCCTGGGGCGGGGTCGAGCAGGGCCCGTTTCTCAACGCTGTGTTGATCGCCGAAGACCCGACGCTCGACGGACACGGTTGGCTGCACCTTGCCCAAGAGATGGAAGGGGCCGCGGATCGAGTGCGGGGGCAGCGGTGGGGCCCACGCACCCTCGATGTGGATTTGGTCAGCTGCTACCTGACGTTGCCGGCTGGGGACACCGAGCTGTTCTCCCTGGACGATGGTCTGACCCTGCCGCACCCACTGGCCCACCTGCGGGCTTTCGTGATGATTCCGTGGCTGGCCGTCGACCCGGACGCGGTGCTGACGGTGGCCGGCGGAGGGCGGCCCGTCGCAAAGTTGCTCGCCGAGCTGGATCCGGCCGATCGCAACGGTGTGCGACTGACCGAGCTGGTGCTCGAGCCGCGCGGCGATAGCACGGAAACCGACTCCGCGCCGGGAAACTGATGGGCCCGACCCGAAAACGTGACCTGACGGCTGCGGTGCTCGGCACGGCGGTGGTCGGATATCTGCTGGTCGTGTTGCTGTACCGGTGGTTTCCACCGATCACCGTGTGGACGGGTCTGTCGCTGCTTGTGTTCGGTGTTGCCGAGGCGGTGTGGGGGCGTTATGTGCGGGCCAAGATCAGCGACGGTGAGATCGGCGACGGGCCCGGCTGGCTGCACCCGCTGTCGGTGGCCCGCAGCCTGGTCATCGCCAAGGCGTCGGCCTGGGTCGGCGCGTTGGCACTGGGTTGGTGGGTCGGGGTTCTGGTGTACCTACTGCCGCGGCGGTCGTGGCTGAGGGTGGCGGGCGAAGACACCGCCGGCACAGCGGTGGCGGCGGTCAGCGCGCTGGCTTTGGTGATTGCTGCGCTGTGGTTGCAGCATTGCTGCAAGTCGCCGGGGGATCCGACCGAGCATGGCGAGGGCGTCGAAAATTAGCTCGGCCCGATGACGACGACGGTCGGGCACCGACCCGAGTGGGAGGCGGGCAATTAGTCCAGGTGAGAATCGCCGGAGCACGGCGACACGCGGAGTGACCTCGGCCCGGTACAGTCGGGCCATGACCGATCTGTCCCGCGGCGCCCGGGTCAGGCGCGGCGGTCGCAGACCGGGTTGGTTGCTGCTGACGACGTTGCTGGTCCTGGCTATCGGTGCGAGTTCCGCACTGGTTTTCACCAATCGGGCAGAGCTCCTCAAGCTTGCGGTGATCCTCGCCTTATGGGCTGCGGTGGTCGCGGCATTCGTCTCGGTGATCTACCGCCGACAAAGCGACGTGGATCAAGCTCGGGCGCGGGACCTGAAGCTGGTCTACGACCTGCAATTGGACCGGGAGATCTCGGCCCGCCGCGAGTACGAGCTCACCGTGGAGTCCCAGCTGCGCCGCGAGCTGGCCACTGAACTGCGTGCTCACGGCACCGATGAGGTTTCGGCGTTGCGGGCCGAGCTGGCTGCGCTGCGCACCAACCTGGAGATCTTGTTCGACGCCGAACTCAGCGAACGACCGGCGCTGGAGACCGAACGCAGGACCGTGCGCGGTTACAGCGAATGGGATCGTGGGAACGAGAGCGCACGCGAGCGAGTCAACCGGGTCGCCTCGGTGCGGGCCGAAGAGCCTGCTCGACGCGCCGACGACAGTTCCATCATCGACGTGCCCGAGGAGCCACTGGTGCCTCCGCCGCGGCAGCCGGCCGCGGATGGTTACCAGCCGGCGCAGGCATACCCGCCCGTCGACGGGTATCCGGCTTCCAGGTCACACCGGGCCACCGAGGCACATGAGGCGCCGGAAGCCGATCGGGGTGCGCACTGGCGTCAAAGCGACCAAGAGGCCCGAGACACAACCGATGAGGCGACGCCGCCCGGCGGTTGGGCCGCACCCGCGCCCGCGGCATCGTCAGCGCCCGGGACATCACCCGCGCCCGCGGCATCGCCCGCCAGTGGGGCCGAGCGTCAGCCGGAGAGCCAGAGTTGGACTCCGCCCGATCGGCCATCGCAGGTCGGCGGTTGGCCTGCTTCGGGGCCACCACCGGCAAACGGGGCAGAGCGGTACGAGCCCCGACCCCCGCGGCGTTCACACCGGCGGCCTGAGGCGGCCCCGCAGCCCGAGCCGCAGTTCGTACCTCCACCCACGCCGCCCGAGCCGCCACCGCAACAGCAGCGGCCCGCGTGGTCGCCGCCTCCTGAGGCGCCCCGGCATCAAGAGGAGCCCGCCTGGCAGCCGGTGGGCTCCGAGGGACAGTGGTTGCCCGCTGGAAAACATGGCAGCCACTGGAATTCCGATCAGGCCGACAGCGGTGGCGCGGTGTCTTGGGCGTACGACAACGCGCCGTCGCTCGACAAGCCTTCGCAGCGTTCGCCGAGCGTCGGCGAACCCGCGTCGGCGCCCACGGATGAACGGCGCGGCCGGCATTCCAGCGTCGCCGAGCCGGCGGCCAGCCAGATGGGCCAACCCGAGGCCGATTGGCGTGAGCCCGGCCGCCGCGCATCAGCCCGTCTTTCCGCGGAATACTCCGACTCCGGCATTGGCGGATCCGCCGCGCCGGCGCCGGCGATGTCACCGCCGCCGCCGCCCCCGTCGCCGCCGCCCCCGTCGCCGCCACCATCACCCGACAGAGGGCCGGTGATGTCGCCGGCACCGCCGCCCACCGCTCGCCATCGCGGCACCGATCCGCTGTCGGATGCC
>Ga0210396_10005502_pt1 | contig 12246 bp, 7 predicted proteins | sample IncBWH17OmetaG_FD_155466 | JGI IMG/M metagenome (GOLD analysis project Ga0210396, IMG submission 155466) | Forest soil microbial communities from Barre Woods Harvard Forest LTER site, Petersham, Massachusetts, United States - Inc-BW-H-17-O ...
CTCCGGAAATGCCGCTATCAATGTACTCCTGGACAATCGTCCAACTTTGCGACGCCGCAAACGTCCGAAGTTGAAGCAGCTGGTTCTCGCACGTCTGTTGGTCGGTCGAGACCCGGCTGTATAGTGCAACTTTCATTGTTTGCCATCCTTCCGCGGTCTCCCGCCCTTCTTACCGTTCTCGCGCGCTGCCTTGGCCTTCGCCGCGGACGTGCTAGAGCCGCCCTTTTTTCCAACTGCGGCCAGATATTCGCGAATGGTTTTGTCCAGCACGACGTAAAGCGTATTCCAAGCCGCTTGGGTTTGTCAAACACGTTTTGAGTACGCTTTGAGTACGGTTCACGCACACGAATCCGTTTATTCGATAAATAGCCGCATTTCTATTGGGGTTTGTTGGGGTGGGAGACGGGGATTGAACCCGCGACATTCGGTGCCACAGACCGACGCTCTACCAGCTGAGCTACTCCCACCACTGTGAGAAGTTTAACATGGGCGCGGGGCGAGCAAAAGAGTGGTGGATGGGCGGCGGGCGTCCTGTTTTAGCGCTGCATGGAGCGGAGCCAATGCATCAGGCGCCGGGGCTGAAGCCCGGTCCCTACATAACCAAGCATGGATCCTGTGGGCTCGGGCTCGCACCGGGATTGCCCGAGTTGCTCTTAGCAAGGTGGAAACGCCGCACTAGAAGGGCGATTAGCTGATACGGGGCGCTTGTTAGACTGAGGCGGGGAAGTGTGTCCCCGCGCATGAACCCGCAACCTTCGGACCGTCTACATTTTGACGTGCAGCTCTCTTCGGCGCGCGTAGTCATCGCCATGCTGGCGTGTTTGTGCCTGATCGAACTGCATCCGATCCGAGAAGTGGCGAATGCGCTGGCGTTCCTGATTGCCTACCTGATCGTTTCCATCGGCATATTGCTGGCAGAACGCGCGCTGCGCCGCTACAACTGGCGGCTGCCGCTGGTGTGCGACGTGGCGGTGGTGGGCGTATTTCTGTACATCTCGCCGGAAGTAATGCCGGCATGGTTTTTGCTGTTCTTCGTGGCTTTCGCGGCCGGCTACCGCCTGAATCTGCGCTTTGCGTTGACCCTCTGCTTCGGCTTGCTGCTGCTGGCGGTGGCGCTGGATATGCACCGAGCTGAGCGGCTCAATGGTTCATACGTCTTGTTGTATTCGATGCCATTTCTAACCGCTTCTTTTCTGGGCGCCGCCGGTATGGCCTTTCTCGGCGATCGCAATCGCCTGTTTGCCACTCAGCAGGATTTTCTCTCGCGCCTCTCGACCACCATGCACGTGGAACTGGGCCTGGCCGAATCTTTGCGTCTGCTGCTGGAAGAAATTGCCGCAGAATTCCAGACCGAAGTGGCGCTGCTGGCATTCCGCGACGCCGACCTGGAACGAATATTCTTGTGGCAATTGAAAGCAGGCGAAAGCGAACGGCTGGTGCCGGACAATCTGCCGCTGACCCGCGCCGACGGTTTTCTGCTTGATGATATGGAAGCTTCGCTGTGCTGGAACTCGCTAGAAGGGCGCGGCACGGGCTTTGGTTGGGATCGCCGCGATGGCAGTACGTTAAAAATATTGCCGCGAATTCCGGGGCCTACGCAGCAGGAATTTGGGATCCGCAATTTGCTGACCGTGCCTTTCGATCAGGATAATCACGCGGCAGGGCGGCTGTTTCTTGTCAATCGCAAGCCAACACGCGCCCCCTTTACCAAGGATGACCTGGCCTGGTTCGAGCGCATCGCGCGGCACGTGAGTGGCTCGCTGGAAAACGTGTTCCTGCTTCGGCATTTGCGGGCACGCGCTATCGAGGCGGAACGTTCCCGCATTTCCCGCGATCTGCACGATGGCATTCTGCAAACCCTCCTAAGCATCGAGATTCAACTCGATGTGCTGCGCCGCAAAGTGCCCAATCAGCCAGACCAACTGGAGGCCGGCCTTTCATCGTTGCAACAGACCGTCAGAAATGAGGGCGGGGAGCTGCGCCACATGGTCACCGACCTGCGCCCCCTGCGCGTACAGTCCGCGGATTTGGTCGATTTGATGCGGGGATTTGGCGAGCGTTTCCGCAACGAGTCCGCTCTGGCCCTCGATTTACTGGTAGATTCGGCCGAATTACACGCTCCAGACCGCGTTTGTAGGGAGATTTTCCAGATTTACCGTGAAGCACTTAACAACATAAAAAAGCATGCGAAGGCTTCCCATGTCGTGGTAAAACTGACCCAGGATGACAGCCGGCTCGTCTTAGTGGTAGACGATAATGGCGAAGGATTTAGCTTCGCCGGGCGATTTACAGGGGATGAGCTCGACCGCCTGAGGCTGGGTCCAATTTCCATCAAGGAACGAACGCGAACGGTTGGGGGAGTGTTGACGGTAGAGTCAAACCCTGGGCATGGTGCGCGTCTAACGATCGAGGTTCCGCTCGGCTAATATGGCGAAGACCAAACAGCAAATACGAGTGTTGATGGCCGATGATCACGCGATATTTCGTGACGGCTTGCGCAAGCTTCTCGATGGCGACGAAGATATTGTGATCGTTGGCGAAGCGCAAAACGGCGCGGAATGCATCAAATTGCTGGCAAAACTGAAGCCCGATATTTTGCTTCTGGATTTGCGTATGCCGGATAAAGACGGCTTGGCTGTCCTGGAAGAAGTGAATTTTGATCAGACTCCGACCCGGGTGATTGTCCTGACCGCGGCGGAAGATGATCGCGATGTGGTACGCGCCATGCGCTTGGGCGCGCGCGGCGTGGTGCTGAAACAGTCAGCCACCGATTTGTTGGTGAAGAGTATTCACCGCGTGCATGCTGGTGAAATCTGGCTGGATAACCGCATGACCGCGGAAGTGATGAAGGCCTTTTCCAAGTCTTCGGAAGCGGGCCCGCGGCGCGAGAAGCCGCTGCTTTCCGATCGCGAAAAAGAAATTGTGCAACTGGTGGCGCAGGGATTCCGCAACAAGGAAATCGGCGAGAAATTGTTTATTTCCGAGCAAACCGTGAAGAATCACCTGCACAATATTTTCGACAAGCTGGGCGTCTCGGATCGCTTGGAACTGGCGCTGTACGCCATCCATCACCGCTTGATCGATCACTCTTAATTTTCTAATTCAAGATTTCCAGATTTCCAGACAAGAAACTAAAGCGTGACAGCAGGCAGATTACTATCGTTCGCTGGCTCGTAGTTCTTTTGTAGTATTGCCCGCCTACCGATTGCCACGTATCCTCGCGAAAGTTTTACGGGTGTGTTTCGCGGTCGGGGGACCGCGAAGCTCTGAACAATTTGTGGCGAGATTCCATCCGCAAGCGAGGTTTTGCGGCGACGTAAAGGGTGTGTCTCGCGAGTTGCCAGAGTGCACCAATTGAAAATTGAAACCGAAAGTGGAAACGTCGATGTCCTTCGCTCCCATCGCACTCTGCGCTTTGCGCATCTTGTTTATCTGCTTCGCCTTTTTCTGCGGAGCCAGTCTTTTCCTCAATATTTGTGTCGCCGTAAATCCCATTCCGCACCAAAACGTCATTGAAATCACTGGGAGAATTGCATGAAATCCGCTCTTCGCTTGTTGTGGGTGTTCGTCTTTTCCATATTAGGCGTTGCGAGCGCACCGGCTCAGGATATTTCTGCGAACCTCCGCGGGCGAGTGGTAGATGCCAGCAGCGGCGCCGTGTCTCAGGCAAAGGTCACGGCGTTTCAGACCGAGACAGGTTTACAGCGGACGACCTTCAGCGATTCGCAAGGCGCATACGTCTTGGTGGAATTGCCAGTAGGTCACTACCGTTTGGAAGCCGAAGCTAAGGGCTTTAAGAAATATGTCCAGGAGGGAATTTCGCTGGGCGTAAATCAGACCGCTACCGTGACGATTTCACTGACGGTGGGGGCGACCACGCAAAAAATCGAAGTTAGCGCAGACGCGTTGGTAATTGAGAGCACGTCGACGAATCTGGGCAAGACCGTGGGCGAGCGCGAAGTTTTGGATCTACCCTTGAACGGACGCCATTTTACCCAGCTTGGCTTGTTGCAACCTGGAGTTGTGCCCATCACTCCCGGCTTGGTGGAAGCCGGCGGCACGACACGCGAAGGTCAAGCGTATGCCGTGAATGGCCAGCGTCCGGAGTCCAACGATTTCCTGATCGATGGCGCCGACAATTTCAACACCGTGGATGGCGGATTCGTCCTGGAGCCTCCCGTGGATGCTATTGCTGAATTTCGCATCCTGACGCACACCGCCAACGCCGAATTTGGCCACAGTACAGGTTCGGCCACGAATATCGTCACACGTTCTGGGACCAATGAATTTCACGGGTCCGCTTGGGAATTTCTGCGAAATAACGCCATGGACGCGAAGAGCTTCTTCGCCGATAGCGTCGAGCCGCTGAAGCGAAATCAGTTTGGCGGAACATTTGGCGGCCCAATCAAGCGTGATAAGACCTTTTTCTTCGCGTATTACGAGGGCCTACGCAACCGCCAAGGCGAGACTGCGCGGACCACCGTGCCATCGGATGCCGAGCGGACCGGAAATTTTGCCGATTTATGCGCCGTAAACAATGGTTCCTTTAACGCACAAGGATTGTGCATCGACAATGCCACCGGGCAACTCAGTCAGAATGGCCAGCTCTTCAATTTCTTTGTTCCCCCAAACTCCCCACCTCAGCCCATCCTCAACAACCAATTGCCGTTCGTGAATCCAATTTCCCAAAATTTGTTGCCCTTCTACCCGCACGCGAATTCCGGGCCTTTTACGTTTGTTGACACGCAGATTTTGACCGGGAACACCGATCAATTCGGCGTGCGCCTGGATCACTATCTAACCGAGCGGGATTCGCTGAATTTCCGATACAGCTTCGGGCAAAGAAGCCAGATCGATCCACTTTCGACGGCTGGCGCCAACGTTCCCGGGTTTCCTGTTGGCGAAGATCAACGTTCGCAAAATTTCGTCGCTCAAGAGACCCACACCTTTACGCCGGCGCTGGTGGGGATATTCCGCGTGTCGTACCTCCGCAACAAATTTTTGCTGGACGAACATTTGAATCACACCGATCCAGCCAGTCTGGGATTCACGTATGCGCCGACACTGGAGTCGGCGATTGGCCCACCCTTCGTGCAGGTTGGCGGCTATGCCTCAGTGGGTGACCCGATCACCGGACCGCGTAATACCTACCAGAATTCCTACGACTTTTCGGGCTCGATGACTTGGGTGCACGGCAGGCACCAGCTGAAATTTGGTGGCGGCTACCAATACGATCAAATCAATGTGACGCAAGGTATCGCGACCAACGGCTTTTTCGTGTTCTCGACCTTTCCGATTAGCAATTCCTTCGCGAGTTTCCTGTTTGGCCAGCCCGTGTTCTTTTTGCAGGGCGGCGGAGACTTCACGCGCGGCTTGCGAGGACACGCGTTCAACCTGTATACGCAAGATACCTGGAAAGTAACTTCGCGGCTAACGATTAACTACGGTTTGCGCTACGAAGTGCCCTCGCCGTACACGGAAGTACATAACCGGCAGAATTTGTGGATTCCTGGCCAACAATCAACAGCGTTTCCGACGGCACCGGCTGGTCTGCTCTATCCCGGAGACAAAGGCGTGCCAAAAGGCTTAATTCCTACGGAATGGAATGGCTTCGCGCCGCGCGTTGGTTTGGCGTGGGACGTCACCGGGCAGGGCCGGTGGCTGGTGACCAGCGCTTACGGAATTTTCTACGATCCCTATTACACCGGGCAGGGTGGCCCGCTACAGACGCCGATCAGCGCGCCGCCGTATTTACAAACGCCGCAGATCAGCGTCCCGAATTTCGCCGATCCGTATAACGGGCAGAATCCGTTCAACGGCAGCTTCGCTCAGCCGATGACGCTGCTGACGCTCAACCCGAATTTGCGTTTGCCATACGCGCAGGATTGGAACCTGAATGTCCAACGAGCCTTTGGCAACGACTGGCTGCTGGAAGTTGGCTACATCGGAACCAAAGGAACGAAGCTCCCGCGCTTCATCGAAGCCAACCCTGCTGTCTATATTCCAGGCGCCTCAACGCAGAACAATGCCGATCAACGCCGGCTCTTTTCGGGTTGCACGATCACTGGAACGGCCCCGTGTACCTACTCGTCTGTAGGCGAAATTGCCGGAATCGCCAATTCAACCTACAACGCAATGCAAGCCAGCCTGCACAAGCGATTCAGCCATGGGTTGTCGATGCTGGCTTCCTATACCTTTTCGAAAACACTCGACGATGCCTCAACATTCAACATCACGGGCTCGGCTTCGCAGAGTGTGGCCGGGGAAAATGATCTGGCACAGAATCCGTTTGATGTGCGCGCCGAGCATGGAAGATCGATGTTCGATGCACGACATCGTTTTGTTGTCAGCTATCAATGGAATTTGCCGTGGTTCAATCATCCGCAGAACTGGTATGGCCATGTGCTCGGCAACTGGCAAGTGAATGGAATTACCACGTTGATGAGCAACACGCCATTCACCGTGTACGACTCCAGCAATCCCTCGTTGCAGGGAAGCGCGCCGGAAATTTCCGGATTCTTCAGCAGCCGGCCCAACATTGTTGGCAATCCGAACGCCGGAGCGTGCCCGCTGAGTGGCGCGGCCGTGCGCACTCCACAATGCTGGTTCAATACCGGAGCATTTCAGCAGGCGCAGACTGGCCAGTTCGGAAACGTAGGTCGAAACACCCTGAATGGCCCGGCCTTTCAGCAGTGGGACTTCTCAGCACTGAAGACCATCCCCATCCACGAATCGATGAACCTGCAATTCAGGGCTGAGTTTTTCAATATCTTTAACAACGTCAATTTCCGGCTGCCCGACAACGACATCAGTTCTCCAAATTTCGGGCAGATCCAGGCGGCACAGCCGGGCCGCGTGGTGCAGTTGGCATTGAAATTCATGTTCTAGGGGCGAGCAGCGCCTTAAGACCGTAATTTCCAACCGGTTCGATGCTGCCGAGGATGACCGGTAGCGCCTACAGCTTGCCAGGCACAAGGAAATCTCGCACATATCACATCGCGACCCGGCGCTGTAGCTCACCCTTCAGGGGTGAGGCCTTCTCAAATGCCGCCCAGTCGAGGGCCCATTCCGCTCTGACTCTCCGCATCACCACGTACTAAAAATCCGCCGGGTCCTAGTACATTCGTACTTTTTCCACGCTCTCCGAATTTGAATCCCCAGTCCTATTGTTCTCTGGTCATACCCCGGCTAAAGTAGCTCATCAATCAGGGAGGTCCGTTTTGACAGGCTCCGAACGCCGCACAACACAGCGCTTTTCCATGCGACTGCCGCTTACAGTTCGATGGACGACAGGCGCGGCAGTTGGCGAAACAGATACTGAATCCCGCGATGTAAGCTCCCGCGGCGTCTACTTCTTTCTATCCAAGGACGTGAAGGAGGGTTCGCCTGTTGAAATCCTTCTTACATTACCGAACGAGATTACCTTGGCAGGTCCAGTGCGCGTCCGGTGCCTGGGCCGAGTGCAGCGCACTGAACCGCGTGACGAGGGTTCCGTCGGTGTCGTAGCGGCCATTGAGCGCTACGAGTTTCTGCGCAACAACGAAGAGGTTTAGTCGCTACGCAGCTTTGCGTTGAATTTGCTGTACGGATTTCCTTGCTCGCTCACTGCGGAGGCGGGCAGGAATAGCCGGGGTGTATCGGCCCCTCAGCGGAACACCCCGGCTGAATTTTCGCTTCTGCAAGCTGGAGTTGTAAGAGCGTAGCTGCCACGTAGCAGTTCCTCCCTGAACTTCCCCCCTAGCAGCTCAGATCCTCGGTGTTATGCCGTGACGTTCTGGGGCCGGCGCTTCTGTACTGCCGGTATTTTGCCGGCACAGCAAGATTCCCTCCTACCTAAGAGCCTCACTAGGGACGTGTCTACCAGGCATCGCCTGTACCATGGGGCAGGCGATTTCCACAGCCACGATGCGCGAAGATGCTTGCATCCCCAGCCGGGACGACCAGTTTGGCTGCCGTTCGCGGTGGCAAGGAAGAGCACTATGCCGGGAATGCCGGCGGAACATACCAAGAGTTTCAGCCTGATTCCAGGAGACGCAGTGGAGCGTCTGGCTACGCCTGAAGAAATGGCGGAGTACGGCACGTTTGCGCCCGACCGCGAGACCGAAGCCAAGATTCTGGCGCTGCTGGAACAGCAAATGATCGAAAGTCTGGTGGCGCAAGGCGCAAAGGACGTAACCATACAATTCCCCATGGAAACAGAAGTGAAGGTTCCTATTCCCGTTTTACCCGAACTCCAAAATCTGCCCAATTTTGAAACCCAGGCCCCTCAGGCTCCAGTAACCGAAAAGCTGGAAAGCAAAGAGCTAAACGACATTGTGGCTACGGAAGTCCGCGAAGAACCGAAAATCCCGCCAATTACATTGACCGACTCAGCAGCCCACCCGGAAGCGGAACAACGCATGTTGCGGGTGGATCTGCTGGAATTCGCCGAAGCGCTGGATCAGCACCGGCTGTGGGTCGAGAGCGCCGGACAGCAGGGCACTCGTGGCGATTTCAATGGTGCGAATCTTTCAGGCGCCGATCTTACCGGCGTAAATCTTCAAGGCGCCCAACTGCAAAAGACGAACTTGCGCGGCTCCGATTTGTCGATGGCCAACCTGCGTGGTGCGAATCTGGTAGAAGCGGATCTGCGTGATGCCAACTTGCTTGGAGCGGAATTTTCGGGCGCCAATTTGATGGGCGCGAATCTCTATGGAACGCAGGGATTATGGGCCGGCCGACTCGGCGGCACCAATTTGTTCGACGCAACGCTGCCGGAAGCGGTGGCAGTGCTCGATGGCGGCAAGACGATCGAAGAGTTCACGCAATCGGCGCGGCGCTTTTATTTGTTTCTAATTACGTTGTGCGTGGGCGCGTGCGGACTGGTGGCACTGACCCGCGATGTCCGCTTGCTACTAGACGAAAACGCGATTCCGGTGTCCTCGATACCGAATATTCTTCCGCTGCAAGGATTTTATCTGGGCGCGCCGGTGTTGCTCACCGTGTTGTACTTGCGGTTGCAATTTTTGTTGTTGCGGCTGTGGGGAAGCATGGGCGCGCTCCCTGCGGTGTTCCCGGATGGTCGCACCGCCGAAAAAGACGGGCCGTGGTATTTGATGGGTCCGATCCGGCCCCACTTGAAATGGTCGCGCGATCCGCGTTCTCCACAAGGCTTGGCGGAAAGCGTGATGGCAGTGCTGCTGGCCTATTGGGCGGTCCCGGCAACGCTGTTCTTCTTCTGGCTGCGCTATTTGGTGCTGCAGGATTATCGCGGCACATTGCTGCAACTGTTTATGCTGGCATTGGCGGTAGGCGGAGCGTGCGCGGTGCCGCGCGTCGTGGCGCGTGTGCTGCGGCCGGGCGATTGGACCGACGAGACAACTTCGCAGTTTATGCATGACGTGCTGGCGGCGCTGCGTATACCCGGCGCGGTGGGACTGGCGCTGCTGCTGCTTTCGCTGGGCGTGTTGAAAGGTCTGCCACAAGATTCCAATGTGCGGCCGGACGTCAGTAAAGGCGACCCACGGCGCTGGGCAGCTACGGCGTTTCAGTCGCTCGGCTATCGTCCCTATGCGGATATTTCTGAAGAAAAGTTCTCCACGCTAAACCCCAGTGCGTCTACCAACGATTCGGCGCCCGCCACGGACGCTACCGGACCTCGGTTGAACGAAATCAACCTGCGATTCGCGCGCGGCTATCGCGCAGCATTCGCGAATGCACGGATGTGGCGTTCGAGCTTGGAAGGGTCAAGCTTGTCGGAGGCCGACTTCCGCGGTGCGAATCTACGCGAGAGCGTGTTGCGTATGGCCAAGCTGGATAAGCTACAGGCCGCCAAAGCGAATCTCGTGTCAACCGACGCGCAAGGCGCGATGCTGGCGGGCGCGGACTTCCGCAATGCCGATTTGTCCTACGCGAACCTGGAAGGCGCGATGCTTTCGACGGCAAATTTCACGCGCGCCACAATGTATTCCGTGAACATGCGCAACGCGAATATGTTGCGCGCCGAATTGTCACATGCTGACTTGCGCGATACGAAATTGGAAGGCGCGATGATGTCGCTGGCCTCGCTCGAAGAAACCGACATGTCCGCATCAAAGCTGATTGGCGTCAACCTGACCGCCGCACAAATTAAGGGCACGATTTTGCTGGAAGCGGACTTGACCCATGCGGACCTGCGCGGCGCGACGATGACCGGCGCGATTTTGCGCCAGGCAAAATTGGATGGAGCTAACATCGCAGGCGCGGATTTGCGCGGCGCGTTGGGACTGGAAGGCTGGCAGGTCTGCACCACGCAGAATTGGCGCAGCGCAGAGCTGGATCCGGACGTGAAGCTAGCAGCGGAGCAAGCATGCGGCGCGAGTCAGGGTTCGGCGGTTCCGCAGTAGCAGCCGAGCCCGCCAGCATCCCAAAACGAAATTCTGACTGGCAAACAACCAGGCTCAAAGATCGCGGCGCTGAAAGCGGTACAGGGCGAGCGCCAGGACGACCAGCAAGTACGCAGCGGCGTAACCGACCATGGTTACACTCGGAGCTGAACGCGTCGCGAACGGCGAAAAGTCCAGGCTACGGCCAATCGCGGATTGCATCACGTAGGACGCGCGGCGCCAAATCGCTTCGCTGGGCATAATCACGCTGGAGAGAATTCCCACCATAACCAGGCGCGGCGATTTAGTGACCGAGCCAATCTGTTCCAGCCAGCCACCTATAAATGCTAGTCCGTGCAGGCCAAGCACGATGACACCATTGGTCAGAGTCGAGAACCACGTGCCGAAGAAAAATGTAGTGGTGAGCAGCACCAGACATTCTAGATAGACCAGCAGCGCTCCTTGCAATGTGCCATGCGGAACGATTCCGCCGATAAAGTAGCCCACCGCGATTACGCCGCCGAAGGTCAATGCGATGTACGCCGCAATCATCGCGGCAAAACCGAACCATTTCCCAAGTAACAATTGCCAGCGCGCAATGGGTTTTGTCGCCATCGCGTGGATGGTGGACGATGCTATTTCGCCAGAGATGGTATCCACACTGGTAAGCACGGTCATTACTACGGCTAGCATGTCGATGGCGTACAAGCCGACTTGCAGTATGGTGAGCAGAATTTGATAACGCAGCGCTGGCGGGATGTTGCGGCTGGCCAGCAGATCTTTTACTTGATAGTGCATTCCGGTGCCGAATAGCGCCAGAAAGGCAGCAGCGGCGAGCACCGCGGTCCACAGAATCTTGCGACGCGCCGCTTCCAGGAAAGTTACTCGCGTGATGATCCACAGCTGGCTCACGAGCCGGGGTCCCCGCCCATAATTTTCAGGAAGGAATCTTCAAGCGAGAGATGTTGCGGCGTGAATTCGTAGACATCCACATGAGCAGCAACGAGGTGGCGAAGGATTTCCGGCAGCGCATCCATGGAACTAGTAGAGAGCGTTAGCCGATTATCGGCGAGCTGAATATTCGAAGCCCACTGCGATAGCCCGGCGACGGCTTCCGAAGCAACGGGCCCGACGCGAATGGCTACGTGAATTTCGCCTTCCGGCGAAGAGTGCAGATCGCGCGTCGCAATCACTTCGCCATGCTTGATAAAGACCACGGTATCGCAAGTGATTTCCACTTCGCTGAGCAGGTGGGAATTGAGAAACACCGTGGCGCCGCGCGCGCGTTGCTGGCGGATGATGTCGCGGACCAGGTGGCGTCCCATGGGGTCGAGACCGGACGTGGGCTCGTCGAGAAAAATCAGCTCCGGTTCGTGAATCAGTGCCTGCGCGAGTCCAATGCGCTGCAGCATGCCCTTAGAGAAACCGCGCAGCCGGAGATCGCGCTGCGCAAAAAGTCCCACCAGTTCGAGATGAGCGGGAACTCGTACCTTGAGTTGGTCCGTCGTGAGCCCGGAAAGACGGCCGTGCAAATCAAGCAACTCTGAAGCCGTGAGCCAATCGTAGAAACGAAAGTCCTCCGGCAGAAAACCAACTTTGCGGCGGACTTCCACCGACGAATAAGGGCAGTCAAGTATCCGCGCGTCGCCGCCGGACGGCTGCACCAATCCAAGAAGCATTTTGATTGAAGTGCTTTTGCCCGCGCCATTCGGCCCAAGGAAACCGAAAATTTCCCCTCGGCGCACCTGCAGAGACAGGCCGCGAACCGCGACCTTGTTGCCGAATGTTTTCCGGAGATTGTTCGTCTCAATCGCGAGCGAACCGGCAATGGGCAGAGGCAGAAATCCTCCAGGCGTTAGTCGAGCGAATTGGCCAATTGTACCGCCGCCGAGGAATCACCGGA
>Ga0210396_10005503_pt1 | contig 12245 bp, 10 predicted proteins | sample IncBWH17OmetaG_FD_155466 | JGI IMG/M metagenome (GOLD analysis project Ga0210396, IMG submission 155466) | Forest soil microbial communities from Barre Woods Harvard Forest LTER site, Petersham, Massachusetts, United States - Inc-BW-H-17-O ...
AGAGCTGGACGCTCGAGCGGGCGGCGTCGAGGATCAGTTGTCCGTCGATGCCAATCCGCGTTTCGCCGATCCCGTACACCGGCCACTGGCAGATGAACTCCAGCGGCCCGGCCGGGGGCAGCGGCCACACCCACCACTGAAAGAGCTGAGAGTGCGAGCTGCCGCCGCCACCGCGCGATTGCAGGATCGGCCCTGTGGGTTCAAAGTCACCGCGTGGTCTTCCGCTGATGGCCGTACGGCCATCGGAGAACTGCACGCTGATCGGGAAGTCCTCTGTCTCCCTGGGCCTGCGCCTCAGCATCTCCGGCGTAGGGTCTTCATCAAGGCCCGGAGTGCCCGGCCGGATGCGGCGGGCCAGGAAGAATTCGAATCCCCTGGCGTAGGCGGCTATCCCTGTGATCGCTACGGCGGCCTGCTCGGACCGGTCAAAGTGAAGGGTATCGATCGGTACGATGCCAGGAAGTTCGGCCTCCGGCGGATTCCACGGGTGATGCTCCCGGCGCGGCGCCGGTTCGGGAGCCGGTGTTTTGCGAGAGAAGCGCACGGCACCAGCCTTGACCCGCGTTCCCCTCTGCGCAACCGGAGCGGGCGGCCAGTGTAGGAATCATGAACCTTCAGATCCGTAGTTCCATGTGCGGGCATCCGGACCCGTTCAGATCAGTCTGCGACCTCGGATGCGTTCTTGCCCATTGTTCATCGCGGTCCGGAATCTCAGAATGTTGTTCGCCCCGGTGGCTCCCAGCGTGGCTCCCAGTAAGCGTCTGAGTGACGGGTTCGCCCCGCCGTGGACCGTCCTCGGCGGGGGACGGCCTGGGCCTCTGTTGTGTCACAATCAGGGTGGTTCCCTTGGCCATGGGCAGTGTCACCGAGTGGAGGATGCCATGGCTGTGTACGTAAATAAACTGCGAGACCGGAGCCGGCTCTTCTATGGCAGGACCCCCGCCGCCGCCTCCTATGTTCGGCCTGACAGCTGACACTCAGGATGATCTGCATGCCTTCGCGGCGAGGCTCGGCATTCCCCGGGACCCTGGTACCCCGGTTGGGCCACAGCAGGAGCTGGTTACCCGGCACTACTTGCTGACCGAAGGCCGGGCTGGCCATGGCGTTCAAGCTCATCGAGTCAGCGCAGGCCCGCTGGCGGGCGGTCAATGCTCCTCACCTCGTCGCGCTAGTGCGCGCCGGCGCCCACTTCGAGCGCGGCGTCCTGATCGAGCGGCCCGAACACAACGCGGCGTGACGGCCGCGGTCACCGTGATCAGCACGTTCGCGGCCGGGCGCGGCGACGACGCTGCCGCCCTGGTTCGAGTACATGGCCGTCACCCAGGCCGAGACCGGCCAGGCGGTGCCCGGCGGAATCGGCGAGCTGCCCGCCGTGCTCCAGTGCGAGTGCCGCGACCTGCCCGCCGTCTACAGCCCGCCGGAGGCCTGCTGCTCGTCGGCAACGGCACCCAGTCGACCGGCTGCGTCGGCCTCGCCCCCTGCACCGATGAGCGCACCGCCGAGGTCAAGCGTCTGTATGTCCGGCCCGCTTGGCGGGGCAACGGGGTTGGGTACACCGAGGGAGACCTGCCGCTGGATGGAGGCCTTGTGGTGTAAGGCGCACTGCGGCGTCGCTCAACAGTCGGTGCGCGGGGATCGAAGAAGCCAGTCCAGGCCACGATTGAGCAGCGTCTTGTCTTGCGCGCCGTCGAGGTGGTCAACGCCTGGATGGGCGGTGACGCGCACTCGATCCGTCAGGTTCGGGTGGGCAGTGCGCAACGCGTCCCGGAATCGGATCGCTCCGTCGAGTGGGATGTGGGTGTCCTCAGCACCGTTCTCGAAGGCGATAGCTGGGCCGCGGGCGTAGGCGTCGAGGTGGGTGATGGGGTCCGGCTGGTGTCAGATGCTGTCTGGAAGGAAGGGTTCTTCGGACCTGAATGACGGGCCGGGCGAGGGAGCGCTTCCGGCTCCTCGATCGGACTGAGGCCGCGCTCCCGGACGAAGTAGCCGCCCTGCACCTCGAGGCGCGCCGGGAGGTCCTCGCCGAGATGCGGACCATTATCGAGGAAGGCGTGTCCAGGGGAGAGTTCCGTCCCCGTGACGAACGGCTGGCGGCACTGTCGGTCATCGGCATGTGCAACTGGGTCGCCTGGTGGTTCCACCCAGGCTCCAGCCATCCCGCCGAACCGGTCGCCGACCAGCTCGCCCAGAACGCCGTCGACATGCTCTCCTACCCCGAAGGCGCCGGATCGCCGGTCACCGCCCCGCACTGTGCCCTGCAGATGGCCCGGGAGAACCTCGACTACCTCGAGCGCTTCCTCGGCCCGCAGTCCGGTCACGACCCAGGCACGACATCGCCCAGCTGAGAGACACAGGGCTACGCGTTGACCAGACCCGGTCCTACCCGGCGAAGGATGCGCCGGGGCGTCGGCTGGCGCGGCTCAGGTCGGGGACGCACTGGACGCTTGGCCGTCCCCGGCCGCCAAGGCGCTGGTCAACCCTTCGAGGTCCGCCACGGTCACGGTGAGCGCCGAGTGGCCACTTCGGCGCAGCGGTGATGGCACCTTCTCCGCGAAATGGATGCACACCCCCGCGTCGTGGTTCGTTCCGAAGCTCAAGCCGTCGTCGACCATGGATCCGCGCACACCGAACGCGGTCCACCAGCGGTAGTTCCGGGTGATGTGCGCCTCAGTGACATTTGCCAGCGGCGTCTTGATCTTGAAGAAACCGAAGGTGGCCAGGAGGAAGCCGTCGTCGGTGAGCGTAACGCCGTCTCGTGAACTTCGCAGCCCGAAGGGCACCAGCAACGGCAGATATCGCTTGTCAATAGCGTAGGCAAAACGTCTTGACATGAGTGGTCCGACCCCCTGTCATGCGTGAGCGCGGCTAAGCCCAGGCATTGTCCGATCTCCACATTACTGCCGGCTTTCGCAGCACTGCCTTCCATACGCCGGGCGGGGCTTCGCGGGGCCAGGACGGCGACGCCGCGGGTTTCCCGCCATTGCCGGCGCAGCAGCCGTCGTTCGTTTTCGTCCCAGCCGCCCCAGGTCCCGAATTCCCGGTGGGTGGTCAGGGCGTATACCAGGCAGGGCTGCCGCACCGGGCAGCTGGCGCAGACCGCCTTGGCCTGCCGGATTTCCCTTGCCTGCCGCTTCCGGCCGTGGCCTTACTGCGGGGTGAGGGTGATCTCGACGGTGTTCGCGCCGAAACTGATGCCGGAGATGTCGAAGCTGGACGGCGCCCCGATCTGGCCGTTGTATCCATGGCCGGTGAACCAGGTCCCGGTGCCGCTGAAGGAATCCCCGGCCGCAGAGAAATTGCTAGCGATCGTGTAGCCGGCCCGCGGCAGCGCCGTGGTGTAGAACCTGGAGGCCTCTGACGGGCTGACCGAGCCGAAAACGATGTCGTAATGCCCGTTGTCTGTGCCGTCTTCGATCAGTTGCGCGCCCGGTGGTGGGGGAAAGCGGCCGATCGGGCCGCTCGCGCCGACCGTGCCGCCCGCCGACGCCGGACTTGGCGCCGGGCTGGCGGTGGTGGTCACGGTGCACGCCGCCAGCGATATCGCGGCCGCGCAGGCGCAGCGGCCAGCAGCGCGGTGCGGTAGTGGTTCATCATCTAGTCCTTTCGGCCGGTTCCAGACTTCGCGGCGTCTGCGGCGCGGCGGTCCCGGCGGATTCCAGTGCTGGCGACGGAGGGGTTCTGCTTGTGAAGGTGGTCGCGACGGGGACAGTCGTCGAAGGTCACGACCACCTTCTCGGCGGCGCCGGCTGTTACCGGACTGCGGCCTGTGGCTGGGGCTGCTGGCGGTCGAGGGCCTGGACGGGCGGATGGGTGGCGGGTTCGATGGACAGGTGCGGGAGGATGCGGTCCAGCCAGCCGGGCAGCCACCAGTTGGCTCGGCCGCCCAGATGCATCAGGGCGGGGACGAGCAGGGTGCGCAGGAGGAACGCGTCGAGCAGCACCGCGCTGGCCAGGCCGAGGCCGAACTCGCCGGTGATCTGCTGGCCGGACAGGATGAACGCGCTGAACACGCAGATCATGATGGTGGCGGCGGCAACGATGACCCGGCCAGTGGTGGCCTGGCCAGTGCGGACCGCCTGGCGGTTGTCGCCGCCGGCGGCCCATTCCTCGCGGATCCGGGAGACCAGGAACACCTCATAATCCATGGACAAGCCGAACAAGACGGCGAGCATCAGGACGGGCAGGAACGACTCAACCGGTCCGGCGTGGCCCAGGTTAAGCAGATGCAGTCCCCAGCCGTACTGGAACACGGCGACCAGCACGCCGAAGGCCGCGCCGGCGGCGAGCAGGTTCATCACCGCCGCGACCGCGGGGATGAGCAGGCTGCGGAACGCCACCATCAGCAGCAGGAACCCGAACCCGAGGATGACCCCGATGAACAGCAGCAGCTTGCCGCCGATCACGGTGGCGAAGTCGCCGTTGGTGGCGGTGACGCCGCCCACGTAGACGCGCAGCGCGGTGCCGTGCTCGGCGGCGGGGATCACGCTGTCCCGCAGATGGCTGATCAGGGTGCTGGTAGCCGCGGCTTCGGGAGAGGTCGCAGGGATCACGCCGATCACCGAAGCGCCGTGGCCGCGGATAGGCGCGGAGACCGCGGCGATCCCGGGCTCAGTCTTCAGGGTGGCGGCCAGCCGGGTGAACGCGGCCGTGGCGTCCGGGGTGCTGGTGGTGCCAGCCAGTTGCAGGGGCCCGTTGAAGCCGGGACCGAACCCGTCGGCGAGCAGCTCGTAGGCCTGGCGGGTGGTGGCGGCGGCCGGGTCGTTGCCCGCGTCGGAGGAACCGAGCCGCAGCGACAGCACCGGGATGGCCAGCACGACCATCGCGGCGGTAGCGGCGGCGGCCAGCTTGGCCGGGTGGCGCTGCACGAACCCGGCCAACCGCGCCCACCAGGTAGATGCGCCGTCGCGGACGGGTCCGTCAGCGGCCAGCCGCCGGCGTTCCCGGCGGGACAGCACCCGCATCCCCAGCACGCCCAGCAGCGCGGGCAGCAGCGTGACCGCGGCGGCCACCGTGAACAGCACCGTGATCGCCGCGGCGATGCCCAGGCCGGAGACGTAGCCGACGCGCAGCACGAGCATCCCCAGCAGGGCGATGCACACCGTGGTGCCGGCGAACAGGACCGCGCGTCCCGCGGAGTTCAGCGCGCTGGCCGCCGCGTCCTGGGGGGTCATCCCGGCCTTGATGTTGCCGCGGTGCCGGGTGACGATGAACAGCGCGTAGTCGATGCCCACGCCCAGCCCGATCAAGATGCCCAGCGTCGGGCCGATCGAGGCAATGCTGACTGCGTGCGAGGCCAGGCCGACCGTCATCAGGCCGGAGGCCAGCCCGGCGATCGCGACCGCCAGCGGCAGCAGCATGGCCAGCAGCGACCCGAACGCGATGAACAGCACCACCGCCGCGGCGATGACCCCGACCGCCGCGCTGATGCCGACCGAGGGCCGCAGCGCGTTCTCTACCGCCTGCCCGCCCAGGTCGACCTGCAGGCCGGGGGCCCGGGCCGCTTCGGCGAGATGGACGACGCGGGTGACCTCGGATGCGGGCAGGCTGTTCGCCTGGGCGTCGAAGACCACGGTGGCGTAGGCGATCTGCCCGTCGCGGCTGACCTGGGCGGCGCCGCGGGCCGTGTAGGGGCTGATCACCGAGGCCACCCCGGGCGCGGCGGCGACCCTGGCCAGCATGGCCGTGATCCGGGTCCGCACCGCCGGGGCACGTACGCCGCCGCCGCTGGCCCGCCAGACGATCGTGTCCTGGTCTCCGGCGTGTCGGGGGAACGCCTGTTCCTCCAGGTGCAGCGCGACCGTGGAGCCGGTACCGGGCAGGGTGAGCGTATCGGAGTACGCCGACCCCGCGGCCCGGCCGGTCACCCCCAGGATCACCAGCAGCGCCAGCCACCCGGCCAGCACCAAGGCACGGCGCTGGAAGCACCAGCGAGCGAGAGCAGCCATGTCAGTCTCCTGTCCTTCAGGTACAGAGAAGTTTTGTTATGAGACATCAATGTCTCATGAATGAATGTCAATGTACAGTTCCGGGTCAATGATGTAAAGTGTGTCCGTGACCAGAAGTACAGCCATCCAGGACCGGGTCGCCGGGGCCATCCTCGACGCGGCCGCGGACCTGCTCGCCCGGGGCGGCGAGCCGCCCAGCATGAACGAGGTCGCCGCGGCGGCCGGCGTGGCCCGGGCAACGCTGTACCGGTACTTCCCGACCCGCGAGCAGCTGCTGCAGGCCCTGACCACCACCGCCATCGACGCGATCGCCGCCCGGCTCGCCGAGGCCGACCTGGACGCCGTACCCGTAACCGAGGGCATCGCCCGCGTCGCGCGCGTAGTCGCCGCCGGCGGCAGCAAGTACGCCGCTCTGGTCAGCCAGTTCGGGCCGGCTAACACCGGACGTGAGCAAGAACAGATCTCGACGATGATCGACGGGCTGCTGCGGCGCGGCATCGACGACGGGACGTTCCGCGACGACATCTCCGCCAGCGAACTCAGGTTCCTGCTCGGCAGCCTGCTCGAGGCCGCAGCCCGCCTGGCCGCCGAGCAGCAGGCCGGCATCGAGAAAACCGCCGCGCTCATCACCACCGTGTTCCTGCACGGCACCGGGAACCCCGAGGATCCCAGCAGACAAGACCAGGCCGTCCGCCACCGCACCGGGACCCGACCCGAACAAAACAACGACACCGAAGACAGCAGATCCAGGAACGGGACCGGGGAGCTCCAGGGCGGGGCCTGAGCCGCGCGACGCGAAAATCCCCGAGACGAACGGTCATCGCGATGACGATTGTGCCCGGCCTGGGCGCAGTCCACGACGTCGTGGTAGCGGCCTTCGGTGAGGGCGAACCAGGCGGCCAGCTCTCTATGCAACCGGGCTCCCGATGATCCACTTTCACGATCTGAGGCACACCGGTAACCAGCTTGCCGCGGATGCGGGTGCGAATCTGCGCGAGCTGATGGATCGTATGAGGCACTCCACCACCCGCGCGGCCATGGCCTATTTGCACGGCAGTGACGAGCGACAACAGGCTATCGCCGACGAGCTGAGCAGGCAGGTGGCGGCTGCGCTCGGGGGGCCGAATCCGGGCCGATCGGGCACGCAACGGGCACGGCGGCGGGGAGAGCCTCATGAGGCCAACGGTCGTCCTGGTCGCACATATGCTGACCTGGTGTTTTGCGAGCGCGCCCGGCAGGATTCGAACCCGCGACCCGCTGCTTAGAAGGCACCTCGGTGGGTGCCTGGAGGTGGCCTGACGTCGCCTGACGTGGGGTCTAGCTGCATCGATGGTGGCTGACAATGGCTCAGCGTCGCCTGAAAACTGTCAGCGGTGGCTCCCCAACTTGGCTCCCCGAACCCAACTAGCGTTCAGCCCGTTCGAATGAACGAAAATAATATCTATCAAGAACCGGATTGGCTGAGGGAGCCGCAAGCTGCGGCGCAAACGTTGCCGCCCGCTAGGCGCCGGACTACCGTCAGCCCTGTGAACGTGCCAGATCCCGCCGTCAGTGCAGGCCAAGCCGCTGATGGCAGGGTGCGCCGTGATCCGCCCGATCAGGCACGGCTAGGTCATATTGCCGACGAGCAGGCGGCGCTACGGCGGGTCGCGACGCTGGTGGCACGCGGGGCGGCGCCGGAGGAAGTGTTCACGGCAGTGGCCGAGGAGGTCGGGCAGCTGCTTCGCGTCGAGCTGGCGACCCTGTTCCGCTACGAGCCCGGCCGTACGGCGACCTCGGTCACGACCTGGGGCCCGGCAGGCGAAAACCTCCCGGTTGGCATCCGGTGGCCCCTTGAGGGGCACAACGTCACCACGCTCGTGTTCGAGACCGGCCGCCCGGCGCGGATCGACCGCTATGGCGATAGTTCCTCGGGCCCGCTCAGTGCCGCCGTCCGAGAGACGGGCATCCGCTCGGCGGTCGGGACGCCGCTCCTCGTCGAGGGAAGTCTGTGGGGGGCGATTTTTGTCGGGTCGACCCTGGAGCAGCCCCTGCCGCCGGACACCGAGGCACGGCTGGCCTCCTTCACCGAGCTGGTGGCGGCGGCGATCGCGAACACCGAGAGCCGCGCGGCCCTGGCCCGGCTGGCCGAGGAGCAGGCGGCGCTGCGGCGGGTCGCGACGCTGGTGGCCCGCGGGGTGGCGCCAGAGGAGGTATTCGCGGCGGTTGCGGAGGAGGTCGGGCGGCTGCTTCCCGTCGATCGGGCGAGCATGGTCCGCTACGAGCCCGATGCCGCGGCCACCTTCGTCGCCTCTTGGGGCAGGGCAAGCGAGCTCTTTCCCGTAGGCAGGCAGTTTAGTTTGGGCGGACACGACTTTGCCACGCTGGTGTCCCAGACCGGCCTTCCGGCCCGGATCGACAACCCTGCCAAAAGCATGAGGGGGCCCCTCGCCGTCCCCGTCCGCGAGGCGGGCATCCGGTCGGCGGTCGGGGTGCCGGTCATCGTCGAGGGCCGCCTGTGGGGCGTGGTTGCTGCGAGCTCGAGCCTGGAGCAGCCGCTGCCGCCGGACACTGAGGCGCGGCTGGCCTCGTTCACCGAGCTGGTCGCGACGGCGATCGCGAATGCCGACAGCCGCGCCGAGTTGATGGCCTCCCGCGCGCGGATCGTGGCCGCTGCCGACGAGACCCGGCGGCGGATCGAGCGTGACCTGCACGACGGCACGCAGCAGCAGCTGGTGACGCTGATACTGGACGTGCAGGCAGTACAGGCGGTGGTGCCGCCTGAGCTAGAAGGCGAGCTGTCGCGCATCGCCGAGCAGGTCACCGGGGTGTTGGATCAGGTGCGGGAGATCTCCCGCGGCATCCATCCCGCGATCCTGTCCGAGGGGGGCCTGACCCTGGCGCTCAGAGCGCTCGCCCGCCGGTCCGCGGTGCCAGTCGAGCTGGACCTGCGCACCGGACGGCGGCTGCCGGATCTTGTAGAGGTCGCGGCATATTACGCGGTGTCGGAGGCGCTGGCCAACGCCGCCAAGCACGCGCGCGCCTCCGCGGTGTACGTCGAACTCGACACACCCGACGCGACCCTGCAGCTGGCGATCCGCGACGACGGGATCGGCGGCGCCGACCCCGCCCGGGGGTCCGGGCTAACCGGGCTCCGCGACCGCATCGAGGCGGTCGGCGGCACGCTCGACGTCACCAGCCCCGTTAGGAGCGGCACCACGCTGCTCATCAAGATCCCGGTCTAGGGCCAGCGCGACGGCTTCCCGCTTGGGATCTCCAGCGGGTACAGCGCGGAGCGACGCGAACAGATTGTCGAGCAGCTGAACGCAGGCCGGACCCCCTGCTGACCGGTAGCCGCATTGGCCGCCAGCCGGGACGAAATAAGGGACCACATGCACCATCGTGGAATTCACGCGAGCTCCAGGTTACGCACAACGTTGCCGCCCGGTCTTGCGGCTTCGACCTCTGCGATCACTCAGTCAGGCAAGTGCGTGGCCCACTGCACGCACAAGCCTTCTTAGCGGGAGGTACGCCGAGATGAGCACCGCGTCGCCGCCACGGCCTGCCGGGTCCGGGCTGACGAACACGAGAGGGTCATGCCCGTGAACGACTCGCCGGGAAAACCTGGGTCGGCGGCCGATGTCGGTCTCCTGACCGTGTTCGACCGCCGGACCCTGTGGTTGCGGCCAGCCGCCAGCGCCGTCAGGGTCAGCGCGGACAAGCTGCTCGTCCACCAGGCGCTGGCCGAGCACTGCGGAGCCAGAAGCGAGCTGGAAACCGCCGCCCGCCTGGCGCGCGCCGCGAAACGAGTGGGCCAGTGACCGGCCCGGCCAGCGAAGCCACCGCCTACCCTGTGCTGGACAAGAGTCAGCAGGCCCGCCTGCGCCGGTATGGCACGACGCATAGGGTCACGGCCGGCGAGATCTTGTACTCGCCCGCCGACGACAGCTCCGATCTGCTCGTGGTGCTGAGCGGCGAAGTCGTCGTGAGCAACGAGTCGCAAGGCCGTAGCGTGGAATATGCCCGCCATGGGCCGGGCGAGTTCGCGGGCGAGCTGAACCTGCTGACCGGCCAGCGTCCGTTCCTGACCGCACGGGCCACAACCGACGGCTGGGTCCTGGCCCTGACGCCGGCCCGGCTCCGCGAGGTCCTGGCCCGCGAGACCGACATCGCCGATATCCTGCTGCGGGCCCTGATTGCCCGGCGCCGCCGGCGCGTCTCCGGTGCCGTCACTGATGCCGCCATCGAGATCATCGGCACCAGTCATTCCGGACCGGCGCTGGCGCTGCGCACCTTCCTGAACCGCAACACGATCGCCTACCAGTGGGTCGACGTCGACCAGCCGGACCAGGCCGCCGGCATCCTCGGCAGCGTGGGCGCGACCATGGAGGACTTGCCGGTGGTGATCACGCCCACCCGCGTGCTGATGAACGCGGACCCGGCCGCTGTGGCGGCGGTGCTGGGCCTTGGCCGCTACCCGGATCACCGGCGGCGCTATGACGTCGTGGTCGTCGGCGCCGGGCCCGCTGGACTGGCGGCAGCGGTGTACGGCGCCTCGGAAGGTCTCGATGTCGCTGTCCTGGACGCCACCGCGCCCGGCGGCCAGGCCGGCTCGAGCTCGCGCATCGAAAACTACCTCGGCTTCCCCGACGGGATATCCGGTGCTGAGCTGACCACCCGTGCCAGCATCCAGGCGCAGCGCTTCGGCGCGCTGCTGGCCAGCCCGTGCCGCGTCGAAAGCCTCGCCGTGGCGGCCGGCGGGAACTTCACCGTGGGCCTGGCTGACGGCACCTCGGTCGCCGCGCGGGCGGTGGTAGCCGCGAGCGGGGCACTGGTTCGCCGCCTGCCGCTGCCCGGCTGGGAGCGGCTGGAGGGGGCCGGGATCTACTACGCCGCCACCGCCCTGGAGGCCGGATTGTCCAGCAGCAGCCATGTCATCGTGCTCGGCGGCGGGAACTCGGCCGGTCAGGCGGCGCTGTACCTGGCTCGCCGGTGCCCGCGCGTCACCATCGTGGTCAACACCGACTCGCTGACCGCGTCGATGTCGCAGTACCTGATCGACCGGGTGATGGCCAGCGACCGGATCGACGTCGCTACCTGCACCGAGGTCGTGGCCGTCGATGGCGGAGATCACCTGGAGTCCGTCGCCGTGCGGAACATGGCCACCGGCGCGGTCACGCAGGTCGCAGCCAGCGGGCTGTACTGCTTCATCGGCGCGCAGCCCGCTAGCACCTGGCTGCCCGCGGAGGTCGCTTGCGACGAGGAGGGATTCGTGCTGACCGACGTCGCGGCGCCGCCCGGGCCGGCGACCGCGCGTACGCGCCTGCCCTACGAGACTGCCGTGGACGGAATGTTCGCCGCGGGGGACATCCGGGCCGGGTCGATGAAGCGGGTCGCTGCGGCCGTCGGCGAGGGCTCGTCGGTCATCCAGTCCGTCCACCAGTACCTCACACAGTTCCCGGACGGCGAGCCGGCCGGCGACGGGCCATAGAGCCCGGGCAGCCGGATACACCCGGTCAAGGAGGGAAATGGCGCGAGGGACCGTCGTGAGCTCATCAGGACCTGCGCGCCCTCGTCATGAGCAGGCCACCTCTCAGCGGGTTCCCTTCCGAGCGGGGGAATCCGATCTCGCTGCACGGCGGGCCATCCACCCGGCCCGCCAGGTTATGACCCACCGGCTCCGCGGACCGGCGGCCCGGCCGTAAGGCCAGACGCAACCGGGCCACGCTCATCCCGGGACGGCTCTGACGCCGGGCAGTGACCTCGATTCGGACCGGCAGGAGACCGGCTGGCAGCCAGGCGGGGACCCCTGCTGGCCGGTAACCGCATTGGCTGCCTGCCGGGACGAAATAAGAGGCCACATGCACCGTCGTGGAAGTCAAGCGAGCTCAGGATGGCGCGAACGCTGCCGTCCGGCCCTGCGACTTCGATCTCTGCGATCAGGCAGCCAGGCAAGCGCCTGGCTCGCGGCACGCACAAGCCTTTCGGCCCCGGCCGGGAGAGGTTCGCCGTGACAGATACCTCCGCCACCAACGCGCTGACTGGACGACGCGCTGCGCGCGGCGTTCACCCACGACGGCCCGCCCTGGTCGACGTCCGCACCGCCCGGCAGGAACTCGCGCTGCCGCCCAAGCTCACCTACGGGCAGATCAAGGGCTTCACCCTGGGTCTTGGGCGGCCCGAGCCCTCGGCGAAGCAGGACCGTCCCCGGTCGACATTGATCTGCTGGTAATCGGTCGGCCCGATCGTGATGACCTGCACGATGCTGTCGGGCGCGCGCGGTCTCGGCTCGGCCGGGACATCAACACCGTCGTCGTATCC
>Ga0210396_10005504_pt1 | contig 12245 bp, 9 predicted proteins | sample IncBWH17OmetaG_FD_155466 | JGI IMG/M metagenome (GOLD analysis project Ga0210396, IMG submission 155466) | Forest soil microbial communities from Barre Woods Harvard Forest LTER site, Petersham, Massachusetts, United States - Inc-BW-H-17-O ...
GGAAGTCTTTCACCAGGATCGTAGTGAAGTCAGGAGCGGCTGCCCAGTGCGATTCGTCAGCCAGCGTGCATGACAATTGTCACGCCGGCGAGGTCACTTCGCTTTGGTGGCCTTGCCTTCAAGCACATTCGTCCACTTCGTTCCATCCTCTGACATTTCGTACGTGAAGTTGTACGAGGTGGATGAAGTGATCTTCATGGTGAAGCGGCCCTTCATCGTCATGTTGCCCATCTTTTCGTCGTTCGTCCAAGTCCACGTGTCGCCGTCCACCGTGCCTTTGGAGTCGGTGAATTCGCCCCAGCTATTGAACTCGCGATAGGTATAGATCTTGTCTTCGGTGGAATAGCCCATGACCGTGATACCCGATCCACTGCCCATCGAGCCTTTGAAATCGGCATGGCACACGACGAAGAATCCGCCTTCCATCCACTCGCACTTTTCGGTCTCGGTCATCTTGCCGCCCGGTCCCATGGAGGTCGCCTTCATGTCGCCATCCAAGGTCCACGAGCCCACAAACATATCGAGCTTTTTGACTTCTGGGCCGGGCTTGGGCATCTCCATCTGCGCCAGCGCCGACGCTGCCAGTATCAGCCAAGCCGCCACGACCGTTCCCAGGTTTTTCATGGTATGCCTCGCCTCTGAATATCAACGACTAATGCAACCCGCAACTAATCCAGGTTGCTCTATGCGGTACAGTATTAGACTCGCGGAAGAACACTCCGTCAACCGCATTCCGCGGGGCTTTTCGACCCATAATCTTCGACCCATAATCAAAGATCATCCACCCCTGATTCCTACCAGTCTCCCCAATGGGAAGCTGTCATCTGCTGGAACTTCATCTTCCAGACGTCGCCTTGCTTCACCCAAACCGTACTGAAGTGCTGATACCGAGGAGGCGGTCCCTGATCCTCCGTCGCCGGAACCCGCAGCACGACGTTGTAGGTCACGATCGCGACACTGTCGCCCGCCATCACCACTTTCATGTCGTAGGGCATGACATCGACGCCACCGTCACCGAACTGGTCGAGCATGTCTTGGCGGTCATAGAGCTGACCGTCGAACTGGACGAAAGAAAAGTCGTCGGTGAGCGTGCGCTTGAAGTAGGCGACGTCTCCCTTCTTCGCCGCCTCCACAAAACTCTTCTCGGCGGCCATGAGCGTCTGCTCCAGTGGACTCAGAGGCTTGGCGGGCGCATTTGCGGTCTGCGCGCTTACGCCACAGACCAGGCATGACAACACCAGAGATGACAACAGCAGGCACGCCGCGGAATGAAACTTCATCAACCCTCCCCGTTTAACCAACGATCTTCAATCGACTGTGTTCGTGACTCCCGGCAGTCCATCGACACTCTGCCGGTTCTTTTCCTGCCGGTAAATCTTGAGGCCTTCGGTTCCCCGTTTGTGGCACCAGGCCGGAAGCTCCGAGCGGTCCGCCTCGTGCTTGAGCAGCGGCACGCCATAGCCGCAGGAATCGCTGATGCGCGAGACTTCGACCACAATGATCGCACGGGTGCCCTCATACACCCGGAAATGCAACTGCAGGCTCGCAAAATCGGCCTCGTGCGGTTCGACGGCGCGCCCTTGGCCATGGAGGCGCAAGACTTTAGGCACACCCTGAAACGCGCAGAACATGATGACGATGCGGCCGTTTTCGCGCAAGTGCGCGATGGTCTCAACGCCGCTGCCGAAAATGTCGAGATAGGCGACCGTGCGAGGTCCAAGAATCCGGAAGGTGTCCAGTCCCTTCGGGGAAAGGTTGACGTGGCCCTTCGCGGTGAGGGGCGCTGTCGCCACAAAAAACACAGACTGCGCCTGAATAAAGCTGCTGAGCGTTTCGTTGATCTCTGGATATGCTTTCGCCACGGCTATCCCCGAATCTTCCGCGCCAGTTCGGCGCGCGCGACTTGAACCTGCTCGCCAGTCGCGAGGTCCTTCAACGCGAATGCGTCCGCCTTCACTTCGTTCTCGCCGACGATCAGAATATACTTCGCCCGCGCTTTCGTCGCGGCTTCAAACGACTTCTTCAGGCGGAAGGTTTCGTCCCCCAGTTCGATGACCAGGTCGTGCCGCCGCAATTCGCGCGCCAGTCGGGCGGCCTCGCCGTTCATTCCCGCCATGGGGGCAATGTACGCATCTGGCTTGCGTAGCACGCCCTCGGCGGTCTCCTTCAGTGACATCACCAGCCGGTCTTCGCCTATGGCAAATCCTATGCCGGGAGCCGCCGGACCGCCCAACGCTTCCGAGAGGCCGTCATAGCGGCCGCCGCCGAGGATCGCATTCTGCGCTCCCAGCGCTCCGTGTGTGAACTCGAATGCCGTGCGCGTGTAGTAGTCGAGCCCGCGCACCAGGCGATCGTTTAACGAAAATCGGACGCCGACTGTGGCCAGAATGTCCTGCACGGCTTGGAAGTGCTTGCGGGAGTCTTCGCCGAGAAACTGCGTGATGCGCGGCAGGGTCTCGATGATCGGCTGATCTGCTGGCACCTTGCAGTCAAACACGCGCAGGGGATTGGTGACCGCTCGCCGCTGGCAGTCATCGCACATCTTCGCGGCCACAGGTTCCAACGCCTTGCGCAAGGCCTCGTTGAACTGGGCACGATCGGCTGGAGTGCCGACGGAATTCAGCTCAAGATTCCAATCGGTGATACCGAGCCGGTCGAGCAATGTGGCGAGCATCTCCAGTACTTCAGCGTCGCGCGCAGGAGATTCGCTCCCCGCCGAGGCTGGACCGATCACCTCGGCGCCGATTTGATAGAACTGGCGGTAGCGGCCTTTCTGCGGGCGCTCCCGGCGAAACTGTGGTCCAATGTAGTAGAGCTTGTTCAGTCCGCGATCCCAAAGCTTGTGCTCGATGTAAGCGCGCACGACACCGGCTGTGTTTTCTGGGCGCAGCGTCAACGACTGACCCTTCTCGCTGGCCGCCCGCGCTCGATCCTCCCACGTGTACATTTCTTTGGCGACGATGTCGGTCTCTTCGCCGACCCCACGTGCGAAGAGTGCCGTCTCCTCGAAAATCGGCGTGCGGATCTCCTGGAAGTTGTAGGCGCGGAACACGTCGCGCACCGCTGCCTCGACAAAATTCCATAGCGCCGTGTCGGGCGGCAGAAGGTCTCGCGTTCCTCGGACAGCGCGCGGCTTGTAGGAGGTGTGATTTTTCTTAGGTTCTGCGAGATGGCCCCTGACGGCCCTGTCCGTTCTGAACTTCTCCGCATAAGCCGGATCGAGAATCGCCTGTTTTAAAGTCAAGCGGAGAATAGTCTCCATAAGAACGTATAGGCGCTCTTCTTCACCGGAAATCTTGGGCAGCCCTTGGCCGTGCGCTAGGCTCGACCGAAGGTCGTAAATCCTGTTGGCTTCATCTGTGTTAATTGTCGGGGCCCCGACGTCAGCAGCGAGCTTGATGATCCCGTCAACGAACTGAGCGGTGGATTCCCTGTGCCTTGTGTGCACTAAGGCCTCGACAGCGCTGCTGAGGAGTATCCACCTCGTGTCAACGAAGTAGTCCGCAGCGGCGTAGTCGAACGTCCAAAGGGCCCGCTTGACACGTTCGGGTAGAACTGGCCAATTGTAGCTGTGCAGTAAAAGGGCGAGTTCCTTTAGTTCATCTACAACTAGCCAATCGCGCGTTTCGCTAGCAGACACGAATGCTTCGGAGTGATGTCCCTTAATGGGGCCTGGCACAATTTCCAGCAGGCTCCCGTCGTCGGCGTATGTAACACGCGCAGCAGCGCCGTAGCTGATGGTCGTTGGGTGTACAATCCTGGACAAAGCGATACATGTGTGGAGTCGATTGTCACTATCCCAATTCAAATCCATTGCTGTGGCAGCTGGGACCTCCCGAACGAATGTGTAAAGCTGCGTGTAAAGCTTCGGCGGATCAACGTCGCCGCGCCATTTACCCTTGGGTTCGCACTGATCGTAGATCTCCCAGAAAATTTCCCCTGGTAGCCTCCCAACCCAGAGGTCGGGTGCAAGGTCGAACCGAGACTCTGGTATCGTGGACCACTCCAGTTGAGCCTTATAAATATTCCCGTTTGTCTGCAGCGCGACATCTCTGACTGTCATTGGACTGGAACGCCACTACCTTTCTTTCAAATATTCGTCTTTATATCCGAGATAATTCTTCGCATAGCGCATGATGGTTTCCTGATCGGCCGCCCCCAGCTTGCGCCGGAATTTTCCGGGAGAACCCATCCACAACGACCCTGGCTCGACGAGTGTCTTTTCCGGAATCAGGGTGCCCGCCGCAATAATAGAACCGGCGCCGATGCGCGCGCCATTCAGGATGATCGCTCCCATCCCGATCAGGCAGCGGTCTTCGATCACGCAACCGTGCAGCGTTACCGAATGTCCCACGGTGACATATTCGCCGAGATAAACGCCCCACTGCTGCTTCATGCCGTGGAGGGCGCTATTGTCCTGCACATTGGAATAGGCCCCGATGCGGATCTCGTGGACGTCCCCCCGGACGACGGCATTCATCCAGACCGAAGCATGTTCGCCGAGCACGACGTCGCCGATAATCTGCGCCGATTCGTCGACAAAACACGTCGAAGGAATCGTCGGCCGCACACCTTTATAAGATCGAATCATATTTATCCGAACACGGTCATCAGAACACGGCGTTTAGATCACGGATTCGAAAGGAAATTGAAAATACCACGAGAACGCATTTCCGCGTAAGAGCCGTCGAAAGCGCAACAATACAATGTGTTCCTGAATCCTCAGTGTCCTCCGTGTCCTCTGTGTTGAAAGCGCTTCCATTTCCCACTCCGGGAACCATGCCGAAAAAGTCGGGCCGGATCACAGAACTCTTCTGTGCCTGCGTGCTATATAAATCTTGGTTTTCCAAATTTCCGCGGAGAAGTTTCCGGCCGAGTGTGACTAGGAATGCTCCCTCCGGCACTTTCTCCGCGGACTCCTCGCCTCGCGTCCGGTAACGCGCGTCGGGTCCCTCCGAGTTCGATCCCGCAATTCGAGGCGAACTCATGTTCTCGGCGCGCACTGTCGTTTATCCGGCCTTCATCCTTATTCTTTTTCTGATTGTGATGCCCGCGTCGCTCGTGGCCCAGGACGCGAGCGGATCGATCCGCGGCACGGTGCTCGATTCCACGGGAGGACGGATTGCCCAAGCCTCGATTGTGCTGGTTGGCACCGCGACTGGATTGCGCTTCAGCGCGACGAGCGACGCAGAAGGTGAGTTCGCGTTCGACTTGCTGCAACCGGGCGACTACTCCGCCCGCGCCACGGCCCAAGGAATGTCTCCGCAGGTGACGCCGCAGTTGCATGTCGACGTCGGAGCTGCCACAAATCTTGATTTTCACCTCACGGTGTCTGGTACGCACGAGGATGTCACCGTTTCGGGAGCGCCTGCGCTGGTTGAGCCGCAGACCAGTACGGTTTCCACGCTGCTAGACGAACGTGCGGTGAACGATTTCCCGTTGAACGGCCGGCGGTTCTCAGACCTGGCGCTCTTCTCGCCGGGCGTGACGCAGGATCCGCGCAGTCTGACTTCCTCGACTAACGGCGATCTCTCATTCGGCGGCATTCGTGGTTTTCAGAACACCACCTTGGTCGACGGCGCCGACTATAACAATGCGTTCTTTTCGCAGGCCCGGGGACGCTATCGCGCGCCCTACCAGTTCTCGACCGAAGTCGTGCAGGAGTTCCGCGTCTCGACGAATTCTTACGGCGCCGAGCAGGGACGCTCGGGCGGAGCTGTCGTCAACGTCGTTACCAAGTCCGGGGGGAATCATGTGCACGGCACCGCCTTCTACTATCTGCGCGACAGTTCCTTCGGCGCGGCCGATCCCTTCCTCGCGTTCAAGCCGCACAACCGCCAGCAGCAGGTCGGAGGCACCATCGGCGGTCCGATCAGGCGCAACAAGATTTTCTTCTTCGCCGGATTCGATCAGCACATCTTCCACGTGCCGAACGTGGTGGAGTTCCTCGATGGCACTTCGAAAGTCGTGCCCGCGGCCGGAACCGGACCCCTTACTCCCGGAGACTACGAAGCGACCGATCGGGCGCTGGTTTTTGCAGCGGCGGCAAACCTGACATCGCTTGCCGGCGAATATCCCGCCGGGCAAATCGGAAACACATCGTACGCCAAGCTTGATCTCAATCTCTCGTCGCGCGAACAACTTTCGCTGCGCCTCAACACCACGCGCTATTGGGGATCGAACAATGTCTTTCTCGATCCCGCCAGCCCCCTCACCTTCGACGCCAACAACAACAACGGCGAGGAGCAGGTCTCGACCGAAACGGCTTCGTTATCGCTGACTTCCGGCCTTTCGGCGCGCTGGATCAGCCACTTTCGCGCTCAGTTTTCGCGGGACCGCCAGCAGTCTTACAGCAACACCAGTGAAGTGCTGGTCAAGATTCCGACGATCCTCGACGGCATGGGACGCTCGAACCTGCTGCCCCGGCAGACGCGCGAGCATCGGCTGCACCTCGCGGAGACGGTGAGTCACGAGGGCGGTCGCAACACGTGGAAGTTCGGCGGCGACGCGCTGCTCACGTGGATCTACGATTTCTTTCCCAGCCAGCAGAGTGGCGAATACCTTTTCTATCCTGTGAAGGTCAATCCGTTCACTTTTCAACCGATGGAATCCGGGCTTCCACTCAGCCCACTCCGCGCGTACGCCCACGAAGTTCCGCATTACTATTTGCAGAACTTCGGCAGCGCTACCTCTCATCCCGACACCAATGAATACGCTGCGTTTGCTCAGGACACGATCCGGGTCACCAACCGCCTGGCGGTGAATCTCGGCGTACGCTGGGATCTGCAAACTTTCACCACCGCCGGACTACTCTCAAACCCGCTGTTTCCTCCGGCGGGCAAAGTTCCGTTCCAGCCCTACAATTTCGCGCCGCGCGCCGGGCTGGCTTATTCCATCGGCGACAAGGGACCGCTGGTGGTGCGTGCGGGATACGGAATTTTCTTTGTGCGCATTCCGCAGATTTACAACTCGGTGATCCAGACGGAAAACGGCATCACCGACGCCAGCCTCTTTCTTAACAACACGAACTACTACGACCACCAGGTCTTCCCCGCGTATCCGAACCCGCTGGTCAGTTGTCCGCTCTATGCGGCAAACTGTGCGCTACCGGTGGGATTCACCCAGGGCGTAACCAACACGGTTGCCGCCTTTGCACCCAACTTTGTGACGCCGCGAGTGCAGCAAGCGAACCTCACGCTGGAAAAAGAAGTCACCCACCAAACCACCGTGAGCTTGTCGTTGCTCACGGTTCGCGGCGAACACTTGATCCGGGCACTGGACGTGAATCTTCCGCAGCCGATCGCATCGACCTATCCCATCTTCGATTCCACGGGATCGATCTTTTCCGGCGGCTATTACGCCGTGGACTCGTTCGCGACCTGGCAGTTCACGCGATCGCTGACTTGTCCGTGGCCGCCCTGCATTAATCCGCTGGGACGGCCCATCGCGCAACTTGGGGCCATCAACGAATTCCAGAGCGCGGCGTCGAGCTATTACAACGGAGCCGTGCTATCGGTCAATCGGCGCGTTGCCCGCGGATCCTATCTGCGCTTTTCTTACACCTACGCTCGCGCCATCGACGACGGGCAGGACGCCCTGGTCGCGGGACAGCCCGCCACTGTGCAGAATTCTTACGCACCCAGCACCGAGCGCGGACCGAGCGTCACCGACCAGCGGCAGCGTTTGGTCGTTGCGTTCTCCGCCGAGCCACATCCGTTCCATCGCGGACATGAATTCCTCGGCCAAGTCTTCAACGACTGGAAGATTTCGACGGTCGTGAACTATGGCAGCGGACGACCCTTCAACGCGACTGTGGCCGGTGATCCCAACCAGGACGGAAACGACCTCAACGACCGGCTCCCGGGCTACAGCCGCAACGCCTTTACTGGTCCCGACTATGCGACTGCCGACCTGCGTCTGACCCGAACCCTGCACTTTGGAGAACGCTACAAACTCAACCTGGTCGCCGAATCATTCAACTTGTTCAACCGCGACAACCAGCGGGTCACCATCACGTCGAACGGGCTGGTTTCATCGGCTTCCACGTTTGTGCAAAACTCGGTCACCGCCAACATCGCACCGTACCCCGGCTACTACACCTTGCCCAATAACTTTATGAAGCCCAACGCGGCATATGCTCCACGGCAAATCCAGCTGGCTTTGAAATTCATTTATTGATCTGCTCGCTTAACTACACCAGTCGTGCTGAGTTGGGCGGCGCGGACGGGGACGCTGGCGCCACATTCGATCGAGGTCACTTCCACCGCGACGTATAATGCTGCAAGATTTTCATCTTCCACCCATGCAACAAGTCTCAAGGCCTCCGCTTGCCAGACTTACCATCGCTACTCTGCTCTTCGTCCTCGGATGTTTGTTGTCGATCCTCCGTGTCGTAAGGGATGCGCCTCGCCCCGGCTACCCGAGCACCGACGACGTCTCGAAGCGTTCCGACCAGCGTTTCGCCGCCCTGAAAGCGGCGCTGCCGTCACGAGGAATTGTCGGCTACGTCGGAGATTCCAGCGATCCCGTGGCGGACTACTATCTCGCGCAGTACGCGCTCGCGCCGCTCGTCATCGATCGCTCCTCGGATCATGCGCTGGTCATCGGCAACTTCCCGGCTTCACTGCATGCCTCAGTGGAACATCTGCAGCTAGTGACAGACTTCGGGAACGGCGTCGTGCTCTTCGCCAACAAGGACGCAAGATAAATGGCGCTAGCGCTCCCTGCGTTGCTGTGTCTTGCCTCCGGACTTGCGCTGGTCAGCGCGGGCTGGTCGTGGCGCGGTCCGTTCGCTTCGGACTTGACTCTGCGCGCATCGCTCGCGGTCGGCTACGGCCTCGGAATCTTCTCGGTGGTTTTCTTCCTGGCGCGGGCTTTCGGCGTCTCGAACTTCGTTGTTGTTGACGTTGCGACGCTCTCGCTGCTGCTAGCCGTTTTCTTTCTGCTGCGAAACCATGCCACGCGGTCCGGCACATTCCGTAAGCCGGCCGAAGCTCTCGACCTCCCAAGGTGGCTGCAGCGGGTTCTCGCCGTCGCATTCATCGTTTCGCTCTGTGCCGCGCTCTATGCGGCCGTCATGCGCACACTCGGCCATCCGCATGGCGACGGATGGGATGCATTCTCCATCTGGAACCTTCACGCGCGCTTTCTTTATCGCGGTGGGGCCCACTGGCGCGACGGATTCAGCACCCTCATTCCCTGGTCGCATCCCGATTACCCGCTGCTTCTACCCGGAGCCATCGCACACTTCTGGAGCTACCTCGGCTCCGATGAGCCCGCCGTACCCGGCGTCATCGGATTGCTGTTTACTTTCAGCACTGTCGGCCTGCTGGTCTCCGCACTCTCCGTACTCCGCGGACGGGCTTCCGCCATGCTGGGTGGCCTGGCGTTGCTGACAACGCCTTTTTTTATTGAGCTGGGAAGTTCACAGTACGCCGACGTCCCTCTTTCCTTCTTCTTTCTCGCCACCGTCACGCTGCTGTGCCTGCATGATCAGTCCGGCGATGCCACGGCATCAGGCCAGCGGGGCCTGCTCGTTCTTGCAGGCCTGGGAGCCGGATTCGCTGCTTGGACCAAGAACGAAGGGCTCCTATTTCTCTGCGCCATCGTCGCAGCGCGCGTCCGGGTTTTCTTCCGCCCCGAAAGAAGCGGCGAGGCTGACCCTCGAGGCCCGGCCCAAAGGCTGAGTGATCGCGCGATCTCTGTGGCTATCCTGCTCGTGGCTGTCGCGCCGGCATTCCTGCTGATCGTATGGTTCAAGCATTCCATCGCGCCACCGGGCGACCTCTTTTCCGATCCAGCGACAGCTTTCCATAAACTGATCGACCCCACGCGATTTCTAGCGATCCTCAAGTGGTACGGAAAGGGATTCCTTCGTTTCGGACATTGGCTCCTGCTGCCCGGCACGCTTCTGTTACCCGCGCTTTACTTCGCGACAGGCGTCAAGCCTACAAGGAACTTCGGCCCCGGTTTCCGCTCATCCCGGCTTGCGCTCGTCCTCACACTCTGCGGATATTTCGCGATCTACCTGATCACTCCCTACGACATCTATTGGCACCTGCGCTTCTCGCTGACTCGTCTCTTCCTGCACCTCTGGCCTAGCACGATTTTCCTTTTCTTCCTGACCTTCCGGCGCGCTATTGGGTCTGTTGCGGACAGCCGTTGAGTTGTCACGCCAGGGTCAACAGCATTGCCGAAAGCATGCAAATCGTCCCAAAACGTCTCAAAATGAGTCACGAAATCGTGTCAAAGCTGTCTCGTTCAGAGATTTCGCCCACTTTCACTTGACTTGGAGTCAAATCCTTGTAATAACTATTCGGTCCATCCGGACGGGTTTGGGGGTGTGTCAGTTTGGCAGAAGTACGGCTTCAAGAGGGTGAATCCCTCGAGAACGCACTGCGTCGTTTCAAGCGTAAGGTGCAACAGGAAGACATTATCAAGGAGGTTAAACGCCACTCCTTTTACCTGAAGCCCGGCGAGAAGAAGCGTGTTAAGGCTGCTCTCGCTCGCAAACGTGCCCGCAAGAAAACGCGCAAAGAACAAGACTAACGCTAGAAGAGGGCCGCTCCTTCCCGGGGCGGCCCTGCTCAAATCTGACCCCCCACCGAGTTGAGCTGCAGCAGGGAATTTCATACTTCATCTCCGGCATATAAAAGCACGATAAGTAGTACCCACGCCCCTCCTGGGTGCGTGGCGGGCCGAGTCCATGGGGCTGTATAGAGGGGGAGCAGTAGACAACCTGTATTTTCGGTGTACCACCGCAGTTCTTTCCCCGCGAGTGGGCGCGGAAACGGGCTGAAGGGAGCCATCCTCGATGGAATTTCAGGACAAGGTGCTGAAGTGTTCGACTGTGGGAGTGATTTCGTCTTCACGGCTGGGGAACAGCTTTTCTTCCACGATAAGCAATTCAAGAACGAACCAAAGCGCTGCAAGGCTTGCAAGACCAAGCGGATCTCGGTACTCGGCGCGCCCCCCGCGCCCGGACAGAACTACCGCTACACCAAGGTCGAAACCCAGGCCACTTGCTCGGGATGCGGAAAACAGACCACTGTCCCTTTCCGACCTACGCAAGGCCGCCCCGTCTTCTGCCGGGAATGTTTTCAGTCGCGGAGAACTGCGGCTTCGGCGTGAGCTGTGGCGCGAGCTCCTCGGTGACGCGGGTTGTTGCGTTACCATAGGGACGTGGCTGGCTATTTTGTAGAAAACTTCGGTTGCCGCGCCACCCAGGCTGACGGCGCCGCCCTCGAACGTCAGTTCGAAGAGTGCGGTTTAGTGCGCGCGTCTACTCCGGCACAAGCTTCCGTGGTCGTGATGAATACGTGCACCGTGACGGCGGGGGCGGATCAGGATGCGCGTGCTGCCATCCGGAGGGTGCGGCGGCAGAATCCCGATGCTCGCATCGTCGTGACGGGATGCTACGCGCAGCGGGCACCGGAGGAAATCGCGGCGCTGCCGGGCGTGAGTCTCGTCATCGGCAATTCCCACAAGCATCAACTGGCGGAGATCGTCAGCGCCACCGCAGCCAGGGTAGCTGGTGAATCTGAGCAGCGCTCGGTTTTTGAACAGCGCGACCGTTCGGTTTTGGAACAGCTCAACCCGTCGGTTTTAGAGCACCGCGCCGCTTTGGATTTTGGGTGGCGCAGCGCTCCTAGCGCTGCGATAGAGTCTGCCTCTCATCCCAGGGCTTTCGCTCCTGAGGGAGTTGCATTCGTTCCTCTGACAACGTTGACAGCTTCGTCCGGAAGCCGGGAGCGTGAAGCCGGAAGCCCCATCTTCGTCTCCGACATCTTCGCGCACACCGAACTGCTGGCCGCGCCCGTCTTCGATGCCGCGAATGAACGGACGCGCCCTAATCTCAAAGTCCAGGACGGATGCGACAACCGGTGTTCTTTCTGCGTGATCCCTTATGTTCGAGGACAGAGCCGCTCGCTTGAGATCGATCGGATCCTCCGCGAGGTAAATGGACTGGTCGAGTCCGGATACCGCGAAGTGGTGATCAGCGGAATCAATTTGGGGAGATGGGGGCGGGATCTGGGCGGCTTCCGGCTTTCGCCTTCCAGCTTCCGGCTTTCGGCTTCCGGCTTCCGGAGCTCATTAATTGATTCGGACGAGGGTACCCGGCAGCCGAGAGCCGGAGGCCGGAAGCCCTCTCTCGAAAATCTCATTCGCGCCATTCTCTCCGAGACTCGGCTCGAAAAACTCCGCATCTCTTCGGTCGAGCCGATGGACTGGAGCGAGGAACTAAT
>Ga0210396_10005505_pt1 | contig 12244 bp, 9 predicted proteins | sample IncBWH17OmetaG_FD_155466 | JGI IMG/M metagenome (GOLD analysis project Ga0210396, IMG submission 155466) | Forest soil microbial communities from Barre Woods Harvard Forest LTER site, Petersham, Massachusetts, United States - Inc-BW-H-17-O ...
CATGCCTTGACGACGTCGTCGACCTTGATCGTGAACGACCGTCACCCCAGTCTCCCTCTGATCCACCGAGACCCAGCGCGTCGAAGCGCAGCATGCCGATACCGTCCGCGGCCAGCTGCTTGCAGATCCGGGCCGCGGCAGGGCAGTCCTTACCGAGTGTGAAGTCGTGCGTAAACACGCCCCAGCCGCGCACCGCCCTTTCCCGCACCTCGACGGTCCCAGCCAGATTCGGGCCCCTGGAGCTTTTGAATGTGACATGTTCGCCCATGGTGGAGATCTAACCTGCCGTGGATGGTGCGCGTAAGGTCTTGCGGTCAAAGGTGGCACCTGCGGCTCTTGGAGCCGATGACGGGAATCGAACCCGCGTATTCAGCTTGGGAAGCTGATGTTCTGCCATTGAACTACATCGGCGCGGTTGATTCGGAAGGCTAGCACCCGGCGTCACCTCGTTCATCAACATCGCGAGCGGCGAGCGAGCGGATACGCTCGTCGCGTGCTGCTCTCCGATCGCGACCTCAGGGCCGAAATCGCCGCCGGCCGGTTGGCAATTGATCCGTTCGACGACTCGCTGGTCCAGCCGTCCAGCGTCGACGTTCGCCTCGACAGCTTGTTCCGGGTCTTCAACAACACCCGATACACGCACATCGACCCCGCGCAGCAGCAAGACGAGTTGACCAGCCTGGTGGAACCGGTCAACGGGGAACCGTTCGTGCTGCACCCCGGCGAGTTCGTGCTCGGCTCGACGCTGGAACTGTGCACGCTGCCAGACGACTTGGCGGGCCGACTGGAGGGCAAGTCGTCGCTGGGACGTCTGGGCTTGCTCACCCACTCGACCGCAGGCTTCATCGACCCAGGCTTCAGCGGCCACATCACCCTGGAGCTCTCCAACGTCGCCAATCTTCCGATCACGCTCTGGCCGGGGATGAAGATCGGCCAGCTGTGCATCCTGCGGTTGACCAGCCCCGCCGAGCATCCCTACGGCAGCGCGCGGGCCGGGTCGAAGTATCAGGGCCAGCGCGGACCGACGCCGTCTCGCTCGTACCAAAACTTCATAAGGTCCACTTAAGTTCGGCTGTAACGGCGCACAGCCTTCACAGCGATCATCCAGACATAACGCTCGCGCGATGTTCTTCCTCCGCCCAGAACTGTGACGCGCCGGCGAAGGATCTGGAGGAGCGATGGACATCGTTCTCGGTGTATCGATGGCACCCACAGTCGTGCGTACGGTCCTGGTCGAAGGTGAAAACGCCGACGGCGTGACGGTCGACGACAAGAGCTTCGACGTCGCCCGCGACGACGATGCGGCGACCATGAGTGCGGCCGATCAGGTCATCACGACGATCCTGGGCACTCGGGAAAACGCCACACAGGCCGGTCATGCGTTGACGTCGACGGGGGTGACCTGGACCGATCCGGTGGACGCTGCCGCCCTGCGCGAGGCTCTGGCCACCCGCAAGATCGAAAACGTCATGCTCGTCTCGGCCTTCATGGCTGCGGCCGCGCTGGCGCAGATGGTGGGCAGCGCGACCGGCAACGCGCACACCGCCCTGCTTTTCGTCGAACGCGACACTGCGACGCTGGCCGTCGTCGACTCCGGCGACGGTTCCATCACCGATGTACACAAAGAGCTGATTTCCAACGCCGACACCATTGCGGAACTCGCCGGGATGGTCGCCGGCCTGGACGCGTTGGAGACCCACCCGGAGCACCTCTTTATCGTCGGCTCCGGTGTGGATATCGCGACGCTCAAGCCGCAGTTGGAGGCAGTGACCTCGATTCCCGTGAGCGCACCGGAAGAGCCGGAGACGGCGCTGGCATGGGGCGCCGCGCTGGCATCGGCCAACGCGCCGCTGTTCGCGTCTTCGACCGCCGCCCTGGCATACGCGCAAGATCCCGCCACCGGCGAGGTCGACCCCTACGCCGTGTCGCCGGGATACCTTGCGGTGCCAGATGTTCCGCCCGGCACGGAGTTGGGCGAAGAAGACCTCGCCTACAGCGCCGTCCCGGATGAGGAAGCCGACGCCAATACCGCCGCGCTGGATGAGGAGGCAGAAGCCAACACCACCGTTCTGGATCTGGCCGGCGACGGACACCGCGAGCGCCGGCCGCTTCTGCTGGTCGGCAGCGTGTTGGCGGTCGTCGTTGTTGCCGCGATCTTGGCGCTGGAGGTTTCGCTGGCACTCGGGATCCGGCCGAGTGCCGTCGCCTTATTGCCCCGGCCGCTGCAAAACCTCCTCGTCCCGACCCAGCAGGCTCCGGCGCCTGCCCCGGCTCCGGTAAGCGCGCCGGCGCCGCTGGTCAACCATGCGCAGGCGCCGGTAGCGGCGCTTCCGCCGGTGAAGGCGCAGATTCCGGCTCCACCGCCCGCGGCTCCGGCACTCCCGCCGGTTCCCGCCGCGCCGCCGGTGCCCGTCGCCGTGCCTCCGGCGCCAGTCGTCGCACCGCACTTGCCCGTCATCATCCCGCTGCCATTGCCGATTCCCGCCGGTCCGCCGGCGCCGGTCAATCCGTTCCCGCTACATATGCCGGGGTTCCCGCCCGGCGCGCTGCCGGGTTCGCCCCCGCCGGGACAGTTGCCGGGATCGCCGCCGCCGGGACACTGGCCGGGTTCGCCCCCGCCGGGACAGTTGCCGGGATCGCCGCCGCCGGGACACTGGCCGGGCTCACCCCCGCCTGGGCACTGGCCGGGGTCGCCGCCGCCGGGGCACTACCCCGGGTCACCGCCGTCAGGGCATTACCCCGGGTCGCCGCCTCCCGTCAGCGTTCCGTCGCAGCCCGTGCCAGTGCACATACCGGCGCCGGAGCCGCCGGTGCAGGCCGTGAGCCCCCAGGCTCCGGTACACGTGAGCCCCCAGGCGCCGATTCAACTGCCGGCACCCGACGGGCCGCCGATGCACGCTTCAGCCCCGGATGCCCCCGACGCGCCAGGGCACATGCCGGGATTGCAGGCTCCTGACGCACCGGGTATGCCGGGCGTGCAGGCTCCGGAGGCACCGGGGATGCCGGGTATGCCGGGCATGCACGCTCCGGATGCGCCCTCGGCGCCAGGCATGCCGAGTCCCCACGGTCCACCGGGCATCTCGCAAGGCCCGGGAATCGGTGCGCCTTCCATGCCAGGCCCGACCGATAACGGTGCCGACCACGGCTTCGGCGGGTTCGGCGGCAGTCACGAGGGTGGCGGAGGCCTCGGCGGCTTCGGCGGAGGCGACCACGGCTTCGGCGGGTTCGGCGGGTTCGGTGGCGGAGGCGGCGGCTTCGGCGGGTTCGGTGGCGGAGGCGGCTTTGGTGGCGGTGGCGGCCACAGCGGCGGAGGCGGCGGGCACCGCTGAGGGGTGGTCCGCCGTGCGCGTTACGGGGTAATGTCGCGAGATGAAGGGTCAGCGGGGGCGACCGTCTTCTGACGAGAACTTCATATAGCCCAGCTAACTTCGTTGGCGGTAACGCTGCACTCCTGTGCGGCGATCAAACTTGTGGTGGGGAGCCCGGTTGTTGCGCTGCCCATCGCAGTACGTGGACGGCTAGCAAACAGCATGGAGGAGTGGTGGACACCGTACTTGGTGTGTCGATGGCACCCACGACGGTCCGCGTGGTGCTGGTTGAGGGGGAAAACGCCGACGGCGTCACCGTCGATGAGGAGAACTTCGGTGTCGCCGACGGCGAAGACCCGGCAACTTTCAGCGCACCTAATCAGGTCGTTGCGGCAATTCTGGGCACTCGGGAAGGTGCCGACGAGGCCGGCTATCAGCTGTTGTCGACCGGTGTGACGTGGACTGACCAGCAGGAAGCCGCCGAATTACGTGATGTGTTGACGGCCCGCAAGGTTGAGAACGTCATGCTGGTTTCGGCGTTCTTGGCTGCGGCGGCGTTGGCTCAGTCGATGGGCAGCGCGATCGGGTATGCCCGCACCGCGCTGCTGTACATCGAGCCCGATTCCGCGACGTTGGCGGTGGTGCAGACCACCGACGGCTCGATCGTAGATGTCCGCCGTGAGTTGCTGCCCGAGGACGACGACCAGGCCGTTGCCGCGCTGGTCGGGCTGGTTTCTGCCGCCGAGGCGCTGGAGGAGCACCCCGAGGGCCTGCTGGTGGTGGGTTCCGGCGTCGACGTCCCACTGATCAAGCCGGCATTGGAGGCGGCGACGTCGCTTCCGCTGAGAATCCCGGAGCAGCCCGACACGGCGCTGGCCAAAGGGGCTGCGTTGGCGTCGGCGAGCGCGCCGCTATTCGCGTCGTCGACGGCTGCGCTGGCCTACGCGCTGGATCCGGGCACCGGTTCGGTGAGTCAACACGCGCTCGCGCCGGGATACCTGGCCGTCGCTGAGGCTGCCGCGGGCGTCGAGCCGGGGGCGGATGCGTTGGCCTATAGCGCCGTCGCAGACGACTCGGCAGTGAGTTACACCCAAGAGGGTCCGGACGCCTACGCCGACGTCGATGAAGAAGACTTCACGACCGGCATGTATCCCGACTTCACCATGGCAGGGCTCGAGCAGCCGACTCGCACGCCGTTCTTCGCGGCGATGAGCGTCATGATCATTTTCACCGTCGGCGTTGTGGCACTGGTGATTTCGCTGGCGTTCAGCATTCGGCCGTCGGTCAGTTCCCGGCCCAGCTTGAGCCAGAATGTGGTGGCCCCCAGGCATGTCGTCGCCCCGGCGCCCAAGGCGCTGGTGCCGGTGCAACCCGCACCCGCACCGGTCCCGGCGCCGGCTCCGGTAGCCGCTCCAGCGCCGGTCCACGCAGCTGCTCCGGTGCCCGCTCCCGTCAGGGTGCCGGCTCCCGCTCCGGTGCCCGCGCCACTGCCAATTCTGGTCCCTCCGCCGGCTCCACCCCCGCTCATACCGCCGATCCTGCCCCGAATCTTCGGGCCGCCGGTAGGCCCGTGGGGTGGCGATCACGGCGGTGGCGGTTGGGGCCACGGCGACGACGACGGCGGCGGCTGGGGTCACGGCGGTGGCGGCTGGGGCCACGGCGGCGGTGGCTGGGGTCACGGCGGCTTCGGCGGCGGCCACGGCCACGGCCGCGGGTAAGTCTGGGCGCTTCTGCGGTCAACCCGTGGCCACCCGCTCCGGCCCTGGGTACTGTCGAAGTGTCATAGACCGGGGGAGCGGTCCGTGGCGCTCCTGCCAGAATGCGAGGAACTCGGCAATCCCACAATGCACTGGCTCGGCACGGTGATCAGTTCCAGGTGGGCCCGGTCCGCCGCAAGCGAACAGCTTTGGAGGAAGAGTGGACACCGTACTTGGCGTCTCGATGGCGCCCACTGCGGTCCGCATGGTTCTCGTTGAGGGCGAAAACGCCGACGGCGTCACTGTCGATGAAGAGGGCTTCGCCGTCAACACGGCCGACGCGCCAACCGTTAGCGCGGCCGACCAGGTGGTCTCAGCGATCCTTGGCACCCAAGAAGGTGCCTCCGAGAGTGGTTACCAATTGCGGTCGACGGGTGTGACCTGGACGGATCCGGTTGAGGCCGCTGCGCTGCGTGACGCACTGGCGGCGCGCAAGGTCGAGAACGTCATGCTGGTCTCGTCCTTCCTGGCCGCCGCCGCGCTGGCACAGGTTGTGGGTAACTCCGTCGGCTATGCCCAGACGGGCCTGCTGTTTGTCGAGCCGGACACCGCGACGCTGGCCCTGGTCAACACCGCCGACGGGTCGATCACCGACGTGCACCGCCAGCCGCTGACCCCCGGCAGCGATCCCATCGCCGAGCTGTCAGCGATGGCGTCCGGCGCCGAGGCGATGGAGACGCGGCCGGATGGTCTGTTCGTCGTCGGTTCCGGCGTTGACATCGCGCCGATTAAGCCGCATTTGGAGGCGGCTACCGCGCTGACGGTGAATGCGCCCGAGGAGCCGGAAACGGCGCTGGCTCGGGGCGCGGCGCTGGCCTCGGCCAATGCACCGTTGTTCTCCTCGTCGACCGCTGCGCTGGCCTACGCCCAAGATCCCGGCACCGGTGCGATCGACCCATACGCCGTGGCTCCCGGGTTTTTCGATGTCGCCGCCGACGGCGCATCCGGTGAGCAAGGCCTCGCCTACAGTGCGGTCGGGGACGAGGACGCTGATGCCTACACCGCACTCGCGGACGAGCAAGAGTTTGCGACCGGCAGCTATACCGGCATCACCACTGTTATTCCCCAGGATGGCGGACGACGGCCGCTGTTCCTGGTGGTGAGCGCGGTCGCGGCGATTTTCGTGGTCGGGGCAGCGGCACTGGTCGTCGCGCTGGCGATCAGCATGCGGCCGACGGCGGCCGTCCGGCCCGAACCGGGCCACAATGCGGTCGCCCCGGCGAAGCCGGCGCCCGCCGCACCGGCAGCCCCAGCTCCTGCCGCTGTCCCGGCTCCGGCGCCCGCTCCTGTCGCCCCGGCTCCCGCTCCGGCGGCGTCAGCGCCCGCTCCCGAGGCTCCGGCTCCCGAGGCTCCGGCCCCAGAACCTGCGGCACCCGTGCCGGCTCCGGCCGCCCCGGCTCCAGAACCGGCGGCTCCGGCTCCGGCTCCGGTTGCGCCCGCGCCGGCACCTGCTCCTGTTGCGCCGGCTCCCGTCCCGATTCCAATTCCGATTCCCATAGGTCCGGGGCTCGGGCCCTGGGGCCACGGTGGATATCCCGGCGGCGGGGGATACCCGGGTGGTGGCGGATACCCGGGCGGCGGGGGATATCCCGGCGGCGGAGGTTACCCGGGAGGTGGCCACGGCGGCTTCGGGGGCGGCCACGGCGGGTTTGGTGGCGGAGGCCACGGCGGCTTCGGCCACTGATTTGGCATGCCTGCCCTGGGTTTTTAGCCTCCGACGGCAAAGCGTCACCTGACGTTTGCCCGCCGCTCAGAAGAGCGATGCCATTAGCTCATTGCGGCAACTTACACACGGGTGTATGAGGTGCTCCGTCTTCGGTACGGGCTATCTTGGTGCCACGCACGCGGCCGGAATGGCCGCGCTAGGGCACGAGGTAGTCGGCGTCGATATCGATCCCGGTAAGGTCGCCAAGCTGGCCGCCGGTGACGTTCCGTTCTACGAGCCGGGCCTGCCAAAGATGTTGAGCGACAACATCGCAGCTGGCCGGCTTCGGTTCACCACCGACTACGATCTGGCTGCCGAGTTCGCCGACGTCCATTTCCTCGGGGTCGGCACTCCGCAGAAGCGCGGCGAATACGGCGCCGACTTAAGCCACGTCAACGCCGTAATCGACACGCTCGCACCACGCTTGACTCGCGCGTCGGTAATCGTCGGCAAGTCCACGGTGCCGGTTGGAACCGCTGCCGAGCTCGTCCAGCGGGCGCGCGCGGCCGCGCCGCCCGGTGTCGACGTGGAAGTGGCGTGGAACCCCGAGTTCCTGCGGGAAGGGTTCGGAGTGCAAGACACCTTGCGACCCGACCGTATTGTGCTTGGCGTACAAGACGGTTCGACGCGCGCCGAGGCGGCCATCCGTGAGCTGTACGCGCCGATGCTGGATGCCGGGGTGCCGTTCCTGGTGACCGATCTGCAGACCGCGGAGTTAGTGAAGGTCTCCGCGAACGCCTTTCTGGCGACGAAGATCTCGTTCATCAATGCGATCTCCGAGGTATGCGAAGCGGCGGGCGCCGACGTCGTCTTGCTGGCCGACGCGCTCGGGCATGACCCGCGCATTGGACGCCGATTCCTCAACGCCGGCTTGGGCTTCGGCGGCGGCTGCCTACCCAAAGACATCCGCGCATTCATGGCTCGCGCCGGTGAGCTGGGTGCCGACCAAGCACTGACGTTCCTGCGGGAAGTCGACAACATCAACATGCGCCGGCGCACCCGCATGGTCGAACTTGCCACCGCCGCGTGCGGCGGCTCGCTGTTGGGAGCCAACATCGCTGTGCTCGGCGCCGCATTCAAGCCCGAATCCGACGACGTGCGTGACTCGCCGGCGCTCAATGTGGCCGGCCAGCTGCAGCTCAACGGTGCGGCGGTCAACGTCTACGACCCCAAAGCGCTGGAGAACGCCCAGCGGCTGTTTCCCACGCTGAATTACGCGGTCTCGGTGGAAGAAGCCTGCGACCGCGCGGACGCGGTGCTGGTCCTCACCGAGTGGAAAGAGTTCGTCGACCTCGACCCCGACCAACTTGCCGACCGGGTGCGATCTCGCGTCGTCGTCGATGGCCGCAACTGCCTTGACCTGCCCCGGTGGCAGCAAGCCGGTTGGCGCGTGCACTGCTTGGGACGGCGCGTAGCCTGACCGCGTGGACTACGCCGCAGCACTGCTGGAGCAGAACCGCGCCTTCGGCGAGCTGATCCGCAGCGGCGACCCGTCCGCTCCGGTGCCGACCTGTCCCGGCTGGAGCCTTTCCCAGTTGTTCCGCCATGTCGGTCGCGGTGACCGTTGGGCGGCGCAGATCGTCGCCGACCGGGTCGACCACTATCTCGACCCGCGCACCGTCGAAAGCGGCAAACCGCCAGCCGATCCCGACGAGGCGATCGTTTGGCTGCACGGCGGGGCGCAGCGGCTGATCGACGCCGTCGAACACGTCGGCGTGGAAACCCCGGTGTGGACGTTTCTGGGCTCGCGGCCGGCCTACTGGTGGGTGCGGCGCCGGCTGCACGAGGCGACGGTGCATCGGGCCGACGCCGCGCTGGCGCTGATGCTCGACTACACGCTCACACCCGACCTGGCAGCCGACGCCATCAGCGAATGGCTTGAGCGGGTGGCGGCCCAGGCCGGACGCGACGACGCACCGCTGCCGCTGGACGGCGGCCAAACCGTTCATCTGCACGCCACCGATACCGGTCTCGGAGCTGCCGGTGAATGGACCATCCGCGCCGACGGAGACCGCATCACGTGGTCACACGGTCACGACAAGGGCGCGGTTGCGCTGCGCGGCGGCGCTGTCGACCTGCTGCTGGCCGTCGTGCGGCGAGTTCCGGTCGCTGACACCGATATCGCGGTATTGGGCGACGCCGCGATATGGCAGCACTGGCTCGACCACACGCCTTTCTAAAAACGGCGCACACGGTACGTTTCTGACCATGACCACATCGGAGATCGCCACCGTACTGGCTTGGCATGACGCTTTGAATGCGTCCGACATCGACACCTTGCTGACCCTGTCCAGTGACGACATCGAAGTCGGTGACGCGCACGGTGCCGCGCAGGGCCACGCCGCGTTGCGCGATTGGGCAACTGCCCGCCCGCGACAGGCCGAAGTGGGCAGAATATACGTTCATGACGGCGTCGTGGTCGTCGAACAGAAGATCGGCAACGCAGACGATCCCGGTGCCAACACCACTGTCGCGTCAGCGTTTCGTGTCGTCCACGACCACGTCACCTCGGTGTTTCGCCACCACGACCTCGCGTCCGCGTTAGCCGCGACCGAGCTGACCGACGCCGATCTCGTCGACTGAGGAGTGAGACATGCGGGGAATTATCCTGGCCGGCGGCTCTGGCACCCGCCTGTATCCGATCACCATGGGCGTCAGCAAGCAGCTGCTAAACGTCTACGACAAACCGATGATCTACTATCCGCTGTCCACGCTGATAATGGCCGGCATCCGCGACATTCAGGTGATCACCACCGCCCACGATGCGCCGGCGTTCCAACGAGTGCTCGGCGACGGCAAGGACTTCGGCGTCAACATCAGCTATGCGGTGCAACATCGTCCGGAGGGTCTGGCTCAGGCTTTCCTCATCTGCGCCGACCATATCGGCAGCGGTTCGGTCGCTTTGGCGTTGGGCGACAATATCTTTCATGGTCCGGGTCTGGGTACCGATCTTCGACGCCTCCAATCAGTCGATGGCGGCGCAATTTTCGCCTACTGGGTGGCCAACCCCTCGGCGTATGGTGTCGTCGAATTCAGCGCGGACGGCACCGCGTTGTCGATTGAAGAGAAACCGGCCACGCCGAAATCGCATTACGCGGTGCCAGGGCTGTACTTCTACGACAACGACGTAGTCGACATCGCCCGGGGCCTGCGGCCGTCGGCGCGTGGCGAATTAGAAATCACCGAGATCAACCAGATTTACCTGAACCAGGGCAGGTTGAGCGTGGAGGTGCTCGCTCGTGGCACGGCCTGGCTGGACACCGGGACGTTCGATTCGCTGCTGGACGCCAGCGATTACGTCCGCACCCTGGAACGTCGGCAGGGCTTGAAAGTCAACATTCCCGAAGAAGTGGCTTGGCGGATGGGCTTCATCGACGACGACCAGCTGGCCCGGCGAGCGCATGTCTTGCTCAAGTCCGGTTACGGGAGCTACCTGCTGGAGCTGCTGGAACGGGGCTGACGAGGGCTATCAGCCGGCGGACGGCGGGCGCGGTATGACAGTCAAGCGCGTTCCGTAGCGTGGTCCGTGACCGAATCCCCCGGACCTGCCGCTGGCCGTGCCCGGCATACCGGGCATGCCGGCCGAGGCGGCCTCGTGACCGCCGCCGGTCGGGCCCACGGCGTTGGTCCAGCCACCACCGGCAAAGGTGACACCGCTGTGGTTGGCGACCTGAGCTGCCGCCGTCCACGTGGGTGGTACGGAGAGCTTGCCGACCAGTCTGGCGGCGGAGGTGTCTACTGTTACCCCGCCTAGGCTTGGAATACTCGCTAGCGGTTGCGGCGACACCTGGGCGGCAAATTCGGGAACATTGATACCTCCCGCAGGCATCGCGGCTCCGGCGGCTCCCAAAGAGTTGATATCGGACAGCCCGCCCGTGATTGCCGGTGTGACGATGCCGGGGTCCCCGTATCCCGCTGAGGCGATGCCGTTGAAGAACTGGGAGTTCAAGAATGTCCCGATGGGGTCTCCATCCTGGCCAGACAAGAAATTGAGGATGTCGGCGAATGGATTCGAGAGCGTGGACGTAGCTTGGCTCGACACGGGTGATGTGAGTTGTTGCAACGCCGACGGAACCGTGGAGATCAGCTGCGATAGTTGCGATTGCGCTGTAGACCCCGTGCTGGTGCTGGTCGCCTGCGCGACCGCTGAGGACTGCTTGGCCGCAGCGGCGGGGTTCGCGGTTTGCGGCGGCTGAGTCAACGGGCTCATCACTGTGGCCGCGGCCGAACTACTGGCGTACCCGTACATCGCTGCTGCGTCCTGCGCCCACATCTCGCCGTATTGGGCCTCATTGGCGGCGATTGCCGGCGTGTTTTGACCCAGGACATTCGTGGTGATCAGCGTCATCAGCTGCGCGCGGTTGGCCGCGACCTCTGCCGGAGGTACCGTCATCGCGAATGCGGCCTCATAGGCGCTGGCGGCCACCGAGGCTTGGGTTGCGGTGTGCTCAGCTTTGGCGCCAGTGCTGCTCATCCAGGTGATGTAAGGGTCGACAGCGGCGACCATCGATGTAGACGTCGGCCCGCGCCACTCGTCGTCGGCCAGCGTGTCGATGGTCGACTGATACATGGTCGCTGCCGATTGCAGTTCCGCGGCGAGTAGATTCCACGCTGCCGATGCCGCCCGCAAGGGTGTTGAGCCGGATCCGGAATACATTCTCGCAGAGTTAACCTCAGGTGGTAAGGCTCCGAAGTCCATGGTCATCGCCCCAACGATGTACACCGGTACAAGCGACCGGCGACTTCCGCTAATGAATGCGTTTGGGTACCAAAAGAAGACATCGCATTTCTCTTTCCAGAATGATTCTATCCATTCAGATCCGTTGTGGCAGTGACAATTTAGAAACTGCTGACTAAAGACCGCACCTTTGCGTTCCGCCCTCGCATGGGCATCAACTGTTTATCGGTACACCCACCCCCTGCGATCAGGTTCTGTGCAGCACAACAACTCGTGCGTTCCCACCAACGTGGAAAAGCCGATAAGACGGAAGGATTCGCCTAGAACAACTCATCGTCCCCCGGGCTCGAACGCTGCGCTCGCCCGGCGGCCATCCTCATAGGAACCTCAGATAATCCCGTCGGCGTCAGTGTTGTGGAATTCAGTCGCCCAAGGGCTTCAGCTACGGCGAACGAACGATGCTGCGATCAACGACGCGCGTCGCGTGTGTACGCGGTATGCGAGCGGCGAGACCGAACAGGAGGTCATCCAGGACATTCTTAATGGGTCGCCGGGAATGTCGCTCAACACCGCATCCGGTTTCGCCGACACCTCGATCAGCGTGTACTGCCCGGACGGCTACATCGATCACCCGTGATCTGCGTTACTGACGGTAGCTGGCCAGGAAGTTGCCTAACCGCTCGATGGCGTGAGTAAGGTCGCGTGACCATGGCAGCGTCACGATCCGCAGGTGATCCGGTGCCGGCCAATTGAATCCGGTGCCCTGGGTGACCAGGATCTTCTCCTGCAGCAGAAG
>Ga0210396_10005507_pt1 | contig 12242 bp, 9 predicted proteins | sample IncBWH17OmetaG_FD_155466 | JGI IMG/M metagenome (GOLD analysis project Ga0210396, IMG submission 155466) | Forest soil microbial communities from Barre Woods Harvard Forest LTER site, Petersham, Massachusetts, United States - Inc-BW-H-17-O ...
GAAAGGCAGTGGTTCGGCGGGTGCCGTGGTGCGTTTTTTACGGCTGCCGAGGTTGCGGCTATACCAGGCGCCGGTGCGAAGTAGGACGCCGATGGCGAGGAGCGCGAAGAGGCCGAACCAGATGATGTTGGACTGGCCGTAGGGAGCTACGATCTGGGCGGCGAGGAGGGGCCCGAGGGAGGCGCCGGCGTTCCCGCCAAGCTGGAAGATCGACTGGGCGAGGCCACGACGGCCGCCCGAGGCGAGGTATGCCAGTCGGCTTGCCTCCGGGTGGAAGATAGAAGAGCCGACGCCTACGAGGGCCACGGCTATGAGCACCATGGGGAAGCTGACGGCGCGGGACAGCAGCACGAGTCCTATAAGCGTGAAGCACATGCCTGCGGCCAGGGAAAAGGGCTGTGGTTTTTTATCGGTATAGAGTCCCACGAAGGGTTGCAGCAACGAGGCCGTGAGCTGAAAGGAAAAAGTGATCAGACCGAGCTGGCTGAAATCCAGGTGGAGTGATTTTTTTAACAGTGGGTAGGTGGAGGGGATAAGGGATTGCATCGTATCGTTCAACAGATGCGATAGGCTTATCGCCAGGAGAATGGAGAATACTGTTTTTTGAACGGTTTCGTCGGCGGCGGCCGAAGTGGTGGTGGGGGAGGACGTCATTGTGTTGGACATGGTCGACAGATTAAGATGGTCGGGCTATTTTTTCCGCATATTGCCAGGCCTTTTTGGGGTCTTTGTCAATGATGCTTTGGAGCAATTGTTCATGCAGGTGCTGGGAGGCCACGAACTTATCCGTGGTAACATAGGTTTGCCGGAAATGACGGCCCATTTGTTCCGCGACGGTGCGGTACAGGTCCGCGAGGATATCGTTACGGGCGGCTATGGCCATGGCCACGTGGAAGCGGATATCGAGGGTGATGGCTTCCTCGATGTCCCCGGTGTTTGCGGCAACATGGCGTTGTTCCAGCAGGGTTTTCATCCGGACGATGTCTTTCCGGGTACGGAGCAAGGCCGCTTTTTCGGCGATCTTGATCTCCAGGAGCTGCCGGACTTCGTCGAGATCGGCGGCGTCGGCGCGGCGCAGGCGTTGTGGGAGCGGTTCGGCGATGCCGCGTTGTGGTTCCACCAGGGTTCCCGAGCCCTGCCGTACGGTCACCAGGCCGGTGTTGGCCAGGATGCGGACCGCTTCCCGGATGGTGCTTCGACCGACGCCGAATTGTACCATGAGTTCGGGTTCCGAGGGCAGCTTATCGCCGGGCTGATAAACCCCGAGCGAGAGTTGTTGCTGCAGGCGGCCGACGACGGCGTCGGCGAGCGAATGGCGGGGAAGGGGGGTAGTTGGTATTTTTTTCATCGTATCATCTGATGACTTGGATTGGCACAAAAGTAAATAATCCTCCGCACACGGGAAAGAAAAAATTTTCCGGCTTCCGGTTACCGGTTCAGCCGATAGAGGACGTAAAGGGAGTGAAGCATGGGGGAAAGATAGCATTCGCCTTCCTGTAGCCGGAGCCAGGCGGTGCGGATCTCGTCGACGCCTTCGTGTTTATGTACGCAGGCATCGATGCCGTCGCCGATCTTACCGATGAGGACCGGGTCGTAATCTTCGGTGTAGATCATGATGCGGGTGCCCGGGAATTTTTCTTTGAGTTCCGCCGCGGGCAGCAGGAAGCCGCCGGTGGCATTGTCTTCTCCCGATCCCAGGATGATGAGATCGAAGGTCCGGTTCTGATAGGCGGGGGAAGAAAGGACGGTCAGCACATGATCCGCGTATTCTATATGGATAGATGGTTGAATGGAACGCAGGGTTTCGCGGAGACCGACCAGGATCAGGGGCATCTCGTCGACAAGGAGGACGGAGTTGAAAGCTATTGACATCTGCTGCGAAGGTCGCAAAAAATACAAGAAGAATCGGTATGTGTTAACCTGTATATTTGTTCCTCAATCCTACTACTCCTATAATTTAATTATGCGCATTGCAATCAATGGAATGGGCCGGATCGGCCGGTTACTGGCCAGGCGGCTACTCTCGCTGGAAGGTATCGAACTCGTAGCCGTCAATGATATCATGGAGCCCGGGAACCTGGCGTATCTGTTGCGGTATGATTCCGTTTATGGAACGCTGGCGGTACCGGTGTCCTATGATAATGGGGAGATGCTTGCCGGTGGGAAGCGTTTTGCGGTCTTTCGGCAGGAGGATCCTGCGAAGCTGCCCTGGGCGGAATTGAAGGTCGACATCGTGCTGGAATGTTCGGGGCAATTCACCCATGGACCGGCGGCTGCCATTCATTTACGGGCGGGCGCGAGGAAGGTGTTGTTATCGACCACGGGGTCGCCGGATCTGCCGTTGCTGATCTATGGGTTCAACAATCATCTGTTGACGCCGGCCGTGGATATCGTGGCGCCGGGCGGTTGTATGACCAACTGTTCGACGCATGTGTTGTATCTTTTGAATCAGATCGGGATCGAATCGGCGCAGGTAAATATCCTGCATTCTTATACTTCACGGCAGGAGCTGGTGGATGCGCCGCACAAGCAATACCGGCGGGGCCGGGCGGCGGCCGAGTCGATCATCCCCGTGGAGATCGATCTGGCGGGTTCGCTGGAGCGGTTGATGCCAGTGCTCAAGGACCGGATCGCGACGGTGTCGACGCGGGTGCCGGTGGCCAATGGCGCCATGGCGGATTTCACGGTGCAACTCCAGTCGCCGGCAACGGCGGCGGCCATCAACGCGTTGTTCCGCGATGCCGCGCGGCAGGAATACAAGGGTATCCTGGAGTATACGGAGGAACCGCTGGTATCGCTGGATATCAAGGGAGATACGCATTCCTGTGTCGTCGACGGCACGTTGACATCGGTGGCCGGGCGGCAGGTCAAGCTGATCGCCTGGTTCGACAATGAATATGGGTATACCAGCCGGATGATCGACTGGCTTTTTTACTGGAAAAAATTGTTTGTATGACGCTTTCATTGACGGGGAAGACGGCCCTTGTTACGGGTGGCAGCAAGGGGATCGGCGCGGCGGCGGCGTTGTCGTTGTCCGAGGCGCGCGCCAGGGTGGCCATATGTGCCAGGGATGCGGCGGAGCTGGAACGAACGGCCGCGGAGATCGAGGGCAAGACAGGCCACCGGGTCGTGGCCATACCGGCCGATGTGACCTCGGCTGCCGATGTGGAGCGATTGATGCGGGAGGTGCAGTCTTCGCTGGGCGGGGTCGATATCCTGGTGAACAATGCCGGGTCCGTGGGGCAGATCGGTCCTTTCGAAGACATCCCCACGGAGATCTATGCGACGTTGTATGAGTTGAATGTCGTATCGATGGTGCGGCTGGTGAAGGCCGTGTTGCCGGTGATGAAGGCGAAGCGATGGGGGCGTATCATCAATATATCTTCGGAGAACGGGTTGCAGCCCGATCCCGATATGACCCCGTACAATCTGACGAAAGCGGCTATCATCAATCTCAGCAAGAGTCTTTCCAAGTCGCTGGGCGAGTACAATATCCTTGTCAATACCGTTTCGCCTGCGTTTCAATATTTCGAGGTGGGCGCGGCCATTGCTTTTCTCGCTTCGGAGCAAGCCTCATTTATCACCGGCACCAATCTGCGCGTAGATGGCGGATCGGTCGCCTCCATTTAATATTTCATCATGACCCCCACCTCTCGTCGCCGGCTGGCATCTATCGATGCTTTCAGGGCCCTGACTATGTTCTTTATGATCTTTGTCAATGATCTGATCCTGGATCGTCAGATACCCGACTGGCTGGAGCACGCCAGGGAGGGGGAGGACCGTCTGGGTTTTGCCGACACGATCTTCCCCGCCTTTCTTTTTATTGTGGGGTTATCGATCCCGCTGGCCATCAAGCATGGACAGGAGCGGGGTTTTTCCAAGGGGAAGACGCTCTGGAATATCCTTCGCCGGAGTTTTGCGTTATTGGTGATGGGTTTTTTCCTGGTGAACTATGAAGAGTTTATGACGCCTAGTCCGGGGTTCATCGGACAATTTGGGTTTTTGCTCATCATCACGCTGGCGTTCTTTTTTATCTGGCTGGTGTATCCGGAGGCGTGGTCGGCATCGAAGACGTGGCTTTTCCGCGGCATCGGCATTGCGGCGCTGGTCTGGATGGCTGTGATCTTCAAAGGCGGGTCGCCCGGACATCCCATGGGATTGCGGCCGCATTGGTGGGGCATCCTGGGGCTGATCGGCTGGGCATATCTCGGCTGTGCGCTCTTGTATTTCCTTATCGGGGACCGGGTGTGGCTGCTGGGGTTGTTCGCGCTTTATTTCCTGGGTGTCTCGATCGCGGCGTATTCGGATTGGGGGAACGGGTTGCCGTTGCGGTCCCTGACACTGGGCGGAAGCGGGGGACTGAGTGCCTTTACCATGGCGGGGGTGATGACTACGGTGTTTTACCGGCGGATGACGGAGAAGGGGAAGTCGCCAAAGAGCCTGGTCGTGCTGGCGGTATGGGTGCCGGTGCTGTTGGCGGCGGGTTTCCTGTTGCGGCCGTTGGGTGGCATTGCCAAGCTCGGATCAACGCCTTCCTGGATATTGATCTGTACGGGTATCAGCGTCGCCTGCGTGGTGGTGCTGGGGTATGTCGTAGACATAAAGAACAAACAGAACTGGTACCGGCTGTTGCGGCCGGCGGGCACGATCACGCTGACGTGTTATCTCTTACCGGATATTCATTTTGCCATCCTCAAACTTTTAGGCGAATCCTGGCGGGTGCCCTTGTTCCTGCGTACGGGGTGGATGGGCGTAGGTAAATCGCTGGTGTTTGCGTTTCTTATCGTTCTGCTCACGGGGGTGCTGGAGAAGAAAAAGATACGATTGTCAGTTTAGGGTGAACGTTTCGATGAGCTTTTCATCCCGGGAGTTGCTGCCCAGCACGAGATGGTATGTTCCGGGATAGCCTTTCCATTTTCCGGTGGGGAGATCCCATTTTTGTAATTCGCTCACGGGGATCGACATGCGGATATCGACGCTGTGAGCCGGCGGTATGGCCGGGGTGCGCCGGAAGGTCCTCAGTTCCCGGAGCGGCATACGGGGTCCCGATGGGTATTCGATATAGGCCTGTACGACTTCGTCGCCGGTCCTGGCGCCGTCGTTGAAAACCGATACTACCCACGAGATCGTGTCTTTTGCCGTATATGTCTTTTGGGGCGCTTGTTGCATGTGGTAGGAGAATTCGGTGTAGCTCAAGCCGAAACCGAAGGGGTATTGTACGGGGCCGTTGTAATAGCGATAGGTCCGGCCTTTCATGCTATAATCGCGATAGGCGGGGAGGTCGCCGGTAGTCGTATAGAAGGTCACGGGGAGATGGCCCGAGGGCGAGACGTTGCCGAAGAGGATATCGGCCAGGGCGTTGCCGCCCTGTTCGCCGGGATACCAGGCCAGGAGGATGGCGTCGGCATAGGGGGTGATGGGGCTGAGGTCGACCGCGCTGCCCGCGGTTACGACGACGATCAGGGGTTTGTTGCCGATGGCTTTACGCAGGGCTTTGAGATAGGCGATATGGGCGTAGGGCAGACCGAGGTCGGCGCGGTCGCCGCCATGCGGGGCGAGAAAGGCGTCGCCTTCTTCTCCTTCCATCACCGGTGTCAGGCCGATCACGGCGATGGTGGCCTGGCAGTTCGAGGCGGCCCAGGTGCCGCCGAAGTGGATAGAGTCTTTATAATCGCAGCCCTGATCGTATTCGACGTGCATGGCCGGACCGGCGGCGGCGGTTATCCCTTCCAGGAAGGTGACCATGCGGGAGGACACGCCGTGGTAGTTGCCGGACAGGGCATCGAAGCTGAAGGCATTCGGGCCGACGATCATCAGCGAGGCGAGCGATTCTTTTTTTAGTGGCAGGATATTGTCCTTGTTCTTGAGCAGTACGATACTTTCGGTGGCCATTTGCCGGGCCAGGGCGATATGGGCGGCGTTGTGGACGCTATCCGCGCCATAGCTACTGAAGGGGACTGCGGCTTTATCGTCGAAGAAACCCAGCCGTAGTTGTGTCCGGAGGAGTGGGGCCAGGGCCGAGTCGACCTGGGTCCTTGTCAGCAAGCCGGCATTGACGGCCTTGAGCACATCGTCCTGCAGGATGTCGGAGCAGTCGAGGTCTACGCCGGCTTTGATAGCGGCGGCGGCGGTTTCTACCGGTCCCGGCAGGGCTTTATGCCGTTCGAAGATATCGTCGAGCGCGCCGCAGTCGGTGACGACATGTCCCTGGAAATGCCATTCGTCGCGGAGGATGCGGTGAAGCAGGGTGGGACCGGAGCAGCAGGGTTCGCCGTTTACGCGGTTGTAGGCGCACATCACCGACTCCACGCCCGAGTCCACCAGTTTTTTAAACGCATAGAGATAGGTTTCGCGGAGGTCTTTCTGGTCTACGATGGCGTCGAACGTATGGCGGTCGGCTTCGGGGCCGCTGTGCACCGCGAAATGTTTGGCGCAGGCGGAAGCCTTCAGATAATGCGGGTCGTTGCCCTGGAGACCGTGGATAAAGGCGGTGCCCATGGTAGCTGTGAGGAAGGGGTCTTCTCCATAGGTCTCCTGCCCCCTGCCCCAGCGGGGATCGCGGAAGATATTGATATTGGGCGACCAGAAGGTGAGACCCATGTATTGTTCCCGCCGGCCGGCGGCGGTAGAGAGGTTGTATTTGGCGCGGGCTTCGGTAGAGATCGCGTCGGCTGCCTGCCGGAGCAGCGCATTGTCCCAGGTCGCGGCCATGCCGATGGCTTGGGGGAAGACGGTAGCCTCGCCGGCGCGGGCGACGCCATGCAACCCTTCGTTCCACCAGTTATAGGCGGGGATGGAGAGCCGGTCGACGGCTTTGCTGCGATAACCCAGCAGGGATATCTTTTCTTCCAGCGTCAGGCGGGAAAGAAGATCGTCGACCCTTACGGCCATGGGCAGCGAAGCATTGCGAAAGGACATCGGTTGTGCATATACGGTAGTGGCGATCAGTAGCGCCGGCAGTAAGAAGAGTCTGGTCATAGTATTTATTGGGCTGTCCATTTGTTATCGGCGCCGTTGGCATCGACAAATATGCCGTTGTCGAGCTTTGCGGCTTTTAGGGTTTTACCGTGAGCTATTGTAATGGGCAACTGGAGATGCGCCGGGGTGGTCTCCCAGACGCCGGCTGAGCGGTGTTGCCGTTCCTGGCTGCCGTCGTCGTAGGTCAGGACCAGATCGAAAGGGATGGGAAAACCGCCGATATTGTCGATGGAGACGGTATAGTTATCGCCTGTTCCCGTGACATTCGTGAGTGCGAGATCGATGTAATGATTGGTGAAGAACCAGCTTGTCCAAAACCAGTTGAGATCTTTTTCGGAGATATTGTCGAAGCTATAGAAGAAATCCCAGGGGGTGGGATGTTTGCCATGCCACCGGTCCATATAGCCGCGCAGACATTTTCCGAACAGGGAATCGCCCAGCATGTCCTTGAGGGCCAGGTAGGCCAGGGACGGTTTACCGTACGCGTTATTACCATAGGCGATGCCTTTGAGGGCATTGGCAGGCGTGATGATGGGCAGGTCTTCCTCGGCCGAGGGATCGTAGGTATAGTTGTTGACGCGAAATTCCTTGTAGAGCTCGTCGTTCTTTTCTTTGCCCAGATCGGCTTCGCCGATGAGGTGCTCGAAGGTGGTGGCCCAGCCTTCGTCCATAAAGGCGAAGCGGGATTCGTTGATGCCCATATAGAAGGGGAACCAGCTGTGGGCGATCTCGTGCTCGGCCACGAAGCGGGAGAAGAACAGTGTGGGGGTGGTGTTGTCGTTCACCATCATGGGATATTCCATATCGGCATAGCCCTGGAAGATCGTCGTTTTTGGGAAGGGGTAGGGAACGCCGGGCCAATGGTGTGAGAGCCAGTCGAGCGCGTGCCGTCCAAATTCCACCATATGGTGGAAGTCTTTGGCGGTATCGTTGTAGGCGGCCTGTACGGAGGCGCGGCGGCCGGTGGCGTCGTCGACGACTACGCTAGAGGCGTCCCAGGCATAGTGGTCGCTGAGGCCGAGGGCCATATCGGAGACATTGCCGGCCGTCCAGATCCAGGTATTGATGGCGTTGGGGGTGGTCACTTTACCTTTGGCGATCTCGGCGGGTTTGGCGATGGAGACGATCTCATCGCTTTTCAGGGATGCGGCCAGTGCGCGTGCATAGGAGGGCGTCAGGACGGCGTCGGGGTTTTGCAATTCGCCGGTGGACCAGACGATAAAGTTCTTAGGAACCTTTACATGGAGGGTATAGTCATTGAAATCGTTGTAAAATTCCTGGAGGTCGGTGAAGTCCATCTGGTCCCAGCCGTTGTAGTCGTCGTAAACGGCCACGCGGGGATAGAAATAGGCGAGGTAGTAAGTGGTCGAGTCGATGATGCCCTCGCGGTTGCTTTTCAGCGAGACGAGGTAGTGCCAGCTGATATCGAGCCGAACCGAGTCGTGCGGTTTCAGCGGAGTAAGGAGGCGCACCATTTTCCAGGTGCCGTCCGCGGCTCCGTTGTGCCAGGTCTTGGCCTGGCCATTTTCCGACCAGGTGTCGATGGTCACGCCTGGTGTGAGGTAGGTGGAGTCTTCGCTGCCGTAGCGGGCGGCGCCGGCTTTATGGATATTGCCGATGAGGCGGAAGTCAAGGACGGGTAGCGTATCGGGGGAGTTGTTGGTATAGACGATCGTTTCCGTACCCTGGATAGTCCGGTCCGGCGGCAGGGCGGTAACGGTGATGTCGTAGCGGCCGTAGTTCTGCCAGTAGCGGGGGCCAGGCCGGCCGTCGATGGAGCGGGTACCATTTTTATAGGCCTGTTTGATATCGCGGGGGGTGTATAGCGATTGGCTTTGAAGGGAGAGCAGGCTCGATAAGATCAGCAGGAGCGTGAGTATTGGTCTATGCATAGGAACAAAAATATAATATTCGGTAATTCTCTTCGGTTACCGGTACAAGCAGTCGTTTTGAATGGATCACCCCAGCCTTGACGCAAGGAAGGGATTCACCCTAAACATAAATATAGGAAAAAGTAATTAATCGAAAAGCGGTCATGCGGCAAAAAGGTTAGAAACCAATGGAGTTGCCGCCGTCGATGGGCAGGACCACGCCCGTGACATATTTGGCTTGCTCGGAGGCCAGGAAGAGGGCGGCGTCGCCGATATCGCCCGGGTCGCCCAGGCGACCCAGTGGGGTGCGTGAGAAGACCTTTTCTTTCCGTTCCGCGTCGCCGTTGAGGGCTTTGGAGGACATGTCGGTGGCGATGAATCCTGGTGCGATGCAGTTGACGAGGATGCCTTTGGGTGACAATTCGACGGCCATGGCCTTGGTCATGCCTTCCACGGCCGATTTGGATGCCGTATAGGCGATCACTTTGGGGATGCCGTATTGTGCGGCCATGGAGCTGATGTTGATGATATTCCCTTTGCCGCGCGGGAGCATTACCCGTACGACTTCGCGGCTTACGGTGAAGACCGAGCGCAGATTGGTGAGGAGGATACGTTCGAACTCCTCATCCGTGACGTCGGTGAATTCTTTTTTCATGTTGATACCGGCGTTATTGACGAGGATATCGATGTGGCCATAACGTTGGACGAGCCGGTCGATGAGGCTGGGGATGGCGGCGAGGTCGTCGAGGTCCTGGCAGACGGGCTGGCAGAGCTCGCCCAGTGATTTTTGGGCGGCGGTGAGTTTTTTCTGGTCGCGGCCGATGATAATGGTCAGGATGGAGGCTTGTACGAATTTTTCTGCGATGGCCAGGCCGATGCCCGAGCCGCCGCCGGTGACGATCGCTATCCGATGTGGTGTATTGTTTGTTTGCATGCGTAAAGAGAAGTTAGGGTTTCGGGTTCATGGAAGACTCGCGAACGATGAGTTCGGAGCGGAGGATAATTGTATTGGTCGAATGGATGCTGGCGGTGCCGTTGAGGTGGTCGATCAGGTTGCGGGCGGCCACTTGTCCCATTTCGTAGCCGGGGTTATTAATAGTCGTCAGGTTTGGTTCGACGACGGTGGACACGGGGTCGTTGTTGAATCCGACGAAGGCAATGTCTTCCGGGATGCGGATGCCCATTCCTTTGAGGGCGACCATACAGCCTACTGCGCAGTTGTCGTTGGCTGCGAAAACGGCGTCAGGCAGGGGTTTCATCTGCCGGATGCGGGCGGCGGCCTCCGCGCCGGCTTCCTGGCTCAGGTTGCTTACGATCACATCCTCTTCGCGAAAAGGGATACGTTGGTCTGCCAGGGCCTGTTTATAGCCTTGCAGGCGGTCGATATAGACGTTTCGTTTAGGGGGGGCCGTGATATGGACGATGCGGCGGCGGCCCTGACTGATCAGATGGGTAGTGGCTTCATAGGCCGCTTTCTGGTTATTGATCTGGATGCAGGTGCTGTCGGGGAGCTCGGCGGTACGGTCGAAGAAGATCACGGGAATCTTTTTTTTCAGAAAAGGTTCGAAGTGGGTCAGGGAGTCGGTGTCATAGGCCAGGGAGACGAGCAGGCCATCCACCCGGCTATTAAATAAGGTAACGGTATTGATCGTCTCTTTTTCCATGGACTCGGAGGACTGGCTGATGATCAGGTTATAGCCTTCGCTGGTGGCGATGTTTTCCATGCCGGCGATCACCGCGGACATAAAATAGCTATTGATACGGGGGATGATCACGCCAATAGTATTGGTGCGTTGGGTACGGAGGTTGCGCGCAAAATTGTTCGAGCGGTAGCCCATTTCCCGGGCCAGGTCGGCGATACGTTTCTTTGTCTTCTTACTGACTACCGGGTCGTCCTTCAAGGCCCGGCTGACCGTGGCGATGGAGATATTCAGCTTGCGGGCAAGATCGTATATGGTCACTTCTTTGGTGCTGCTCATACAATCGTTTACATACAGTTTATGAAGGTGAAGATAAACTTTTTTGTGAAAAAAATTGTAATCGGTTACATTTTATCGGAATTTTCCCTATTTTAGCCTTGCCAAGCCGCGGAAGCGGTCTAAAAAAAACGATTGATCTTATGCGACCATATGACGCCCAGGTAGGATGCTTTCTCTTCAGGCGAACCCGCCGATGCTTATCAGGTATATTTTTCCGCTCTCTTTCCATGTCTTTTATTCCCCGTTGTGGTCCCCGGCCGATAGGCGTCATCCGCACGCATACTCTTCGGTAAGCCAAACTTTTCTTCTTAAAAAAACTAAACTCCATATGCGAAAATTCACACATAAGCCGACGAAGGCAGGCGCAAGCCCGCTGGCGAGCTCTTGCCGGCACCTTTTACGAAACGCCATTGTTTCGGGTATACTGATGATTGCTGTGAACCTGCTTTCATCATCGCCGCTGCATGCGCAGGAAGCAGGCGATGTGGTGCATGGCAAGGTTGTCGATTCCAGTGGAAGTCCCATTGGCGGCGCTTCCGTGTTAAATGTAAAAAGCGGGAAAGGGGCTTCCGTCGATCAGAACGGCGAGTTCACCATCCGGGCGGTCAAGGGGCAGACTTTGCAAATCTCCTTTGTGGGGTATCAGGCGACCAGGGTTGTTTATAAAGGACAGGCCAATATCCCGGTGACGCTTCTCCGGGAGAACGCGGTCCTTGGAGATGTAGTGGTGATCGGCTATGGTACACAGCGAAAAGAGGCGGTGACGGGGTCTGTGGCATCGATCGGCGGATCATCATTGCGGGAAGTGCCGGCGCCCAATATTTCCGACGCCTTGCAGGGGCGTCTGCCGGGTGTAGCTATTTCGCAGACATCCTCCGCGCCGGGCGCGACCATGCAGATAAGGATACGCGGTACGCGTTCACTGACGGCCACCAACGATCCGCTGATCGTGCTGGATGGGATCCCGTTCCCGGGGAGTATCGCCGATATCGATATGAACGACGTGAAAAGCGTCGATGTGCTGAAGGATGCATCGGCGACGGCGATCTATGGTTCGCGCGGCGCCAACGGCGTTATTTTGATCACTACCTATAAAGGTACTTCGGGCCAGGAGCCGCGGATAGCGCTCAACGGCTATTATGGTGCGAACAAGATCTTCTCGAAATACCCCATGATGAACGGGCCGCAGTTTGCCGCGCTGCGCAAGGCGGCCGGTCGCTATCTGCAGCAGAACGGCTCCATACAATTGGGGACCGACGAGAACCTCAACACCAATACCGACTGGCAGAGCTTGTTCTATCAGACCGGGAATGTGACGAACGAGGATATCAGTGTCGCGGCGGGGACGAAGCGAGGCAGCTACAATTTTGGCGGCTCATTTTATAACAATGAGGGGGTGGTACCTACCCAGAGC
>Ga0210396_10005509_pt1 | contig 12239 bp, 9 predicted proteins | sample IncBWH17OmetaG_FD_155466 | JGI IMG/M metagenome (GOLD analysis project Ga0210396, IMG submission 155466) | Forest soil microbial communities from Barre Woods Harvard Forest LTER site, Petersham, Massachusetts, United States - Inc-BW-H-17-O ...
GCATCGATCTTCGGTAAAGGAGCCCGAGAAACGACGACGAACGCGACGTCGTGATGCTCGAGGTGTACCACGATACCGTCGTAATGATCGGCTCCGAAGGAACAGCCAATACATCCCTGTTCCCATTCCGGTCCCAACATGAAGTGAGTTACGATTAACTGGCTCTTATCACCGAACAAATCTGCCAGCGTCTGTTTACCGCTGGCTGTATCAAAGATATAGTTCTTTTCGACCTTGACCCAGGGCAGGGCGCGGCATTCCGCAAAGAGTTGATCTTTTTGTCGAGTCAACTCTTTCTCCTTCTTCAGTAGTGCCTTCCGGGCTTCCAGCCACTCATCCCTTGAGACCACGGGGTGAGTCGAAAGGTTTTCAATTGGTGGGGTTTGCGTAGTCATATCATCCTGATGTTGGACCGGTCATTCCGACCGGTCCGTTACTTAGCTTTCTATTAACTCGACGAATGAGCCGTGCGGTTTAGGACACCACCGCGTTATTTTTCATACCGGTCATGGTGACGAACCCACGCCATCGTGAAGGGCAAGCTATCTTCGTCCCGGCCTTTTGGCACGAGATCGAGATAATTGTAGGCGCCGATCAGAAATTCCGGGCCACGCGCGTAGGACGAATAGGTGTGGAAAATATTTCCGGCACTATCCTTGGCGAAAACGCTTATACCCGCTGCTTCTTCGCTGGGGAACTCGCTGGTTCCATAGTTGTAAAACTTCCCTTTCTCGATTTCTTCAGGCGTAAACGAAACGCCGTAGTCGTGGTTAAAATCGTTGGTCAGGGCGGAGACCCAGTTGAAATGCCAACCCATCCGCTTTTTGAACGCCTCGATTTTTGCTACAGGCGCTCTTGAGACCACAGTTAAGGCAACATCGCGGTGCTCTAGATGGATCACATTCGGATCGATGTTATCCCCGACTAACGAGCAGGTTGGGCACCCTTGCTCCCAGTCCGGACCGAACATGAAGTGGTAAACGAGTAACTGGGTTTTGTCGCCAAACATACTCGCCAGAGTTTCTTTGCCGTTTGGTCCGTCAAAGACGTAATCCTTTTCAACCTTAACCCAAGGCAGGTGACGCTTTTCTGCGCTTAACCGATCTCCTAAGTGAGTGTATTCTCTCTCCTTCGCTAAGAGGGCTTTACGTAGCTGCAACCATTCAGCTCGGGACACTACCCGGGGTGAAACTTCATTAATCGTACTCATAATTCAGTTAGTTTTCTTCGTGGATTTCAAAGAGACGACGAACGAGAAGGACCGTTTTGGACAGACCGGTCGAATTTTCCTGAATAAGCGGCGAGAAGATCGCCTGAGCGACGTAGCACCAGGTGTCGCGTGATCCAGGCCCAGCTCGGAGGGCGTTGCATTCCGCGTTTTCAGTTCTATCGGATGTCGCCGCAAACAGACCGTTTGCTGGGATGGCGTTCGATAAGATGCGACGCCCCGGGGCCAACGCAGGTTCAACACGTTAGGGTTAAAAGCGTCTCTAGGTCGTTCCACGCGCACAGGGAGCCGCGGCAGTTCACGCGTTTCGGCCCCGCCCAGCAATAATTCCTTCTCTCGGTCCAAGGACGGAACCTATCTAATGCGGCTCCCCTCCGGCCTGGGTTGTACGTGTGCCCCGCCTAGGAATTTCACAAAAAAGCGAAAGAGCGGTGGACAACTATATTGGCAATCCACGCCACCTCAGAGGTGTCTAAAAGAAAACAAAAGATGCTTAAAAAGAAACATGAGTAATTAACAATATGCCCATTGTTTAGCTGTTGGAGCGCTTCTTGTTCTGGCGCCACATCTTTTTCTTGAGATTAAAAAGTTTCATGATAAGAAACTAACTCGTGTGCGGTATCGTCGGTTTGTTTTTGAAAAAGAGTGCACTCGAACCTGAGCTCGGCGCTTGGTTTAGTGAGATGCTGATCTGTATGAGCAGTCGGGGACCGGACAGCGCCGGGTTCGCGATTTATGGCGAATCCGCTCCTGCGGGCAAAGTGAAATTAGTTCTGCACCACTCCGATCTCTCGTTCGATTGGTCATCAATTGCTGTCGCCCTGGAAAAAGAATTTCAGGTGAGACCCATCGTCGAAGTGAACTGCAGCCATGCGCGGTTCCTGGTCAAAGACGATGTACGGGCGATCCGGGAATTTCTGCGCCGAAGCTTTCCGGAGGTTCGCATCATGAGCGCAGGACGACGAATAGAGATCATGAAGGAAACGGGAATGCCGGAATCGGTGGTGGAGCGGTTCTCAGTGCGAAAGATTTCCGGCAGCCATGCGATTGGCCACACCCGGATGGCGACGGAGAGCGCTGTCACAACCGAAGGGTCGCATCCCTTTAGCACCGGAGTCGATCTTTGCCTTGTGCATAACGGCTCCCTGAGTAATCACAATCGACTACGCCAAAAGCTGTCCCGAGAAGGGGTCGAGTTTTACACTGAGAATGATACGGAGGTGGCGGCGGGGTACTTCTCCTGGAAGCTAGCGCAGGGCGTAACTTTAAAGCAGGCTCTCGAAGCCGGCCTTACGGACCTCGACGGATTTTACACTTTCACCGTCGGCACAGAAGATGGCTTTGCGGTGTTACGCGATCCAATTGCCTGTAAACCTGCGGTTTTAGCGGAGACCGCCGATTATGTGGCTATGGCTTCGGAGTACCGTTCACTGGCGAATCTTCCTGGGATTGAAACCGCTCATCTTTGGGAGCCTGAGCCGGCAGTCATTTACAACTGGAGTCGAAACTGACGCGCACCAGCCGGATTGGCGATATGATGTTTACCCAAACTGTTGATCTAGCCAAGGCCAGCGTTCGCTCATTGAACGAGAAGTTGCATGCGCTTGATCTGGAGCATGATGGCGAGCGTTGGCGGGTCCTTAATCCACGCGGCGCGCACGCGATTGCTTGCGGTCTCCGGGTCCCTGTTACGGTAGAAATTGAGGGCCACGCCGGGTACTACTGCGCAGGAATGAATCAGAAGGCCGCAGTGATTGTTCATGGCAACGCCGGAACCGGGCTGGCAGAGAACATGATGTCCGGTATGGTCCATGTTAACGGCAATGCGAGCCAGTGCGCGGGGGCGACGGCGCACGGCGGCCTCTTGATCATTGAGGGAGACGCATCAGCAAGGTGCGGCATTTCAATGAAAGGAATCGATATTGTGGTTAAGGGCTCGGTAGGCCACATGAGCGCGTTTATGGCCCAAGCCGGAAATCTAGTGGTCTGTGGGGACGCTGGTGATGCTCTAGGTGATTCCATCTACGAAGCTCAACTTTTTATTCGAGGTACGGTCAAGAGCCTCGGTACCGATTGCATTGAGAAGGAGATGCGCCCGGAACACTACCGCATTTTGGAGCCCCTTTTGAAGCGGTCGGGATGTGACGCCAGCCCCAGTGAGTTTAAGCGCTATGGTTCCGCGCGGAAGCTCTATCATTTCCAAATCGACCATGCAGCATTGTACTGAACGCAAGGCGCTTCGTTCTCGTCCTCGTCGTCGTCCTCGAATCCGGGCGAGCGGAGTGATGGAGTGTCGGAGTATTGGAGTGTTGCGCGGTGTCAGAATTGCACCTGCGCATCGGGTTGGGCATGCTGAAAAGTCTCGAGAAAAAAATTGTTATGGGCACTGAAATACTCCCTGGAATGCGCGAGTCGGCGACATTCGATCGCCAGGCAATTCACGAAATTCAGCGGGCGGCGGAAACCGGTCTTTACGATATTCGGGGGTGGGGTTCGAAACGCCGGCTGCCGCACTTTGATGATCTGGTGTTTCTCGGCGCCAGTATGTCTCGTTATCCCTTAGAGGGATATCGAGAACGATGCGGTACCGATATCACCCTAGGCGCCCTACACGCTAAAAAACCGATTCACCTGCGAATCCCTATCACCATCGCCGGGATGAGCTTTGGTGCGCTGTCCGCGGAAGCCAAAGAAGCGCTTGGCCGGGGCGCTTCCGAAATGGGGACCTCTACCACGACCGGGGATGGAGGTATGACGTCAGAGGAACGGTGTTCCTCAAAAATCTTAGTTTATCAGTATTTGCCTTCTCGCTATGGGATGAATCCCGATGACTTAAGGAAAGCTGACGCGATCGAGATCGTACTTGGTCAAGGAGCTAAACCTGGCGGGGGCGGTATGTTGCTGGGAAGAAAGATCAGTGAGCGAGTCGCTGGAATGCGCACACTCCCGGCTGGAATTGATCAACGAAGCGCTTGCCGGCACCCAGACTGGACCGGGCCTGACGATTTAGCCATCAAGATTGAAGAACTCCGTGAAATCACGGATTGGGAGAAACCGATCTACGTAAAAATTGCGGCTTCTCGTACTTACTTCGATGTCCAGTTGGCTGTGAAGGCAGGCGCTGACGTCATCGTTCTGGACGGCATGCAGGGCGGAACCGGGGCGACTCAAGAAGTCTTTATTGAGCATGTCGGTATCCCGACGCTGCCGGCCCTGCGCCAAGCGGTTGAGGCCTTAACCGAACTGGGCATGCACCGAAAGGTGCAGTTGATCATTTCCGGGGGAATCCGGACCGGAGCCGATGTGGCCAAAGCGCTGGCCATGGGAGCGGATGCAGTCTCCATTGGCACCGCGGCGTTGATCGCTATGGGCTGCAACAGCCCGAGGTATGAGCAAGATTATCAAAAGCTCGGAACCTCAGCCGGCTTTTACGATGATTATCAGGATGGTAATGATCCGGCAGGGATCTCTACTCAGGATCCGGAGCTAGCCAAAAGGCTTGATCCAGTGGTCGGTGGACGGCGATTGGCGAACTATCTGCGGGTGCTAACGATGGAAACCCAAACCCTGGCTCGAGCATGCGGTAAGAGTCATGTCCTGAATCTTGAGCCGGAAGACATGGTAGCCCTGACGGTCGAAGCTGCGGCCATGGCCGGGGTGCCTCTTGCCGGTACGAACTGGGTGCCGGGGAGAGAGAAATAGGCGGGAAAAGAAGGAGTTCGAGGAAGGAGCCAGAATCCAGGAGTCAGGGGGCTCGGTCTCGCGTGGGGTCATCGAGGAACCATTGCCTATTGATTGCTTTGTGAAGGGGCTCACGTCCTAGAGACGTGTTTTTATCTTGCTCCTCCTGGCTCCTGAGTCCTCTTCCTGAACTCTTTTCTTTTTGCAATCCGAGTTTCCTTTGCAGAAACTTCAGGGAGTGAGAAAAGCAAAACCCTCCGTGGAGGAATCGCCTAGCGTTGAGCAGTTTATCGGGCAACGGATCCGCAACCTCCGATTACAGCGAAGCGTTACCCTTGATCAGCTGGCGGACCGGGTTCGCTTGACCAAGGGCCAGCTATCTAAGATCGAGAACGGCCTGGTTTCATCACCGGTTTCCACGCTTACCCGCATTGCTTCAGCTCTTGGGGTTGGGCCGGGCTATTTCTTTCAAGTCGACGGTTCGGAACGCCGCGCGGTCCTGATCCGGAAAAGCGAGCGAAAGGTTATCGTCGGCCGCGGTTCCAAGCTGGGACATTATTATCAGTCGCTGGCCTTCGGGCTACCGTTTGAGAAGGACTTTGAACCGTACCTGATGAATATCGAAGAGCGCAAAATCGATCCCAGTCAGAATATTTTTCGGCATCCCGGACAAGAATTGCTCTTCATGTTAGAAGGAGAAATGGACTACCGGCATGATGATCAAATATATCATCTGAGTCCCGGGGATAGCCTTTTCTTTGACGGCGCGATCGAACATGGCCCTGTGGCGGTGTACTCACCGCCGGTTCGTTTTTTGAGCATTATCAGTAATGCCAAGGGGGCTCAGTAGTTAGTAATCAGTAATCAGTAATCAGTAATCAGTAATTGGTGATTGGTGATTGGTGATTGGTGATTGGTGATTGGCCGGGAAGGCAAAAGTTCCGTTTTGCGATTCTAATCTTGAGTTCGCTTTGAATCGGCGAGGGCCGCGGGCTGGTTGGACGTCAAAAATGCATCTTACCTAACGCTTCGCGTTAGTGTGGCCGCACAAATTTCCACGCGGTACCCGGACAGTAGGCACACTGCTTACTGATTACTGATTACTTGTATCCAGAGGTGGCATGGCAATTGCTTTGCATGCAACGAAAGTTTCTTAATAGAAAACATCCTTGCACCTCAAAAATCGAGCTATGAGCACACCTAAACCCGGAGGTTATGGACTGCGATCCACCTGCCTCTCATTCGTAGAAATTCTGTCCCAATCCGTTGCTAATATCTCACCGACTCTAACGCCGGTCGTGATCGTACCGTTTGTATTCGCGTCGGCCGGGAACGCCACGTGGCTTACCTATCTGGTCGCCACAGCGGCACTCATGCTAGTCGGATTGAGTATCAATGAGTTCGCCAAGCGATCCGCGTCACCCGGTGCGTTGTACGTCTGTATCGGTCACGGACTCGGGCCGAGCATCGGCTTCCTGGCCGGCTGGTGTTTGATCATTGCCTATGTCTTCACGGCAATTGCCGTTCTGGCCGGGTCTGTGAACTACGCCCTGATTCTTTTGAGCATGCTACATTTGTCGGTTCCGCCGGTGATCCTTTTCGCTATCGGAACATTTTTAGTCTGGCTGGTGGCGTACAAGGACATCCAGCTCTCGACCAGGTTGATGCTCTTTCTGGAAGGCGGTTCCATGGCCCTGATTCTGCTGGTATGCGCCATCGTGTTCATGAACCACGGCACCGTTTTCGATGCCTCGCAGTTTAAACTGGAGGGAGTCAGTTTCGACGGATTTCGCTTGGGTCTGATCTTGGCGATTTTCAGTTATGTCGGTTACGAAAGCGCAACCGCTTTAGGGGAAGAAGCGAAACGGCCTCTGGTGTTCATTCCGAGAGCCGTGCTAATGAGCGCGCTGATCAGCGGTATTTTCTTCGTGATTTGTTCGTATACAGCCACGCTTGGTTTTCACGGGCTTGCCAATCCGCTGGATAAAAGCACAGCTCCGTTCAATGACTTGGCTGACTTCGCACATTTGCCCTTCATGGGTGTCCTGATCTCTGTCGGCGCGGTGGTCAGTATGTGGGCCTGTACGCTCGCTTCGGTGAATGCGGCTTCCAGGGTAATCTTCACTATGGGCCGGCACGGCGTCTTTCACGAGAAACTCGGGTTAGCTCACGGAAAGAACGAGACACCCCACCATGCCGTGACCTTGTGCGCGGTTATCACTTTCGCGTTTGCCGCCATCTTCGGTTGGTTAGGCCTTGGTGTGCTCGATATCTTCAACGATTTCAGTACGATCGCGACGTTTGGTTTCTTGATTGTCTACATCTTGGTCTCCGTGGCGGCCCCAGTCTACCTCAAGTCTCTAGGAGCCTTGAAGGTGTCGAACGTGATCATCTCGACTATTTCGATTCTATTGATGTTGATGCCATTGGTGGCCGCATTCTATCCGGTCCCCGCGCCGCCGGCTGACAAGTTCCCGATCTATTTCGGAATCTATCTTCTGGTGGGAATTGCCTGGTTCGTATGGCTCCGATTCCGGGCCACTCATGTCATGGACACGATGCGGAACGATCTCGAGTCGGTGCACGACCGGTTTGAGGTAAAAAGGAAGTCACTCGCTGAAGAGGCTGCCTGACACAGTTTAGGTTGGAGGTTTTAAGTTAGAGGTTCCGGGTTGTAAATCAAAGCCGTGCTGACGAACCGCGGATCCAACCTGGAACCAACCTCGAAACCTCGAACCACTCAGAGCCTACCAAACCTACAACCTAAAACTTATAACTAACTGTGATGTCGAGGTTGCGCGAAGATATCAAGACACGGCTGAAGGAAGATAAGATCAATTACCTGTTGGTGCAGTTTGTTGATCTGGGCGGCGCCGCTAAAGTAAAAATGTGTCCGGTAGAAGCATTGGACACGTTGATTAATGAGGGAGCCGGGTTCGCCGGCGCCGCTTTGGGAGGATTCGGTCAGGGGCCGAACTCGCCCGACATGATGGCCCGGATCGATCTTAACACGTATACACCGTTACCCTGGCACCCCGGATTGGCGCGATTTGCGGCCGACCTCTATGTCGAAGGAGAACCATATCCTTATTGTCCGAGGCTGAATCTAAAGCGAGTGCTGAGCCAGACTGCGGAAAAGCTTGGTTTTACCTTCAATGTCGGCCTTGAGCCTGAACACTTTTTAATAACGAGAAAGCCGGATGGTTCCATCGCACCTTGGGATCCGTCAAATTTCGATCATTTGCCGAAGCCTTGTTACGACTTCAAAGGGATTTCTTCCGCATTCGGCTATTTGCAGGAGATCGTCGGTTATTGTAATCAGCTCGGTTGGGATGCGTATCAAGCGGATCACGAAGATGCCAATGGTCAATACGAAGTGAATTTCCAGTATGCCAATGCTCTTACCACGGCCGACCGCTACACGTTTTTTAAGATGATGACTTCTCAAGTGGCCCCGAAATATGGCGCGGTGGCCACGCACATGCCCAAGCCGTTTGCTGACCGCACCGGGAGCGGGGCCCATATGCATTATCATATCGCTGATCGAAACGGCGAGAATCTGTTTGCCAGCGACGTGGATCACCGCGGGATGGGCTTGTCGAAAATGGCTTATCAATTTCTCGGCGGCGTTCTCAAACATGCTCCCGCGCTGTGCGCCATCTTATCGCCCACGGTGAACTGTTATAAGCGCTTGCAGGTCGGGGAGGGATTGTACAGCTCTCGATCGGGATTTACTTGGACACCAGCTTTTGTGAGTTACGGTGGAAACAACCGCACGCAGATGCAACGGATTTGCGGGCCCGGTCACATTGAAGATCGGACCGTTTCGGCCGGTTGTAACCCCTATCTGGTGTTTACGGCTTATTTAGCTGCAGGCTTGGACGGCATCGAACAGAATTGGGATCCCGGTGAACCAAATCACGAAAATCTGTACGAATTAACTCCTTTGGCCATTCGGAAACGCGGCATGAAGACGCTTCCGCAAACTTTGCAGGAAGCATTGTTCGAACTAGAACGAGATCCGGTCGTTCTTAACTCGATTGGTCCCATCGGTGACGAATTCCTAGATCACAAGAGAAGAGAGTGGGTCGATTACCATCGGAGCGTGTCTGGCTGGGAAATTGAGAATTATCTGACCCGCTTTTGAGAAATCTCTGGTGAAGGCATTTGATGTGGCTGTTCTCGGCGTAGGCGGAATCGGCAGCGCCGCTTGTTATCATCTGGCGCGGGCTGGTCTTCGCGTACTCGGGATTGAACAGTTCTCGATTCCGCACGCTCGCGGAAGTTCACATGGTGTCACCCGGATATTGAGACAGGGGCTTCATGAAAATGAAGTTTATGTTCCTTTGGTACGACGTGGGTTGGAGCTTTGGCGAGACCTGGAAAAGGAGAGCGGCTCCCAACTCTTTTATCAGACCGGAAGTTTAGATATCGGGTTACCGGATTCATCTATTGTAAACCAATCGTTGGCGTCGTGCCGGCGCTGGGACATTTCACACGAGGAACTTACCGCCGTTGATTTACGGCGCCGGTACCCGGTTCTGCAGCTCGATGACGACATGGTCGCGATTCTTCAACCGGGCTCAGGCTTTGTTTTGGCCGAAGCATCAATCACGGCACATGTAAATGCGGCCTTTGTTTGCGGAGCCGAGATTCATGGACACGAACGAGTGATCCAGTGGGCACCCAATCCATCGGGCTATACCGTTGAAACTACCCATGGCCGCTACCAGGTTGGTCAGCTGGTTTTTACGGTTGGCGCATGGATCCAGAAAGTAGTCGGGTGCGTTGTCCGGGTCAGACCGGAACGCGCAGTGCTGGGGTGGTTTCAACCTATAACGAATGCGGCCCAATTTGAGTCGTTACCGGTTTGGATCATTGATTCCCCGCAAGCAGGGCACTTCTATGGGCTACCGATCTATGGAATCCCCGGGTTCAAACTGGGGAGGCTGTCGACTAATCTCGATGAAGTTGATCCCGACGCTCCTTTATCTGAGCCCGGTTCCAACGACGAAAAGGATTTTCGCCAATTCTTGGCAGTGCATTTTCCTGATGCGAACGGCCCCGTTCTGTCGATGCAAACGGCACTTTTTGAACACTCGCCAGACCGTCAGTTTATCATAGGTGGGTTACCCGGTTACCTGGGCGCCTGGGTGATTGCCGGGCTGAGCGGACACGGGTTCAAGTATGCTAGCGCGCTCGGAGAGCTGGCCAAAGATCTGGTTGTCCACGGCAAATGCAGCTACGATCTCACTCCTTTTCGATTGGACCGTTTTACCGGCCGACCATCTGGCGGCGAAAGTCAGCCGGAGGCATGCCAGTGCTTTTTGCGAATAGCCGGCTAAAGGACGCCACATCCTGATATCCGATCCGATAGCAAATCTCAGAAACCGTAAGTCGAGTTGTCTCAAGTAAGGTCCTGGCCATCTCCAAGCGCTTGTTTTGGATCCACTTCCCCGGTGTGGTCTGCAGCTCATTTATGAACTTGCGAGATAACGTTCGGGAAGACATCCCCAAGCGGCTTGCGAGAAATTGGAGATCTAACTCGCGGATGTTCTCCCGGCAGAGATGGTTGAGCTGCTTTTCGAAAGGATCTACGGCCGCTGGAAATGAGTCTTCATATGGGCTCTGAAATTGCCGGGAAGGGGGCAGCACCATAATCTTGCGCACTTGCCGCTCTTCCCTAGAAAGACCTAAATCCAGCAGGAGCGTGGTGATCAATTCGAGACCTGAGAACCCCGCCCCGGTTGTATAAACGCGCCCCTGTCGAATTATCATGCGCGACGGTTCCCAACGCACCGCCGGGAAACGGCGGCTAGCTTCTTTCTTTAGCCACCAGGATATAGTGGAGCGCTTTCCATCCAAAATGCCTGAGCCAGCCAGAAAGTAAGACGCGCCACAAGTTGCGGCAATCAGCGACCCTTGCCGTTGCGCTTGGTGAATCAACGGGAGAACATGTTTCGTCTCTCGGTCCAGCAAATGGATGGTTTGCGCCGCCTCGGCTTCTGCCCCGGCCAGTAAAATGAGAACGTCGATCTTTTTGGATGCCTCGGTGTTTGCTTTGAACCGGATGCCTGACCTGGAGACGGCACGCGATTGTTTCGCGACGAACTCGAAAGAAAAAGTTTTAGTGCCGCTCACGCTGTTCACCGCTTGCAGAGTCTCGATGATAGTGGCTGCAATCGCTGCATAAAAGCCGGACGAAAGATAAACCACAACATGCATGTGGCATTTTTAGCATAGTTTTAGTCAAAATTGCCAATTTCAAAACTGCCTTATTCTTTGCCAGTGTCTGTTCATCGAGACGGAAATTGCTTATGAACATTGGAATTATTGGTGCCACTGGAAACATCGGCCGACGTATACTCGCTGAAGCCATCAAGCGCGGCCAAGGAGAACCGCTATGAAAGCGATCGTTTTCGATAAGATCGGTTCTCCTGTGGACGTTCTGCAACTTCGCGAAGTGCCTGTTCCTGAGATTGGGGACGATGATGTCCTGGTGAGAATGATGGCAGCCTCCGTGAATCCCGGAGACTTTCTATTTATTGAGAATTTGTACCCGGAACCGAAAAAGCCGGTGTTTCCCGGTCAGATTGCGGGAAACCATGGGACCGGTGTTGTTGTCAAGGTAGGACAACATGCCGCGTTCGAGGTAGGAGCCGTCGTTGCGTTCAGCTATTACAATACGTGGGCCGAATACGCGGCTGTGCCGGCGGAATGGTTGATTCCATTGCCGTCCCACTTCCCAGTCGAGGTTGGCGCTCAATTTGTGAATCCAATAACCGCGTGGGACCTGCTCAGAGAGGCAGCGGTTCGGCCTGGAGATTGGCTCGCTTTGACCGCAGGCAACTCGGCGGTCTCAACGATGGTTCTGAATTTTGCGAAGCTGATGAAGGTCAACGTCGTCTCCATCGTACGGACCGCGCAAGAACAGTTGAATCTGAAAGAATGGGGCGCAGCCGAGGTCGTTGAACTAAGCAAACTTCCTAGAGGTCTGGCTGAGGAAATCGCCGAGATTACGCACCAGTCGGGAGTCAACGCAGTGATCGATTGTGTGGGCGGGCCCGTTGCTTCGGAGTTAATCAAATCGCTGTCCAACGGCGGTCAGTTCCTGATTTATGGCGGGTTCAGCCCGGAGAAGTTTCAATTGCACAGCTTCGATCTCCTGATGAAAGGCGCGCAGATCAAGTCGTATATCTATCGTTACTTTTTCCATCCGCCCGAAGCCAATGATCGAACGGTTCTCAACGAGATCGCAGAGATCTGCGGTCGACCGGATTTTAGGGTTCGAGTTGGCGGTGTCCATACCTTGGACGACTTCAAAACGGCG
>Ga0210396_10005510_pt1 | contig 12238 bp, 6 predicted proteins | sample IncBWH17OmetaG_FD_155466 | JGI IMG/M metagenome (GOLD analysis project Ga0210396, IMG submission 155466) | Forest soil microbial communities from Barre Woods Harvard Forest LTER site, Petersham, Massachusetts, United States - Inc-BW-H-17-O ...
GAAGGGCCTGTCCAGTTTGCGCGTATCGATACCAAGCTCGGCGACCTGAACGCCAGGGTGAACAAGCTTCGCGAGGCGCTCGAACCGAATGCGGCGATGATTTCCGATATCCCGCCCTTTGATCTGGCGCTTGCCCATGATCTTTACACAATGCTGCTCAAGCCGACCGAAGCCCAATGGAGGCCTGCAAAAAATCTGATCGTGGTGACCAACGGCGCGCTCGGCCTGCTGCCGCTGTCGTTGCTGCCCACCGAGCCCTCGAAGATCGATCCCAATGACGATCCGCTGTTTTCCAGCTATCGAAAAGTGCCGTGGCTGGCGCGGACCCACGCAGTGACGCTGGTGCCTTCAATTTCGGCGTTGCTGACGCTGCGCAAATTGCCGGTCGGCACCGCATCGCGTCAGCCTTTCATCGGATTTGGCGATCCGCTGTTCAGCAAGGAACAGGCCGACGAAGCGGCAAAGGATGACAAACCGGTTCAGGTCGCAACCGCCGCCAACGTCACCCGCGGCGCGCCTTTGAAGCGGCGCAACAGCCCGAAATTCGACGGTGTAGACAGTGTGCAACTGGCGCAGCTGCCGCGGCTTCCGGACAGCGCGGAAGAATTGAAATCTATCGCGTTGGCGCTACAGGCCGATCCGGCCAAGGTGCTCAATCTCGGCAAGGATGCCAATGAGAAGAACGTCAAGACGATGAATCTTTCAAATTTCAGGATCATCGCATTTGCGACGCACGGATTGGTGCCGGGCGAGCTCGACGGCCTGGCCCAACCCGCGCTCGCTTTGACCGCTCCCTCGGTGGCCGATAGCGATGGCGACGGGCTGCTCACGATGGAAGAGATTCTAGCATTGAAACTTGACGCTGATTGGGTCGTCCTGTCGGCCTGCAACACCGGCGCGGGGGTAGTTGCCGGCGCTGAGGCCGCCTCGGGCCTGGGGCGGGCGTTCTTCTATGCGGGGACGCGTGCCCTGCTGCTCACAAACTGGTCTGTGCATTCGGAGTCGGCGCGAGAACTGATCACCGACCTGTTCAGGCGGCAGGCCAACGATCCCGCGTTGACGCGCGGAGAGGCGCTGCAGCAAGCAATGATGGCTTTGGTGGACGGACCCGGCTATGTTGGCGCCGACGGCAACACCGAATTTGCCTACGCCCACCCGCTGTTTTGGGCGCCGTATTCCGTGGTTGGCGATGGTGGCAGGCGGTGACGCTTGGGGCTTTTGATTCAGGAAAGGAAGACGCTCGTGCGGATCTTTGCAGGGTTTGCGATTGCGTTTGCTGTTTTCGTCTCGCTCACCCCTGTTTATGCGGCTACTGTCTTAATTACGCAGGAAGAAGCTAAATTGCCGCCACCGAAGGGCGCCATAGCTGTGGATCGGCGTGGCATCACCCGAGGTCCCAAGATCAAGGTGCTTGATGAAAGCGAGCCGCTTCACTCCCCGATGCATCTCCAGGTGATGTTTGAATCCTTCGGCGGCGCGAAGATCGACCTGGACTCGGTCAAAGTCACCTACCTAAGGACCCCAAATGTCGATTTGACGCCGCGAATAAGACCATTCGTGCAGAACGCCGGCATCGATATTCCGGACGTCGAGCTTCCGGTGGGCGAACATATGGTCAGGATCGACGTCAAGGATTCCGACGGCCGTATCGGCAGCACAAACTTCATTTTAAAGGTCGCGCCCTGATTGTCATGCCGACACCTTGTCCATTTTGCCTGCAAGAGAATGCTGCCGCCGCACTGGTTTGCGCTACCTGTTCCCGCGACATCGCCGTGCCTGCCACGCTGCTTGCCGAGCGGGACGATCTGTGCCGGAAGCGCGATGCGGCGAGGGAGGAGTTGTCGAGCGCCAAGCGTGAGCTCGAAGTGCTCAAGCACAAGAACTTTCGACTGGTGCCCTGAATTTGAGGTTCCTATCAGCCGTGCCGCGAGTCCGTCACAGGAACCTCAAATTCAGGACGGCACCGGAAAAACCTGCATTTCTAATGCTCCTTTGATTCCGTTCGCATCAGAGGTGCCGCGAGTGTTTGCGAACTTCGGAAACGGAGCACTGGTCTGATGGAGTGCCCCTTTTGCTCCGAAACCGTCAGAGACGAATCTTTGGTGTGCAAGCACTGCTCGCGTGACTTGCGCGTTGCCCTCCCGGTGATTGTCGAAATCCAGGAAGTCGTTTCCGAGCTGGACCGGCTGCGCAGCGAACTCGCCCATGTGAACGCAAAACTTGACAGGCTTCGTCATCCCGTTCGCGCCGCCTCCATGTTTGTCGTGACATATTTCCTGATACCGGCCGTCCTGCTGGTGGCCGCTCATGTTCTTGTCACCATCGTGCTGAATGTCAGCCCGCTTTATCTCCGGCTCGCTTCCGTCATCGTTCCCCTGCCGTTCGGTCTGGCTGTCTACGCCCGCGACAGAGTGGGAATTCGTGGCGCCATCCTGTTGGGTATCGTCACGGCAACCTTCGCCATCCTCTGCATGCTCACGGTAACCGGGGTGAACGACAATGTACCCATTATACCGGGTCCGTGGATCGAGTGGCGCGAGGCGATCGAATATGCCTTGAGCATAGCGCTTGCTTTTGTCACCGGTAATATTCTCGGCTTTTTGCTCTTTCAGGCACTTCCCAAGATCGTGGCAGGCGGCGGCAAGCCGAATGCCGTTGCCTACAATATCGCAAGAGCGCTTGGTCAGCATGTAGGTGAAGATCAACTCCGTCGTCGGGCGCGTGTGATCCAGAACCTGATGCGCACGATAGGACCGCTGACGGGAATTGTGGTGACGGCTTCGGGTTCGCTGTATGCCGGACTCAAAGGAATCTTCGGCTGGTGAAGTGTGGTCAGCCAGCAGACATGATCTGGATGTGCCGACGGCGATCAACCGTTACGTTGATCGCCGTACTCGAATCTCGCGCAACGGCACGAATTAACGTGCAGCTAGAGCATGATCCGGAAAAGTGGGTACCGGTTTTCCGAAAAGATCATGCTCAAACAAAAAGATAGAACGAGATGACGATTCGAAGAAATGTCATCTCGCTCTATTGGGTGATGCGGCTTTGTCAACGGGCATACCGAGTGGGCCGGCCCCGGTGTCCAGGGCCGGCGCGAAGCTGATGCAGGTTCGCAGTCCTCACCGCCCCCAATATGGAGGTCCCATATTCTCGTCAATACTTCCCGGGTACTCGCCGTCCCCGTAAAGACCTCCCCACCCTGAATGATAGGTTGGATATTCATTGCCGTAGCCAAATCTGATCGCGTCTTGCGCGGGGATGCTGTGGTGACTATAGAGCGAGTGATACACGGGGTCCGTTCGATAGCTGTCACTGGCAGCCATTGCCGGACCCGCGAGCATCAGCGCAAGTGCGGCTGCACCAATCAATCTGAGTTTCATAATACATTCTCTTTTCGCTGGGCGAACGAAGGGTGACGGTATCGCTACGAACGATAACTCACTGTGATCGAACGCCGACATGTTGATCTCTCTCGCACAACCGAAATAGGAATGTATTTTGCCAACGCCCTTAAATTTCACGTTAGAAAGGCGTCTGATCCCTTCAAGCAGGCGTGATCGGTGAGCCGATACGATGAAGACGACTTATGGGTGCAGCCTCACGACGCCACCGGCAGCGTGAACTGAAACGTGGCACCGTGGGGTATGTTTGCCGTGACCCACAGCCGGCCACCGTGGGCTTCCATGATCGAACGGCAGATCGAAAGTCCCATGCCCATGCCACTCGATTTGGTGGTGAAGAAGGCGTCGAACAGCCGGTCGGCATTCTCGGCGGAGATGCCGACACCGCAATCCGTCACACTGACCAGCACTTGTTGTGTCTCGTCCTTGCGGGATCCGATCACCAATTCGCGCGGCCGGTCCGTGACCGGTTGCATGGCTTCAACGCCATTCATCACCAGGTTGATCATCACTTGCTGCAGTTGGACCCGATCGCCCAGGATCATCGGTAGAGTGGGTGCTAACTCCATTTGCAACGACACCTGGTGGCTGACTAACTCACGCTGCACCAAGGCAGTGACCTCCTTGACAACGTCATTGACGTCGAGCGGCACCTTCTCAATGTCAGTCTTTTTTGCAAGCGCCCGGACGCGGCGGATTACCTCACTCGCCCGGTTGCCGTCGTTTATTACCCATTCCACCGAGCGGCGCACTGCGTCCAGGTCGGGAGTTGCACGGTCGAGCCAGCGCAGACAGGCCTCGGCGTTGGCGATGACGGCGGCGAGCGGCTGGTTCACTTCATGGGCGATGGAGGCCGTCAGTTCGCCCAGCGTCGTCACCCGTGTGACGCGTGCGAGCTCCATCTGGGCATCGAGGAGGCGCTGTTCGCTGGTGCGCAGCTTCTCTTCCGCGCGCTTGCGGTCGGTGATATCGCGGCACACGTTCCCGACGTTCACGGGCTGTCCGGTTTCCGGATCGTCGATCCGATGGGACGAATAGAGGACCGGGATTGGCTCTCCGGTCTTGAAATGCCGGAAGCGCATCTCTCCCGACCAGGAACCTTGCTCCAGCACCGTCGGCCAGAGGACCTCATTCACGAACTGACGGTCCTCGGGGAAAATGTAGTGAATTCCGCGCCTCACACGCGCTTCTTCCCAGCTGTCGAATCCAACCATTTTCATCCCGGCCTTGTTCAGATAGATCGGCGTCCCTCCGCTCAGGTCGATAATCGCCATCAAGTCGGTAGCCTGTTCAACCAACGACGCCAGGAGTCGACGCTCGAGCTCAGCGCGTTTGCGTTCTGTCACATCTACAGCAGTACCAACCAATTCGATGAGTTCGCCGTCTTCGTCGAGAACCGGGTGGGCCGAGGAATTGATGTGCCTGACTGTTCCATCAGGCATGAGAACCCTGAACTCATCGAAGCTATCTACTCTTTCGCGGAGCGACTTCTCCCATCTCTTGTCTATCCAATCGCGGTCCTCGGGGTGGATTCGTTGCCGGAAACTTTTGCGAGCCGGTGAGCTCTCCCGTGGGTCCAATCCGAAAATTCGGAACATTTCCTCGGAGCAGTATAGCACCCATTGGGTGCGTGGATCCCAAGCCCAGGTGCCGGTGCGCGTCAGCTTCTGCGATTGAGTCAGATACCCTTCACTTCGCTGCAGCTTCTCCAGTGCCAATTTCTTTTGGATCGCGATACCAGTGAGGTGCGTGACCTGGTCGATGATCTCCTGATCGCGCTGGGTCGGTCGCCGCGGCTCGCGATAATACACTGCGAATGTCGCGATCACCTTGTCTTGCGACGAAAAAACAGGTGTGGACCAACAGGCGCGCAGAGAATAGGGCAAAGCCAGGTCACGATAGTCCGCCCACAACGGGTCGGTCGCGATGTCCTCCACAATTACCGGTTCGCCCCGGTATGCGGCCGTCCCGCAGGAGCCGGCTGATGGTCCAATTACAGCGCCGTCGATCGCATTGGTGTAGGCCTTTGGAAGGCTGGGTGCGCCGCCATGCCGCAAACGATCGCCGTCCAGCAACAAGATGGACGCGAGTGCACCGTCGGTTCGTTCCTCCACGAGTCGGCATAGGCTATCAAGTGTTTCGGTGAGCGAATCCCCTTTAGCCACCATCTCGAGAATCCGTTTCTCCGCGGCGAGCAGGGATTCAGCGCGTTTGCGTTCTGTCAAGTCGAGCACGAAGGCAACGCCCTCGTCTGGCTTGTCGTCGAGCGTCGTAGCACCGACCAGAACCGGTACGCGGCTGCCGTCCTTACGAAGGTACTCCTTCTCACGGGGCTTTACGGTTCCAGCCGCCTTCAGCTCTTCGATCATCTGTTCGTCGGCGTCATGCCATTCGGCCGGCGTCAATTCCGTCCATCGCAGCCGCCCCGAGACGAGATCGTCCTTGGCATATCCGACAATATCGAGAAAGGCCTGGTTGGCATCGATGATCCGGCCCTGAATATCCCAAAACACGATCCCGACGATGTTCGAATCGACGAGACGCCGGATCCTGGCCTCACGCGCCTGCAGATCGTTGTACAGACGGGCGTTCTCCAGCGAGATCGCGGCTTGCGATGCCAGCAATTCCAGCACCGAGATCCGGGCGGATGTGAACACGTGCGAAGCCAGGTTGTTCTCGAGATACAGCGCGCCGATCAGCTTGGCCTGTGTGATCAAGGGCAGGCAAAGTACGGATCGCGCGCAGCGGTCGCGGATGTACGGGTCGTTTTGCCATGCCGAAGGCTGCGCGATCGCGTTCCCGAGCAGAACGCTGTCGTGGGTGCGCACGACGTAATGCAACGCCGACACCGGCAGCAGGTTTGCGGTAGCGGGTTGATCACGCAGTTGGACAAGGATCGTCCCGCTGCTGACGGCCTCCGCCATGATTCGAAGTTCGGTCCCACGCCGGAGGATCAGCAAACCACGTTCGGCACCGGCCTGCTCGATGGCGGTTCGCATCAGAAACTCGAGCAGCTTCTCCAGCACGATCTCGCCCGAGACGGCTTGCGACACCTTGATCACGGCGGCCAGGTCAAGATGTTCGATGGGCGTCGCGATCGTGCTCGTCGGTGCAGTGCCTTGCTCTTCCTCCCTGAGATCTGGAAATATTTCGTTGAGTTGCCGCACCTTCCCGTCGGCTCCCCACCGCGAGTAATGGTAACGGGCCTTGCGCATGTAGAGATGCCCAATGTCCTCGAACCCGCGCTCCGAGTAGAACTGTGCGGCCAGCTCGTAAGCGAGCGCCTGGTTGTGAACAAAGCCACTGTCGCGGGCCGAGTGAATGGCCCGTTCGTAGAGGCGTGTCGCATCAACATCGCGGCCCTCGATGCGAGCGATTTCGGCGCCGACCATCGCGGCGCAGTTTTCGAAGTTCTCGGGGCAATGCTTCGCCCAGAGCCGGAGCTGCCGTTGGTGGTCGGCCAGCGCGTCGACATGCTCCTGCCGCTGGCCGGCTGGCGCCGCTCCACAGGCTGCGGCGCGGGAGAGCGCGCCATAAAAGTGGTATTCGGCCGTTTCGGAGACGGATGGCGATGCCGGCAGCAGGCGTCGCGCACACGACGAGGCCTCGATGGCCTCGGTATATTTGCCCGCAAAGAAGCGCCCCTGCAGCTTTCTAAGCCAATAACAATATTCGGCAGTTGCCAAATCGGGGTTTTCCGAAAAACGTCGCTCGATCCCACGCTCGTCAAACTTCTCATCGTCGAAGGAGCCAAAGGTTGGCGTCAGCCCGCGAAGAGTCCGGATAAGCGCGAGCTGGATGGCACATCTGTCTATGACAAGCCCGAACCGCGCCTTTTGCGCAAACGCCAATGCGTTCTCGGTTTCGCGCTGCGCCTCAACAAGGGGGTCGCCCGCCGCGAGCAGGTTCGTGGTCAGCTGAGTGCCGCAGTAGGCCGCGTAAGTGAGGTCGCCCATCTTGTTTGCTGTCTCGAACGCGCGGCGCACCAGGTCGCGGCCAGCTCGAACATGTTCCGTCCAAGGCAGGACTTGATTTCCAAAGATCATAGAGGTCCTTCCATGGAAGCGCTTCAGTCGATGCCGTTCGACCAAGTCACAGGCGAGCCGGCCGAAGCGATATCCAGCCTGGTAGTCGCCGAAGCGCGGTCCGGCGATCAAGCCAACTCGCACGAAGGCGACGCACGAAGTGTCACTGTAGCCATGCTCGAGGCTGAGATTGGCCGCTCGGCAGTTGCTCAGAGCGAGCAGGTTTGCGTCCAGGTGCATTGCAGCTGGCCCGAGGTTCATCAGAACGTCCATTGTCGCGAGGCATGCTGGGTCAGTCATCAAAGGCAGCTCAATCAGACCCTCGATCGTGCGGCTCCCAAGCCGCGACCAGATGCGCTCGTATTCGAGTCGCACTTCCTCGTCCGTCGGATGCGGCGACCAGTCGATGCCCTGATGCCGTAGGGAATCAAGGCCGACGGCAATGGTGCGGCTGCTCTGACCGAGGGTCACGTAGAGATCCATCTGCAAACACGTGACCGTGGCTCGTTCCACCGTATTTAGAGCGCGCGTGGACAGCGCCGCCAGGCGCCGCTCCGCCTCCGTTAGCGCGCCGGTGAGGAACTCGCATTCGGCCCGATTCAGCTCCAGCGCGAACGCGAGCTCGTGCCGGCGCGGCCAGGCATCCTTCGGCAGCAACGCCATACCGGTGGTGAGATAGGTCAGCGCCGAAACGTACGCGGTCGAAGCCTTGGCGCGCTGACCCGCGAGCAGATTGAGGTCGGCGAGCTCCTCTCGCTCCGCCATGGATGCGATCAAGCGCGCCCCGCGGTTGAGCTGATTGACGATGTCAAAGATCGCCTCCTCCCGCTTTTCGGGAGGTGTATGTGCCGCGAGCAGTCTGCCTATTCGAAGGTGCGCCTCGACGCTCAGCTCCTTCGGGATCATCGAATAGGCGGCCTCCTGAACGCGATCGTGGACGAACCGGTAGGTGCCAGCGATGCGTTCGACCAACTCCTGACGGCGGGTTGGCCACAACGCCGCGTCGACTTGCTCCTCCGAAATCCCGAGAACGACCGAAAGTGTTGCGATCTCCGCGACGTTTCCAAGACAAGCCAGCTGCTGCAACGCATTCTGCGCGGCGGTCGGCAGGCGGATGAGCTTCCCGACCACAAGTTCAGCGACGTTGTCGGTGTATCCCTTGCTGTGAATAAGGTCGAGATCCCAAGACCAGCATGCAGCGTCATGGTTGAAGGTGATCAAAGCTTCTTCAGCAAGCGAAGACAGGAACTGGATGGCGAAAAACGGATTGCCGCCGGTCTTCTCATGCACCAGATCCGCAAGCGGGGCGGCGCGCTCCGGCTCGCAGCGAAGAGCGTCCGCAATCAACTGCCCGAGATGCTCCCGGGCGAGCGGCGCCAGCCTGGTCTCCGCGACTCTTCCGCCGGCGGCCTTGATGGCGTCGAGCTTCTGCATCAACGGATGCGTCGGACTGACTTCGTTATCGCGACAGGCACCGATCAGCATGACGTGCTGCAGATCCGATCGCGTCAGCAGGTCGTCCAGCAGATCGAGTGTCGCCACATCGAGCCATTGCAAATCGTCCAGGAAGAGTGCCAGCGGATGTTCGGGCCGGGCAAATGCGCCGATGAAGCTCCGGAACACCAGCTGAAAACGGGTTTGTGCCTGTTTTGGCGGTAACTCGGGCGCCGGCGGCTGGTCTCCGATGATGAGGGTGAGCTCGGGCATCAGGTCGGTCATGAGCCGTCCATTCGGACCGAGCGCCTCTCGAAGGGCGTGGCGCCAGTTCGCCAGCTCAGCGTCGCTCTTGCTGAGAAGAGGTCGCACGAGGCTCTGAAAAGCCTGTATCAGCGTCGCGTAGGGGATGTCGCGCTTGTACTGGTCGAACTTGCCGGAGGCGAATAGCCCGCGGGGGGGCACCAGCACCTTATGCAGTTCGTTGACCAGCGAGGATTTGCCGATACCGGAATATCCCGAGATCAGCACCAGCTCGGGCACACCACTGTTAATGATGCGATCGAAGGCCGCGATCAAGGTCTCGATCTCGCGCTCCCGTCCGTAAAGTTGCTCGGGAATCAAAAGCCGGTCGGACGTGTCCTGTTGGCCCAGCGGGAAGGCGTCGATCCGGTGCTGAGCCTCCCATGCGGCAAGACAATGCCGGAGATCGCGTTCCAGGCCGGCCGCGGTCTGGTAACGCTCCTCGGCGCCCTTGGCGAGCAGCTTCAGGATGATGGTGGAGACCGCGGCCGGGATCGTGTCGAGTCGCTCGATTGGCGGCACTGGCTTTCTGGCGATATGGCTGTGGACCAACTCCATGGGCTCAGTCGCGGCAAACGGCAGTGAGCCCGTGAGCATCTGGTAGAGCGTGACGCCGAGGGCATAGAGGTCGCTGCGGGCGTCGATTGAGCGGTTCATGCGTCCGGTCTGTTCCGGCGCCATGTAGGCGAGCGTCCCCGCGATCATCTCCGGTGGGGCGGGGGCTTGGCGTTCGCGCGGCAGACGCGAGGCAATGCCGAACCCCGTCAGCCACACGCCGCCGCTTGCCGCATCCACCAGGATATTTGCAGGCTTGATGTCTTTATGGATAAGGCCTCGCTCATGCACCCGCCGCAGCGCCCCCGCGAGCGGGATCGCGATGCGCAGGAAGCGCGATACGTCCAGGGGCTGGCCAAGCAGTCGATCGAGCGGTACACCGCCGGGATCCTCGAGCACCAGCGTCATGCGGCCGTTGTCGTGCGTCAGCGCGACGGGTCGCGCCGCCCAGTCAGCGCCAAGTTCGGCCTTGAGCGCATATTCGTGTTCAAGCCGCTCGACGCAACCCTGCGAGGTTTCTTCCGCGGCCACCAGCAGGATCGGCGCCAGGCCGTTGCCGGAGCCGCGGTAGAGGGCGATGTTTCCTTCCCTCAACGGCGAGAATGTGTAGCTTGAGAGCTCATTCACGAGGGCCTCCTGCCAGGAGGACTACGATGGTACTTTGATTAGGTTACGTTTGCTCACGCCCGTCAATCCAAAAACGGGCGCTAAAACAGACACTAAGACAGGCACCAAAAAAGTGATCGCGACCCGCCGACCTCGCGCGGTGCTGAACGACGTCAGGCCATGTTCCTTTTATCGTTCTCATCGCTTCATCATTTCCAAGGTGCAGCCAAACGCTGTGGGCTTTTCGTCAAATGGAAAAATTGAATGATCAAGCTAAACTTTTTTCGGCTGCACTGATCTGGCGCAGCCATGCATAACTGAGCAAGAGCTTCCCGTTTGTCGCGGGTTCCGCCTTGTGAAATGCCCCATTTTAGCCACGGGCGGTTTCTTAAACGCGCCAGGAGCGAATGTAGTCCGCTCCTTCAAACCACGCCGCATGACACTTCGTGTGTCCTCCCATCAGCGGCTTCTTGATCGCGAGGCGCGATCTCCCCCTCAGTAAGGAACTTCCATGATCCGTACCCCCATGGCTGCAATGGCAGTGCTTTGTTTGATTGGATCGAGCGCAGAGGCTCGGTCGCACCATCATCGGTCGCATCACCACCACTATGCTGGTGGTGGTCATCACTTTGCGGGTCGGCCCGGCGCGTGGTGCGGGTGGTATATGCGCAGGCAAGTCGGCAGCGACCCGGGCCCGTCTTATAATCTCGCCCGCTCCTGGGCTCACTATGGATCAGATGCCGGTGGACCATCAGTCGGGGCCATCGTCGTCTGGCGTCATCACGTCGGCAAGATCGTCGGCCACGAGAATGGTCAGTGGATCGTGCAGAGCGGCAACGACGGCCATGCCGTTCGGACACGTCCGAGATCGTTGGCGGGTGCCATTGCGTTTAGGCAGGCCTGAGCCGCACAAGGCACCTCCCTCGGGGCCAGATGGACCAAAACCGGACGGCTTCCTGTTCGTCCGGCTTTTTACAGCCACCGAAGAAATACCCAACTTGAATAGAGGATGGAGAATTGTGAAGCCGCCCTTTATTGGACCAAGCCCGCTGCAGGATCGAACCAATCTGCATCGCGGTCTGCTGACCACCGCGAGCCAACATCGCGAGCGTTAATTGCGCGGCGGAATGCAATGCCGCAGCCCCGAATTTCCCCTTATGATCGGCGCCGCGTTCTTGACGAAAAGATCGGCGTTGGGCTTCGTGCCCGCCGGCGCACATCCGCAAGCTGTGGGGTTCGACTGGCGAGCGCTACCCATTTCTGAGTAGCCCAAGTAGCTCCCCTGCGGACAACAGTACTCCGCATTAGCAGGCCGAATATCGTCAAAACGGCATAGCGTGGTTTCCCTTCGTCCCACCAACTTGCGTTGGAGGAAATCGAGAACAGACTTGCGACGATCAATCGTCCGCATTCGAAATGGTCGCGGCCGCTTGAGCTTTGATCGGCCTTCCTCGATTGCGCAGCACTATGCGCTGGTGATGGACCTCGTCCGTCACCATCGATCGCAAATGGCACTTGCCAGTTCGCTATGAGGACGTGGTGGAGGATATGTCAGGCAGCGTGCGTCGCACGCTGGACTTCGTCGGCGAGAGCTTCGACGAGCGTTGCGTCAATTTCCAGGACAATCGAAGCCCGCCGCACACCCCCAGCTACGCGCAAGTGACGAAGAAGTTGAATGACCGATCTCGGTTCCATTACCGCCATTACCGGAAGCATCTCGATCCATTATCCCCATCCTGGAGCCTGCAATGGACCGCTCGGCTACATCTTAGACTAGTTGCGGCCACGATTGTCGCCGGCCAACAATCAGGAAGAGCCCGATGTCAAAGACGATCAGCAGCAGCACGACCGGTCCGGTAGTCCTGGGTACGGCCGACAATCCTCTCACCATCACCAGCACGGGCACCGTGA
>Ga0210396_10005512_pt1 | contig 12235 bp, 8 predicted proteins | sample IncBWH17OmetaG_FD_155466 | JGI IMG/M metagenome (GOLD analysis project Ga0210396, IMG submission 155466) | Forest soil microbial communities from Barre Woods Harvard Forest LTER site, Petersham, Massachusetts, United States - Inc-BW-H-17-O ...
CGACGTCAAGGTGGCCCAGATCCGTTTTACTTCGGCGCTTGCCACCCTGGATTGCCAGAAAAAGAACATGGATCTCGCGGAAAAGGTCTACTACCAGACCCGCAAGAAATTCGAACAGGGACTCGGTTCCAACACGGAGATCACCACGGCTTTTGCCGACGAACGCACCGCACAGGCCAACTATTTCAACGCCCTCTACAATGCCGTCGCTGCGCGGGTGGATTATTTAAATGCTATCGGGAAATTATAACCAAAGGCGCCAAAGGCGTCTCGGCCGAAGGCCCGACATTAGCCCGAATGCAGGAAAGGGGCTAATTTTCTAAATGACACTTTCCTGCATAAACTATCAAAAACACATTATATGCATAAAGCACTGACTGTTGTACTGGGTTTTTCTCTGCTGCTGGCTGCCTGCGGCAGCAGCTCCGTACAGAAGGACGATTCGCTCGCGGGCAAAAAAGCCCGGCTCGACTCCCTGAAAGCGCAACAGGAAAAGCTCGGCAAACAGATCGCCGATCTGCAGGACGAGATCAGCAAGATCGATACGTCCGCTGGCAGTAAGGAAAAGACCAAACTGGTCGCGATCACTGCTCTGACGCCTACTTCTTTCACGCATTATATCGATCTGCAGGGCAATGTCGACGCCGTGAACTACTCCAATATCGCTCCCCAGGGCAATGGCGGGGTTGTCCGGCAGATCTTTGTCAAACAGGGCGATCGTGTCAATAAAGGACAATTACTCCTGAAACTGGATGACGCCGTTCAACGTCAGAACCTGCTCAATGCCCAGGTCACGCTGGATCATGATAAAGACCTTTATCAGCGCCGCAAGAATCTCTGGGACGAGAAGATCGGTCAGGAAGTCGATTTCATCAATGCCAAAAATCAGGTCGATCAGGCGGAGATCCAGCTCAAGATAGCGCAGGAACAGCTGGATTGGACGAATGTGTATTCCGATATCCCCGGCACGGTAACCGCGCTGAATATAAGATCCGGGGAATTCTTTTCTTCCGCGGTGCAGTCGCAACAAGTAGGGATCGGCGGCGCCGGGCAACTCCAGGTCGTGAACACGGATAATCTTAAAGTAGTCGTGCAGGTGCCGGAAATTTACCAGGAGCGTGTCAAAGTGGGTACGCCCGTGAAGATCATACTCCCGGGGCTAAACAACCGGGAAATTACGGGTATCGTCCATATCGCTTCACCCGTGATCAACACCGGCAACCGGGCCTACCAGGTCGAAATATACATCAACGGCAGGGATATCCGGGCTAACCAGGTGGCCGTTGTCAAGCTGCAGGATTATACCGCCGGCAATGTCCTGACCATCCCCATCAATACCTTACAGACGGACGAAAAAGGCAAATACGTCATGGTCGCGATAAAAGACAAAGATAAATTAGTCGCACATAAAAAATCGATCAACATCGGACAAACCTACGCCGACAAGGTTCAGGTGACAAGCGGTCTGGATACCGGCGACCAGCTCATCACGGACGGGTTCCAGGGGCTTTATGAAGGTCAGCCGATCACGGCACAATAGGCATCATTAATCATTTGAAAAGACACTTATGAGCGCACTAGAGAATCTAACCGATAAGTTTAAACACTTCAGGCCAACCACCTGGAGTATAAAAAATAAGACTTCGATCTACCTGCTGATGTTGATCGTGAGCGGCTGGGGAGTGTTCCAGTTCATGACCTTGCCAAAGGAGCAGTTCCCGGACATCGTGATCCCGACGATCTATGTCTCCACGATCTATACGGGTAATTCGCCCAAGGATATGGAAAACCTGGTGACACGCCCCATCGAAAAACAGATCAAGGCTATTACCGGCGCCAAGATCAACAAATTCACCAGCACTTCCCAGCAGGATTATTCTGCGATCGTAGTAGAGTTCGAGACCGATGTGCAAACGGACGTAGCATTGCAGAAGGTAAAAGATGCCATCGATAAGGCCAAGCAGGACCTGCCGACCGATCTCACCCAGGAGCCTACGGCGCTCGAGGTCAGCTTTTCCGATCAGCCCATCATGTATGTCAATATCAGCGGAGACTACGATCAGCAGCGATTGAAAAAATTCGCCGATGACATGAAGGACCGGCTCGAAGACCTCCCCCAGCTGAACCGTGTAGACATCGTCGGTGCGCCGGAAAGAGAATTCCAGATCGATGTAGACAATTATAAGATGCGCGCCGCCGATATCACCTTTGACGATATCAGCAATGCGGTAAAAGGCGAGAACCTGGACATCTCCGGTGGTCTGCTGGATGTGGGCAATATGAAGCGGAATCTTCAGCTCAAAGGCCAGTTCCACACGGCACAGGATATTTCCCAGATCATCGTTCGCAGCCCTAACGGGGGCGGCGCGGTCTATCTCAAAGACATTGCCGAGATCAAAGACACCATCAAGGATAGGGAAAGTTATGCCCGGCTGGGCGGCAAGAACGTGGTCACGTTGAATATCATCAAACGTTCGGGGGAGAACCTCATCGAGACCTCCGACACGGTTAAAGGAGCAGTGAATGAAATGCGTGCCAGCATGCCGAAAGACCTAAACATTGCCGTCACCGGTGACCAAAGCACCCAGACCCGCAATTCTTTTAATGACCTGGTCAACTCCATTGTCATCGGGTTCGTCCTTGTGCTCATTATCCTGATGTTCTTCATGGGCGTCGTCAACGCCTTCTTTGTGGCGTTGTCCGTGCCGCTTAGCATGTTCGTGGCCTTCGTCTTTTTACCCGCGGCCAACCTGGTCATCGGCTCGGCGTTAACCCTCAACTTCATCGTGCTTTTTTCATTTTTGTTCGGGTTGGGGATCATCGTGGACGATGCCATCGTGGTCATCGAAAATACACACCGTATCTTCACCCAGGGGAAGGGTAAGCTCAGCGCGCCCACTTCCGCGATGATGGCGGCGGGAGAGGTCTTTATCCCCGTATTGGCGGGTACGTTGACGACCCTGGCGCCTTTCTTTCCCCTGCTTTTCTGGCCGGGGATCATCGGTAAATTCATGGTCTATCTGCCGGCGATGCTCATCTTCACCCTGGCAGCCTCGTTGATCGTCGCTTTTATCATGAACCCCGTATTTGCCGTGGATTTCATGAACCATCCGGAAGAAGAAGGCAAACGTTCACCCTATGGCATCTTCAAGACACCCGGGTTCTGGATCGCCGTGGTCTTTGGCGTGCTCCTGGACCTGCTGGATATCAGATTCCTGGGCAATCTCCTCCTGTGCATCGTGATCCTGGTGATCCTCAACAAATTTGTTTTCGACAGGCTGATCCATAGTTTCCAGAACAAGGTCCTCCCCTGGATCATGGGGCATTATGAGAGCCTGTTGCGTTGGATACTAAAAGGGTGGCGGCCGGCCTGGATGCTTTTTGGCACCTTCCTGGTGTTGATCTTCACTTTGTTCTTTTTTATTGGGTTGGTTAAAGCCGGAAAGGAGCAGGTAGTCTTTTTCCCCAAGGGCGATCCCAACCAAGTCTATGTTTACCTCAAATTACCCGTGGGTACCAATGTCGATTATACCGACTCCATCACCCGCGTGCTGGAAGGACGCGTTTATAACGTGCTTGGCATGGGCGACGGGACTAAACCCAATCCCGTGGTCGAGAGCGTCATCGCTAACGTGGCCATCGGCGCCAATGATCCGCAGAGCGGCGACCAGAGCACGCATCCCGAGCTGGGCCGTATCCAGGTATCTTTTGTGGAATATGCAAAACGTCATGGAGTCTCCACCTCCATATACCTCGATTCCATCCGCCATGTAATGAAGGGCATTCCGGGGGCCGAGATCTCCGTGGACCAGGAGCAGAATGGTCCACCCACCGATCCCCCGGTGAACATCGAAGTGGCCAGCGACGATTTCGACAACCTCATCAAAACGGCCGTCGCGCTCAAAAACTATCTCGACTCCCTGCAAACGCCGGGCGTGGAGGAGCTCAAGATGGACGTAGACCTTACCAACCCGGAAATAACGTTGACGGTAGACCGCCAGCGAGCTATGATCGAAGGTATAAATTCTTCGCAGATCGGCCAGGAATTACGGACGGCATTGTTCGGACTGGAAGCATCGAAGATCAAAGAGGGTAAAGACGAGTATAAGATCCAAATCCGTAACCTGGCCGTTCAGCGAAAAAGTCTCGTCGATCTGCTCAACATGAACATCACTTTCCGGGATATCAACGGCGGCGGCGCCATCAAGAACATTCCCATCAGCTCGCTGGTGCATGTGGACTATACCAGTACCCTGGGAAGCGTAAAACGGAAGAACCAAAAACGCGTGATCACGCTGAAATCCAACGTGCTTAACGGGTTTACACCGACCGCCGTCAACCAGCAGCTGGCGCAGGAGATCGGTGATTTCAAATCGAAAGCGGACGGTGTGACGATCAAACAAACCGGAGAGGGAGAACAACAGGCCGAGACGGCCGCTTTCTTAGGCAAAGCGCTGGTCATCGCTTTGGTGACGATCCTGCTGATCCTCGTGCTCCAATTTGGCTCCGTGAGCAAACCAGTGATCATCCTCACGGAGATCATGTTCAGCGTCATCGGGGTCCTCCTGGGCTTTGGCATCACCAGGATGGAAGTCTCGGTGATCATGACCGGTCTCGGCGTCGTGGGGCTGGCCGGTATCGTGGTGAAGAACGGTATCCTCGTGATCGAATTTACCGACGAGCTCCGTGCCCGGGGCATGAAGACGCGCGAAGCCGCCATCGAGGCCGGGAAGACCCGTATCATCCCCGTGCTGCTGACCGCCATGGCCGCGATCCTGGCGCTCATTCCCCTCGCCATCGGGTTCAATATCAATTTCGTTACCTTGTTTTCCGATCTGAACCCGCATATCTATTTTGGCGGCGATAATACCGTCTTCTGGAAGCCGCTGTCCTGGACCATCATTTTCGGTTTGGCCTTCGCCTTCTTTATGACACTGTTCATGGTGCCGAGCATGTACCTGATCGCGGAACGGCTCAGGAGACCCATGCGGAATATGTATCGTGGTAAGTGGATCTCCTTTTTAGGGATACCTCCTTTCACGCCGGTATTCCTATATTTGGTGCTGGTCAATCTGCAGTTGAAGCCGGTGCAGAAATTCTACCGGGGCATCTCGTTGAATGTGCTGTTTGCGTTGGCGATGGTGCCGATCGCATGGCTGGTCTTCACCTTGCTCAACATCTGGTTCCCATCAGCCTTCATGACGGGTCTTTTGAACCTATTGTCCGTAGGTTCGTTAATCTTCCCGTTGTTGTTGATCATCCGACAGATCGGCCGGTTTTTTGGCTGGGCTGCATCCGGTTTCCGTTCATAAAAAAATAAACCTTTATTATATGCGCAACAATCACGAGATCGACTACAAAATATACGGCGAAGAGCTTCAATTCGTCGAAGTGGAGCTTGACCCGGGCGAGACCGTCATCGGCGAGCCGGGCGGATTTATGATGATGGACGACGGTATCGAGATGCAGACGCTTTTCGGTGACGGGTCCGCCGGCTCCAACCAGGGAGGGCTGCTGGGCAAGCTGATGAATGCGGGCCGGCGGGTGCTGGTAGGGGAGAACCTCTTTATGACGGCCTTTACCAATATCGGCGTAGGAAAGAAAAAGGTCAGCTTTGCCGCTCCCTATACGGGGCAGATCATTCCGCTGGATCTGCAACAGCTCGGCGGAACGATCATCGCGCAAAAAGACGCCTTCCTCTGCGCCGCGAAAGGGGTCAGCATCGGCATCGCCTTCCAGCGTCGCCTCGGCACGGGCATCTTCGGCGGGGAAGGTTTTATCATGGAGAAGCTGGATGGAGATGGTATGGCCTTTGTCCATGCCGGCGGCTATATCGTGGAGAAAGAGCTCGCTCCGGGCGAGATCCTCAAGGTAGACACAGGTTGCGTGGTCGCCTTTCAGCCTTCGGTAGATTTCGATATCGAATTTATCCGGGGTATCCGGAACTGGATGTTCGGGGGAGAGGGGTTGTTCTTTGCGGTGATGCGCGGCCCTGGTAAGGTATGGCTTCAGTCGTTGCCGATCAGCAGGCTGGCCAGCCGGATCATCCAATACAGCCCGCAGTTCGGGAGCCGCCGCGAAGAAGGCAATATCCTCGGTGGGCTGGGTAATTTACTTGACGGCGACGGATTTTAAGAAATTAAAAAGGGGCTTTAAAAGCCCCCTTTCTTTATTAGTTCCGATTGTTGGAGAATCGACTTAGTAACTGAAGTATTTCCAGGTACAGCCACACCAGGGTCACGAGTAACCCAAAGGCGCTATACCATTCCATATATTTCGGCGCGCCCATTTGCTCGCCGGTCTCGATCTGGTCAAAATTCAGGACCAGGCTCAACGCGGCGATGACGACGATAAAGAGATTTATGCCAATGCCGATGAGGCTGTTGTCGCCGAATTGCATAAAGGGGATATGGATGCCGAAAAATCCCAGGACCATATCGATCAGGTAAAAAATGAAGATACCGAGGATCGAGGATGCGATCACTGCCCTGAACTTATTGGTCGCCTTGATGATCCGGGCATTGTACAGCAGAAATACCGCGAACGCTACTCCGAAGGTCAACAGCACGGCGTCCATAATGATGTTCGGATATTTTATCTTGAAGGCATCATTGATGACCGCTGAAATACCTCCCAACGCAAAACCTTCGAGCAACGCATAAGCGGGCGAAAGATATTTGGCGGCTTTCGGCGAGAAGGAGCAGATCAATGCACAGATAAAACCGCCAATGAACCCTGCGATCATGAAACTCATCATCGTGGGAGCCTTGAACGAATAATAGAGTTTCCAGGTCCAGGCTGCACCGGCCAGCACCAGGAGCATGAGAAAACCAAATTTCTGCATCGAACCCCGGACCGTCATCGTGCCGGCGCCGGGTTCCGCCAGCGATCTGTTGAAGATCTTTTCCGAAAGGGTAGGATTACTGGAATTAAAAATTGCCATGGTTATACAGTTTTATGGGGGATCAAAGTTAGAACTTTAACACTTAACTTTTCTTGTTTCGGTCTTGTGGCGGAGGCGCGCCGGTTTTATCGGGCGGCGTACCGCTCCTTGGGGGTGGAGGGCCGGATTTTCGCTGGTCCCGGTTGCCGCCGGCATTGCCTTCGCGACCCCGGCGACTGTCGGGCTGACCGCCCCGGTTGCCGCCGCCACCGCCATCTGCCGGTTTGCCATCCCTTCCGCCGCGGCTAACGCCGCCGGAATTATGCTGGGCCTGATGCTTATGATGACCGTGTTTTTTCTTCCTGTCCGCCTTTTCCAGGGTCTTCAGGCTGATCTGCCCCACCAAGTCGACAAAGCCGGATTCGACTTCTTCTTTTGGCTTGGCCGTGCTTACCTCCACGGGGTCCAGGGTATCCGGGACGACGTTCTGCATGTTCAGCTGGCGGATCTTCCGCACCCGTTCGATAGTCAGCGGATACTGTTTGTTGCTGTCCGGCAACACGTACCACATCAGGTTTTTAAAGATATCCTTTTTAATGAGGCTTGCCGTACCCTTGGCCACCTGCAGGCTCTCCGCGTTATCCGGGAAGTTTTGCAGGGCATCCAGATAGGTGTCCAGCTCATAGTTAAGACAGCATTTCAGACGGCCGCATTGGCCGCTCAGCTTGCTTTGGTTGATGGACAGGTTCTGATACCTTGCCGCCGTGGTGTTTACGGATTTGAAATCGGTGAGCCAGGTACTGCAACAAAGCTCCCGTCCGCAGCTGCCTATCCCCCCGACCTTGGCGGCCTCCTGGCGGGCGCCGATCTGCCGCATCTCCACCTTGAGCCGGAATTCCCCGGCATATAGCTTGATCAGCTCGCGAAAATCCACCCGGTCGTCAGCGATATAGAAAAAAGTGGCCTTCCTTCCGTCTGCCTGGATCTCTACCTCGCTCATTTTCATATCCAGTTTCAGCCGCCGGGCAATAGCGCGGGAGCGTACCAGCGCCTCTTTTTCCCTGGCCTTGTTCTGCTGGAGGATCTCCAGGTCTTTGTCGCTGGATTTGCGCAGCACCTTTTTGAAGTCGGGATTCTTTTCCTCGACGCCCTTTTTTTTCAGCTGCAGCCTGACCATCTCGCCCGTCATCGTCACCTCCCCGACATCGAAACCGCTGACCCCTTCCACGCTCACCATGTCTCCCCTGATAAGGGCCTGGGGCGTGGCGTTCCGATAAAAATTCTTTTCTGCTTCCCTGGTTAAAGCTCACTTCCACGATCCGGCATCCGCTTTCAGGGTCGCTGAATGGCAGATTCGCCAGCCAGTCGTAAACATTCATCCGGTTGCATCCACCGGTGCTGCACCCGCCATTGCTTTTACAGCCGGTAGGCTTGCCCCCTTTGGAAGTACCGCAACTACTACAGCCCATATCTTACAATACGTTAAAAGGTGATATAAAAATATAGCGAAAGGAAGGGAAGCCGCACAGGCAGGAACATGCTACCGACGAAGGGAAAGCCTCGCAGAGTCAAAATATATAGAATTCAAAATACGCTTTTCCCAACGGCGCCGGCATCTTCCGCACATATTCGTCCACACTTGCCAGCCTGCACCGGATTGCACTTCTTTTCGCTGGCCTTTAACGGCCAATATTGTCAAATATACACAGAAACAGGCATTTATCAAAAACGCGATAGCGTTTTTCGTTCCGGCACATTTAATTGATGACAGTCAGCTTTTTCTCGGCCAGGATATGATATAATTTAATGGTCAGGGCATGAAAGAGCATTTTGGCGTGCGCATTCCGTTCGATATAGTAGGCGGCCCTGTCCAATTCCTCGATAATGGCCCGTTGCTGGCCGATATCCGCGATCTTGTTCAACCGCAAAGCGAAATCTTTTTCGGCTTCGGGGATCTGCCCCCCTTCCATATACCGGAGCCGGATTGCCTGCTCCAGCAGATGATTGAAATAGCGCAGAAACTGTTTCTGCCGCTCACGGCCCGATTTGCTTATCTCTTCGATCCATTTGACCTGGGCAATAGGGCCGTTCTTCAGGATGGCATTCAGCCAATCCCGCAGCACCCCCTGCCAGTCGTCGTCGGCATGCCTGATCAATTGCAGGGCCTCGTGATAATTGCCCTCGCACAGGACGGCAATCTGTCTTGCCTGGCCTTGTTCCAGTCCTGCCCTTTCCATCAGGGCCTTCTCGATATCCGCGTTTTCCGGCAGCGGCATCTTTACCAGCTGGGTCCTGGAAAGGATTGTTGGGAGGATCAGCGACTCATTTTCAGCCACCAGCAGGAATAAGGTATTTGCCGGCGGCTCTTCTATGAGCTTCAGGAGCTTATTACCTTCGTTCCCCAGGTATTCCGGCATCCACATAATCAACATCTTATAGCCACTTTCGAAGCTTTTCAAACTCAGTTTGTGGATGATGTCGTTACATTCCTGGGCCGTGATATTCCCTTGTTTGTTCTCCGCCCCGATGAACTGAAGCCAATCGTAGGCATTCCCGTAAGGGTATTGTTTCACGAATTCCCGCCATTCCGAGCTGTAGTCGGTGCTTACCGGCTTATCGCCTGCCTTTTTGGGGATCACGGGGTAGGAATAATGGATATCAGGATGGATCAGTTGCGACGCCTTGACGCAAGAAGGACAGACGCCACAGGCGTCTGCCGGAGCGGTCTCCTTGCCGTTAACCTTCTCGCAAACGATATATCGAGCAAAAGCCAGGGCCATCGGCAGGGCGCCGCTGCCTTCCTGTCCCATTAACAAAAGGGCATGACTCAAACGGTTGAAATGGACTAATTCAACCAGCTGTTGTTTTACCTGTGTCTGACCAATGACGGAGCTAAACGGCATGGGTACAAATATAAGCCGCCGGAGGCGGCTTTGGGGCCGCCTAGTTCAGATATTTCGTGATCTGATCGTCCATCGGTTTCACCTTGCTGGGGAATACGGCGATCAGCTTTCCGTTCTCGTCGACCAGGAATTTGGTAAAATTCCATTTGATCACGGGATCGGCGACGCCCATTGCTTTAGCCTGATCGGTCAGGTATTTGAACAACGGAGAAATATTATCACCAACCACCTCTACTTTCTCGGACATGGGGAAGGTTACACCATAGTTCTTGGTGCAGAATTCGCTGATCTCCTTATTGGTGCCGGGTTCCTGTTGCGCAAAATTGTTGGCAGGGAAACCGATGATCACCAGCTTGCTCTGGTAGGTCGTATATAATTTTTCGAGATCTGCATATTGCGGCGTAAAACCACATTTGCTGGCCGTGTTGACGATCAATATCTTTTTGCCCTTGTATTGGGAGAGATCTATCGGGTTCCCGTCTAGCCCGGTGACCTTGAAGTCATATACGCTGGAAGCGGAGACGCCGGCAAACAAAAACAGCGAGAGCAAGAGTGCGCGTACCATAGAATTGTTGATTTTAGTTGAAGGTATTTAAGTTCTCAAAGTTACTACTTTGTTTGAACGCTAAACATTAAGGTAGTGACAGTTTTCAATGATGGGTGGTTCATGTTGAGGTTAAGTGGTTTATTGCTTTTGGTAACAGCCCAGATCAGGATTTACTGCCGGGCGGGAATTTCCATCCAGGTCAATAAGGATACCTGCGGCCATTCCCGCACCCAGCGCCGGACTACCCGCCTGAAGATGGAAATCATAATAAAGCGTGGAATTATTGACACTGTCAAAAAGCGGGTCCTGGTTGGCGATGATCGCCGTGCTGGTAATGCCGGTGGGGGCGGATTGCACTTTCCAGAGACAATTGGAAAAGTTCACGGTAAAGCCGGCATTGCTCTGCCGGGTGATCACCACTTCGTCTTGTACGCTGCCATTGCCGCCCCAGAAAATGCAATTGTCGAAATTGGCCTGCATGTTTCCGGTTACAAGCGTAGTTCCCTGTGCTATAACGTCGGCCACCGCCAGCACGGGCTGCGTATGCGAGACATAGAGATTCGAATAGGCCGCTGCCGTACATTGGGAGAAAACGTAGTAGCCGCCTCCGCCCAATTCGATATTTTTTCCGCAATTGCTGATCAGACAATTATTCGCCTGCAGGCTGCCTTGTACACCCAGGATGCCGGCATCGTAGCTGTTGTCGATAATACATTGTTCCAGCAGGACCTTCGGCGTCGTACCGGCCGGGGGGGCCTGCACCACCACGGACTGATAGGCATTCCGGATCACCGCATATTTCAGATCGTTCCCGCTGCTGGTCGACTCAAAATAGATGCCCGGCCAGGATCCCGGGAACGTATTATACGGCGGGTCCAGGCGGTCGCCTTGAAAATAGACCCTGGTGCTATCATAATGATCGCCGTTGACAAGCAGACTTCCCGCAACCAGCAGCGGGGCGTTGGCATGAAAATATACTTTGCAGCCTGCCGGTATGTTCAGCTGTGCGCTCGTGTCTACCTCAAGACTGCCCAGGATAACATATGGCAGCTTATTATCCCAGGTGGTATTACCGGTGAGGACCTGGTTGTTGAGAAAATGGGCATTCTGTCCCCAGGCTTCGAGCTGGATATATTGTTGATTACCGTTGAAGGCCACCTGGATACTGTCCTGGATGACAAAGGGGAGACCGGCGGTCTGAGGGTTGATCTCCACGGCTACAAAAATATACAGACTATCACCGGCGTCGAGGTCGATGTTATCCTGCTCAGGACCCGGGGAGCCGTCGATATTGATATGGAAATAGCTTTGGGTGCCGCCCATGAGCTTGATGGCCGAGAGATGTAATTTCTGATCGTTGGGATTGATGATCTTGACTTGTTCGGTAATGGAGCCCGTAGACACGAATACCGTATCGAACAAAAGGGTATCTGCCGAGAATTCGATGAGCGCATGGCCGGAAGTGTTGAAGGAATTTTTCCTGCAGCCAAAAATAAACACCGCAAACGCGAACAATAACAGAAGCAGCTGTTTCTTCATTGCGAATAAAGGTAATAATAAATAGTACTTCGGCGCCGCGGCCACGGGCCGTTCAAAACAAATGCTGATACACTTCCTCAACGCGGCCTACGGGCACCACTTCGATATCGAATTTTGTCGAGCCAAGTCCTTTTTGGTTGTATTTGCTCACGAAGATCCTTTCGAAACCCAGTTTCTCGGCTTCGGCTATGCGTTGTTCGATGCGGTTTACGGCGCGGATCTCCCCGCTTAGACCAACTTCCCCGGCGAAACAGACGCGTGGGGAAAGCGGCGCATCTTCATAAGAGCTCAATAAGGAGCAGAGGACCGCGAGATCGATGGATGGGTCTTCCACTTTCAATCCCCCGGCGATATTCAGGAAGA
>Ga0210396_10005514_pt1 | contig 12235 bp, 6 predicted proteins | sample IncBWH17OmetaG_FD_155466 | JGI IMG/M metagenome (GOLD analysis project Ga0210396, IMG submission 155466) | Forest soil microbial communities from Barre Woods Harvard Forest LTER site, Petersham, Massachusetts, United States - Inc-BW-H-17-O ...
CCGGGCATCGGGTCAAACTTTGGGGGAGGGCCAACCCTTACGCCGTGAAGCTGCGTAACATTACCGTTTTCATCGCCGCTGAATTTGGAGGTAGCGATACTCCAATCGCGGACTCCGCCTTCTTCATGAGCCGCTTCGGTGCGCAGTTGCATCGGCCAGAGCGGCCAGGGCGTCTGCGGGGAGCGCTCGTCGGGCGGCTTCGGCATGATTTCAAACTGATGAACCGACAGTGGCATCTGACGGTGGACCGTGCCCAGACAATCGGCGCCAGTGTCGCCGCCGCCGATGATGACGACTCGCTTGCCTGTGGCAAGAATCTCAATCGCTGGATCGAGCGTATCTCCATGGCAGCGCTTATTCTGCTGCGGGAGGAATTCCATCGCGTAGTGAATTCCCTTTAGCTCGCGTCCGGCCACGTTCAGGTCGCGCGGATGCTCGGAGCCTCCGGCCAGCACGATAGCATCGAAGTCGCGCCGCAGATCTTCGACCCGGACAGTCCTGCCGACCTCAGCGTCTGTGACGAATTTCACGCCCTCGGCGGACATCTGCTCGAGGCGGCGGTCGATGATGTGCTTTTCGAGCTTGAACTCGGGAATACCGTAGCGCAGCAAACCGCCGATGCGATCAGCCTTTTCGTAGACGGTAACCGCATGGCCCGCGCGGCAAAGCTGCTGCGCTGCTGCCAGTCCTGCCGGGCCAGAGCCGACAACAGCAACTTTCTTTCCAGAACGAAGTTTCGAGGGCTCCGGGCGGATCCAGCCTTCCAAAAATCCGCGCTCCACAATATTTTTTTCGTTCTGCTTGATCGTAACCGGAGGCTGGTTGATACCTAGAACACACGATGCCTCGCACGGTGCCGGACAGATGCGCCCCGTAAACTCCGGAAAATTGTTCGTAGCGTGAAGTTGACGGACAGCCTCTTTCCAGCGTCCGCGATAAACGAGATCGTTCCAGTCGGGAATGAGATTGCTGACGGGGCATCCGGTCTGGCAGAAGGGGACGCCGCAATCCATGCAACGCGCGCCCTGCTTCCGGAGTTTTTCTTCCGGGAAGTCCTGATAGATCTCGAACCAGTCGTTCACGCGCTCAGCGACAGGACGGCGAGGAGCCAACTCGCGCGAGTAATCCATGAATCCGGTGGTCTTACCCATGCTGCACCTGCTCTTGTTGCAGAGGTTCGGCCTCTGGCATAACAGCGACGGCGGCGGGTTGGTTCGGGATATAGCCTTGTTCGCTGCGGGCCACTCCCAGCACGCGCTTGAATTCGTGCGGGAAGACTTTAATGAAGCGCGAGGCCATCTCATTCCAGTTGTCGAGAATCCACTTGGCGCGTCGGCTGGCAGTCAACTCCAGGTGTGACAACAGCAGATCTCGGACGATCACAACGTCCGGCTCATCGAGCAAGGGCTCCAGATCGACGGAATCTAAATTGCACCGCTTCTCTCCAAAATCTCCGCGCTCGTCGAAGACATAGGCAACACCGCCACTCATGCCGGCGGCGAAATTTCTGCCGCAGGAGCCGAGCACCAGCACGATGCCGTTAGTCATATACTCGCAGCCGTGGTCGCCGACACCTTCGACGACAGCGGTCGCTCCGGAGTTGCGCACGGCAAAGCGCTCGCCGGCAACTCCATTCAAGAATGCTTCACCGCTGGTGGCGCCGTAAAGAGCGACATTGCCGATGATGATATTTTCTTCCGGAGCGAAGCCGGAAGCGCGCGGCGGAAACACCATGATTCTGCCGCCAGAGAGGCCCTTTCCGACATAGTCGTTGGCCTCTCCCTCGAGCGAAAGCGTAACTCCTTTGGCGAGGAACGCTCCCAGGCTCTGACCGGCCGAACCAGCGAGGTGAATGCGAATCGTATCGTCGGGCAGTCCAGCAGAGCCATAACGGCGCGCGATTTCACCGCTGAGCATGCTTCCGACCGTGCGGTGAATGTTGCGCACCGGAAACTGTACCTCAATGGGCACAAGGGTTTCGAGAGTTGAGGCAACCTGTCCGAGGATCTTGTGATCGAGAGCCTGTTCCAGACCGTGATCCTGTGCCTGCACGCGACGCCGAGCGACGCGCGAGGGCACAGGCGGGTTGTAGAGAATCGCGGAGAAATCCAACCCACTCGCCTTCCAGTGATCGACGGCAGGCTCGGCATCGAGCATGTCGACGCGGCCAACCATTTCGTCGACGGTACGGAATCCGAGATCTGCCATGTACTGCCGCAGTTGTTCGGCGATGAAGAAGAAAAAATTGATTACGTGCTCAGGCTGACCTTTAAACTGCTTGCGCAGTTCCGGATCCTGCGTGGCAATGCCCACCGAGCAAGTGTTGAGGTGACACTTGCGCATCATGATGCAGCCCATCGCGATCAAGGGAGTCGTGGCAAAACCGAATTCCTCGGCGCCCAACAGCGCGGCGATGGCCACGTCACGACCGGTCTGAAGTTTGCCATCAGTTTGCACGCGAATGCGGCTGCGCAGATCGTTCAGAAGAAGAACTTGCTGCGTTTCGGCCAAGCCCAGTTCCCATGGAATTCCAGCGTGTTTGATCGAACTCAGAGGCGACGCCCCAGTGCCGCCCGAGTCTCCACTGATTAGAACGACGTCCGCGTGAGCCTTGGCGACGCCCGCCGCGACCGTACCCACACCGATCTCCGCGACCAACTTGACGGCGATACGAGCGTGTGGATTCACATTCTTCAGGTCATAGATTAGTTGGGCGAGATCCTCGATCGAATAAATGTCGTGATGCGGCGGCGGCGAGATTAGCCCGACGCCAGGGATGGAGTGCCGCAAGCGGGCGATGACCTCGTCGACCTTGTGTCCCGGAAGTTGTCCGCCCTCCCCGGGCTTCGCTCCTTGCGCCATTTTGATTTGCAGTTCATCGGCATTGACGAGGTAGTTTGCAGTAACGCCGAAACGCGCGGAGGCTACTTGCTTGACTGCGCTGCGGCGCAAATCTCCGTTCTCATCGGGCGTGAAGCGTGCTTCGTCTTCTCCACCCTCCCCAGTGTTGGACTTGCCACCGATGCGGTTCATGGCGATGGCCAGCGTCTCGTGGGCCTCCTTACTGATCGACCCGAACGACATGGCGCCAGTGGTAAAGCGCTTCACAATCTCTTTGGCCGGCTCGACTTCGTCAAGCGGCACCGGTGTGTCGCTCTTCTTCAACTTCATCAAGCCGCGCAGAGTGCAGAGATTCGCGCTCTGCTTGTCGATGAGGTCGGTGTATTCCTGAAATGTCTTGAAGCTATCCTGACGAACGGCCTGTTGCAGTTTGCTGATGGTCTGAGGATTGAGCAGGTGGTATTCGCCGTCGACGCGCTGGTGATAACTACCGCCGACGGAAAGCTCGGTCTCAAACTCAGTCAATGGACGGAAGGCATAGTCGTGTTTGAGCAAGGCCTCGGCCGCGAGCACTGAGAGACCGATACCTTCCAGTCGCGAGGTCGTGCCGGCGAAATAGGCGTCGACCAACTCCTTATTCAGACCGATGGCTTCGAAAACCTGAGCGCCCTGGTAGCTTTGCAGCGTGGAAATGCCCATCTTCGAGAAGGTCTTCAGCAATCCCTTCTTGATGGCCTTCATGAAGTGCTTCACCGCGAGTTCCGGCGTGATGCTATCGCCCAACTCACCGCGCCAAACCAGGTTTTCCACACTCTCAAGCGCAAGGTAAGGATTGATCGCACTGGCCCCGTACCCGCTCAGCAAGGCGAAGTGCATGACTTCGCGGGGCTCGCCAGATTCCGTGATGAGAGCAACCTGAGTCCGCGTTTCCTCTCGGACCAATAAGTTGTGCACGGCGGCCAACGCGAGCAGGCACGGGATGGGCGCATAGTCTTTGTCCACGCCACGATCGGAAAGAATGAGGAGCGAGTAACCGGCCTTCACCGCCAGCGAAGCTCTCTGGCACAGTTCGTCGAGAGCGCGCTTGAGGCCATCTTCGCCGTCTTTCGCGCGGAACAGCGCCGGCAACGTCGTGGCCAGCAAGTCGCGATTCGAGACGCGGCGCAGCTTTTCCAACTCGCGATTCGAGAGCAGCGGATGCGCTAGCTTCAGCATGTGACAATTCTCCGGCGCCTCCTCCAGGATGTTTCGCTCACTTCCGATATAACTGATGAGCGACATCACCATCTCTTCACGGATGGGATCAATCGGAGGATTAGTCACTTGCGCGAAAAGCTGCTTGAAGTAGTTAAAGAGCGACTGCGGCTTATCAGAAAGACAGGCCAGAGGCGTGTCCGTGCCCATCGAACCAATCGGTTCTTCCCCCTTGGCTGCCATCGGGGCAAGGATCATCCGTAGATCTTCGTCGCTGTATCCGAACGCGCGCTGGCGACGGAGAAGAGTCTCGGCATCTGGGAAGTGCATCCGAGAGGGTTCAGGCAGTTGATCGATGGTAATCTGATTTTCTTTTACCCATTGGGCATAAGGATGCCGCGACGAGAGCTTCTGCTTGACTTCTTTGTCCGAAATGATGCGGCCCTCGACGGTGTCGACCAGGAACATCTTCCCCGGCTGCAGGCGACCCTTCCTCTTGACTTGCTCAGGCGCGATGTCGAGCACGCCGGCTTCTGAGGCCATGACCACCAGATCGTCATGGGTCACGACATAGCGTCCAGGACGCAATCCGTTGCGATCGAGCGTCGCACCAATGACGCGTCCGTCGGTGAAGGCGATCGCGGCGGGACCATCCCACGGTTCCATCAGGCAGGCGTGATATTCGTAGAAGGCGCGCTTCTCCGGCTTCATGTGGGGATTGCCCGACCACGCTTCGGGAATGAGCATCGCCATCACGTGCGGCAGACTGCGTCCAGATTGGAGGAGCAACTCCACGGCGTTATCGAAGTTTGCGGAGTCGCTGCCGTCGGGGGCGATGATTGGATGCAGTTTCTTAATGTCGTCGCCGAAAAGTGGAGACTGCAACAGCGACTGGCGAGCTTGCATCCAGTTGACGTTGCCCCGGAGCGTGTTGATCTCGCCATTGTGCGCGACATAGCGATAAGGATGAGCTCTCTGCCAACTCGGGAACGTATTGGTCGAGAAGCGCTGATGGACCAGACATAAAGCGCTCACAGCATCGGGATCAGAAAGTTCGCGGTAGAAGTTGGTGATCTGCGAGGCGAGCAGCAATCCCTTGTAGACGATGGTGCGGCAGGAGAGGGAAGGGATATAGAACATCTCCGCGTCTTCAACGCCGGACTCGCGGATTTCATTTTCTGCTCGCTTGCGCACGACGTAGAGTTTGCGCTCGAAGGCGTCTTCGTCCATTTCTGCGGTGCAACGCACGAAGATTTGCTGGATGTAGGGCTGCGAAGCGCGTGCAACGCGGCCGATCGCCGAGGCGTAGACCGGTGTATCCCGCCAGCCGAGCAAGGTCAGGCCTTCTTCGCGAACAATGCGTTCGAGAATCCCTTCACACTGCAACCGCTGATGCTTCTCCACGGGCAGAAAGGTCATTCCGACGCCGTACGTTCCGGGCTTAGGAAGAGCGAAGCCGAGTTTCTCGCACTCGCGGTCAAAGAACTTGTGTGGAATCTGGATGAGCACGCCGGCGCCGTCACCGGTTTCTGGATCGCAACCGCAGGCACCACGGTGCGCAAGGTTGAGGAGTACCTGGATTCCCTTGCGGATGATGTCGTGACTCTTCTGGCCGCTGATGCTCGCGACAAAGCCAATACCACAGGCGTCGTGCTCGTGCGCCGGGTCATATAAACCCTGGGCGGGAGGCAGGCCGTTTGTCGAGTTTAGACGCGTCGTCATGGACTTCGTCCGGTAGACCGAATTCCTTTCCAATTGCTTGTTCTTGGGCGTGACTTGCGATGGCGACAGAGGGTCGCACACTTCTGCTCAGGAACAGACAGGGTATTTTCGTGCCTGCGGGAGAGCAAAGTACAATGCAGAATTTCGATGCAAGCCATGCAAAATTCAGGGCTAATTCGGAGGCAGTGGATTCTGTCTATTAACCTCGATTTGACTTGAATTCGCTATAATTCGCTCACAACATGGACTTTGATCAGCTCATCACGTTCCTGGAAGTGGCTCGACAAGGTAGTTTTTCGCGAGCCGGCGAAAAGGTCTTCCGCTCGCAGTCCGCGGTAAGCGCTCAAATTCGGCAACTCGAACAGGAGTATGGAGACCGGCTGCTCGACCGCTCTGGCAAGACGGTGAAACTGACTCCGGCTGGCCAGGTGTTTTTCGAATATGCCGAACGCCTGAAAGCTCTGCGCGACGAGTCTTTGATGGCGGTTGCCGACCATAGCGGCACCCCTCGCGGAACACTTCGCGTGGGCGCCAATGAAGCCACGTGCCTATATGTTTTGCCCGAAGTCTTCGGCGAATACTGCCGGCGCTACCCACCGGTGCAGATCAGCATCTATCGCAACTTCAGCTACAAAATCGTCGAAAAGCTAGAAAATGGGCAGGTGGAAGTCGGCATTCTAACCTTGCCCATCCAGTCTCCGAGCTTGAAGATCCAGCCGATTTTCCGCGACAAGTTGATGCTGATGGTGAGCCCGAAGAATCCGCTGGCCAAGTTTAAGGTGGTACCTGTCAGTGAGATCGTGAAGCATCCACTGCTCTTTCCGAAGACCGGGCACACGCGGCGATTACTGGACAAGCTGTTTCGGCCCTACAACGCCGAACTGCAGGTGCGAATGGAACTGCCCAGCATCGGCATGATCAAGAGCTTCGTTGCTGCAGACCTCGGCGTGTCGTTGATCAGCGCGTCCTTCGCACGCGACGAGGTTGAATCCGGTCGGGTTAAGCTGATTGATCTTGAGGATGCGGTACTTTATCGCGAGTTGGGACTTGCCTACCGTCGCGATCGGACTCTTTCAGTGGCTTCTACGGCCTTTGTAGCTCTGTTGCGGCAGTTTGCCACTCAATTGAAGAAGACAGAAGATTAGCGGCTGGTGAGCTAACAATCCGATCACTCCTATCGGAATTTTGAATTTCCCCTGGACCGGGGTGCGGACTAGGCTTGTACCGTGGTTGTTGTAGGTGTCATTGACCATTTCATGAAGACCCTCATCCAGAAGTCCACACGAATTACATCGACAGGCACAGGTATGTCGACACGAATTACGTGTCTTCTGGAGGACGGGATCGGATGAAGTAGAGCAATCCTAAGAGAATCACCCGAACCCACCGCCAGAAGCACTCTGGCGGTGGGTTTTTCTTTGCACCAAGAAAGGGGAGATTATGAGCGCAGTTCAGCGACAAAGCAGATTCGAGCGAAGCGATGACGTAGTGGTGATGAAGTTCGGGGGTACGTCGGTGGAAGACGCCGCTGCCATCCGTCGCCTCTTCGGAATCGTGCGAAGCAGACTAGGCTCGCGACCGGTTTTGGTGGTGAGTGCGCTCGCACGAGTCACCGACCAACTGCTGGAGGCGGGAAACGCTGCAGCAGCGGGGCACCTGGGCTCGGCTCTCGCCATCGTGCGCAACATTTATGTCCGGCATGAGCAACTGGCAGACTCGCTCGTCGATGAATCCGCTTACAGCGTTCTCGATGGCGAATTGCGCGGCGAGTTCCGAGAATTAGAATCGCTGCTGCACGGTCTAGAGGCTTCATGCGAATTAACTCTTAAGTCGCGGACCCTTTGCTGGGCTTCGGGTGAGCGATTTTCGAGCAGACTTTTGAAGGAGGCGTTATGTCAGGCCGGAATCAAGGCGGCGCATGTCGATGCGCAGGCTTGCATCGTTACCGACGCGCGGCATGCTGGGGCAGGTCCGGTGTGGGACGTGACCGAGCAGCGGCTGCAGGAGAACGTGATTCCATTGCTTGAATCCGGCCACGTGCCCGTGCTGGGTGGTTTCATCGCATTAACCAGCGATGGCGTCCCTACGACCCTGGGCCGGGGCGGGTCCGATTTCAGCGCTGCGATCGTCGCGGCAGCCCTGTGTGCGTCCAGACTTGAGATATGGACGGATGTCGATGGCATCATGACTGCGGATCCCAAAATCTGCGCTGATGCTCACCTGATCCGCAAGATGAGCTTTGACGAAGCTGAGGAGTTAGCACACTTCGGCGCGAAGGTATTGCATCCAGCCACGTTGGCTCCTGCGATGCGCGAGAATATCCCGGTGCATGTTTTGAATTCGCGACGACCGGAGGGCGAAGGCACGGAAATCCTTGCCCGCGCAAAGACCGGCAACCTGGTTAGCGCGATTACCGCGAAGAGGAAAGTTGCCGTGGTTGAGATTGAATCCGCAGGTGGTGTAGATTCAGAGTTTTTACGCGCCGTCTCGGCAGTGTTCGACCGGCATTCTTGCGCAGTCGACTTAATGGCGCTTTCATTGGGGCGCATGTCATTACTGGTGGGTTCGGCGGCATCTTTGCCTGCCATTGCCGGGGATCTTCGCGGCGTAGCTGAGGTTCGATGGGAGAATCACAAAGCGTTGGTGTGCCTAGTCGGAGAAAGCATTCGACGACACCCGGACGTAGCGAGTCGGGTCTTCGCCGCGGTTTCGGATATGGACGTACGCGTTATCTGCCAAGGGGCGTCCGACCGGACGATCTCCTTCCTGGTGGAAGAGTCGAACGTCGAAGAATCAGTGCAGCGCTTGCACGGAGTCTTTTTCCCGCAGCCAGAACCCGCGCGCGACTGGGGAGGGATTAACAGCGCATTCTGCCAGGCTGGGTGATCGGAGCAGAAACTCAATTGCCTAGCTTCGCGGACTTCGACGCACCTGCTACCACTGAACCGGGCACCGGTTCAATGATGTGCAGACCGCACTCGGTTTTCGCAAATCCGGGCCAACGCCCTGCCCGCGGATCTTCTCCCGGCCTCACGGCACGCGTGCAGTGGGTGCAGCCGATGCTGGGATAATCCTGATTATGCAGTTCGTTGTAGGGAACGTCGTGATCGTGGATGTAGCGCCAAACTTGCTTTGACGTCCAATCGACCATGGGATTGATCTTCACCAATCCAAACTTGGCATCCCATTCAACGCGGTGAGCGCTGGAACGGACAGAGGTCTGATCGCGGCGGATGCTCGTGATCCACGCGCTCAGTTCGCCGAGTTTGCGGCGGAGCGGTTCGACCTTCCGCAGACTGCAGCAGAGATCCGGATCGCGCGTCCACAGCGTCGTTCCGTGGGTATGCGCCTGTTCCTCGGGTGAAAGCACGGAATATACTTTCTCGATCGCTATGCCGTATTTTTCTTCGATCCGGTCCATCAGGTTGTAAGTCTCAGGGAACAAGAATTCCGTATCGATGGTGAACAGCCGGAAATCTTTGCAAACCCGTGAGGCCATATCGATCAGCACCATTCCCTCTGCGCCGAAGGCGGAGGAAATGGCGACTCGACTGCCGAAAGTATCGAACGCCCAAGTCAGAGCCCGCTGTGGCGTCCATCTCTCGGCCTCGTGCTGAATCTCTGCGATCTGATCCTGAATGTGCTCCTGAGTCTGGTTCTTCACGATAGGGGCTCCTGATTGCTTCCGAAATCCTGGCCTCCGAGGGCTCGTACTGCCAATGGCTCAGAAGCGGGAGCTTGGTCGTGGATCGAAGGACTGGCCACTACAGAAATGTGTGGTGCGCCGAATTGCTGTGCAAGCGAAACGTGGTCAGTAAAGCGGACGACTTCTCCGACGACCAGCAGAGTTGGTGCCACGAATTTCGGCGAGCCATGCAACTGAGCAATCGTAGAGCGGTACGTCCGCTGCTGCGGAGTGGTCGCACGAGAGATGACGACACACGGCGTGTCACCGGAAAGCCCAGATGCGCGCAAGTTCGCTGCGACCTCAGAGTAGTTCTGCCCCGGCATATAGATCACGAGCGTTGCGCCGCTTCCGGCCAGCTTGCTCCAGTTTGCAACTTCGCTCCCCGGAGCTTGATGCGCCGTAAGAAAGACGAGCGCAGACGACGCGCGGCGATGAGTGAGGGGAATCTGCGATGCGGCGGCGGCGCCCATCGCGGAAGTCACGCCCGGAATAATCTCGAATATAACGTTGGCGCGGCGTAACGAGTCGATTTCCTCCCCGGCTCGGCCGAAGATGAGCGGGTCCCCGCTCTTCAGCCTCACCACGCGCAATCCTGCATCGGCGAGAGCAATCATCAAAAAGTTGATTTCCTCCTGCAGAATCTTCTTTTTCCCGCAGCGCTTGCCGACATTGTGAGTCTGGGCCGATGAGGGGATGAGTTTCAGAATTTCGGGGCCGACGAGATCGTCGTGCAGCACGGCGTCGGCCGTCTTGAGCACCCGCAATGCTTTCAGTGTGAGCAACTCCGGATCGCCGGGCCCTGCGCCGACTAGATAGACTCTCCCCTTCATGCGTGCTCACCTTTCGTGGTCAGTTCAGGCATCTCGGCCAGGGCCGCTTCGACCGCTTCCCTGCTTGCCAGCGAATGCAGCAGATCCAGCTTGCGTTCTTTATCGAGATCACTGGAGAGAATGAATTGTCGAGTCTCGCCCAGCTCCGCCACCCACGAGGCGTATCCGGGGCCAAATTGCTTTTCCAGTTGCTGACGAATCTTCTGCGCCAGCGATGGGCTTTGTCCCGCGGTTGAGACCGCAATCTGCAGATCGCCGCGGCGCACGATCGCAGGATAGAAGAAGTCACAGAGATCTGGGACGTCGACCACGTTGCAGAGCACGCCACGACTCTGCGCTTCGCGATACACGCGCTCGTTTAAAGTGCGCGAATTCGTCGCGACCATCGCCAGGAATGCGCCGTCCAGGTCCTCTGCCGAGAACGACCGCACTTCAAGTTCGATCTTGCCAGCACGTGCCCATTCGCGGACCGCGGGACTCGCATCCAAAGAGACAACGCGGATGCGCGCGCCCGTCTCCAGCAGTCCGCCGATCTTCGGTTCGCCGATCTTGCCTGCGCCCACAACGAGGCACTGCTTCCCTTCCAGCTTCAGAAACATTGGAAACAAGTTAGTCACCGAGCCCTCCTGCTTGAGCCAGACTCCGAGCCGAGTCCGGCAAATCGCGAGCTACTGCAGTCACCACTTCTCCGGCCAGGAACTCACGCAATTCCGTATCGCTGTGACGGGCAAAGAACCGGCGCAAGTTCTCGCCGGGTTCGCGCTCCGCCAGATACTGACCGAGAAGCCGCTCAAGCGCGTCTGGTACTTCGGTAGCGGAGCAGCGATATCCAACTGGACGTGCCGTACCTTGATGCAGACCTAGCGCCCCGCCGACGCAGAAGTAGTAGGCGTCGACCATGCTGTCGTGCACCTTGATCTTCTTGCCCTCGATACCGATGTCGGCAATCCAGTGTTGTCCGCAACTGTTTGGGCAGCCGGTCACATGCAATTTCAGGTGCTGATCGAAACCGGGTAAACGCTCTTCGAGTTCCTCGACCAGCCACCGTGAGAAGCTTTTGGTTTCCGTGATGGCCAGTTTGCAGAATTCCGTCCCGCTGCACGCCACCGTGCCGCGCCAGAATGCAGAACCACCGACTTTGAGCCCGATCGCGTCGAACTCCTTCGCCAGCGGTTCAGCGCTGAGCGTGGGCACGTTTACGACGAGGAGGTTCTGCATGTTGGTAGCACGCAGTTCGCCGCCGGCGTAGCGTTCGGCAAGATCTGCGGCAGATTGCATCTGTTCCGCCGTGATTCGGCCGCGAAGGGCCACGGCACCGACATACGAAAGACCAGACTGCTTCTGCGCGTGGATGCCGACGTGGTCGCGGTAGACGTCCTCGGGCGGATGCTCTTCGACCGCTGGATCCAACTGGAACCCGATACGCTCGTGCAACTCGCCAAGAAAACGTTCTGCAGTCCATCCATGCCGCAAGAAAAGGAATTTCAGGCGGGCACGCTCGCGGTGTTCGCGCAACACCTCGGAATCACGGAACAGTTCGGCGATGCCTTTGATGACGGGCACAACCTGATTCCAGCGGACAAACGCGTCCAACCGCGCACCCAGGTAGGGTTCCGTCGAAAGGCCGCCGGCGACTCGAAGGGAGAATCCAACCTCATGCTTCCCTCCGACTGTGCGAGTGATCGCGGTCAGGCCTATGTCATTGATCTCCGGGTAGGGGCACCAGACGCGGCATCCGGTGATGGAGATTTTGAATTTGCGCGGCAGGTTATAGAAATTGGCATTGCCGGCGAGCATTTGCGATGCCTCGTGCACAAGCGGCGAAGCATCCACGATTTCATCTGCGTCCACGCCGGCCACTGGGCATCCCGTCACGTTGCGAACGACATCCCCGCAAGCTCCAGTCGTATTCAGACCGACCTGCCAAAGACCATCGAGCACCTCCGGAAGCGATTCGATG
>Ga0210396_10005515_pt1 | contig 12234 bp, 7 predicted proteins | sample IncBWH17OmetaG_FD_155466 | JGI IMG/M metagenome (GOLD analysis project Ga0210396, IMG submission 155466) | Forest soil microbial communities from Barre Woods Harvard Forest LTER site, Petersham, Massachusetts, United States - Inc-BW-H-17-O ...
TCCAACATGTTCGGCGATATTCTGACCGACCTGGGCGCTGCGCTGGCAGGCTCGATCGGGCTGATTCCGTCGATGAGCTGCGGCCCCGGGCCATCGCTCTACGAGCCGATTCACGGTTCCGCGCCCACGCTCGCCGGAAAAGACGTCGCCAATCCAGTGGGCATGATCCTCTCCGCCGCCATGATGCTGCGCGAAAGTTTTTCAATGAAGCGCGAGGCGGAATGGATTGAATCGGCCGTGGATCGCCTCTTCGCCGCCGGAATTCGCACGCCCGACACCGTCGAACCGGACACGGCCAAAGTCGGCTGTATCGAATTCACGGAGCGCCTGTGCGCCGAGATGGCCGCCACATCGCAGCGGCAGCAGCGCGTCAAATCAGGCGCTTAGCGAGAATTCTTGCTGCGTAGAAATTTCTTGATCAACTGAATTTGTCCCGCGTGATAAACATCGTGGAAGGCAACTCCGGCGATGAGCCGCCGCGGAAACGTTTTGCTTCCGCGCGAACGCCGGTCCAGATCTTGCGGCTTCACGGACGAAACGGTTTTCTTTAATAGCTGGTGCTCATTCTCGAGCAGCGCCACGGCGGCACGCCACGCCTTTTCGCTCCGATCGACTGGCCGGCCGAACCAATTGTTCCCTGGAAGGGAAAACGATCCGCGCTTTTCTCCCGTCAGCCGCCGCCTCACCACATATTTCCAATAGGCGGCGTGAATTACGATTTCCCAAATCGAAAGTCGCCCGGCCTTTGGGGGGAGGGCCGCTTCTCGTGCAGTGACGCCGCGAATCGAGCCACGCAAATTGGGCCCGTGCCATGCGGCCCGATTGTAGGCTTCGTCCAGCAATCTCAAAAGATGTTCGATCTCGCGATGTGCCATAGCTTCACACGAAGACACTGGCTTTTTCGCCCGCGCGTTTTCCGCACTATAGCAGAAGCTTGACTGGAATACGGAACCTCATCGCAACGCAAAAAGTAAAGGAGCGCCCCTCGAATTGAGAGGCGCTCCCTTTGGACCTACTGGTCGAGGGGCAAATCTATTTTTGAGCCATCATTCGCCGTCGCTGAAATCAAGACCCGGCAGAACCGGCGTGCCTTCTTTTCTGACGGCATCGAGGGCATCGGGATCCAGACCCAAAAGCTTGAGGATGGTAGGAGCCACCTGAGTGGTTTCCACAAAGCTGTGGATGGTCCGGCCTTCGATTCCAGGGTTAGATACTAGGAGCATTACGTTGGTATCATCCCAGGCGTAGCCGCCGTGTTCGGATTGCTTTTTGAGGTTGCCCGTGTAAACCACGCCCACGTTGGGCAGAACGATGATATCGGGCGTGCGAGGGTCGCCGCCAGGGCGGAGAAAGCAGCAGGGACCTGGCGTATTGGGCACGCCGGGAGGGTTAAAGATTGTGTCGAGCGATGTGCCGTAGAGGATCTGTCCGAGTCCGATTGCTGTTCCGTTGGTCTCCAGCATTCCCACCGCAGTGGCGGTGTTGGTAGAATCCGTCAGCCACAGCTGCGAAATATCGTCTTCAGCAATCCCGAGGGCGTTATTGGGGTCACTATAGACCGCCGGGAGTAAGGCCCCGATGACCCCGGAGGGCGGCGTGCCATTGTTGCCCGTGCTGCCAGGAATGGGGAAGAAGCGGTTGGGGTCGATCGGCGACTGGCCGTGTTTGGCGGTGATAATGATGGCCGTCGAATCTAGGAGGTGACGATCCTTGAGTGCCTCAACCATCTGCCCGATCGCGGCATCCACGAACTCGATCTCGCCTAGCATTAGGGGTCTGGGCGTACCCTGGGCATCCTCATAGCCGCCTGAGTTTGCGTCGGTTCTGGTTGCGGATTTGGGTGAAATCAGCTTCTGTCCGACGCTTACCGCCTGGAAGTTCATTCCGAGGATCGCTGGGACTGGAGCCGGGCCGGTACCGAGGTGATTCTTGCCGTTGATTTCGTTGACGATCGCATTGACCTTTAACTGGTCATAGCACTTGATGGAATCAAAACCGGTGGTCCAATCATCGCCATTTGGAACAAGCTTACCGCAGTCAAAACTGGCTCCGGCAGGCGCAGCTGTCTTAATCCCTGGCAGGACAATCTGGAGGGAGTTAACCTCCGGAGAATAATAATCATCTACGTTGCTGGGTTGATCGGTTCCCGTGGGGCCAGAAACTACCGCGTAGACAGCGTGTTTGTCTGACCAGGCTGTGTAACCACCCGCGGCGTGGATGACGCCATAAATCGTGTTCGTGCGTACGAAATTCCAGGGATAAACCGGGTTGCAGCCGTTAAAAGGATCGCGCACGAGCTTGTCGGGATCGATTGATTTAATGCCACCGTCGATGGTGGAGTAGCCGGAGAATCCACCATTGAGTTTGGTCTGGTCGATTTCGTCGCCCTCTTCATATTCCGTCTGCGTTCCATTAATTTGCCCTTCGTTGCAGTTCCCGGCTGGCAGCCCATTGCCGGTCGCAATCTTCGGCGGGGCAAGGACCCGGTCATAAGCGACGTCGTAGAACGCGCCGACGGTTCTTGGCGTGCCGCCTGTTACGAGTGCCATGAGTCCGGGGAACGAATCCGATGGCCGGGAAGTCGAAGTGCGCGTGTAAGTCACGCCCGTCTCGCCAAGCTCGGCCAGAGTCGGGCAAGTATTAGAGGCCACGCAGTTTGCATAATCGACCGCGTGCATTCCATCGATGCTGATCAACAAGACGTGACGAATACGGCGATGATCGTTGTCACGTCCGCGGCCGTCCTTCGGTGCAGCATAGATATTCGATATCGGCGACAACATCAGAGCGGCAGTCAAGATGCCGGCCTTCCACTTACTAGCCATTCTATTCCTCCTTGAGATATTTAAATCTACGTACGTGACCTTGCGGGGCAGTGCACTTTAACGATCGGACTTTGAGGGCTGCGTGAACCACATATGAAAGCTTCGTAAAAAATGAGCGCCCAGCCGCTTGCAATTTCATACCCGTCGGGCTCGCACACTCCGAGGCCCATGCCTTTCTCGCAAGTGGAGATTCATGATGGAGGAGGGATGAAATGACACGCAGCCTCGGTATACATCTCCCGAGGCCGCGCCGGCATCTCGCTGACGTCTGTGGTTGACTGCACCCCGCGACTTAGCGGAAATCGCGATCGCCGCACTGATCGCGATCCGCATCCCGGTGATCATCGCGGTCGTGCTTTGAGGTATCGACGTACATCATGCCCCCAGGATTCGACAGCCCGGTCACGATCGGGGTGATCACACCGGTGGTGAAATCGACGGTGCCGACGAACGGCCCTCCGTCCGCGGCGGTGAAAGCGGTGCCCGGCACGAAAGCGTTCCGGCTGATTTTGTAGACCGTGTTCAAACCTTTGTCGGCGAAGAGAAGAAATCCTTCGGTGGAGGTGATGAACGCCGTGTCGTCGGTTTCCACGGACATGGGCCCGCTGGAGGTCAGGTAGCTCAATGGCAAGCGCAACGCGCGCTGGTTAGGCGTGTCAGGATTGCTCACGATGATCAATTCCTGATCGCCCTGGCTGTCCAGAACGATGTTGCCCTGGGGGTCGAGCGTCATCGAGTCAGGATCCTGGAGGTTGAGCTGGATGGTCGTGTCCCTGGGAATATCGATGGCGCTGGCTTGGCCAGCAAGAACGGGCTCGACCGCGACCAAGTTTCCTTCCAGGCGCGCGCTAACGATTCCCGGCCCGGTGTTCGGGTTGTTCGCAGGGTTCGACGCACTGATATAAACCTTGCAGCCCCGGAAAACGAGATCATCGTAGCCCCCGCCGTGCAGCGTAGGCCCGAACGGATAGAACTTCGTAAAGTGGGTTACAGTGTCGATGATCACGAGATTGGCATTGGCATCCTCGTTCTGAATAGCCCAAAGCTTTTGCGTGATCGGATCGACTTTCAGCCCGTCGTTATGCCCAACCACCGTGTACGTGTAAGCAGGGGTCCCATCCATTTTGAATTCGACGATCTGGCTGCTCAGTTCGTCAGAACCGTCCGGCAGGTGGCCGTCTCCGTACCCTACGAATACGTGGTCGCCAAGGACGGCGACGGAATCTGGCGCACTCAATCCGGTGGGAGCTTTGGCAAAAACAGTTAATTGGTAGGGGGCCACGGCAGTCTGCGCCAATGCAGGACTGGCGGTCATCCCAGCCATCGCCAGACCCGCTAGAGCGAAGGCAAGCGTCTTCAGCTTCTTCATTATTTTCCATCTCCATTCTTTGAGGGGTAAGAAATCGGTACTAGGTTAAGGCCCGAAGAAAACAATTCTGTGAACGCGGGATGAACTTTTGACGATAGCTTTGTGCACAAGGCCCGTTCTGCTGTCGCGTCGTCGCGTGGGTCCAGTGTCCCTGCAAATGCCCGTCACGCTTGAACTTAAACGGAATGGGCTTCTCATGTTGCACAAAGCTATTTGCAAACTCTTGCGATTCGAGGGCCGGGAGTGATAGTTTCATTCTGGCCAAACCGGGTGATTCTTCGTTACATCACTGGAGTGGAACTCACCGTTGAGTAATCAGAGCGCCCAAAACAGTTCCAACGGCCACCGCATTTCCGGGAGCCTTCCTTCCTCTCCTTCGCAGCCGGACCTTCATGCCCTGACGTTTTGGCGCGTGGAGGGCAGCCTGGCGGCGCTTGGCGCGGTCCGGCCGGTGGCTTATTTCACCTGGAATTCCCACACCTTTGCCGGGCGATGGACCCGCCGCGGAGGTGCCCTGGCGCTGGCGCTCGTCCGTCCATTTCTGTACGCGAGCAACCGCGTGTTTGCCACGCGCGTTCTGCACACGCTCCTGGCAGGGGTTACGCGCGACCGCCTGGATTCCCTGGGAGAGGAATATTTCGAATACATCCTGAAAAAGCAGCTGAAGCCGGAGGGCGTGGAGCGTCTGCGGGCGTGCCTTGCGGAAAAAGGCGCCGAAAATGTCGTGCTGGTCAGCCAGGGACTCGACCATGTGATGCGGCCTCTGGCGCAATATCTCGGGGTTTCCCGCCTCGTTTCAAATCGCTTGGAGTTCCGCAATGGCGTGGCCACGGGCCGGTTGCTTAATCCTGTGATCCGGCCTCGGCGCCCCGTCGCCTGGGCATTTCAACGCAGCGCCGACGGGCGCGTTCCCACGGACCGGCTGCTGAGCAATCTTGGGATGAGCAATCATCCGGAGCGTCTGGCGGATGCAATTTTGCCATCGGAGCGGCCCAAGGCGGCGAACCACCGCGCTCTGGTGGTATTCAACGGCAAAAAACAATCCGAACCCCTCTCCGTGCGGCAAACCCTTGCGGGGAAAAGTATTCTTTTGATCGGAGTGACGGGCTTTATCGGCAAAGTCTGGCTGGCGCAACTTTTGGATGAAGTGCCGGAGATCGGAAAAATTTATTTGCTGATCCGCCGCCAGCGTACGACCACGGCGCAGCGGCGCTTCGAGAAAATTTTCGAAGAGTCGCCGGTTTTCGATCCGCTGCAGGAGCGGCTGGGCGCCCGGTTCGCGGAGTTTGTCTCGGGGCGAGTGGAGGTGGTCGAAGGAGACGTGAGCCAGCCGGGGCTGGGGATCGCCCCGCAGACGCGCGCGAAGCTCGCGCGCACCCTGGACCTCGTCGTGAACAGTTCCGGCCTGACGGATTTCAATCCGGACCTTCGCGAAGCCCTGGCCAGCAACGTGTCGCCGGTGCTTCACCTGATCGAATTCCTGCGCGCATCCGATCACGCGGCGCTGATGCACCTATCGACCTGCTACGTGGTGGGAGGAAAGGACGGCCGGGTCGTCGAGGAAGTCCAGCCGAATTACACGCCGCTGGGCATCGCCGATTTCGACGCCGAGCACGAATTGCATTCCCTGCAGGAAGTCGTGGCGCATGCCGAAGCGCGGGCTGAAAGCCCGGAGATCACCGCGGCACTGCGGCGCCAGGCGCTCGGGAAGCGACACGGCAGCGAAGAGCCGGCGGGGCCCGAGCTGGAAAACCTGATCCGCAAAAATCGCATGCGCTGGCTGCGCAATCGCCTGACCCGTGCGGGGACGCGGCGCGCACGGCGCCTCGGCTGGCCCAACACTTACACGCTTTCCAAATCGCTGGCCGAATCCATTCTCGTGCGCCACGGGGCCGGGCTGCCGATCGCGATCGTGCGCCCCTCGATCGTTGAAACTTCCACCGACCAGCCCTTTCGCGGGTGGAACGAAGGCATCAATACTTCCGCGCCGCTTTCCTATTTGCTCGGTACCTATTTTCGTCAGCTGCCGACCAACGAGCGCAAATGCCTTGACGTGATTCCGGTGGACATGGTTTGCCGCGGGATGACTTTGATCGCGGCGGCGATCATCGCGCGGCGCCACGAACCGATCTACCAGCTGGCCACCTCCGCCAGCAATCCCTGCAACATGGGGCGCTCCATCGAATTGACCGGCCTCGCGCATCGCAAGCACTATCGGTCGCAGCAGAGCCTGGAAAACTGGATGCGCATGCAGTTCGATACCATCCCCGTCTCCAAATCGCGCTACGAAAAATTTTCCGTGCCCGCGCAAATGGCCGTGGTCAAGGGCATTAATCGCGCCGCTTCGGTGCTGCAGATCAAGAAGCCTCCGCTGGCACGCGCCGAGCGCGATCTTGCACGCGTCGAAAAGCTGATCGAGCTCTACGAGCCTTTCATTCTGCATAATGAACAAGTCTTTGAAGCGCAGAACGTGCAGCTGCTTTCCGCAGCGCTTCCTCCGGAGGAACGCGCCGCGTTCGGCTATGACCCTTCGTCCGTTGACTGGTGGGATTATTGGATTAACATCCATATTCCGGCGTTGCGCCGGTGGGTCTATCCGCTCATCGAAGGCCGGCCGATGGAAGAGCGCCCGCACCGCGCTTTTTCGATGCAGCACGCCGGCAATGGACCGGAACGCCCCGAGGATCTGCCCCATGCCGGGGCGGCGTCGGGAGCGGGAACCCAAAACTAATCCATGGCCATCTTTCTGACCGGGTCCACCGGCTACATTGGCGCACACGTCGCCTCCCTCCTGCTTGAGCGCCATGCTGACCGCTTGAATCTTCTGGTGCGTGCGAAGACGGAGCAGGAAGCGAGCGAGCGTCTGTGGCACGCGATGCAATTGCATCTGGACTTTCCTCAGTTCCACGACGCGCTCGAGACTCGCATCACCGTTTTTCGCGGCGACCTGACGGAACCGCATTTCGGGCTGGACACGGCCGAGTACGCGCACCTCGTAGGCACGACCGATTCCGTGATTCATTGCGCGGCGTCGCTCAATCGCAAATCCGAAAAAAGCTGCCTCAATGTGAATCTGCGCGGCACACTGGAAGTCGCGCAGCTCGGGCGCCGCGCGCAGGACGCGCATGGTCTGCGCCGCTTCAGCCAGGTTTCCACGGTCGCCGTCGCTGGGCATCGCAGCCACGAAGTGGTGACCGAGGACGCTTCGATCGACTGGAATCGCTCTGACTACGACCCTTACGCGCGCACCAAGAAATTCTGCGAGCATATGGTGCGGGAACTTCTGCCCGACGTTTCCCGAACTGTGTTTCGTCCGAGCATCGTGCTTGGCGACAGCCGCCGCCCCGAAACGACGCAATTCGATATGGTCCGCGCCTTCGTATTTCTCGCGGGACTTCCGGTTCTTCCCTTTCGCCCGACCGACCGGATCGATATCGTTCCGGTGGACTATGTCGCTGAATCCGTCGTCGCGCTGCATCAAAAACCGAATCCGGCGCATGAGATTTACCATCTTTCTTCGGGCACGGGCTCGGAGACGTTTGAAAGGCTCACGCACGCGCTCGCCGAATCCGCGGGAAAAATGGAGCCGCTCTACTGGCCTGGGCTGGAGCGCAATTTTTCCGCGATCGTCAACTGGCTGTCGAATTCCCGCGGCCCGATTGGACGCAGCGCGTCTCTTTTGAAAGTGTTCATGCCTTATCTCGTGTGGGACACGGTGTTCGAGAATTCGCGCGTGGTTGCGGAAATGGGCCGCGCGCCGGAACCGTTCTCCAAGTATTGCTATCCTCTTCTGCAATTCAGCCGCGATCACCATTTCAATTATCCCTACCGGCCGTGGCCCGGTTCTGCCGGATTTGTCCGCGAAGAGGCCGCTCCGGCCGCCGTGGCAACCGCGCGAGGGTCCCACCCATGATGGACCTCGTCCTCGAAGCCTGGACCAGCTCGTATATCGAACTCTCCAGCCTGCTGTGGAAATTTGGCGCGGGGCAGCCTTGGCGGCCCGGCGAGAAATTAAAACTCCTCTTTGCCGGTTACAACGGCACGCGCAACACGGGTTCGGATGTTCGCGTTGAGGAAATGCTGCGGCAGGTTCGCCGCGTGCTCGGCGAAGAAAATCTCGCGCTGAGCGTGATGTCCCAGAATCTGGACTGGAGCCGCGGATATTTTGGCGATGCGCGGCAGGTATTTCTTCCGGACATCTATCCGCCGTTCTTGTTCCGCGAGGTGCGGCCGCATCACGGCGTGATCGCCTGCGAAGGGTCAATGTTCAAAAGCAAATTCGCGGACGCGCTCACGACCATGTTCATCGGCGCGCTGGGAATCGCCTCGGCGGAAAACAAATTATCGGTGGGGTACGGCGCCGAAGCGGGCTACATGAATCCGATGCTCGAGAAAATGTGCGCGCGTTATTGCCGCCGCTCGCTGATCATCACGCGAAACGAGGAGTCGCAGGCGGTTCTCAGCAAACTCGGCGTGGCGAGCGAAGCCGGCACGGACACCGCGTGGACTTTCGAGCCGCGCCCGCCTGAATACGGGCGCAAGGCGTTGATGGATGCCGGGTGGGACGGCGAGACTCCCGTGCTGACGGTTTGCCCGATCAACCCGTTCTGGTGGCCGGTGACTCCCTCCACGCCGAAATTCTTGGCTCACGCCCTTTTCGGCGCCTACAAGGGAAGCCACTACCGCACGATTTATTTTCACAATTCGGGGGCCGCGGTGGACGCGGCTTACAAGAAATATCTTGCCGCGCTGGCGCAGGGAGTGAAAGCGTTTCGCAGCAAGCACCGCGTGTTTCTGATTCTGGTCGCCATGGAAAGGCTGGATACACGGGCGTGCGACGAACTGGCGCCACAACTGGGCGGCGCGCCGGTGTTCAGCTCGGATAATTTCGACATGTACCAGATCGTGAGCATTCTGCGCTGCTCCAGCCTGATGTTTCCTCGCGGCTATCACGGCATGGTCACGTCGATGCCAGCCCTTGTGCCCTCCGCGGGAGTCACGATGGACGAGCGCATTCGTAATCTGCTGCGCGAACGCGGCCACGAAAATTTGCTGCTTACCGTGGACGATCCCGATCTTGGAGAGAAACTCATCGGCGTCATGGAGCGCCTGGCCGCGGAAGCCGATGCGGTGCGCGACGGCGTGGCGCGCTCCGTCGTGCGCAATTTGAAAACCATGGCGCGCATGGGCGTGTATCTCGAGCGCGCGGTCCATCAGCAATATCCGGAATTCCCGGTGCGCTCCGGCGTGCGCGGCTGGGAGGAATATTTGCCGCCGCTCAGCCCGACCCTCGATAAGCTGCTCGACACATACGATGGCGCCGCGGCCGCGGTGGTGGGAAATTGATTACCGACAATTTGCACGGGTTATTGTGGAGTGCGTTGTAGGGCACGGCTTAAGCCGTGCCGTATCGACGGAAAAAGAGCTGCGGCTTTAGCCGCTGTCTGTCCGGGACTAAGTTCTCACAGGCCCCGCTGTTCGCGGCAAAGGTGCTTTATTGTTTTTTTTTGTCATTCCGAGCGAAGCGAGGAATCTCTCTTCGATCGAATTGAAAAAAGAGAGATTCCTCGCTTCGCTCGGAATGACAAAACCAAGAGTTTTTCCGAAGCCTGTTCGGCACTTGCTTCTTGAAAGACCATGAATTTCCTGGAAAATATTTTTTCTCGATTGCAGGAATCCGCCAGCCGCGTGGTTTTGGCTGAGTCAAAATTGGGAGGCGACCGAACCGCGACAGGCGCGGAGTTGCTCGCTCAGATCGCGGCCGCACGCGCCTTCTTGCGCGCCTCGGGATTTTCAAAAGGCGACCGCTGCGCGCTGGTCGCTCCGAACAACATCCGCTGGGCCGCTCTCGATCTCGCCATTATCGCGGAAGGACTCATCGCCGTGCCGATGTATGCCCGCCAAGCCGCGGGCGAACTTGCCGCGATGCTGCGCGACGCCGAGCCCCGCTTGATTTGCTGCGGCGATGCGGTGCTACGCGACGCCATGCTGGCGGCTTGGCCGGATGTACCGCGCTTCGTGTTGTTCGACGAAATTTTCAGCGCTGAAAAAACGGTCGCATCATCTTCCTCAAAAAGGGCGTCATCCTCGCCCACAGCCCTCTCAATGCAGGACACCGTCGCCATTCTGTACACATCGGGCACTTCCGGCGAAGCGAAGGGCGTGATGCTGACGGTCGGCAACATCGATCACATGCTTTCGTGCACCACGGCGCGCCTCGATGAATTGATGGGGCCGCGCGAAGTGCCGGATCGCGTATTTCACTACCTGCCATTCTGTTTTGCCGGGTCGTGGATCCTGCTGTTGTCGTGCCTGTCGCGGAAGAGCGTCCTTACGATGTCGATGGATCTCACGAAGCTCGCCGAGGAAATCGGCCTCGCGGCCCCTGACTATTTCCTGAATGTGCCCACGCTTCTTGAGCGGATTCGCGGGGGCGTCGGGGACAATATTAGGAAACGCGGCGGCGCGATCGCGCGCATCTTTGAACACGCGAACGCATCGTGGCTGCGGCTCGATGCTAAGGCGCCTCACGCATGGGATTTTTTCTGGCTGGGACTGGCGGGCTTCCTGATTTTTCCCTCCATCCGCAAACGTCTGGGACCAAATCTTCGCGCTCTGATTTGCGGCTCCGCGCCTCTCGCTCGCGAAACGCAGCTTTTTTTCATGATGCTCGGAATTCGCGTCCTGCAGGTCTACGGCCTGACGGAAACCACCGCCATCTGCACGATGGACGATCCGCGGCACGTCGAGCCGGGCCGCGTCGGCCCCGCCATTCCGGGCATCGAGATGAAGCTCGGCGAGAACAGCGAAATCGTTGTCCGCGGCCCGAATATTTTTCCGGGTTACTGGCGCCGCCCGGAACAAACGGCTGCCGTACTGCGCGATGGATGGTTCCACACGGGAGACCAGGGCGATGTGGACGCGCACGGGAACTGGTGCATCACTGGTAGATTGAAAAATCTCATCATCCTCAACTCCGGCCATAACATCGCACCGGAACCGATCGAGGAGGAACTATTCCGTGCCGTTCCTGGCGCACAGCAAGTGATGCTCGTCGGAAATGGCCGCAGCTTCCTTGCTGCCATCATCACGGGCACGCCTGACGGCGCAGGGATTGATTCGCAATTGGAGAGCATGAACGGGGCGCTGCCGCATTATCGCAAAATTCGCAGGTATCACGTGTCGCAGGAATTGTTTACCATCGAAAACGGCTTGCTCACGGCTAACGGGAAATTGCGGCGCGATACGATCGCCGCGCGCTTTGCCGCGGAGATTGAACGGATGTACGCGAAGGAATAGTGCGTGGGGACTTGGTAGCGCCGGCGTCTCGCCGGCTTGTGGGTTGTATATCAAGCACGAAAAACTGCCGGCAAGATGCCGGCGCTACGAATTGATTCGGATAACCGAAGGCTGAACGCATGGACGAATACAAAGGCAAATCTCTCTCGTGGCGCGTGTCGGACTGCGTCGTCGAGCTCGCGCTCGACCGCCCTCCGGCCAACGAAATCGGGCTCGCCACGCTTGAGGATCTTGAGCGCTTCGTGTCTTCGCTTCCCGCTCTGGAATCGAAGGCCAGCGCGCTGATTCTTTACAGCACACAGAAAGCGGGCTTCTCCGCGGGCGCCGATCTGCGCGAACTCTATGACCAGGCGAGAAAAATGGAAACGTCTTCCGCCGCGAAGGGCGCGCGCGAATTCCTGGAACGAATTCACGCCGTGCTCAACCGGCTGGATACTTCGCCGCTCACGACGATCGCCGCCGTTCACGGCGTGTGTTTCGGCGGGGGATTCGAGCTGGCGCTGGTCTGCGATCTGATTTTCGCCGACAAGATGGCGCGCTTCTGTTTTCCGGAACTGCGCCTCGGACTGATTCCCGGCTTCGGCGGGATTCCCCGCCTGAAACGCGATATTGGCAACGCCGTGGTGCGCGATCTCCTGTTGACGGGGCGCAGCATCAATGCCACTAAAGCGCAATCCGCGGGTCTCGTGAGCCAGGTCGCGGCGGAAGGCGAAGCCCTGCGTGTTGCGCGTTCGACCGCCG